>Ga0136631_10000643_pt1 | contig 10899 bp, 13 predicted proteins | sample AntDrymUQ6012206_2_FD_104655 | JGI IMG/M metagenome (GOLD analysis project Ga0136631, IMG submission 104655) | Polar desert sand microbial communities from Dry Valleys, Antarctica - metaG UQ601 (22.06) | ecosystem: Environmental > Terrestrial > Soil > Desert | place: Antarctica: Dry Valley... | reverse complement strand
GCGACACACGTCGCCCTCCACGCCGCACAGCACGGCGTCGCATGGACCAAGGCGATCGACGATCTCGATCGTGCGCTGGCGCGCTGGTCTATCGAGACATGGCGCGCGGCCGCCGCGCTCGCGGCCGAGCTGCGCGCGTCGAGGGCGTTCGAAACCGGCCTGCGGCTGCGACCTCGTGGCCGTGAGATCGCAGACGGGCTAGGCCTTCGGCACACGCCTGATGTCGCCACGGCACTCCGCGCTTCCTCCGCACCAGAGGCGGCTCTCGGCTTGCATCGCATGCTGGGTCGAGCAGGGATGCTTGGGAAGCTCGGCCATCTCATGCGTTCCACCTTCCCGTCGCCGGCGTTCATGCGGTGGTGGTCGCCACTCGGCCGTCGCGGACCGCTCGGTCTCGCGGCGGCGTACCTCTACCGGCCGATCTGGCTCGCCTTGCGCGCACCGTCGGCGCTCAGCACCTACCTGCGCGCACGGCGCAAGGCGCGTGACGCTTGACCCGCCACCTGGGCATCGATCAGCGGCTCAGCCCGCTCGAGCTTGCCTGCGGTCAGATGCTCCGTGGCCCAACGCTGGGTCAGCTTCCGCGCGCGTCCCTCTCGCTGACACCGATGACCGCCATCGAGGACGCCCTCCGGCCCCACCTCACCAGCCCGCCATGCGCTGTCGCGTTCTCCGGAGGGCGCGATTCGTCGGCCCTGCTCGCGGTCGCCACACGGCTGGCTCGGCGCGAAGGACTTGACGACCCGCTGCCGGTAACAATTCGCTCGGGCTTCGGGGCGAATGACGAGGCAGCCTGGCAAGAGCTTGTGATCGGGCATTTGGGTCTGAACGATTGGCACCGACTCGCGGTCCAGCACGAGCTCGAGCTGGTCGGAGACGTGGCAGCCGCCGCATTGCGACGTCGCGGGGTCGTCTATCCGTTCAACGCGCACTTCGTCCCGTACGCCGTGACGGGGACCAGGGCGAAGAGTCTCGTGATCGGTCTCGACGGGGATGGCCTGTTGGGTGAGTACCTCTGGATGGGCTTCAAGGAGGTGCTGTCAGGCGAGCGCCGGCCGACGCGGATGGATGTGGACCGGGTCCTTCTCGCCGCCGCACCCAGGGCGGCTCGCCAGTTGTGGGCCGCGCGACGCCTGTCGCTCGACGTGCCATGGCTGCGTGATGCCGCGAGGCGGACCGTGACGGAGACGCTGCAGCGTCAGGCGTTTGCCGAGCCTGTCACTTGGCCGCGTCGCCTGGCCTGGTACGCCCGCGATCCGAGGGTCGGGGCCGCGTATGACGCGGTCAACGCGGATCTTGCGCACGTGGGCGTCCGGGTCTGTACGCCGTTCTGGGACGTGCGCGTCATCGCAGCGATGGCAAGACATGGAGGAGTCCTCGGTTACGGGAGCAGGACGCGCGCGATGCGGGCCATCTTCGGTGAGATCCTTCCCTCCGGCGTCAACGCACGCCCCGACAAGGCGGCTTTCGAGGACGTCTTCTGGGGACCGAAGACGAAGGATTTCATCGCGAGATGGGACGGAACCGGCCTCGACCCGGCGCTGGTCGACCTCGATGCTCTTCGGCAATGCTGGCGCGAGCAGCACTGGCCGGGCTGGACGGCACTACCGCTACAGGCGGCTTGGCTGGCCGCGGACGCCCGCAACGAAAGCCGTGATCGTCTCGTCGATCGTCGAGAAGTCCCGAGGTCGGGAGAGCGTTAGGAACGGTGCGTCGAGGATTTCGAGCAGCCAAGTCGCGCTGGCGGGTCCCCATGCTGTCCGGGACTCGACGAGGATCCGGCTGCGCTCGGCGACGCCGACATGCTCCACGGCGGGCGCCGGCCCCCAGCGCAGAGCGACGAAGCCGCCGAGCGGCAGGCACGGCGGCGCGGGCCCGAGCGTAAGGCGGGAGCGCCCGCGGGTCGAGGTGACCTGACCGGTGGGTTTCAGGGCCAGAAAGGCGGATGGACGCAGGTCAACGCAACGGGGCCCTGTGCGCACGGTGCGGTCGGTGTCGATGATGGCGAGATCGTCTGACAGGACAGTGAGGCGGCGTTCGGCCAACGACGCGAGCAGCGAGGACTTTCCGCCAGACGAGTCGGCGAGAAGGACCCACGCACGGCCGTCTATGGCGACGACGCCGGCGTGCAGCGCCACGCTCCCGTCCCACTGCGCGCACATTGCGGCGGCATAGGAGAGGTACGGATGTACGACGAGGTGATCGGGGACGGGAGCCTCCGACTCGACGGTCAGCGTCGCGGGTTCGCGTTCGATCCGCAATCGGCACTGCGGGTCGATGGTCAGCGTGAAGCGCGCGCCGGCCACGTCCGGCAGCGGTTTGGGTCGCCAGGGCTGCCGCCTGATGGCCAATCTCGCGGTCGGCGGCGCCGCGGGCATGAGCCACGGTGATTCGGCGTCCAGACCGGAGACGATCAGGCCATATGCTCCTTGAACTGTCATTGGTTGGCGTGACGGCTCGGGTTTTGCGCTCCTCGGGAAGATGCTCTAGCATGCCCGACATGGAAACCCTGCGCCAAACCCCTGATAGCGGTGAGACATCCGTGCACGTTGCGTATCAGCCGCCCACGATCGTATCCGTCGGCCGCCTCGAGGATCTGACGCGTGGCCTGGGAGGCAAAGGGGGCGACGCGGTGATCCAGAAGAGCAGGTTGTGACCAGGGCCCGGGCCTGAGCGGCCCGCTAGTTGCTAAAGCTCAAAGCCGACGCCCTCGACTGGCGGATCATCGAGGACGAAATCGTTGCGCTCGACCTGCGCACGTCCAACTACCTCGCGGTCAATCGGGCGGGTACGCGATTATGGCCCATGATCGTGCAGGGCGCAGAACGTCAGGCATTGGTAGAGCGGCTCGTCAGCGACTACGCCTTGTCGTTGGCTCAGGCCACTGCCGACGTCAGCGCGTTTCTCGACCTCCTCCACGAGCGGGGCCTGCTTGAGGGCGAGTCTTCGACAGCTGAGGACTGACCTCGAGGCTGTTGCCTCGGCTATCTGGGCGTTCAGGGCAATCTCGATCGTTCGCAGGCAGCTGCGAGCGCATGGACTGCCCGCGGTGCGCGTGCCAGGCGCACCGCCGCTCGACCGTGCGGGCCGCGGCGTCGACGCGGTGCTGTGGCGTCGTGGATCGTGCCTCGAGCGGTCGCTGGTTCGCCAGGAATGGCTCAAAGCGCAAGGGCGCCACGTCGACGTCGTGATCGGCGTGCGGGGCCCCTCCGACTTCGGGGCCCACGCCTGGCTGGACGGCGAGGAGCCCCATAGCGTCGAGGAGTTCGTCGAGCTACGCCGGCATGCCGCGCGATGATCAGCACAACCCCTCCGCAGCGAGAGCGTTCCCACAAGCCCCCAGAGCCCCGCGTGCCGAGGGGGCGGCGCCATGCTTACGGGCGGTCGCCCTGCAGCCCGTGCATCCGAGCGTAGAGGCCCTCGAGCGCCAGCAACTCCGCGTGGCGGCCGCGTTCCACGATCCGGCCCTTGTCGAGGACGAGCACGAGATCCGCGCGCTGCACCGTCGAGAGGCGGTGCGCGATGACGAGCGACGTGCGGCCGGGAAGCAGGTGCTGCAAGCCCTCCTGCACGGCTGCCTCCGACTCGCTGTCCAGGTGCGAGGTGGCTTCGTCGAGGATCAAGATCTTCGGGTCCTTGAGCATCGTCCGTGCCAGCGCGACACGCTGCTTCTCGCCGCCGCTGAGGTGGTGGCCACGCTCACCGACGGTCGTGGCCAAGCCCACGGGAAGGCCGGCGACGACATCGGTCAGGTGCGCATTGCGGATCGCCCGGGCGAGATCCGTCTCCGGCGCATCCGGTCGCCCGTAGCGCAGGTTCTCCTCCAGCGAGGCATGGAAGAGGAACGTGTCCTGGAAGACGATGCCGATGGCGTCGCTGACGGACTGCACGGTCAGGTCGCGCACGTCGTGGCCGTCGAGCAGCACGCGACCCTCGTCCGGATCGAGCAGGCGCGCAACGAGCGCGCTGAGCGTCGACTTCCCCGCACCGCTGGGGCCGACGAGCGCGATGAGCTGGCCCGGCCCGATCGTGAGGTCGACGTCGCGGATCGCAGGGCGATCCTGGCCGGCATAGGCGAAGGTCACGCTCTCCAGGCGGATCGCCCCGCGCGGATTTGCCAGCGCATGGGCACCCGGACGCTCGACGACGGTCGGGTTGGTGTCGAGCGTCTCGAAGATCCTGCGCCAGATCGCGAGCGACCCGAGGGCCGTCGCACCAGCCGTGGCCAGGTCCTGGACCGCGTTGCCCAGGCGCGAGATCGCCACGGTCGAGAAGACGAGGACGGTGCCGAGCGACGCGAGTCCCTGCGTCACGAGGTAGCCGCCGCAGAGCAGCATGAGGACCGGAGCGAACGTCCCGACGATCGTCAGGCCCGCGATGAACCAGCGGCCCGTCATCGCCGTGATCACTTGACGGCGGCGCAGCTCTGCGTTGAGCGCGGTGAAGCGGTCGCGCTCGGCGGCGTGACGGCCGAAGGCGCGCACGAGCAGCATGCCGGACAGCCCGAGCGTCTCGCTGAGGTAGGCGGTCAACGACGAGAGCTGCTCCTGCACCGCGTTCTGCGCGGCGCCGATGCGCCGGCCAGCCTTCCGGGTCGGGCCGATCGCCAGCATGCTGAGGACCAGCGCGACGAGCGCCAGCCTCCAGTCGAGGACGATCATCAGGCCGACCGTCGTGCCGGCAGCCAGGCCCGCGGCGACACCGCCGACCAGCGTGTCCGAGAGCGCGGAGCTCACCACGGCCACGTCGTTGACGATGCGCGAGAGGACATCGCCACCACGACGCGCGGTGTAGAAGTCGCTGCCCTGGCCGATCAGGTGCCCGAACAGCTGCTGGCGCATGTCGAAGACGACACCCTCGCTGATCGACTGGATCAGGTAGGTCGAGGCGACCCCGACGAGGGCGGAGGCGATCACGGCCGCGAACGTCGCCAGCGCCGGTAGGACGATGTCGCCGAACGCGGGGGCGTCGCTGCTCAGGCGATCGATGAGGACCTTCAGCGCGACGATCGGGATCAGGGCGAGCCCGGCCTCGAGCGCCGCGCAGCCGATCGCGAACGCGACCTGCCGTCGGTAGGGCCGCAGGTAGCCGGCCACGCGCCGGGCGAGCTGCCAGCGCAGCGCGGCTCGCGCTCGCCGAGACTCGCCGGGCAGGTACGTCAACGCCGGAGGGGTCGGCGGCTCTGGCACGTCCGTCAGCCTAGGCGCTACGGGTGCCCCTCACCACGGACGCGTGCTGCGTCGTCCGCCCCGCATCGTGTCTCGCGCAGGGCGCCCGTTCAACCCACCACCTGCCCCGACGGCAGCTCATCCCTCAGCTTCTCCAGCGCCCAGTGGAGCCGCTTTTCGATGGTGGCCGCCTTCTCCCCGACGACCCTTGCGATCTCAGGCACGGACAGGAGTGATAGAGCGCGATGCAGCCCGCGGCAAGCCGAAGGGCGCCGCGCTGAGGGCGCGGCTGTCAGCGATGGCGGGTCGCGGGGGCATCGGCGCGTGAGGGTATTGCTCATGGGCCTCCCACCTCGGCGATCACATCGTCGGGGAGATCCCGCGCCGTAGCGTCAGACCGGCTGTGATCGACCTGCACTGCCACATCCTGCCCGGCATGGACGATGGTCCGCCGCAGATAGGCGACAGCGTGGCGCTTGCTCATGCCCTTGTGCGGATGGGGTGTGAACCGTGGTCGCCACGCCCCACCTGCGGGAAGACCATCCGCGGGTGGTGCCCGAGGAGCTGCGACCGCGCTGCGATGAGTTCAACTCGCGGCTGGCGGCAGAGGGCGTTCCACTCAGCGTCGTCTCCGGGGGCGAGGTGGATCTGCTTCACCTCCCGCGGAACCGCACCGCCGACTCGGCAGGCGCCAACCATCGTCGTCCTCTCTGAGAGCACCTTCTACCGCGAACCAGAGACGGCCTGATGACCCTCGCCCAGCACGGCGACAGACAAGGCACGCCCTTCTTGAGGTCTTCGTCTGACGGGTCCTGCGGAACTAGTCCGCTCCGAGGGCCGCCGTGAGGCAGGCAGGCCTCACCGAACTTTGATGGCAAGATGATCGGCCGATGAACGCTGCCAAACGAGCCGGGATGGCCGTCCTCCTCGGGGCTCCTGGTGCTCTGATCCTGTACTTCAGCCTGCGCGACGGTGGTTTTTTCCCGGGAGCGCAGGCGTTCGTGACCGTGCTGCTCCTGGTGGCCCTCGCAACCCGGATCACCTTCGCGGAGCGTCCGTTCGCAGGATTGGGCCCTTTCGTAGGAGTGGCCGCCGGAGCCCTCGCCCTCTACGCGTTGTGGGCGCTCGCATCCGGATGGTGGTCTGACTCTCCCGCGCGGGCGCTCTTGGAATTCAACCGCGCGCTCCCGTACTTCGTAGCCGTTGTTCTGTTCGGCAGCCTGCCGCGCAGCACCGAGAGGATCGAGCGGATGGTGTGGGGCGTGGCGCTGGCTTTCGGCGTGGTGACGCTGATCGGCCTGCTCACACGCCTGCTCCCCGAGACCTTTCCGACCGCAACCAACCTTCAGAACGAGCGTCTGAGCTACCCGCTCACCTACTGGAATGCCCTGGGCCTGCTCGCGGCGCTCGGGTTGATCCTGTGCCTACACATCGCGTGCCGTGCCAGGGGGCCGGTGTTGGCGCGGGTCCTCGGCGCAGCCGCGCTGCCGATGCTTGCGACCACCACGTTCTTCACGTTCTCCCGCGGAGCGATCGTCGCCGGCGCCATCGGCGTGGTGGCGTACCTCCTGATCGGCCGCCCCAGGGGAATTGTGAGCGGCTTGGTCGCCGCCGTGCCCTTCACCTTCTTAGCGGTCAAGGCGGCCTACGGGGCGGATGCGCTTGCCACGACCGACCCCACCAGCACCGCGGGCATCGAGCAGGGGGCCCACGTGGCCCGCGTCCTGGTGCTCTGCATGGTCGCCGCGGCCCTCGTGCGGCTCACCCTGGTCCTCCTGGACCGCCGGGTCGCACGGATCCGGATCGCAGACAAGACGCGGCGACAGGTGCTCAGGCCGCTGGCGGCGGGGGTGGCCGTGGCCGTGGCCGTGGCCGTCGTCCTGACGGCTGTCGCAGCAGGGGCCCCGGCATACCTGGACCGCCAGTACGACCGTTTCGCTCGCGGGGATCAGGCCCCGGCGCAGGGGGATTTCCGGGAGCGGCTATCCGACCCCGCGAGCCCAGCGCGCCAGCGGCAGTGGCGTGTGGCGGCCGACGATTTCCAGACCGCAGAGCTGGTGGGCGTCGGCGCAGGCACCTACCAGCTCGCGTGGGAGCGCCGGCGCCCCGACCCGAGCACCGTCGTGGACGCTCATTCGTTGTACATAGAGGTGCTTGGCGAGCTCGGTCTCGTCGGATTCGTTCTCATCGTCGGCGCAATCGTGGCGATCCTGGCGGGATTCCTTCTGCGTGCACGGGGGCGCAAAAGGCCGCTGTACGCGGCGCTCTTCTCGGCGGGACTCGCCTGGGCCCTCCACGCGGGGGTGGACTGGGATTGGGAGATGCCGGCGGTAACCCTCTGGTTCTTCGCCCTGGGCGGCGTCGCTCTCGCCCGGGCCCAAAGGCAGGACGAGGAGCAGCGGCCTCGAGCACTGGCCCCCTACGCACGGCTCGGGGCCGGTGTCGCGGTGCTGGCGCTGACGATCGTGCCCGTGCTGATCTCGATGTCCCAGCGCCATCTGGACAGCGCCACGGCGGCGTTCGCGCGCGAGGACTGCCAGACGGCGAGCCGCGAGGCGAAGTCGGCCATCTCCACCCTGGGCGTGCGCCCGCAGCCGTACGAGATCCTTGGCTACTGCGAGATCCGCCGGGGCGAGCCCCGCGAAGCGCTGAGACAGATACGAAAGGCCGTCGATCGCGACCCCGACAGCTGGAGCTACCGGTACAGCCTGGCAGTGGCTCTGGGAGCCGCAGGTCTAAATCCCCGCAGAGAGGCCGAGCGGGCTATGCGCCTCAACCCGCTCGACCCGCTCACGAAGGACCTGGTGCGCCGATTCGACACTGACCGGCGTCGCGCGTGGATCCGCGAGGCGGGTGACGTGGCTCAGAGCCTCTTGACTCTGTGAGCCGGCCCAGCTTGACGAGCTAGGGCTCCTTGCAGGGGTTTTTGGGCGGCGGATTCTTCGGCTTGCCGGCGCCAGGCGACTTCTTCGGGCAGTACTGCTTCTCGGCCGCTCCGTCGCCGTCGCCTTTGCCATTGCCCCCGCCGTTGGCCGCGATGACGGCCCCGCCGCCGCCGCCGACAAGAGCCAGCGTCAGAACCGCAGTAGACAATCGTGCCCTCAATGGTGCCCCCTTGGAAGTTGGTCGCTGAGCCCGCCGCATCGCGCGGAGCTTGATTCCGTCGATCTCGGTGTCCTCGGCCCAGCGCCGCTCCTCCCGCAGGCGCTGTTCCAGCGCTTGCAGCTCATCAGGAAGGCGGTCGTCTTCTGGCTTGCTCATGACTCCTTATACGAATGGGTCTCCGCGTTCCCAACAATGTGTGGGCAAAATGATCTGAGGATGCGTGCCGAGGAATTTGACGAGCTGTACTCAGAGCACGCCCGGCCGTTGCTCGCCTTCCTCACCTACCGCACCGGCGATCCCGTGGAGGCCGAGGATCTGGTGGCGGAGACCTTCGAGCGGGTGCTGCGCAGCCGTCGGCGCTTCGATGCGCGCCGGGCCTCGAAGAAGACGTGGATCTACACGATTGCCCTAAATCTGCTGCGCGACCGCGCCCGGCGAGCGGCCGTCGGTCGGCGGGCCACCGTACCACCGGCCGCCGAGGCGTCGGCGGCGGACGCCCGCCTGGAGCAGATCGAGACGCGGGCGGAGCTCGCCGATGCCCTGGGAGCGCTCAGCCCCGAGGAGCGGGAGACTGTCGCGCTGCGCTACGGGGCTGACCTCACGGTCCCCGAGATCGCCCGCGTCACGGGGCAGCGGCTCTCCACCGTGGACGGCCGCCTGTACCGGGCGCTGCGCAAGCTTCACAGCTCGTTAACGCAAACGGATTAGCGGTATCACCAAACTTGCCCTACCTTGGCAGCAGCGGCGGGGGCCTCGTACGGATGCGAGCACGCGCAGCTAGGCACGGAAGCCAACTTTGATCCTTCTCCACCCCGACACAGAGTGACGCGACCGCAAGTTTCCGCTCAGTTCCTGCGTTGGCTATTCGGGATGGTGTCAAATGAGTGAGCCCTCTTCCCTATCGGAGGCCTGCCCCGCCGAACTGGGCAGGCCCTTGTTCCGCGAGGGCGGCGCCGGCTCCCGAGTGGCCGGCCGAGGGGCCCTGCGCGTTGGGCTGCGCGTGGTGGGGGACCGCCTCCCGGCCGAAATCCAGCAGCGCGACGCTCTCTTTCGGCGGATGCTCGCACTCGCCGACGTGCTGTCGGTTGCACTCGCGCTGGTCGTAGTGACGTCGATCGGAGATGGCGCACTACGCCTGCCCGCCCTGCTGGCGGCGCCGGCCGTGGTCGCAATCAGCAAGGCGATCGGCCTCTACGACAAGGATGAGCTGCTGTTGCACAAGACGACGCTCGACGAGGCGCCGAGGCTCTTCCAGTTGGCGACCCTCTTCTCGATCGGCGTGTGGCTGCTCGAGTCGGCTGTTGTCGACGGTGGGCTGGGCAAGGTCGAGTTCGTCGCCGTGTGGGGAATCGCGCTCGTCAGCGCACTCGCGGGCCGCGCCGCCGCTCGCGGGCTGGCCAATCGCATCTCGGCGCCGGAGCGCTGCCTGATGCTCGGCTCGCGCGAGGCGTCCGTGCTCGTGGAGAGCAAGCTTGCGCTGCGCGGCGGGGGCGGCACCCACGTGGTGGCCAGAGAGGAGCTGGAGAACGAGCGCGGCGACGTGGTCGTCGCGGGACGGCTCCGGGAGCTGGTCGATGCCCACGACGCCCACAGGCTCATCTTGGCCCCCGACGCCACCGACTCGGACGCGGTCCTCGACGCCATACGGGAGGCCAAGGCACTGGGGGTAAAGATCAGCCTGGTGCCGCGGTTCTCCGAGGTACTCGGCTCGTCTCTTGTCTATGACGATCTGCACGGGGTCCCCGTGCTCGCGGTGAGGCGGTTCGGGCTCAGTCGCTCGTCGAAAATCCTCAAACGGGCGTTCGACCTGCTGGTGGCCGGGGTCGGCATCGCGGCCACGGCCCCCCTCCTGGTCGTGGCCGCCATCGCGATCAAGCTCGACTCGAGCGGGCCACTCCTCTTCCGGCAAACGCGAGTCGGGCGTGGCGACCAGCCGTTCCAGATCTTCAAGTTTCGCACCATGGTCCGCGGGGCCGATGAGCTGCGGGCCGAGCTGGAGCACTTGAATGAGGCCGATGGATTGTTCAAGATCGCCCAGGACCCCCGGGTCACGCGGATAGGCCGCTGGTTGCGCCGCACCTCGCTCGACGAACTGCCACAGCTGTTCAACGTGCTGCGCGGCGAAATGAGTGTGGTGGGCCCACGGCCGCTGGTGATCGAAGACGACCGGCTGATACTGGGCTGGCACCGCCAGCGCCTCGACATCACCCCGGGCATGACCGGCCACTGGCAGGTGCTGGGCTCCTCCCGAGTCCCGCTTCAGGAGATGGTTGCGATCGACTATCTGTATGTGGTCAATTGGTCGCTGTGGTCGGACCTGAAGTACCTGCTGCAAACGGTCCCATACGTGCTTCGCGCCCGCAGTATGTAGCGACGCTAGACGGATGTTCGGCGCAGCGCCGAACGAGCAAAAGTATTCGGGGCCGGCGGTCGAATAGTAAGTCGATGCGTCGATTCGCCCCCCAGGTGGTTCCGTCCGCACCGATCGCTGAGATGTGGGGGCGATGAGCTTCGTTGGCCTCGTCCTCCTTACGGGCGGCGCTTGGGCCCTCCTCGCGGTGTGCTTCGTCTGTCTGGGCGTGGCTACGAAGCGGTCGGACACCGCCATGCTGGCGTACACCGCCTC
>Ga0136631_10000642_pt1 | contig 10905 bp, 6 predicted proteins | sample AntDrymUQ6012206_2_FD_104655 | JGI IMG/M metagenome (GOLD analysis project Ga0136631, IMG submission 104655) | Polar desert sand microbial communities from Dry Valleys, Antarctica - metaG UQ601 (22.06) | ecosystem: Environmental > Terrestrial > Soil > Desert | place: Antarctica: Dry Valley... | reverse complement strand
GGTGCGCTGCGTCCCCTCCTTGACCCGGAACAGGTTGGCGAAGTCGGCCCCGAAAGCCAGCTCGACCGAGCAGTAGGCCGCCTCCTCGCCGTAGTTGCACAGCACCAGGTCCTCCCGCATGCCGCGGCCGACGTAGCGGTAGCGGAACACCATGAGCGAGCTCTCGGCCGCCCCCGGACGGGACCGGCTGCGGAGCACGAACGTGGCCGAGAAGGGGTTGGTGGTCTCCGCCGCGAGGGGCTCGGGGGGAGCATCGTTGATCCGCAGCTCGAGGCCGGACAGGAACCGGGTGTCGCGGAAGAACAGGCCCTGGGCCGAGGCCGGCCGGATGTCACCGCTGCGCTCGGAGATGCAGAACGACGACCCTTCCACCAGGGTGACGTGGCCGTCGGCCTGGCCGAGCGACGGGCTGGCGCCCGTGAAGTTCAAGGGGTCGACGATGGCGGGGACATTACCCAGTGGTGCGGGTCCCAGGCGCGGCCGGCACCGGGCCGGCGGGCGGCGCCCCCTGACCGTTGACAGCATCGCCCCCGCTCCCTAACGTCCGCACATCTTCCCGGGGGTCGGGAGGCCATGGCTAGGGGGAGGTGGATCTGCGGCTCGGCGCACGAGCCCGCCGGCGGCGGGGCCCGAGAGGCTCAGGAGGTCTGGGGTCTCGACCCGGGGTCGGTGGGGCCGGTGGGACACCCGGGTTGACGAAGCCCCTCGATTTTTGCGCCGTGTCGGAGTAGTTTCTCGACTCACTAAGAAGTTGAACAGCGTGTCTTCGGGGAGGGACATGGCCTTGGGAACACGCGTCTCTGCTTCGATCTTTTCCCTTCTACCCCTGGATCGGACGGAGATCTTTTCCATGTCGACCGAGGTCTCGCACACCCGCCACCGTGGTGAACCTACGGCATCGCACCTGAAGCCCCGCTGAATGTCTGTCGGCGTCATTTCCCGGTGCGGCGTCCAGGGTTGGAGCACGAGGGCCCGGCGAGTGCTGCCCGCCCTGGTGGTGGCGGTGGCCCTGTCGCTGCCGTCCTGCGCCAAGGTGGAGGACTCCGCGGCCAAGAAGAAGGAGCCGGTCACGGTGGTCAGGATCGCCGGCACCGACCTCAGCCGCCTTGTTCTCGACGCCCGGGCTGCCGAGCGGATCGGGTTGAGGACGGCCCCGGTCACCATGGTGCCGGGAGCCGAGGGTGAGGCGGAACGAACGACCGTTCCCTATGGAGCCGTGCTCTACGACGCCAAAGGCACCACGTTCGTCTACACGAATCCCGAACCCCTCGTCTTCGTCCGGCAGGCCGTCGTGGTCGACGTCATCACCGGGGATACGGCAGTGCTCACGACCGGGCCATCCCCGAGCACGTCGGTTGTGACGGTCGGGGGCTCGGAGTTGGTCGGCATCGAATTCGGCGTCGGCAAGTAACGAGAAAGGGCTGCGCCGTGTTGCGAAAGATGACGAACTCGAGTCTCCGGTTCCATGTCGCCATCGTGGCCGCCGCCGTGGGCATCCTGCTCTTCGGGCTGACGCAGCTGCGCCAGGCGCCGGTCGACGTGTACCCCGAGTTCGCCCCCCTCGTGGTGGAGGTGCAGACCGAGGCCCTCGGCCTGTCCGCGGCCGAGGTGGAGCAGCTGATCACCGTCCCGCTGGAGGCCGACCTCCTCAACGGCGTGGCGTGGGTCGACGATATCCGCTCCTCGTCGGTCGCGGGGCTCTCGTCGATCACGCTCGCCTTCGAGTCAGGCACCGACCTGTTCGAGGCCCGGCAGGCGGTGCAGGAGCGCCTGGCCCAGGCCCACGCCCTGCCCCAGGTGTCCAAGCCCCCCCAGATGCTGCAGCCGGTGTCGTCCACCAGCCGGGCGATGCTGATCGGGCTCTCGTCCAGGACCTTGTCGTTGATCGAGATCTCCCAGCTCGCCCGGTGGACCATCAAGCCCCGCCTGCAGGGCGTGGAGGGCGTCGCCAACGTCTCGAGCTTCGGGCAGCGGGAGCGCCAGCTCCAGGTGCAGGTCGACCCGAAGCGCCTGCACGACAACGGGGTGAGCCTGCTCCAGGTGGTCGAGACCGCCGGGAACGCCCTGGTGGTGTCGCCGCTCAGCTTCCTCGAGGCATCGACGCCGGGCACCGGCGGTTTCATCGAGAGCCCGCAGCAACGGCTCGGCGTGCGCCACGTCTCGCCCATCGAGAGCGCGGCCGACCTGGCCCAGGTGGCGGTCGCCGGCACCACGCCCGTGGCCGCCGCGCCGGTGGTCGACGAGGTGACCGGTGAGCCGGTCCCGCCCCGGCCTCAGCTCCGCCTCGGCGACGTCGCCCAGGTGGTGGAGGACCACCAGCCCCTCATCGGCGACGCCCTGGTCGACAACGGTCCCGGCCTGGTGCTGGTGGTCGAGAAGCTCCGGGGCGCCAACACGGTCGATGTCACCGAAGGGGTCGAGGCCGCCCTCGAAGCCCTTCGGCCCGGCCTGCGAGACCTGAAGATCGACTCGTCGATCTACCGGCCGGCGGATTACGTCACGACGTCGACGGGCAACGTCGGCGCTGGCCTGGCGGTGGGCCTGGGGCTGGTGATCCTGCTGCTCGCCTTCGCCTTCTACCACTGGCGGCTGGCGATCATCAGCGTGGCCACCATGCTGGTGTCGCTCGTCGCCGCCGGGGGCGTGCTCCACCTGTCCGGGCACACCTTCAACGCCATGATCCTGGCCGGCCTGGCCCTGGCCCTCGGTGTGGTGATCGACGACGCCATCACCGGCACCGAGCGGGTGGCCCGCCGCCTCCAGGAACGGCGCGACCACGCGGCCCGCGCCTCGGAAGCCGGCGCCGCGACCGCCGTCGGCGCGCCGTCGGTCGTGAGCGTGATCACCGACGCGTCCCTCCAGGTGCGCGGCGCCCTGGCCTACGCCACGCTGTTCGTGCTGCTCCCGGTGCTGCCCCTGTTCTTCCTGGGCCACGTCTTCGGGGCCTTCGGGCGGCCCCTGGCGGTGGCCTACGCCATCGCCGTGCTGGTCTCCATGGTGGTGGCCCTGCTGCTGACGCCGGCCCTGTGCCTGCTCCTCCTCCCGAAGACGGCCCACGCCGGTCGTGAATCGGCGGTCATGGCCAGGGTGGGCGGTCGCTACAGCGGGTTGGTGAATCGTCTGCTGAGGGCGCCCCGCCAGGCCTTGGTGGCGGTCGCCCTGCTGGCCGTGGTGGGGGCGGCGATGATTCCCCAGCTCCGGCACGCGGAGCTGCCACCGCTGCACGAGTCCGACGTCGTGGTCGAGCTGCAGGCCGCGCCCGGCACCTCGCTGGCGCGGATGAAGGAGATCACGTCGCAGGTCACCGGCAAGCTGGGGTCGGTCGACGGCGTCCGCAACGTCACCAGCCACGAGGGACGGGCGGTCACCGGCGACCAGGTGGTCGACGTCAACTCGGCCGGCGTGTGGGTGAGCCTCGACGAGGCGGCCGACCACGACGACACCGTCGCCGCCATCGAGGACGTGCTCGGCGGGTTCCCGGACCTCGACGCGACGGTGGGGTCGTACCAGGAGTCCCGGATCGAGCAGGCCGGGTTCGAAGCGGGGGGGGAGGGGCCGGAAGCCCCCATCGCGGTCCGGGTCTACGGCAACGAGCAGCGCCTTCTCGCCCAGAAGGCGCAGGAGGTGGGCCAGGAGCTGGCCAAGATCGACGGCATCGACGACCTGAAGGTCGAGGTGCCGGTGGCCGAGGCCGCGCTCGAGGTGGAGGTCAACCTCGACCGGGCCGCCCAGTTCGGCGTCAAGCCGGGCGACATTCGGCGGGCGGCGGCCATCCTCCTGTCGGGCATCGACGTGGGACAGCTCTTCTACGACCAGAAGGTCTTCGATGTCGTGGTGTGGGGGGCACCGGAGACGAGGAAGAACCAGGACGACGTCCGCAACCTGCTCATCGAGACGCCCAGGGGTACCCAGGTGCGCCTCGAGGAGGTGGCCGACGTGCGGCTGGTCGACTCCCTCGCCGTCATCGAGCGGGAGGGCGTCTTCCGCCGCATCGACGTGACCGCCGGGGTGTCGGGCCGCTCCCGCAGCGCAGTGGCGGCCGACGTCGAGCGGGCCATCAGGGCCATCGACTTCCCGCTCGAGTACCGTGCCGAGCTGCTGGGCGACTTCGCGGCCCGGCAGGCCGACGAGCGGCGGGCACTCGTCCTTGCCGCCTTCGCCGGCCTGACCATGCTGCTCGTCCTCCAGGCGTGCTTCGGGAGCTGGCGGCTGGGCGCCGCCGTCTTCCTCTGCCTGCCCATCGCCCTGATCGGCGGGGTCGTGGCCGCCTTCGGCAATGGCGACGAGGTGACGATCGGCGCGGCCGTCGGCCTCCTCACGGTGCTGGGGATCGCGGCCCGCAACGGCATCGTGCTGGTGAAGCGGTACCAGCACATGGAGCGGGTCGAGGGCGAGCAGTTCGGCGCCGGACTCGTCGTGCGGGGGGCCCGTGAGCGCCTGGCGCCGACGCTCATGACCGCGGTCGCCACCGCGTTGGCCTTCGGCCCCTTCGTCGTCCTCGGGGAACGGCCCGGCTACGAGCTCCTGCACCCCATGGGCATCGTCGTCGTGGCCGGCCTGGTCACGTCCACCGCGGTGAGCCTGCTCCTGTTCCCCGCCGTCTACCTGGCCTTCGCCGGCGCCCGGAGCGACACCGAGCGCGACGTCCACCAGTTCGAGGACGAGCTCCTGCTCATCGACGCCGCCGGCAACCTCCGGGTCGAATCGGGCCGGTCGGCGCCGACCGAGGCCGGCACCCGGTCGAACGCCGGTAACGGGGCCTGATGCGCACGATCGTCGCCGCCGCTCTGCGCTTCCGGTTCCTGGTGGTCGCCCTGGCGGCCGGGCTGATCGTCGTCGGGATCGGCCAGATCCGGCAGATGCCGGTCGACGTGTTCCCCGAGTTCTCGCCGCCGAGGGTCGAGATCCAGACCCTGGGGATCGGGCTGGCCCCGGCCGAGGTCGAGAACCTGATCACCGTCCCCCTGGAGGAGGTGCTGGCCGGTACGCCGGGGCTCGACGTGATGCGGTCGCGTTCGGTCAACGACCTGTCGGCGATCCAGCTCATCTTCGACCGGGGCACCGACCTGCTCCACGCCCGCCAACTGGTGCAGGAGCGCATGGACCTGGTGGCGCCCCAGCTCCCCACCTGGGCCGCGCCCCCCGTCATGCTGCAGCCCCTGTCGGCCACCAGCCGGGCCATGAAGATAGGGATCACGTCCGACAGCCTGAACCAGATGCAGCAGTCGATGATCGCCTACTGGACCATCCGCCAGCGGCTGCTGCGGGTACCGGGCGTGGCCAACGTGCCCATCTGGGGCGAGCGCATCCAGATGCTCTCGGTACGGGCCGACCCGGTGCGGATGGCGGCCAACAACGTCTCCCTGCAGACGGTGATGGAGACCACCGGCGACGCCCTCGACTCGGGACTGCTGCAGTACTCGGCCGGCAGCTACATCGGCAAGGGCGGGTTCGTCGAGAGCCAGGGCGAGCGGGTGAACATCCGCCACAAGCTGCCCATCGCCACCTCCGACGACCTGGCCCGGGTCCCGATCCCCCGTGAGGGGCAGCCCCCCCTGCTGCTGAGCGACGTGGCGACGGTCGTCGAGGAGCACCCGGCGATGATCGGCGACGCCGTCATCGACGGCGGGCCCGGGCTCATGCTGATCGTCGAGAAGCTGCCGTGGGCCAACACGCTCGACGTCACCCGGGGCGTGGAGGAGGCGATCGCGGCCATGGAGCCGGGGCTGCCCGGCCTCAAGATCGACACGACCATCTTCCGCCCCGCGACCTTCATCGAGACCTCGATCCGGAACCTGAGCAACGCCCTGCTCCTGGGCTGCCTGCTCATGATCGTGATGCTGTTCCTGTTCCTCTACGAGTGGCGGGTGGCCCTCATCAGCATCGTGGCCATCCCCCTGTCGCTCATCGCGGGGGCCATGGTGCTGGCCTGGCGGGGGACCACGATCAACACGATGATCCTGGCCGGCTTCGCCATCGCCCTCGGCGACGTGGTCGACGACGCCATCATCGACATCGAGAACGTGGTGCGCCGGCTCCGCCAGCACCGGCGGGAAGGGAGCGGGCGCTCGACCGCGGGCGTGATCCTGGGGGCGTCGCTCGAGGTCCGGGGCGCCATCGTCTACGCCACCCTCATCGAGGTCGTGGCGGTGGTGCCGATCCTGTTCCTGGAGGGCCTGTCGGGGGCGTTCTTCCGGCCCCTGGTCTTCTCCTACGCCATCGCCCTGCTGGTCTCCATGGCGGTGGCCCTCACCGTCACGCCCGCCCTGGCCCTGATCTTCCTGCACAAGGCGCCCCTCGAGCGGCGCGAGTCCCCGCTGGCGACCTGGCTGCAGCGGGGGTACGGCTGGCTCCTGACCCGCGTGATGTCGAGGTCGCGAGCCGCCTTCGCGCCCGTGGCGGCCATGGCCCTGATCGCCGTGCTGGTGGTGCCGAGCCTCGGCCAGTCGCTCCTGCCCGACTTCAAGGAGCGCGACTTCCTGATGCACTTCCTGACCAAGCCGGGCACGTCGCTGGGCGAGGAGGTGCGGATCACCACTGCGTCGGCGAAGGAGCTGCAGGAGATCCCCGGGGTGCGCAACTTCGGCGCCCACATCGGCCAGGCGTACCAGTCCGACGAGCCGGTGGGGCCGGAGTTCGGCGAGAACTGGATCAGCATCGATCCCAAGGCCGACTACGACAAGACCCTCGCCGCGGTCCAGGAGACCGTCGACGGATATCCGGGGCTCATCCGCGACGTGCAGACGTATCTGAAGGAGCGGATCAGGGAGGTGCTGGCCGGCTCCAGCCACCCCATCGTGATCCGCATCTTCGGTCCCGACCTGGAGGTGCTGCGGGCCAAGGCCAAGGAGGTCAACGAGGCGCTGGTCGGGATCCCGGGCATCGAGGGCCTCAAGGTGGAGCCCCAGACCGAGGTGCCCCAGGTGCAGGTGGAGGTCAACCTGGCCGCCGCCCAGCAGCACGGCCTCAAGCCGGGCGACGTGCGCCGGGCGGCCGCAGTGCTGGTAGCGGGGGAGGAGGTCGGTGACATCTTCCGGAACGGGAAGGCCTACGACGTGCCCGTGTGGAGCGCGCCCGAAACCCGCGACAGCCTCAACGACCTGCGTGAGCTGCGCATCGACACGCCTTCCGGCGGATCGGTCCGCCTGGCCGACGTGGCCTCGATCGAGGTGAAGCCGTCGCCCAACGTGGTCAAGCACGAGGGCGTGACCCGCAAGATCGACGTGGAGGCCGACGTGTCCGGCCGCGACCTCGGGTCGGTCGTCGATGACGTGGAGGACCGGCTCGACAAGATCGTCTTCCCCGCCGAGTACCACGCCCAGATGCTGGGGGAGTACCAGGAGCGCCAGGCTGCCAACCGGCGGCTGATGACCCTGGGCATCTTCGCCGCCGTGGGGGTGTTCTTCCTGCTCCAGGCGTCGTTCGGCAGCTTCCGGCTGGCGCTGCTGTCGTTCGTGACCCTCCCCATAGCGCTGGTGGGTGGGGCCCTGGCGGCCCGGCTGAGCGGGGGGGTGGTGTCGCTCGGCTCGATGGTGGGGTTCCTGACCGTCATCGGGATCGTCGCCCGCAACGGCATCATGCTGATCAGCCACTACCAGCACCTCGAGCACGTCGAGGGCATGACCTTCGGGCCGGCCCTGGTGCTGAAGGGGGCCAAGGAGCGGGTGGTGCCGATCATGATGACGGTGCTCACCACCGGCCTGGTGCTGGTTCCCCTGATCGTCGCCGGGTCGATCCCCGGCCAGGAGATCGAGCACCCGATGGCCGTGGTGATCCTCGGCGGGCTGCTGGCCTCGACGTTCATCAACCTGTTCGTGGTGCCTTCGCTCTACCTCCGCTTCGCCAAGAGCCGCCCGCACCTGGCCGGTGCGGCTGCGACCGTCGCCGGCTCGTGAGCGGCGAGGTCCGACGGGCCGGACGGGTCGTGTTGTATCGTCCGGACGCCACGGCGGCAGGAGGCTCAGCATCAGCTGACCACTGCCCCTGTGGGGCATGGGGGTGATCTGATGCGGCGTTCACTCGTCAGTTTGGCGATGATGTCGGTGATGGGCTGGGGGTGCCTGACGCTTGCTCCGGCCGCCGGTGCGGCGACCAGCCATGTGGCTGCCGGGTCGTTCAACCCGGCCAACTTCACCAATCCGACGCTGATCAACAACCAGTACCTCCCGCTTGCGGTGGGCAAGCAGTACGTCTTCGAGGGAACTGTCGACGGCGCGCCCCACACGGTGATCCTCACCGTCACCGGGCTGACCAAGGTGCTCAACGGTGTCAAGACGAGGGTCGTCTGGGACCAGGACATCCACGACGGCCAGCTGGTCGAGGCCGAGCTGGCGTTCTTCGCCCAGGACAAGTTCGGCACGGTCTGGGCGCTCGGCGAGTACCCCGAGGAGTTCGAGGACGGTGTGTTCGTCGGCGCTCCGAACGCATGGGCCGCCGGCTCCGACGGTGCCCTGGCAGGCATCGCCATGCAGGCGGCCCCGACCGTGGGCCAGCCCGAGTACAGCCAGGGCTTCGCACCCGAGATCGACTTCGACGACCGGGGCCAGGTGACCCAGACGGGTGTCAACAACGTGTGTGTCCCGGCCGGATGCTTCTCGAACGTCGTGGTCGTCAGCGAGAGGAACGTGTTCGAGCCGGGCCCGTTCCAGCTCAAGTTCCACGCCCCCGGGGTCGGGGTCGTCCGCATCCAGCCCGGCGGGGTGCCCGGTGGCGAGGAGCTCAAGCTCACCAGGATCAGGACGCTGACCGGGTCGGCCCTGAGCGCGGCGAACTACGAGGCCTACCGGCTGGACCGGCGGGCGTATGCGTTCTCCGAGGTGTTCCGCTACACGGCGCCGGCGCTTCCGGGCTAGAACGTGGCGGCGCCGACCGCATCCGGCGCATCGGAGAGGGGGGAAAGACGAAGACGGAGGAGCCTTCTGACGCCCCGGCCACGAGCGGACGCCCGGACGCCGGAACGCCGGTCGGCGCGCCCGTCACTGGAGTTCCCGAGGCCTCGATCGTCGCCCACGACCTGTTCATGATCTACAAGCGGGGGACGACGGAGACGGTGGCCCTCCGGGGTGCGTCGCTGGAGGTGAACAAGGGCGAGCTCGTGACCCTCATGGGCCCGTCGGGCAGCGGCAAGAGCAGCCTGCTGTCGATCCTCGCCGGCCTGACCACCCCTTCGGCGGGCTCGGTCACCGTGGAGGGAAAGGCCCTGGGCGGGCTCGACGAGGCGGAGCGGGCCCGTTGGCGGTCGGAGCGGCTGGGCGTCGTGTTCCAGCGGGGGAACCTGATCCCGTTCCTCACCGCGGCGGAGAACGTGATGCTCGTCGCCCGCCAGACGGTGGGCCGCAAGCAGGCCCGGGAGCGGGCGCGCGAGCTGCTCGGGCGCCTGGGCCTCGAGGACCGCGCCGACCACCGGCCGGGGCGGCTGTCGGGGGGCGAGGCCCAGCGGGCGGGCATCGCGGTGGCGCTGGCCAACGAGCCCCGGCTGCTTCTGGGCGACGAGGTCACCGGCGAGCTCGACAGCGAGACGTCCGACCAGGTGATGGCCCTGCTGGCCGAGCTCCGGCGGGAGCGGGGCCTCACCATGCTGCTCGTCACCCACAACCCGGCCATCGCCGCCCGGGCCGACCGCCGGCTGGCCGTGTCCAACGGGACGGTCCACACCCAGTGACGGCCCCCGGGACCTCAGGCGAACCGGATGGCGGCGGCGGGGGCGGCGGCACGTCGCCCGGCACGTCGGCCGGCGGGGAGGCCCCCGCTCCGCCGGCGATCGAGCTGCGGGGCGCCACCTGCCACTACCGCACCCGGGCGGGCGTGGTGAGGGCGGTCGACGGGATCGACCTCGAGGTCCGACCCGGTGAGTGCGTGGCGGTGATGGGGCCGAGCGGGTCGGGCAAGTCCACCCTGCTCGCTCTCCTGGGGGGGCTGGAGCAGGCGTCGTCGGGGACGGTCGAGGTGCTCGGTACCGACTGGTCGACGCTGTCGAGCGAGGGCCGGGCCCGGTTCCGCCGCCAGCGCATCGGATTCGTCTTCCAGGACCTCGGCCTGCTCCCGTTCCTGACCGCGGCCGAGAACGTGGCCTTCGGCACCGGCCTGTCGGGAGCGGCCGTCACCCTCGACCCGCGGGAGACGCTGGAGCACCTGGGCCTCACCACCCAGCTCGACCGGCTCCCCGACCAGCTCTCGGGCGGGGAGCGGGGGCGGGTCGCCATCGGCCGGGGCCTGGCCCACAAGCCCCAGCTGGTGCTGGGCGACGAGCCCACCGGCAGCCTCGACGCCGAGGCGTCCGACCTGACCATCACCTACTTCCTCCGAGCCGTCCGGGGCCTGCAGGCGACGGCGGTCGTCGTGACCCACGACCCCGACGTGGCCGTCCGGTTCGACCGCACGGTGAGGCTGCGCGACGGTCGCGTCGTCGGCGGGCACGTCGTCGGGACGCACGTGATCGGCGGCGGGCGATGCTCGGGTACGTGCTGCGGTCGCTGCGGCGTAACCCCAAGCGGGCGCTGGCCGCGGTCGCCGGCGTCGCCCTGGCCTTCGCCCTCTTCGCCGACGCCGCCTTCTTCGTCGACGGCTCCGGCCGGCAGATGACCCGGCGGTCGATCGCCCACGTGACCATCGACATGCAGGCCGGCGTCAACGACCCGCGAGCGTCGCCGCTCGCCCTGGCCACGACGGTCACGCCCCGCCCGCCGCTCGCCGCCGGCCAGGAGGCCACCATCACCCTGGTGGCCACCAACACGGGTTCAGTGCCGGCGACCGCGGTCGTGGTCGAGGCGCCGCTGCCTGCCCAGCTCACCTACGTGCTCGGCTCGACTCAGCGCGACGGGGCCCCCGTCGCCGACATCGTGGCCCCGGTGGAGCCGCCACCGGAGGAGGGACCGCCTCCCCCGCCGCCGCCCCCGCCGTCACCGC
>Ga0136631_10000641_pt1 | contig 10917 bp, 8 predicted proteins | sample AntDrymUQ6012206_2_FD_104655 | JGI IMG/M metagenome (GOLD analysis project Ga0136631, IMG submission 104655) | Polar desert sand microbial communities from Dry Valleys, Antarctica - metaG UQ601 (22.06) | ecosystem: Environmental > Terrestrial > Soil > Desert | place: Antarctica: Dry Valley... | reverse complement strand
CTCCACGACCGCCTCACGCCCGGCCTCATAGATCTCCTCGGCACGCTCACGGTCCACACCCACAAGATTCCCTGCAGCACGCAGGACTCCTGCCCAACACCGCGACACCCCGTGAACGCCTACTACCTGGCGCGCGTCTGACGGGCGGGCGCCGGACCCCGTCCGGGCGGACGGATGGGCGGTCCTCATGACGCGGTCTCCAGCGGCATTGCGTTGCCGCCGATGAGACGTCGATCCCATGTCCCTCTCGTTTCGCAAGGCGTCCGTCAAGACCGTCGTCGGTCTCGACATCGAGCCTGGGCGCATCGTCGCCGCCGAGGTGAGCGTGCACGGCTCGGTGCGTCTGGAGCGCGCCGCCACCATCGAGCTTCCCGTCGGCGCCGTGCGTGACGGCGAGGTCGTGGACGTCGAGGCGGTCACGACCGCGCTGAAGCAGCTGTGGAGCGATCACAAGGGTCTCAGGCGCGACGTTCGCATCGGCGTCGCGAATGCCAAGATCGTCGTCCGCACGCTGGATCTGCCGCCTGTCACCGATCCCGCCGCGATCGACGCGGTCGTGCGCGAGGTGGTCGCAGCCGAGCTGCCGATGCCGATGGCGTCCGCGGTCCTCGACTACGCGCCGATCGGGATCGTGCAGACAGCCGCGGGGCCCCGGCTGCAGGTCGTCGTCGTCGCCGCCCGCAAGGAGATGGTGGAGGCCGCGATCGCCGCCGTCAGCGGTGCGGGGCTCAAGACGCGCGGCGTCGACCTCTCCGCGTTCGCCATGATTCGCGTCCTCGGCGGCCGGCGTCGCACGGACTCCGCGCTGTACCTGTCGATCGGCGGCATGGCGAACCTCGCCGTCGTCGTGGACGGCGTCTGCACGTTCACCCGCGTCACCGGTGCGGGCCTTGAGGGCATGAGCATGGAGCTCGCCGAGCGCCGCTCGCTGACGCTCGCGCACTCCCGCGCGTGGCTGCGCGACGTGGGCTTCGAGCGCGACCTCGCGGACATCGACGGCGACCCCGGCATCGTCGCCGACGCCCGCGCGGTGCTCGTCCATGCAACCAGCCGGCTGGCCGGCGACATCCGCGCGTCGCTGGAGTTCCACCGGGCGCACGCCGTGGCCGGTGCCGGCGTCGAGCGCGCCGTGCTCACCGGCGCCGCCGTGGCTGTGCCCGGGTTCGCCGGGGCGCTCGCAGCCGAGCTCGGGATGCCCGTCGAGACGCGCAGCGTCGCCGCCGGCAAGGACTTCGCCGGCGACGGCGATCTCGCCGGACTGACGGTGGCGGCCGGTCTCGCCGTCGAGGCGGTGCCAGGGTGAGAGCCGTCAACCTCATGCCCGGCGCTGGGCGCGGGCCGCGTGCCGCCGGCGGGGGGTCGCGCGGCGCCGCCTACGCGCTGCTCGGCGCGCTCGCTGCACTCGTCGTGCTCGCATCCCTGTGGGCGATCGCCAACCGGCAGGCCGGCGATCGCCGTGCCCAGCTGGACCGCGCCAGTGCCGGCGCCGGCGCCAGCGCCGCGGCGGCCGAGGCCCGCGCCGATGCCGGTGTCGCCCGGCCCTACGAGGACTTCTCCCGGCTCGCGAAGGACCGCATCGCGACCGTCAGCGCGCTGGCAAGCACCCGCTTCGACTGGGCCCATGCCCTGCGCGAGATCAGCCGTCTGCTGCCCGCAGACGTCTGGCTGACCGAACTGTCCGGTGCGTCCGGATCCGATGGCCAGGCACCGTCACCGACGACGCACGCGGCGCCCGCACCGACGTTCAAGCTCGACGGCTGCACTCGCAGTCAGGGGAAGGTCGCGCAGCTCATGGCCCGCCTTCGAGCGGTCGACGGCGTGCGCGACGTCGACCTCGGCAAGTCCGAGAAGCCCGAGTCCGGCGGGGACAGGGGCTGTCCGGCGAACCGTGACAGCGATCCGACGTTCACGATCACGATGTCGTTCGCTGCGCCGGACACGAACCGCCGGGACGGCCTGCGATGAGCGCTCGCGATCGATTCGCTCTCGTGATCGTGGCCATGGCCGCAACCGTCGGAGCGATCTGGTTTCTGGCCGTCGCCCCGAAGCGCGACGAGGCCGCTGGCCTCGCAGCCCAGCTCAGGCAGATCGCGGCGCGGCCCGTCGACGCCGGCGCACGAGCGACCACGGCGGCCACGGAGGAGCGGGCCCGCGCGACCTACAGCAGGGACTACGCCACGGTCGCGCGGCTGGGCAAGGCCGTGCCGCCGACGGGCGGACGTCGCCTCGCTCGTCTACCAGCTCGAGAGCGCCGCGCGAGCCGCCGATGTCGACTTTCGCTCGGTCAGCGTCGAGGATGCGCCGACGACGGCGCCCGCCGCCGCCGGCTCGGCGGCGAAGGCCATGGCGGACGTCCAGCCCAAGCCCTTCACGTTCGCCTTCGAGGGCGACTTCTCCGGCCTGCGTCGCCTGCTGGCGGCGATCGATCGCTTCTCGCGCGTCAGCGATGACACGCTCTCCGTGAGTGGTCGCCTGCTGACGATCGACAGCGTCGTCATGACCGCCGGGCGCGGTGGCCTTCCGCAGGTCAAGGCCGACATCGTCGCGAAGGCCTACGTCGCCGAGTTGCCGGCCGCGCTGTCCGTCGACGGTCCCGGGTCCAACGCCTCGCAGGCCACGCCATGAGCTTCCTGCGCAGCCTCCTGGACGAGCTCGTCGAGAAGCGCCTGTGGCCGATCGCGCTGCTGCTGCTCATCACCGCCGTCGCCGTGCCGCTCGTGCTCGGCCAGGGCGGCAAGGGTGCGGGCGAGGCGCCCGTCGCCGCGCCGGCCAACGCACCGGCGGACGATGCGGCGTCCTCCGCGCCGGCCGTCCAGGTCGTCGGCCAGGCCTCGGTGCGCCGCCGCCACGGCAAGGTTCGTGACCCGTTCCGCAGGCCGACGAAGGAGTCGGCGGCGCGGGTGGCGACAGACGATGGCGCGCCCGCCGGGTCGACCGCGGCCGCCAGGGACGCCACGTCCGGCGAATCTGCCGCGGGGTCCGCCACCGGCACGAAGCCGGTGGCCGTGACCCACCAGGGTGGGGCCGCCCCGGTGCAGTCCACAGGGAGCGTCTATCGCACGACGGTGCGTTGGGGCCAGGACGAGAAGGCCGAGGTCCGCGGCGTGTCCCGCCTGGAGCCGCTTGGCGGTCTGTCGAACCCCGCGCTCCTCCACCTCGGCACGACCGAGCATGGCGCCCGGACCATCTTCCTGCTCGGACCCAATGCCGTCACCGGCGGCGAGGGCGGGTGCGCCGAGAGGACGTGCCGCGTCATCGCGCTGAAGGCCGGCCAGCGGCAGGATCGTCGTCGTCGAGGGCGCGGACGGCGAGACGCGCCGGTTCGAGCTCGCGATCGACGCCGTCGCGCGGCGCGTCGTCGACAGCCGGCACGAGGCGGCCAGGCTGCGCGCCCGCGTGCACCCCGACGGCCGCGATGTCCTGCGCGCGATGATCCAGGATGGCCCGACCGCCGCGGCGATCGGGCAGTTCGCCTTCGACCGCGGCCTGGGCGCGGTGGTGGCCAGCAGCGCTCCATAGACTCACGGGCTGTCATGGCCCTCCGCCTCATCACCGCCGGCGAGTCGCACGGACCCGGTCTGACGTGCGTCGTCGAGGGGCTGCCCGCGGGCCTGGAGCTCGACGAGGCGACCCTGAACCGCGACATGGCGCGCCGCCAGCTCGGTCACGGTCGTGGCGGGCGGATGAAGATCGAGCGCGACCGCGCAGAGGTCACCAGCGGGGTCCGCCACGGCGTGACCCTGGGGAGCCCGATCGCGCTGCTGATCGCCAACCGCGACTACGCCAACTGGGAGGAGCGGATGAACCCGTGGCCGGTCGCGGCGGAGATCCCGGAGGTCCACCTCCCGCGTCCGGGGCACGCCGACCTCGTCGGCACGCAGAAGTACAACCTCTCCGACGTGCGCAACGTCCTCGAGCGCGCGAGCGCGCGCGAGACGGCGGCGCGCGTTGCCGGCGGCGCCCTCGCGCGTACGTTCCTGCGCGCGCTCGGCGTGGAGATCCGCTCGCACGTCGTGCAGATCGGCAGCGTCCACGCGCCGCCGCACGACGTGCCCCTGACGGTCGCCGGCTTCGAGGGGGTGGACGACGACCCGGTGCGCTGCCTGCACCGCGAGGCGAGCCGCGCGATGGTCGCCCACATCAACGTCCAGCGCAAGGCCAACGAATCGCTCGGCGGCGTCTTCGAGGTCGTCGCGTTCGGGCTCGTCCCGGGCCTGGGCTCGCACATCTCGTGGGAGGAGCGCCTCGACGGCCGGCTCGCCGGCGCGCTGTGCTCGATCCAGGCGATCAAGGGCGTCGGCCTGGGGGAGGGCTTCGACCTGGCGGGCAAGCCCGGGTCCGAGGCCCACGACGAGATCTTCTACGACGACGAGCGCGGCTTCTACCGCGCGTCCAACCACGCCGGTGGCCTGGAGGGCGGCATGACGACGGGCGACCCGCTCGTCGCGCGTGCGGCGATGAAGCCGCTGCCGACGCTGACGAAGCCGCTGCGCTCGGTCGACATCGCGACGAAGGAGCCCGCGCAGGCGCTGCGTGAGCGCACCGACTCGTGCACGGTCCCGGCGGCCGGCGTCGTCGGCGAGGCGATGGTCGCGTTCGTGCTCGCCGACGCCTACCGGACGAAGTTCGGCGGCGACCACATCGACGACGTCATCGCCGCGGTGCAGGCCTACCGCGAGCGGATCCAGTGGCGCTCGTCTTCGTAGGGTTCATGGGGGCGGGGAAGTCGTCGGCGTTCGACGACGTCCTCGACACCGACACGCTGCTTGAGGAGCAGCTCGGCATGAGCATCGCCGCGTTCTTCGCCGTCCACGGCGAGCGGCGCTTCCGCGGCCACGAGGAGGAGGTCGTGCTGCGCGCGCTGCGCTCGGGCGCGCCCGGGATCGCGCTCGGCGGCGGCGCCGTGTTGTCGGAGCGGGTGCGCGACGCGCTGCGCGAGCACACGGTCGTCTGGATGGACGTCAGCGACGAGACGGCGTGGGAGCGCGCCGCCGGGGACGATCGCCCGCTCGCGCGCGATCGCGAGGCGTTCGCCGCCCTGCACGCCGAGCGCCGCCCGCTCTATGAGTCCGTCGCCGACGCCTTCCTCCCCGAGGGCGACCGGCTCGTGCGGCGCGCGCTGCCGGCGCTCGAGTCCCTACGCGACGCTCCGCCCGGCACGCGGCTCGTCTATGCGGCGGCGGCCGGCGGCGAGTACCCGGTGTTCGTCGGGCGCGGGCTCATCGGCGGGCTGCCGCGGCCGGGGCGGCGGGCATTCGTCGTCACCGACGAGCACGTCGCCGAGCACTGCGCCGGCGCGCTGCGCGACAGCCACCACACGATCACGATCGCTCCCGGCGAGGAGCACAAGACGCTCGCCGTCGCCGAGCGCGTCTGGCGCGAGCTCGCGACGGAGGGGATGGGCCGCGACGACCATCTCGTCGCGCTCGGCGGCGGCGTCGTCGGCGACCTCGCCGGCTTCTGCGCGGCGACGTACCAGCGTGGCGTGCCGGTCGTCCAGGTCCCGACGACGGTCGTCGCCCAGGTCGACTCCGCCTACGGGGGCAAGACCGGCGTCGACCTGCCGGAGGCCAAGAACTACGTCGGGGCCTACCATCAACCCGCCGCCGTCATCACCGACGTCGACATGCTCGCGACGCTGCCGGCCGCCGAGCACGCCGCCGGCTACGCCGAGGTGGTCAAGACCGCGCTCATCGCCGGCGGGTCCCTGTGGGAGCGCGTCGCGGCGGGGACGGCGGTCGACGAGCGGATCGTGCTCGACTGCGCGCGCACGAAGATCGCCGTCGTCGCCGCCGACGAGCGCGACGGCGGCGCCCGGCAGCTGCTGAACCTCGGCCACACCGTCGGCCACGCGATCGAGACCGTCACCGGCTACCGGCGCTACCGCCACGGCGAGGCCGTCGCGCTCGGGCTGCTCGCGGCGCTGCGGTGCAGCGGGGTGGATGCGCTGCGGGGACAGGTGGCGGAGCTGCTGCACGCCGCGGGGCTGCCGACGCGGCTCGATGGCGCCGACCCCGAGGCCGTCGTCGCCGCGACGCGCATGGACAAGAAGCGCGTGGGGGAGCGCGTGCCCTTCGTGCTCGTCGGTGCGCCGGGCGACGTGAGGTTCGGCCAGCGCGTGGGTTCGGCCGACGTGCTGGCGGCGGTGGAGGAGCTCGTGGCGTCCGGGTGAGCGCCGCCGCTGGTGAGACAGCGGCAGCGGAGGAGGGGCCGTGCCCATCCCTCGCACGCGCCCAGCCCGCCGCCATGGCAGAGTTGCCGAGCACATGTCCAACGCCCGCAACCGCATCCACGTCATGCATGGCGTCAACCTCGACCAGGTCGGCCGTCGCGACCCCCGCCACTATGGCGGGATGACGTTCCTGAAGCTCGAGCAGGCGATCGACGCCTTCGCGGACGAGCTCGACCTCGACGCGCGCTTCTTCCAGACCAACCACGAGGGCGAGTTCATCGAGGAGCTGCACCGCGTGCGCGACCTCGCCGACGGGGCGATCGTCAACGCAGGCGCGTGGTCGCACTACTCGCGCGCGATCGGCGACGCCCTGCAGTTCGCCGCCGTCCCGGCAGTCGAGGTTCACCTCTCCGACATCATGGCGCGCGAGGAGTGGCGCCACGTCTCCGTCCTCTCCGAGAGCTGCATCGCGACGATCTTCGGCAAGGGCGTCGACGGCTACCGCGAGGCGTTGGCGGCGCTCAAGGCGGCGCTCGTGAACGCCCCTCCGGTGGACCCCGCGCGGTCGTGAGCGCGCGCGTCGACGCCCTGCTCGTCGCGGTCGCCGAGCGCGAGCTCGACGCGCTGCTGGTCTCGAACCTCGTCAACGTCCGCTGGCTCACGGGCTTCACAGGCACCAACACGGCCGCCGTCGTCGGCGCGGCCCAGCGGCGCTTCGTGACGGACTTCCGCTACCTCACGCAGGCGGCCGACCAGCTCGACGCCGAGTGGGAGCGCGAGATCTCCAGCGACCTGCTCAAACGCTTGGTCGACGGCCTGCCGGCCGGCCCGCTGCGGCTCGGCTTCGACGACGCCCACCTCACCGTCAAGCAGCACGCCGAGCTCGCCGATCTCGTCGGCGACGAGGCGCAGCTCGTCGCGGCGGGCGGGATCCTCGAGGAGCTGCGCGCCGTCAAGGACGCCGCCGAGATCGACGCGATCCGAGCCGCCGCGCAGCTCGCCGACGCGGCGTTCGAGGAGGTTGTCGGCGGCGGCATCGTCGGCCGCACCGAGCGCGAGATCGCGCTCGACCTCGAGATCGCCATGCGCCGCCGCGGCGCGCAGGCGGCGTCGTTTGCGCCGATCGTCGCGGCCGCCGAGCACGGCGCGCTGCCGCACGCCGAGCCGCGTGACGTGCCGATCCCCGCGGGCACGCTCGTCGTCATCGACTGGGGCGCGCAGCTCGACGGCTACGCCTCGGACTGCACGCGCACCGTCGCGACGGGCGAGCTGGATCCGCGCGACCGCGCCGTCTACGACCTCGTGCTGCGCGCCCAGGAGGCGGCGCTCGCGGCCGTGCGCCCGGGCCCGACCGGCCGCGAGCTCGACGCGATCGCCCGCGCGATCATCGACGAGGCCGGGCACGCCGAGCACTTCGGCCACGGGCTCGGGCACGGCGTCGGCCTCGAGGTCCACGAGGGGCCGCGGCTGTCGAAGCTCGGCAAGGACCCGCTCGCCGCCGGCAACATCGTGACGGTCGAGCCGGGCGTCTACGTCCCCGGCGCCGTCGGCGTGCGGATCGAGGACCTCGTCGCGGTCACCCCGGACGGCCACGAGGTGCTCAGCGGCCTGCCGAAGGCGCTGCGGACCGTCGAGTAGCACGGCGGCGCTCTCAAGCGCCGGCGCTCGCGCGCCGATGGCGTCGGTGTGCACGCCCGCGTTCCCAGCGAATGGCCGTGGTGGCTCGCCGCGCTCCTCGGGATAGCGACGATGTCGTGGACCGGTCTCGTCGGCTTCGCCTGGAGCGACTACGACAACGAGGTCTCCGGCGCCCTGGAGGCGCTCATCGGTGGCGACGTCGGGGGCTTTTTGGCGCAGGTGCCGGCCTACGGCGGCTCGCTCGTCGTGCGGGCGCCGTTCGCGGCGGCGGTCGCGGCGCTCGGCGGCGGCGAGCTCGCGGTCTACCGCGCCCTCGCGATCCCGTGCCTGCTCGCCGGTGCCCTGCTCGCGCTCGTCCTCGTCCGGCGGATGGGCGATCGCGGCCGATCGACCGGCGCCCGCGCCCTCGTGCTCGGCCTCTGCGTCGCCAACCCGGTGACGCTGCGCGCGCTGGAGACCGGCCACCCGGAGGAGCTGCTGTGCGCCGCGCTCGCGATCGGTGCCGTGCTCGCCGCGCGCGACCGGCGAACCGTGCTGGCCGGCGTCCTGCTCGGCCTGGCGCTTGCGACGAAGGCCTGGGCCGTGCTCGCGATCGGACCGGTGCTGCTCGCGCTGCCGGCCCGGCGCATGGTCGTGCTCGCGCTCGCCGGCGGGGTCGCGGCCACGGTGCTCGCGCCGATCGCCCTGGCCGCACCGCACGCGGCGACGCTCGTCGTCGCCGCGAGCACGACCGGTCAGATCTTCGTCCCGTGGCAGCTGTTCTGGATGCTCGGCGAAGCCGGTCACGTCGTCATCGGCGGCGATGGGATTCCGAAGCCGGCGGGCTACCGCGTCCCGCCCGAGTGGCTGTCGCCGCTGACGCACCCGCTCATCGCGCTCCTCGTCGTGCCGCTCTCGCTGCTGTGGGCGCGCGTCCGCGGCGCCGCCCCGCGCGTCGACGGCGAGCAGGTGCTGGCGCTGCTCGCGCTCCTGCTGCTGCTGCGCTGCCTGCTGGATCCGTGGAACGTCGTGTACTACGAGCTGCCGTTCCTGCTCGCCCTGCTCGCGTGGGAGGCGCTGTGCCGCCCCGACCGCCCGCCGATTCTCGCGCTGGCCTCGACGGCGATCGTCTGGGTGACCTTCGAGCAGGCACCCGCATGGCTGAGCCCCGACGTGCAGTGCGCGTTCTTCCTGACGTGGTCGCTTCCGCTGGCGGCCTGGCTGGCGCGGACGTGCTGCGTGGAGCCCCACGGTCTGCCGATCCAGCACGATCGTCCCGAGCAGCGGGCCCGTCAGGACGTTGCAGCGCAATCCGGCATCGGATATAGCTCTCCCCAGAGGTAGGTGACCAGAGCAGCCGAGCATTTCGCCGCCGTCGTCGTCGGATCCGGGTTCGGGGGATCCGTGACGGCCTATCGCCTGGCCGAGGCCGGGCACAGCGTCTGCCTGTTCGAGCGCGGCAAGCCGTTTGCGCCGAACTCCTTCCCGCGCTCCCCGCTGGGCATGAAGTCGCAGTTCTGGGACCCGAGCGCGGGCCTGCACGGGATGTTCAACCTCTGGAGCTTCGACGACGTCGACGCGGTCTGCGCGAGCGGCCTCGGCGGCGGCTCGCTCATCTACGCCAACGTCCTGCTGCGCAAGGACGAGGAGTGGTTCGTCCGCGAGGAGCCCGGCCACGGCAGCTGGAAGACCGGCTACGAGTACTGGCCGGTGACGCGCGCCGACCTCGACCCGCACTACGACCGCGTCGAGCGGATGATGAACGTCCAGAAGTACCCGCTCGACCAGCCGCCCTACGACAAGACCCTGAAGGTCGTCGCCTTCCGCGACGCGGCGCAGGCGCTCGGCCTCGACTGGCGCCTCGTCAACCTCGCGGTGACGTTCGCCAACGACGGCGACCCCGCGATCCCGGGCGAGCCGATCAAGGAGGACCGCCCGAACATCCACGGCCGCACGCGCCTGACCTGCCGTCTCACCGGCGAGTGCGACCTCGGCTGCAACCACGGCTCGAAGAACAGCCTCGACTACACGTACATCACCGCCGCCTGGCACGCGGGCGCCGACATCCGCACGCGCCACGAGGTGCGCTCCTTCGCCCCGCGCGAGGGTGGCGGCTACACGCTCGAGTACGTCGTCCACGACCCCGAGAGCGAGGGCGTCCCGACCGACACCAAGCGCCTGGACCGCCACACCGTGACGTGCGACCGCCTCATCCTCTCCGCCGGCACGATGGGCACGACGTACCTCATGCTCTGCAACCGCTCCGCCTTCCCGGGTCTCAGCCCGGCGCTCGGCACGCGCTTCGGCGGCAACGGCGACCTCCTGACGTTCGCCCGCAACTGCATGAAGATCGGCCCCGACGGCAGGAAGGTGCCGCACATCCTCGACTCCGCGCACGCGCCCGTCATCACGAGCGCGATCCGCGTCCCGGACGCGCTCGACGGCGGCGACGGCCGCGGCTTCTACCTCGAAGACGCCGGTCAGCCGGAGTTCGTGAGCTGGATGCTCCAGCTTCTCGACGCCCCGCGCTCGGCATGGGAGCAGCTCCCGAAGCTCGTGAAGTTCGCCGGCGACTTCATCACCCACAAGGACACCGATGTCAGCGCCGAGATCTCCGGCCTGCTCGGCGACGCCAGCGAGTCGGCCGGCTTCCTGCCGCTGCTCGGGATGGGTCGCGACATCCCCGAGGGGATCATGTCGCTGAAGGACGGCGGCCTGGCGGTCGACTGGAAGAAGAACGGCGCCTCGAGGCCGTACTTCGAGCGCGTGCGCGACGTCTCCAAGCAGGTGGCCGAAGAGCTCGGGGGCACGTTCCTCGACAACCCGATCTGGCTGCTGAGCCGGGTCATCACCGTTCACGCGCTCGGGGGCTGCCCGATGGGCCGCCACGACCGCGAGGGGGTCGTCGACGCCCACGGCCGCGTCTTCAACCATCCGGGACTGCACATCGCCGACGGGTCGGTCATGCCGGGACCCGTCGGACCCAACCCGAGCCTGACGATCGCCGGGCTCGCCGATCGCTTCGCGGACACGATCCTCGAGGACATGAAAGGACCCACCGTGACCGCACCCCCGCCACCGCGGGCCGACGAGCCGGCGGCCGCCGCCCGTGAGCACCCCGCCTCGCT
>Ga0136631_10000640_pt1 | contig 10929 bp, 14 predicted proteins | sample AntDrymUQ6012206_2_FD_104655 | JGI IMG/M metagenome (GOLD analysis project Ga0136631, IMG submission 104655) | Polar desert sand microbial communities from Dry Valleys, Antarctica - metaG UQ601 (22.06) | ecosystem: Environmental > Terrestrial > Soil > Desert | place: Antarctica: Dry Valley... | reverse complement strand
TGCTTCTTGAACACCTCGATGAGCGCCTCTTCCTCACGTGTCGTCGGATCCTTCTCCAGCGTGTTGGCGATGTAGACGGAGCCGCCGAAGAGCTCGAGGAGCTTCTCGTTCGTGCTCGTGTCGAGCTGGAACCCGGTCGAGGGGTCCTCGGCGGGAAGCGCACGCAGGAGCGTCGTGATCGGGAGCTTTCGCTTCCGGTCGATCCGGGCGAACACCAGGCCCTTCTTGTCGATCTCGACCTCCAGCCACGAGCCACGTGACGGCATCAGGTTCGCCATGAAGACCTGCTTCGTGGCGTCCTTCGGCTCCATCAGGTAGGCACCCGGGCTGCGGACGAGCTGCGTCACGATGACGCGCTCGGTCCCGTTGATGATGAAGGTGCCCCACGGTGTCATCATCGGAAAGTCGCCCATGAAGACCCGCTGCTCGCGGATCTCCCCGGTGTCCTTGTTGACGAATCGGACCGTGATCGAGAGCGGGACCTGGTAGGTCAGGTCCTTCTCACGGCACTCCTGGATTGTGAACTGCGGATCGCCGAACTCGTAGTCGGCGAACTCGACTGCAAGCGTCCCCGTGTAGTCCTCGATCGGCGAGATGTCGTCGATGGTCTCGCGCAGACCGCCCTCCAGGAACCAATGGAAGGACGCCTTCTGGATGTCGATGAGGTCGGGGAGGTCGAGGACATGCTTCAGGCGCGAAAAGCTCTTGCGCGCGCGCGGCGCGACAGCAACGCTGCTCAAGTGTGAAAGCCTCCCTTAAAAGCGTGCAGGTGTACGGGCAGGGTTAGACGAACGGCCTCGGCGGAACTGCGGATAGTAACGCACGAGGACACCCCTCCGCAACCGCATTTTGCTGCGGTGAGGTGCGTTGCAGAAGAATAGCGGACGGAGCAAGCGCGGTGCCTGATCTCACGCGACAGGCAACTGCTGTGTGCCTGCCAGGCACACAACGGAAGAGAGGGGTCTGGCTGCAGCCAGACCCCTCTCCGTCCCGTTACTTCAGCTCGACGCTGGCGCCGGCCTCCTCGAGCTGGGCCTTGATCGATTCGGCCTCTTCCTTAGCGGCACCCTCCTTGACGGCGCCCGGCGCGGCGTCGACGAGGTCCTTCGCCTCCTTGAGGCCCAGCCCGGTCACCGCGCGAACGACCTTGATCACCTGGATCTTCTTGTCGCCGGTGCCGGTGAGGACGACGTCGAACGAGTCCTTCTCCTCCTCGACCGCAGCGCCGTCGCCCGCCGCGGGAGCGGCCGCCACTGCGACCGGTGCGGCGGCGGTGACGCCCCACTCTTCCTCGATCGCGTTCTTGAGCTCGACGAGCTCGAGCACGGTCATCTTGCCGAGCGAGTCGAGCACGGTCTTCACATCAGTCGCCATTGTCTTCCTCCTCTTGCTGGTCTTCAGCTTGATCCGTGGTTTCGGTGTCTTCCCCTTCAGGGCCGGAAGCCTCGGCTGTCGCCGAGTCTTCCGGTGCGCTTGTCTCTACAGGCTCGGCCGCCGACAGGCCCTCGTCCGCGGGCGGTGACTGCTCCGTCTCCTCAGTTGGCGTCTCTTCGATCTCGGCCGCAGCCGCCACGACAGGCTCGACGACTTCGCCCCGCTCCTCGAGCTGCTTGATGCGGGCGTCGATGAGGCCGTGCAGGTCGCGAAGCGGCGCAGAGACGAGCCCGAGGAGCTGCGTGAGCGGTGCGACGATCGCGCCGACGAGCTGCCCGCGGAGAACATCGACCGGCGGAAGCGTCGCGAGCAAGTCGACGTCTTCGCCCGAGAGCGCCTTGCCCTCGAGGATGCCGCCGCGCAGCGTGAGCACGTTGGTCTCCTTCGCCGTCGCGGCGAGCGCCTTCGCGACGGCCGCCGGATCACCCGACGACTCGATGAACGCGATGGCGGTCGGACCCTCGAGCATGCCGAGGAGCTCCTCGGCTCCGGCCTGCTCTGCGGCGCGGCGCGTCAGCGTGTTCTTCACGATCCGAAGCCGGGCGCCCTGCGGTAACAGCTGATCTCGAAGCGCCTCGAGCTGTTTGTTCGTCAGGCCGCGATAGTCGGCGACGATGAGCGTCTCGGCAGAGCCGAGCTCGGTTGCGAGCTCCTCGACGATCCGTTCCTTGTCCGTTTTCAGCACGTCATTTCCTCCTGAACGACGAAACCCGCACATAGGCGGGCTCGGTCGGACGCGGAAACGCGCTGACGGAACCTGCCTCGGTCGGACCTACGCTCGTGAGAGCTGCCGACGGTCTTCGGCGGGTGTCGCTTCGTAGCTAGGCCGAGACTGTAGCTGCCTCCAGCTCCTCGGCAATGTCCCGGGTGATGGTCGAGTCGATGTGGATCCCGGGCCCCATCGTCGAAGTGAGCGTGATCTGGCGGATGTAGCGGCCCTTGGCGGCCGAGGGCTTCGCGCGCACGATCTCCTCGACGAGCGCGGCGTAGTTCTCGAGCAGAGCACGCTCGTCGAAGCTCCGCTTGCCGATCGGGAGATGGACGTTGCCGCCACGGTCCGTGCGGTACTCGAGCTTGCCGGCCTTCGCGTCGGAGACTGCCTTGCCGACGTCCATCGTCACCGTGCCGGTCTTCGGGTTCGGCATCAGCCCGCGCGGCCCGAGCACGCGGCCGAGCTTGCCGACGACGCTCATCTGATCCGGTGTCGCGATCGCGACGTCGAAGTCGAGGAAGCCCTCCTCGATCTTCGTCGCGAGGTCCCCGGAGCCGACGATGTCGGCACCCGCATCCTCCGCCTCTCGCGCCTTCTCGCCCTCGGCGAAGACGGCGACGCGCACGTCCTTGCCGATGCCGTGCGGGAGCATGATCGTCCCGCGGAGCTGCTCGTCGGCGTGGCGGACGTTGAGCCCGAGCCGGAAATGCACCTCGACGGTCTCGTCGAACTTCGCCGCAGGCGCCTCCTTCAAGAGCCGAACCGCCGCGAGCGGCGAGTAGGCCTGCTCGCGATCGATCGCGTCGCGCGCCTCGCGATAACGCTTGCCGTGCGCGCTCATGGTGTCTCGACTCCCATGTCTCCCGCAGAACTCGAATCTGCAGTAGCAGATCCGAGTTCGCGACGATCCCTGAAGCGGCCGCTGACGCGGCCGGTCGCAGCGTTCGACGCAAGGGTCATGGTGTCTCGACTCCCATGCTCCGCGCCGTGCCGGCGATGACCTTCATCGCCTCGTCGACGTCGCGCGCGTTGAGATCGGGCATCTTCGCCTCGGCGATCGAGCGGAGCTGCGCCTGGCTCAGCCGGCCGACCTTCGCCTTGTTCGGCTCACCCGAGCCCGACTCGAGCCCGAGCGCCTCCTTGATAAGAACGGCGGCCGGGGGCGTCTTCGTGATGAAGGTGAACGAGCGATCCTCGAACACGGTGATCTCGACCGGGGTGATGCGGCCGTTCTCCTGCGCGGTCTGCGCGTTGAAGGTCTTGCAGAACTCCATGATGTTGACGCCGTGCTGGCCGAGCGCAGGCCCGACCGGCGGTGCCGGGTTGGCCTGGCCACCCGGAATCTGGAGCTTGATGAGTGTCAGTACTTTCTTGGCCATCTGCCTCTCGCTATCTCGGGCGAGGCAAGCCTCGCCCCTACGGGGTCAATCGATCTTCTTCACCTGATCGAAGCTGAGCTCGACCGGAACTTGGCGCTCGAAGATGTCCACGAGCACCTTCAACTTCTGCTGGTCTGCGTTGACGTCGACGATCTCGCCGTCGAAGTCGGACAGCGGGCCCGAGGTCACCTTCACGGACTCGCCGAGCGAGAACTCGACTTGCGACTTGGCCACCTGTCCGGGGCCTGCCGGCGCGCCGTGGTGGAGGATCCGGTCGACCTCGGGCTGCGAGAGCGGAACGGGCTTCGCGCCGGCGCCCACGAACCCCGTGACTCCCGGCGTGCCTTTGACGACGATCCACGCCTCGTCCGACATGTTCATGTTCACGAGGACGTAGCCCGGGAGGACGCGCTTCTCGATCTGGACCTTCTGGCCGTCCTTCGTCTCGATGACCTGCTCGGTCGGGACGACCACGCGCCGGAACGCCGGCTGCTGGTTCAACGAGACGATGCGGTGCTCGAGATTCGTCTTGACCTTGTTCTCGTGCCCGGAATAGGTGTTGATCACGTACCAGAGGAACATCAGCGGCTCCTAGAGAAGAACTCGGTCGACGAGGGGACGGATGATCTGGTCGAGGCCCCAGAGGTAGAAGCCGACGATCGTGCACGCGATGATGACGACGACGACGCCCTGGAACGTCTGGTTCCTTGTCGGCCAGTCGACCTTCCGGAGCTCGGCGTAGGACTCGCGAACGAACTGCCCGCGCTGCTTCTCGGTCCTGCGGCCGGTCTGCTGCTTGACGGGCTGCTGAGACGGCCGGACCTGCTGCGCGCGCGCGCGGCGTCCGCTCGACGCGCCGTCACCGGCGGCCGCGCGTGCGGCGCGCCGCTGCCTGCGGGTCTCGCGTGCCACCTACCGGGTCTCCCGGTGCACCGTGTGCTGGCTGCACCAGCGGCAGTACTTCTTGAACTCCACGCGGTCGGGGGAGTTCCGCTTGGACTTCTGCGTCTGGTAGTTCCGACGCTTGCACTCCGTGCAGGCGAGCGTGATCGCGACTCGTACTCCGGTGGCCATTCTTCTTCTCGATTCGAGGTAGGACGAAAAAAGGGGTGTTCGAGTAGCGGCGGCAGGACTCGAACCTGCGACACGCGGATTATGATTCCGCTGCTCTAACCAACTGAGCTACGCCGCCGCGCGGGCGAGAGTGTAGCAAGGCTGATTTTTGCTTTGCGCAAGACCGGAGGAACCGCTAGCGCGGAGTCTCCGGTCGCGGCAATTCCCTAAAGCGCGGCCGCTTGGCGGCCGCGGTCGCAGCGCAGCATGAGCGACTTCCGATCCGCCCTTTACGATCGCCGCCGTGATCCGCATTCCTCCGCAGCGAGGTGGCTGGCTCGAGGTGATCTGCGGTCCGATGTTCAGCGGGAAGAGCGAGGAGATGATCCGCCGGCTCCGCCGCGCCGAGATCGCGGGGCAGCGCGTCGTGATCCTGAAGCCGCGCATCGACGACCGCTACGACGCGACGGACGTCGTGAGCCATGCAGGCGCGCGCATGCGGGCCGTGCCCATCGCGTCGGCGGACGACGCGCCCGGGCGCGCCCAGGGATTCGACGTGGTCGGGATCGACGAGGTGCAGTTCCTCGGGCAAGCGATCGTCGCGCACGCGCTCGAGCTTGCGAACGGCGGCGTACGGGTCGTCGCGGCGGGTCTCGACCAGGACTTCAGGCGGCTTCCGTTCGGGCCGATGCCGGAGCTCCTGTCACACGCGGAGTTCGTCGACAAGCTGCAAGCGGTCTGCCACCGCTGCGGCGGGCCCGCGACGACGACGCAGCGCCTCGTCGACGGGCGACCGGCGCCGTACTCGGGCGAGACGGTCGTCGTCGGTGCGGCCGAGCAGTACGAAGCACGCTGCCGGGACTGCCACGAAGCCAGCGTCGGCGCGACACTCGTCGCCGCTTAGCGGCCGCGGCGAACCGTCACCGCAAGCGCGACGAGGTAGCCGGACGCTGCGGCGAGCACGATCGTCCCGCCCGGTGGCAGGTCCGCGTAGTACGAGATCGTCAGGCCGGAGATCGCCGACCCGAGTCCGATCGCCATCGCCAGGACGAGCGTCGAGCGCATGCTCCAGGCGATCCGTCCCGCGGCGCTGACAGGGAGCACCATCAAGGCGGCGACGAGCAGGATCCCGACCACGCGCATGGACAGCGCGACGGTGACCGCCGTGAGACCGGCGAGGGCAACGTTCAGTTTTCCGATCGGCACCCCCGCAACGCGCGCGCCCTCCTCGTCGATGACGACCGCGGCAAAGGCCCGATACAGCGCTCCGACCAGCACGAGCCCGAACGCCCCCATCGCTGCGATCACCGCGAGGTCGCTTCGCGTCACGGTGAGGATCGAGCCGAAGAGGTACTGAAAGAGGTCGACGTTCAGGGCACCGGCCTGTGCGACGAGCACGACGCCGAGCGCGATGCCCGTGTAGAAGACGACCGCGAGCGCCTGGTCGCCCGCGGTCCGGGCGCGCGACCTCAGGAGCTCGATTGCGATGCCACCGAGCACTGCCGCCACGAGTGCGGTGAGCACGGGAGAGACGTCCAGGAGGATGCCCGCGGCGACGCCGGCGAACGCGACGTGGCCGATGCCGTCCCCCATCAGCGACTGCCGTCGCTGCACGAGGAAGAATCCCACCGCAGGCGCCAGCACGCCGACGATCGCGCCGGCGGCGAGCGCGAGGCGCATGAACTCACTCTCGAGCATGGACGTGTGCCGGGTCGTGCCACAGGCCGGGCAGATCGCGGGGGCGCCCGTCGAACACGATCGTCCGCCGCACGAGGATCAGGCGCTCGACGTAGTGCTCGACCGCGCCGAACTCGTGTGAGACGTACACGATCGTGACGCCGAGCTCTCGGTGGAGCGTCGCCAGCAACTCGGCGAGCGACTCCTGTGACTCGGCGTCCACGCCCGTGGTCGGCTCGTCGAGCACGAGCAAGGAGGGCTGACCGGCCAGCGCTTTCGCGATGAACGTGCGCTGCTGCATGCCGCCGGAGAGCGTGCGCAGCGGCGCGTCGGCGACGACCGAGAGGCCGACTCGGTCGATCGCCTCGGCGACGCGCACCCGATCCTCGCGCTGGAGACGGCCGAGCAAGCGACCGGAAGCCAGGCGGCCCGCGGAGACGACCTCTCGCACCGTCGCAGGCGCATCGCCTCCGACGTGAGATCGCTGCGCGAGGTATCCGAGCGCCCGTCTTCCCGCGAAGCGATGCGCAGGCTCGCCGTAGAGCAGCGCGGAGCCCGTACTTGGCCGCTCCAGCCCGAGGACGATGCGCATTAGGGTTGTCTTTCCGCCTCCGTTCGGGCCGGCGACCGCGACGAACTCGCCCTCGCCGAGGGCGAGGCTCACGTCCTCGAGCACGTGTTGTCCCGGCCGATAGCCGAACGAAACGCCGGTGAGCTCGACCGCTAGCGGCAACCGAGCGCCTGCCGAAGGGCGACCAGGTTCGACCGCATGACCGACAGGTAGTCCTCGCCTGCAGCCAGACGCTCCTCGCTCAAGCCTTCGATGGGATCGAGCGTCGCAATCTCGACGTCGGCCTCGCGCGTCACCGTCTGCGCCAGGCCGTCCGAGACGAGAGGCTCGGCGAAGACGGTCGTCGCACCGCTCGCGCGAACGTCGTCGATCAGAGTCTGGAGCTCACGCGGGCCCGGCTCCGACTCCGGCGAGCGCCCGGCGAGGGAGAGCTGGGTCAACCCGTAGCGCGACGCGAGCTGGCCGAAGGCCGCGTGCGTCGTCACGAGCACTCGACGATCGCAGTCGGAGAGGCCACGCCGATACTCGGTGTCGAGCTGCTCGAGCTCGCGAATCTCGTCGTCCGCGGATCCTCCGACATCCCGGGCGATCCGCTGCACGGCCTGGGCGAATCGGATCGGATCGAGCCAGATGTGGGGATCCTTACCCGCGCGGAGCAGATCGAGCGAGTCGCCGTCACGCGCGTCGACGGCGTCCTCGAGCGCCGGCTGGAAGCCGCCACCGATGTAGACGACGAGCTCGGCGTCGCTGATCGTCTCGACGTCGTTCGGGGAGAGCTCGACGTCGTGCGGCTCGGCGCCGGGCGGCGTGAGGTTCACGACTCGGTCGACGGAGTCGGGAGCCACCAGCTCCGTCGCCCACGCGAGCGGATAGAAGGAGGCGACAACGGTGCGCTGCGACTCCTTCGTCCCTCCTGCGCAACCACTCGCGAGCAACACGACCGCGATGAGGCAGAGAGCGCTCACGCCTACGACGGTAGCACTTCTTTGAGAACGGGTATCATTATCACCATGGCCTGGACAGAGATCGCGCTCGAACGCCTCCGCGACGCCAGCGGCCGAAGCGGAGGTGCTCGCCGCGTCGTCGTCGAGCTCCTCGGCGAGCAAGACTGCTGCCTCTCGGCGCACGAGATCCACGATCGCGTCCGCACGCGTGGCGCTCGGGTCGGGATCGCAAGCGTCTACCGCGCGCTCGAGGGCATGGCCGACCTGGGGCTCGTCCAGCGAATCGACCTCGGAGACGGGATCGCGCGCTTCGAGCCGGCCCACGCCGGCGGCGATCATCATCACCACCTCGTCTGCGACGACTGCGGGAAGGTCGAGCCGTTCGAGGACTCCACGCTCGAGTCGGCGATCGAGCGAGTCGCCGACGGGCGCGGGTACGTCGTGGCAGCGCACGATGTCGTGCTGCGTGGCGCGTGCGAAGATTGCCGCCACGAACGTGCCTGACTCGACTCGACGCAAGACCATCCACGACCTCCTCGAGGAGGCGCGATGCAGCCTTGACCGCCTCGAGCCCGCAGACGCGCTCGAGGCTCAGCGCGGCGGCGCGTTGCTCATCGACATCCGCTCGAGCGACGATCGGCGTCAGGACGGCTGCATCTCCGGGACGTTGCACATCCCGCGAACCGTGCTCGAGTGGAGGCTCGACCCGGATGCCCATCCTGAATATCGAAGTCCGCACATCTCCGGCCTCGACCAGCGACTCGTTCTCGTCTGTTCGCACGGCCTCTCGTCCAGCCTGGCGGCAGCCACGCTGCAGGAGCTCGGCTTCACCGGCGCGACCGACATGGTCGGAGGCTTCTTCGCCTGGCGCGATGCCGGTCTGCCCGTTCGCTCCGCGAGCCACGCGGATGCGACTGCGGTGCCGGGCATGGGCGACCCCGAGCACTGACGCGACTCCGCCCGAGTCGTAGAGTCCGAACACCGTGCCGACGTACGACTTCCACCAGCACCTCTGGCCTGCGAGCTTCGTCTCGGCGCTCCGTGAGCGGACGACACCCCCGTTCCTCGCGCTCGACGAGCTCGTAACGCGTGAGGGACGATTCCGGCTGGAGCTTGCGCAGCACGATCCCGAGACACGGTTGCAAGCGCTCGACCGCTCCGGGATCGACGTGGCTGCGCTCACGTTGCAACCGAGTCTCGGACTCGACGACGTCTCCGACGACGAACGTGCGGCGCTCGAGGAGACCTGGGTCGAGGGCGTGACCGAGCTCGTCGCCGCCAGCAGCGGGCGCTTGCTCGCGTTCTCGCCGTCGCGCGCACGAACCGGCTTCGTCGGCATCTCCCTCGGGTCGTCGAGCTTCACCGACTTCGACCGCTCGGCGCCCGTGCTCGACGCGGCGGCCGCCCAGAACACACTCGTCTTCGTGCACCCCGACGCCGGGCGCTCACCAGACCCCAGCCGTCCGGACTGGTGGGAGTGGGTCGTCGGCTACCCGTCCCGGATGCAGGAGGCGTACCTCGCGTGGCTCGCCTCCGGGCGCGAGCGGTGGCCGACGCTCCGCGTCCTCTTCGCCATGCTCGGAGGAGGTGGGCCGTTCCAGCTCGAGCGGCTCGCACGGGTCGGCTCCGACGTGCGCTCCGCGCTCGACCCGAACACGTTCTTCGACGTGTCGACGCACGGTCGAAGGGCGATCGAGCTCTGCATCGAAACGTTCGGTGTGCACCAACTCGTGTACGGAAGCGACACGCCGGTCATCGACCCGCAGCCGACGCTGGATGCCGTCCGCGGTTTCGGCGATGCTGTGGCGCACGTACTCCAGTCCGACACACCAGCCCGCATCATGACGTGAGCGAGCTCGCTGCCTGGCTCCGCGAGCGCGTCCAAGCGGACACGGATCTCGACCGCCCCACCATGTCGGACCTCGCCGCCGAGCTGGTTGCCGCAGAGCAGCTCTGGCAGCCGTTCGTGCGACACGACGACGACACGCGTTTCTATCAGCAGCTCTATCGCGATCCCAACATCGACGTCTGGCTCATCTGCTGGGTCGACGGGCAGAGCACCGGCTACCACGACCACGACCGCTCGTCGGGCGCGGTCTGCGTCTGCGAGGGGATGTTGTTCGAGGACTGGTTCAGGGTCGAAGAGGACGGCTGGGTTCGTGAACGAACGACGGAGCATGCCCCCGGCGGCCGGTTCGACTTCGACGCGTCCGACATCCATGGCGTGCGGCACCCTGGTTCAGACGCAGCCCCGGCGACGTCGATTCATCTGTACTCACCCGCTCTGTGGCGCATGGGTCACTACGAGGCCGGCCCACGTGGCATGCGGAGGGTCGGAATGACGTACGCAGATGAGCTGTTGGGCGACACCGCCCTGAGCCCGATCATCTAGGGGCCTGTCCGGGAAGTGGGCACGGTAGAAGACACGCGGCAGGTGGTGCGGCAAGGACGCAGGGAGCCCCGATATGCAGGCATATCGAGGCGACCGAGGACGCGGCACCGCGCCGCCTGACGCATGTATGCCACCCTGCTCCACTTTCCGGGCAGGCCCCTAAAGCCGGTCGGCGTACTCCTTGTATTCGCGTGGGACACGCTCGTCCGTGCCGAGGAAGGCGTGCTTCGACATGTCGGGCGAGAAGCGGCTCGCTGCGGGAGTGCGACCGAGACCCTCCGCGACGGCTCGGATGTGGTGCGGGCCGGCGCCGCAGCAGACGCCGAGATAGTCGACCCCGAGAGCATTCGCCTTACGCGCGAAGTCCTCGAGCTCGTAGCGGTTGCACACGAACGGGTCGAGGGCTGTCGGGAAGGGCCGTCCGGCCGGGATGACGTCGCAGTCCGGGTCGCGGAGCGAGTGAAAGGTGGGCTCGTCGTCGGTCGTCCTGTACGGCACGGGCAACGCAGCGACGTGACCGCCGACGGCTGCCCTGACCTTCTCGAGAAGCGGAAGCATCGTTCTTGGCCCACGCGCGCAGTTCAGGCCCACGACGTCCGCACCGGCGTCCTCGAGCCGCTTGCAGGCGTCCTCCGGCGTCCACCCTTCGCCCGTCGTCGCGTCCTGGTGGATCGAGAACGTGATCACGGACGGCAGGCCGGTCGCCTGGATCGTCTCGAGGGCAAGCAGCGCCTCCTCACCGAACGTGAAGGTCTCGCCCACGATGA
>Ga0136631_10000639_pt1 | contig 10937 bp, 9 predicted proteins | sample AntDrymUQ6012206_2_FD_104655 | JGI IMG/M metagenome (GOLD analysis project Ga0136631, IMG submission 104655) | Polar desert sand microbial communities from Dry Valleys, Antarctica - metaG UQ601 (22.06) | ecosystem: Environmental > Terrestrial > Soil > Desert | place: Antarctica: Dry Valley... | reverse complement strand
GCGGCCGCCAACCGGGACACCCTGGCGGCCCTGATGATCACCTATCCCTCGACGCATGGGGTATTCGAAGGCTCGGTGAAGGAGATCTGCCGTATCGTCCACGAGCACGGTGGCCAGGTATACATGGATGGCGCCAACATGAACGCCCAGGTGGGGCTCTGCCGCCCGGGCGATATCGGGGCCGATGTCTGCCACCTGAACCTCCACAAGACGTTCTGCATCCCCCATGGGGGCGGCGGACCCGGGATGGGGCCGATCGGTGTCGCACCGCACCTGGTTCCCTTTCTGCCTGGACACCCCGTCGTCGATCTGGACCATCCCTTGGCGTGCGGCACCATCTCGGGCGCGCCCTGGGGCAGTGCCGCGATATTGCCGATCTCCTGGGCTTACATCGCGCTCATGGGTTACGACGGTCTGACCGAAGCCACCCGAATCGCCATCCTCAGCGCCAACTATGTGGCCCGCCGGCTGGCCGATCACTATCCGCTGCTCTACACCGGTCAGAACGGCCTGGTCGCGCACGAGTGTATCATCGATACCCGGCCTTTCAAGAACTCCGCCGGAGTCGAGGTGGAAGACATCGCAAAGCGGATCATCGACTATGGCTTCCACCCGCCGACGGTGTCGTTTCCGGTGGCGGGCACGCTCATGATCGAGCCGACCGAAAGCGAGTCGAAAGAAGAGCTGGACCGGTTCTGCGACGCGATGATCGCCATTCGGGAGGAGATCCGCGAGATCGAGGAAGGACGGGCGGACCGGAAGAACAACCTCCTGACCAACGCCCCGCACACCCTGGAGCAGGTCATCTCCGACGCTTGGGACCGTCCCTATCCGCGCGAGCGCGCCGCCTACCCCACACGAGCCGTGCGGGGCTACAAGGTGTGGCCGACGGTGGGCCGGATCGATAGTGCGTTTGGTGACCGGAACCTGATGTGCAGCTGTCCGCCGGTGGAGGCGTATGGGTAAAGGCGGGTCAGCGGGTCAGCGGGGCGGCGGGGCAGAGGTTGTCGCCCTGAGGCAGGGCACCCACCGAGGGGGCCTGAACCCAATTACAGCTTCGCCCCCTCGCTTCGCTCAGGGTGACATCGGAGAATGGCTTCTGTGGACCGACCACACTCCCCGCCCCGGCTGGGCCAACATGGCAATCGATCACGCGCTGCTCGAACGGGCCGAGCAGCATGGCGAGAGTTGGCTGAGGTTGTACCAGTGGGCGCCGTACTGTCTCTCGTTCGGCCGCCATGAGCCGGCGAACCGGCGTTACGACTCGCGCCGCATCTCGGACCTCGGTCTCGATACTGTGAGACGGCCAACCGGGGGGCGTGCCGTGTGGCACGCCGAAGAACTTACGTATGCCGTAGCGGCGCCGAGCGCGCGTTTCGGCTCGCTTCCCGCAGCATACCTCGAGATCCACGGCATGCTCGCCGATGCGCTGCAGGGGCTTGGGGCGAGTGCCAGTCTGGCGCCTCCAGTGCGGGCGGTCTCGCTCGATGCCGGGCCCTGCTTCTCTCAGCCGGCCGGTGGGGAAATCATGATCGGCGGGCGGAAGGTCGTCGGCAGCGCCCAGTTCCGGCAAGGAACTGCGCTGTTACAGCACGGGTCCATCCTGCTACAGGAAAACCAGAGCATCCTGCTCAGCCTCACGCGAGGTGCAATCATCGCCCAGTCTCCGCAGCAATCACGAGGCTCCGCAAATCCGGACCCGCAGCTGCGAGGGCGGCAGGTGGCCGAAGCGATTCAAGCATCAGCAGGCGCCCGCTGGTCGGGTGAATGGAATCCTGCTCCCGACCTCGAGCCGGCCCTGCACGGCGCCGCGTCCCTTTTCCCTCATTACCGCTCAGCCGAGTGGACGTGGGCTCGATGAGCACCGTGACCGGGTGGCGGTCACGGCTGGCCTTCGTCGTCATGCTGACGGCGTGGAGTATCCCAGGGGCGCAGGCTCAAGCCGCACCTGCCACTGGCATCGTCATCGTGACGGGCCAACAGGCCACCACTCCAGTCCCCACCCTGATGGAGGGAGCGGCGAACGGCGTGGGCAACCAGGATGTGGCCGACCAGCTGTTTCTCCGCCTGGCTGAGCTGGGACCCAAGGCGCAGACGGCTGGAGACCGCGACTTCGTCCCCGCACTGGCGCGCTCCTGGACTCGCCGCGATTCGACCACACTGGTATTCGATCTGGACTCACGAGCGCGCTGGCACGATGGCACTCCGGTGACAGCCCGCGACGTGGTTTTCACCTTCAAGCGCGCAAAAAATCCCGATTTGGCGCCCCGGGTGTCGGATCTGCTTCGCCAGATCGTCTCGGTTGCCGCCGAGGGAGACAGCCGCGTCGTGTTCCGCTTTGCCCGGCCATATGCGGAGCAGCTCTACGACGCCACCTATCACGTGGCTCCGATTCCGTTTCATCTTCTGGATTCCATTCCGCCCGACTCGGTGAGCCGCTCGAGCTTCGCTACCAGCCCGATCGGCAGCGGGCCGTACCGGTGGGTACGCAGCGTGCCAGGTCAATTCGTCGAGCTTGCGGCGGTCCCCGATTTCTTCCTGGGTAAGCCAAAGATCGCGCGGGTGATCCTGCGCACCGCTGTCGAGCCCTCGGCCCGGCTCAACCTGCTTCTCAGCGGTCAGGCCGATGCCATGGATATCATTCCCCCGCCATCCGTAAACCAGGTGGCGGCAGACACGACCCTCCGGCTCATCGCGGTACCCTCCTCGACGATGGGTTTTCTTCTCTTCAACCAGCGCGATCCCAAGAACCGCGCACGGCCCCACTCTATCCTGGCGGATAACCGGGTCCGCCGGGCGATTACGTTCGGGCTGGATCGAAGGCAGTTGGTTCAGGCGGTCTTCGGCTCCCACGGCATGGTGCCCTATGGCCCGGTTTCGCAGTTGCTATGGATCCGTCACCGGTCACCACGTGCGGAGGGGCCAAACGTCAATGAGGCGCGAAGGCTTCTGGCGGCAACCGGTTGGGGCGACTCCGATGCCGATGGCACGCTCGACCGCGATGGCCATCCGCTCCGGCTGGTGCTCTCGGTCCCCAACACCAGCGGGATCCGGCGCCAGATGGCCCTGCTGATTCAGGAGCAGCTTCGCCGGATCGGAGTGCAGATCGAAATTCTTCAGCTCGAGTTCCCGATCTATCTCGAACGTCGCGCTGCGGGAGACTTCGACGTCGATTTCTCGTCGGTAAACCAGGATCCTTCTCCATCGGGCCTGACTCAGAGCTGGGCATGCACCGGCGGGAACAACGTCGCCGGATATTGCGATCGCGGGGTCGATTCGGTGATGGAGCAGGCGGTTCGAGGGCGAGGAGACCCCGGCGAGCGATGGATCGAGGCGCTGAGAAAAATCGAAGAGGACGCGGCCGCAACGTTCCTGTACGCGCCTGCCTTCATGTATGCGGTAAACCGCCGCTTCAGGGGCGTGACGATCACTCCCCAGTCTGCCTGGCTCACGCTCCGAAAGTGGTCGGTAAGTCCGGTCCCGGTAGCTGGCCGGAGTCGATAGCATGGGTGGGTGGCTGCTCCGGCGGGCGCTTCAGGCGGTCGTCACGCTAGCGATCGCCACCGCCCTGCTCTTCGTCCTGATGCGCGCGGCTCCCGGAGACCCATTGTTCCGGTTGAGTGCGGACCGGCCGATCTCGCAGAAGGAAATAGAGGTCCTCCGTGCTCGGTATGGATTGGACCAGCCAGTGGGGAGACAGTTGGCCGCGTTCCTCGGCGGACTGGTCCACGGTGACCTCGGAGTTTCCATCGAGTATGGCCGGCCGGTAACGGCACTGCTGGCCGAGCGCCTGCCCGCCACCCTCCTGCTAGGCGGCAGCGTCCTCCTGCTCAACTTTACGGTGGGTCTGTGGCTCGGTGTCCGCCAGGCCGTGCGTCGCGGCGCTAGAGAGGACCGCTGGCTCACTACCCTCTCGCTCACCGGGTACGCGATGCCATCGTTCTGGCTTGGCCTCATGCTCGCCTGGCTGGTGGGCGTGGAATGGCGGTTGCTCCCGGCCGCGGGAATGCAGGATCCGTTGTTGAGCTCGGACGCCGGCTGGCTGACCCGCGCCGGCGATGTGCTGAGGCACCTCGTCCTTCCCGTTCTGACGCTCTCAGTCGTGAGCATTGCGGCCACGATGCGGTACCAGCGGGCGGCGATGCTCGAGGTCCTGCATCTCCCCTACATCGTGACCGCGCGGGCCAAGGGGTTGCCCGAGCGGCTGGTCACCTGGCGGCATGCCTGGCGCAACGCCCTCTTTCCCGTCATCACCCTCTTCGGCCTCTGGCTTCCGATCCTGGTGTCAGGCTCTGTGTTCGTGGAGGCCGTGTTTGCCTGGCCGGGATTGGGCTCTCTGGCGGCGGGCGCCGTGGGCGGCCGGGACTACCCACTTCTCATGGGTGCATCGCTGCTGGTTGCCGCGCTGGTCGTCGCCGGCGGCTTCCTGACTGACGTGGCCTACGCGCTTCTGGATCCCCGGGTGCGAATCGGGTGACATCAATTCTGGAGATCCTGCGAAGCGCCTGGCGAAACCCCCGCGGCCGTACCGGGGCGCTGTTGCTGCTCATTGTCGCCGTCGCCGCTCTCGTGGGCCCATGGCTGTTGCCGGATCCACTCGCCCAGCCCGACATTCTTGCCGGCGGCCTGCCACCCGGAGTGGGACACCCGTTTGGGACCGACCAACTCAGCCGGGATGTGCTGGCCCGGGTGGTGAACGGCGCCCGCATCTCCCTCGGCGTGTCGGTACTCGCCGTAGCACTCTCCGTGACCCTCGGCGCGGCGGTCGGCATCGTGGCGGGATACTGGGGAGGAGCAATCGATGCGGCCCTTATGCGCCTGGTCGATGGCGCGCTCGCCATTCCCCGTCTCTTCATCCTTCTGCTGGTGCTGGCGGTCTGGGAGCGGGTGCCGGTGCTCGCGCTCATCCTGATCATCGGGGTAACTGGATGGTTTGCCACCAGCAGGCTGGTACGTGGTGAGGTGCTCCGGATACGTGAAGAGGGCTATGTCCAGGCCGCGGAGGCGCTCGGCGCGAGACGGCGCCGGATTATCTTTCGGCACTTGCTTCCGAATGCGCTCGGGCCGCTCCTGGTTGCAGCGACCCTGGGCGTAGGTGACGTGATCCTGCTCGAGGCCGGGCTCTCCTTCCTTGGGCTCGGCATCCAGCCGCCGACGCCTTCCTGGGGGGGCATGATCCTGGACTCCCGGGAGGTCATGGTGAGCGCACCCTGGACCGGCATTTTCCCGGGGCTCGCGATCGTGGTCACCGTGCTCTCCGCCAACCTGTTCGGCGACGCCTTGCGCGACGCCGTGGATCCCCGAAGCGCATGAGCAGAGTGCTCGAGGTAGCGAACCTGCGGGTCTCGTTCCCGGGTGCCGGCCACGGCCGGTTCTATCCGGTGGACGGAGTCAGCTTCTCGCTGGAACGCGGCGAGATGCTGGCGCTGGTGGGCGAGTCCGGCTGCGGCAAGAGCCTCACCAGCCTGGCGCTGCTCCAGCTCATCCCGCCCCCGGGGCGAATTGAATCGGGGAGCGTCATCCGACTGGGCGACACCGACGTTCTGGCGCTCAAGGGCGAGGCACTGCGCCGGATCCGAGGGCGGCGAATCGGCATGATCTTTCAGGACCCCATGACCAGCCTGAATCCGGTGTTTACGGTGGGAGCGCAGATCATCGAGGGAATCAGGGCCCACTTCAAGGTGACTTCGGACGAGGCGCGGCAGCGTGCCCTGCTCCTGCTCCAGGAAGTCGGCATCCCCGACCCGGTAGAACGCCTCAAGGCGTACCCGCACCAGCTCAGCGGAGGCATGCGGCAGCGAGTGATGATCGCAATTGCCTTGGCAGCCGAGCCGGAGATTCTGGTGGCCGATGAGCCGACCACCGCGCTCGACGTCACGGTGCAGGCTCAAATCCTGGAAGTGCTCGACAGTCTTCGAGCCCGGCGGGGCATGGCAGTGCTCCTTATTACCCACGACCTGGGCATTGTGGCGGGCCGGGCCGATCGAGTGGCGGTGATGTATGCCGGCCAGATCGTGGAGGAAGCAAAGACTCCGCGCCTGTTCGCCAATCCGTCCCATCCGTACACCCAGGGCCTTTTCGCGTCGGTCCCGCGGATCACCGGTCCGCTCAAGCGGCTCAATCCGATACGGGGCAGCGTGCCGGCTCCCGCGGCCTGGCCCACAGGCTGCCGGTTTCGCCCCAGGTGCCCGCAGGCCTTCGACCGCAGTGAAACCGAGCCGCCGCTCCTTCCGGTCGAGCCGGAGCACCAGATGCGGTGCTGGCTCGCGGAAGAGCCGACTAAAAGCAGCCACGGATGAACACGGAAGCCAGTGATCTTGACGGGTGTGCTCTTGAACAAAGCAGTTGTGGACAAGCACGCGTGAGAGGGACTCCAAGCGACTCGGAGCAATCCGTTCTCTTCCGTGTTCATCTGTGGCCAGTTGTTTTTTTGCTTTTGAATGCTTGATCCAATGACCCCACTAGTGTCAGTTCGCGATCTGGTGAAGCACTACACGGTGAGTGGGCTGTTCGGCCGCTCGACGCCGCCGGTGCGTGCGGTTGACGGAGTGTCATTCGATGTAGGGCACGGGGAGACGCTGGCGTTGGTGGGTGAGTCGGGCTGCGGCAAGTCGTCGGTGGGACGCACGATCCTCCGGCTCCAGGAGCCCACCAGCGGCCAGGCGCTGTACGAGGGGCAGGATGTGTTTTCGCTGGATCGCACCGCACTCCGCCAGTTGCGCCGACGGATGCAGATCATCTTTCAGGACCCCTACAGCTCGCTCAATCCCCGGATGACGGTGGGAGCAGCCATTGCGGAGGGGATCGAGATTCATCGCCTGGCGGCCCGGTCGGAGATTCCGGGACGGGTAGCGGCCTTGCTGGAGGAGGTGGGCCTCGACCCGACGTACGCCAGGCGCTACCCGCACGAGTTCTCCGGAGGACAACGGCAGCGGATCGGCATCGCCCGCGCACTCGCCGTGCAGCCCTCGTTCATCGTTTGCGACGAGCCGGTGTCGGCCCTGGACGTCTCGGTGCAGGCCCAGGTGCTCAACCTGCTTTCGGACCTCCAGGGTCAGCGCGGTCTCTCCTATCTGTTCATTGCGCATGACCTGGCTGTCGTCCGGCAGATCGCGCATCGCATTGCCGTGATGTATCTCGGCCGGATCGTGGAAGAAGGGCCGACGGACCAGCTCCTCGCCAACCCGCGGCATCCCTACACTGTGGCCTTGCTTTCGGCGGTGCCAGAGCCCGACCCCACCGCGCGGCGGGCGCGTATCGTGCTGAGCGGAGATCTGCCGAGCCCCTCGAACCCCCCGCCGGGCTGTCACTTTCACACTCGCTGCTTTCACCCCATGAAAAGCGAGCGCTGCCGCACCGAAGTGCCCCTCCTGCGGCCGGTTGACGGGACCGTGGCTGCCTGCCACTTCGCCGAGAGCACACCGAAGCCAGCCGAGGTCAACGTCGCCCAGATGCAGTGACCGCAGTCACGGATTGTCCCCCGGTGATCCTCCAGTATTCTCTGCCAAGACGTTGAACAGCAGCCACGTAAACGGTAAACACGCAACCATACAGGGGGTACCGACCCATGACTGACAAGAAAGATCTGGCCACCGAGGGAACCGAAGATCGTCTCAAGGGTGGGGCCAAGCAGGTTGAGGGCAGAATTCGCAATGCGGTTGGCGGACTCACGGGCAATAACAGCGAGCAGGCGAAGGGCAAGGGACAGGAGATCAAGGGCAAGGTGCAGGATGCGGTCGGTAAGGCCAAGCAGCGGCTGGATCCGGATCCGGGTGTCGATGAGGAGTAAGCGGACAGCGGGACAGCGATTAACAGAAACATGAAGGGGCCGGAAGCTCATTTTAAGGCTTCGGCCCCTTTCTTTGAGTTACTCGCCTACTGCTGACCCGCTGACTTGCTGTCCGCCTACCCGCCTGTAAGCTCGGCCTTGAGCCGGCGCAACGCCTGGCTCCGAATCTGGGAGACCCGCGACTCGCTGACGTGCAACACTTCGCCCACCTGCCGGAGGTTGAGCTCCTCGTAGTAATAAAGCGCCAGCACCTTGCGCTGCTGTTCGGGCAGGCGCGAGATGAGCTGGCGCATGTGTGTCACGTGCTCGGAGTCGATCAGTTGCTGCGAGGCGAGCGTCACCGAGAGATCCGGATGGTTCTCAGCCTCGCGCGAGGGCCGTTGGCCCTTCGCGTTGGCCGGTACATCAGTCTCGCAGTGAATTCCCACCGCATCCTTCCACTTCCAGAACGTCTCCATGTCGACCTCGAGCCGCTCCGCGATCTCCTTTGCGGTAGGCGCGCGGCCGAGCTCGCCCTCGAGCGATGCCGCAACACTCTCGATCTTGCGGCGCTTCATGCGGACCGAGCGGGGAGTGGAATCCCGGCTTCGGAGGTCGTCGAGGATGGCACCGCGGATACGAAGGACGGCGTAGGTGCTGAACGCGAGCCCACGCGAGAGATCGAAGCTATCGAGCGCCTTCATGAGGCCAATGGCGCCTGCGCTCACCAGCTCGCCGAGCTCGATCGAGGGGATCCGGCTGGAGACCTCGCGGGCCACATGATGTACAAGGCCCAGGTGCCGCGAGAGCAGTTGAGCCCGTGCTTCGGGATCTCCGGCCGAGCGGTACCGGGCCCAGAGCACGTCGATCCGTGCCTCGGCCTCGGGCATGGGAACCGCGGTCAAGGCCGGTTCCTGTCGTGCGTCACGCACAGTGGCATCTCGTGTCCGTCATGGAGTGTCTCGGGATTGCGGAGGTCGGGCTCCGTGTGTTCGCACGAGGTAAGGGCAACCGCTGTACCAGTTCAGAAGGAAAGGATTGTGCCCGCCGTGCAGGATTCTGCGCTACGCCGGGATCTGGTTGTGAGCTATTGACTTAGGAGTCGAAGCAGGAGGGCACTCTGGCGGGGCGGGCACGGCCCGATTTTAGTGACGAGCATCAAGCTGGCGGGATCGACGCCGAAACGGCCAAGGTTGTCGGCAAGTTGCAGGGGCTTCAGCTTGCGGCACGCACCTGGGGGCCGTCGAGAACCGGCTCCCTGCCCCGCCCTTCATCCACGAAAACCAGCGCCCGGCCGCGTTCCACCAGCGCTCCCAGACCCTGATGCACCTCGGGGGCAAGCACGGTCCCGATCAAGCCAAGCATCTTCTCTACCGCCATCTCTGGCGTCAACTGATCGCGGTACGGCCGTGCAGTCGTGAAGGCATCGTACAGCTCGGCGGCGGCGATGAGCCTGGCTCCCCAGGGGATACCCTCACCCACGAGGCCATCAGGATAACCCCCGCCATCCCAGCGCTCATGGTGGGCACGCACAAACGCGCCGACGGGGCCCAGCTGGGGCAGAGGGGCGAGAATCTCGGACCCGACGATCACATGGCGCTGGATCAGCCCCTGCTCCCCGGGATTGAGCGGCCCCTCCTTGCTCAAGACGCCCTCGGGAACGACGATCATGCCGATGTCGTGCAGCAGACCGGCACGCCGGACACTTTCCACCTCCTCGTCGGTGCGCCCGAGCTCGGCTGCAATGGATGCCGCCAGCTGGGCCACCCGGAGCGAGTGACCCACGAACCAGACGTCTCTGGCTTCGACGACGCAGACCAGCGCTTCCAAGGTGGCAACGGTCATGCCTTCGACTTTCGCCCGCTCGCGGGCGAGCTCGGCGCCGAGGTTGACCAGTTCCGCCTTCAGCAGCTGGCCGGCGCTGCGCTCCTGGATCCGCTCGGTGCGCCGCCGGAGCGCGCGCTGGACCACGGCTTCCACCCCGGGCAGATCGACCGGCTTGGGCAGGTAGTCCATGGCGCCGTACTGGAGGTAGCGTACGGCGTCGCCCACATCCGGCCGTGAGCTCAGCACTATGACGGCAAGATTGGGATCCCGGGTGAGCGATCGAGACAGGAGCTCGCCTGCCCCGGAGCCGAACAACCGGGCCTCGGCGATCATGCAGCTGATCTTCTGGCGGGCCAGGATGCCAAGGGCGTCATCGCCGGAGGCACAGGTCACCACCTCGAATCCGCATCGGGTAAGATGCGCCTCCAGTGTCGCCCGGGCCTCGGGAGCATCGTCGACCAGCAGCAGCCGGACTGGTACCACAACGCTCAGCATGGATTTCCTCGACCAGGGTACTGCCAGGGGAGTCAGGGGGTCCGGGGGCTTTGCAGCACCGGGAGAGACTCGCAGGAAGGATCGGATGAAGTGCCCCCCAACTTGATGGGGGTAGACCGCCCCGGCGCGGCGAGTTAATATCTCTGGTAGCAGCCGTTCCTTACCGTCGTAAAGGTTCCGCCGTCGCAGACCGACAACTTTCTCGGCAGCATATCATCACGGACGGGGTGACGCCAAAGCAGTGTGCACCGGCGTCGCGCCGCACTCGAAAGGTCGAGCGTGCCGAATTCTGAAGGACACCGCAGCACTACCACACTCGAGCCCAGCCGGATTCGGGTAATTCAGCAGCGCCTGGAGAACAATTTTTACAACGAGGCGCCTGCCTCGGAACGAATTGCCGTCGGTGTGCTTGCCGACCTGAGACACCTCGACGAAAGCTCGGCCGCCTTTCCCCATTAAATCGTCGGCGCTCCATGGACCGGCAGCTCATTTCCAGCGGTGCTCCGTGGGAGTCGATTGTCGGCTACTCCCGCGCGGTCCGGGTGGGAAACAGCGTTCACGTCTCCGGCACCACCGCTACCGGGACTGACGGCAGGATCGTCGGCCCCGGAGATCCCTACGCCCAGACAGTTCAAGCGCTCAAGAACATCGACACCGCTCTCCGCGCCGCCGGAGCTTCGATGTCCCACGTGGTGCGCACCCGCATGTTCGTAACCAATATTGACCAGTGGGGCGAGATCGGGCGGTCGCACAGTGAGGTCTTCGGCAGCATCCGGCCTTTTGCCACGATGGTTGAAGTCAAACGGCTGATCTCTCTGGTTATGCTGATCGAGATCGAGGCCGAGGC
>Ga0136631_10000638_pt1 | contig 10939 bp, 8 predicted proteins | sample AntDrymUQ6012206_2_FD_104655 | JGI IMG/M metagenome (GOLD analysis project Ga0136631, IMG submission 104655) | Polar desert sand microbial communities from Dry Valleys, Antarctica - metaG UQ601 (22.06) | ecosystem: Environmental > Terrestrial > Soil > Desert | place: Antarctica: Dry Valley... | reverse complement strand
TTTCTGCTGCTCGGCGCGTTCGGCCTGTCGTGGGTGGCGGGCGTACTGCTGCCGCTGCTGCCCGCGGGCCTCGGCCCGCGCGACGCTGTGCTGGCGCTCGGCCTCGCCGGCGTGACCGGCGCCGGCGCCGCGGCCGCGCTGGTGATCGCGCTGCGCGTCGTGTCGCTGGCCGGCGAGCTGGTCGCGGTCGCGATCGCGGAGATCGCAGCGCTGGTCCTGGCGCGCCGCGAGCGCTCGTTCGCCGTCGCGGTGGCGCCCGCCCGCCCGCCGGCACCGAGCGACGCGCCCGCCTTCGCGCCGGCGCCGAGCGACGCGCCCACGCGCCCGCCGGCACCGAGCAGCGCGCCGGCCCTGCGGGGCGACGAGCGCACGATCGTCGTCGTCCCGACCTACGACGAGCGCGAGTCGCTGCCGCTGTTCGTCGAGCGCTTCGCGCCGACCGGCATGGAGCTGCTGATCGTCGACGACAGCTCCCCCGACGGCACCGGCGCGCTCGCCGAGCACCTGGCGGCGACGCGCCCGTGGATGCACGTCATGCACCGCGCCGAGAAGGACGGTCTCGGGATGGCCTACCGCGCGGGCTTCGCCTGGTGTCTGGCCGAGGGCTACGGCGTGATCGGCCAGATGGACTGCGACCTCTCCCACCCCCCGGAGAAGCTCGCCGAGATGCGCGAGGTGCTCGCCGAGCGCGACGCCGGCCTCGTGCTCGGCTCGCGCTATGAGCCCGGCGGCGGCACCGACGGCTGGAGCCGCACGCGCCTGGCGATGAGCCGGATCGGCTGCAGCGCGTCGCGGATGGCGCTCGGGCTGCCGTTCTCCGACCTCAGCGGCGGCTTCAAGCTGTGGCGCGCCGACTGCCTGGGGGCGATCGACATGGACGAGCTGCTCAGCACGGGCTACGCCTTCCAGGTCGAGACGACGCAGCTCGCCCACCTCGCGGGCGCGCGCATCGAGGAGGTCCCGTTCGTCTTCTGCGATCGCATCGCGGGCGCGTCGAAGATGACGCTCAAGATCTCGCTCGAGGGCATCCGCGTGACGCTCGCGCTGCGCCGCCACCATCGCGCCCGCCGGGGCGCTCGTGTTGGGACGGCGCTGTAGCCTGATCGGAGCACGCGCCCGTAGCTCAGTGGATAGAGCGCCCGCCTCCGGAGCGGGAGGTCAGAGGTTCAAATCCTCTCGGGCGCGCTGGAACTGGTGGCTCACGTCGCGCCAGGCGGTCCGAACCAGGTGCTCAGCGCCACCGCGAGTCCGAGCCGGGTTCGGTCAGCGACCCAGGCGACGTGTCCGTCGGGCCGGATCAGCACAGCGGTCGGAGCGCTGACCGCGCCGAGCACCGGGAGCTCCCACGCTCCCTCGTAGCTCGCGTCGATCAGCCCGACCCGTTCACCCCACCCAGCGATGTCCAAGCCGCCGGGCCGGCCGAGGTTGAGCAGCACCGGCTTGGCCGCATGCAGCAGCTCGAAGACGCGGCGCGGGCCGGCGGCGGTGACGAGGTCGAGATCGGGCATCCGGCGTCCGAGCAGCGGATGTCCCTCGCCGAGTCGTAGTGGATGTCCAGCCCGCAGCGGATCCCGACGAGCCGCTTGCGAGGCTCATCCATGCTCACCAGCCAAGGCCTCATGTAGGCCTCGTGTGCGTATAAATTCGGAGGTAGAGGAGGGTTTGACGTTTCAGCTCTGGCGCCCTCAGGCTGGCAGGACCCGCCCGCGCACCTCGCCCAGCTCGACGCCAGCCGCGGTCCCGCGCAGGACGACCTCGACGCCATCCTCCAGCCAGCGCTCGCCACGATGGAGCTCGGCCAGCGAGCCCTCGGTGCCGGGGCCCGCGCCGCTGATCGTGCCGCTGGCGATCAGGTCTCCTGCGCTCAGCGTGGCGCCGTTGCTGGTCAGGTGGGCGAGCATCTGCGCGGGCGTCCAGTACAGCTCCCGGGCATGAGGGCGCGAGACCACCTCGCCGTCGAGCTCGATCTCGAGCGCCACGTCGAGGATCCACGGCGAACGCGCGCACAGATGCGCCGCGGGCTCGGGGTCCTGTGGCGGCGGTGCGACGCGGGCGCCCGCGAGCTCGTCCAGCGGGGTGATCCATGCCGACATCGAGGTGAGGAAGGACTTGCCGAGAAACGGGCCCAGCGGCTCGTACTCCAGGCGCTGCACGTCGCGCGCGCTCCAGTCGTTGACGAGCACGACGCCGAAGACGTGCTCTTCGGCTTGGTCGATCGGGATCGGACCGGGCGTCGAGGGGCCGCAGACGTACCCCAGCTCGCATTCGTAGTCCAACGCGCGCGTCGGCTCGAACTCGCCGAGCGCGATCTGGCCGTGCGGCCGGCGCACGGGCGTGCCGCTCACCACGACCGACGAGGCGCGGCCGTGGTAGCCGACGGGCATATGGCGCCAGTTCTCGCGCAGTGCCGGCTGCCCCGGCCGGAAGATCTCGCCGAGGTTCGTCGCGTGTTCGAGCGAGGCGTAGAAGTCGACGTAGTCTGGGATCCGGACCGGCCGCAGCGTGCGGCACGCGTCCAGCGCCACCCACGCCCGCGCCGGGACCGCTCCTTCGACGACGACCTCCCGCAGACGCGTGCGAAGAGCGCGCCACGCCACCTGCCCCAGCTCGATCAAGGCATTGAGATCCGGCTCGCGCAGGACGCCCTCGAGCTCTCGGTCGAGCAGGCCGGCCGCGGCGAGCGGGGCGAGCACGATCGCGTCATCGCCGAGCCTGACCGCGGGCAGCCCGCCGCGCTCGCCGAGCGGTCGCACCACCCCCCACGACAGCGACTGCATCGTCTAGCCGACCTTGACCGGCGGCGAGTGCCAGCTCAGCGCGTAGGCCGGGTCGTCGAGCTGGCGCGCCAGGGTCGTCAGGCGCAGCGGGCGAAACGTGTCGCACATCACGGCGAGCTCCTCCGTCCTCGTCGTACCGAGCGAACGCTCGACGAGCCCCGGCTGCGGACCGTGCGGCAGGCCGCTCGGGTGCAGCGTCATCGCACCCGGGGCCACCCCCTCGCGTGAGCCGAACTCGCCGTCGACGTAGTAGATGAGCTCCTCGGACTGCAGGTTGGAGTGGTGGTAGGGCAGCGCGACCGCGAGCGGATCCCAATCGAGGTTGCGCGGGCAGAACGAGCAGATCACGAAGTTCGGGCCCTGAAAGGTCTGGTGCACCGTCGGCGGCTGGTGCAGGCGCCCGGACTTCGGCTCGAAGTCGGCGATGTTGAACGTGTAGGGGTACACGTAGCCGTCCCAGCCGACGACGTCGAACGGGTGGTGGTCGAGCGTGAAGCGCTGATGGCCGCGCCGGGCGCGCACGATCAGCTCGTGTTTCCCGCCGTCGCGGTGGGTGCTCAGCGACGTCGGCGGGTGGAAGTCGCGCTGGGAGAACGGCGCGTGCTCGAGCAGCTGGCCGTAGCGGTTGCGGTAGCGGTTCGGCGTCTCGATCTCGCCCGGCGTGTGGAATGTCAGCCAGGTCTGAGGGCCGTCGTCGATGCGCACGCGATACGTCGTGCCGCGCGGGATCACGACGTAGTCGTAGCGCGCGTACGGCAGCGATCCGAAGATCGTCTCGACCACGCCCGAGCCCTCGTGGACGAACAGCACGTCGTCGCCCTCGCCGTTGCGATAGAAGGCATCCAGGTCCTCCACCGGCTTGCAGATCGCGATCTCGACGTCGTCGTTGAACAGCAGCACGCGGCGCCCGAACACGGGGTCGCCCGCGGGCGCCAGCGACGCGGTGTCGGTCAGGCGGTGCACGTGCGCGTCGGGCACCCACTCCTCGAGCGCGATCGGCTGATGCGAGCCGACCTGCGCGACGTCGCACGGCGAGTGCAGGTGATAGAGGATCGACTCGTTGCCCGAGAAGCCCTCGTAGCCCATGACCTCCTCGACGAGCAGCCGGCCATCGTCGTCGCGGACCTGCGTGTGGCGCTTCGGGGGAACATCACCCATCGAGACGTATCGCATGGCTACAGGTTCCCCCGCAACGCCTGCTCGCGCTCGATCGCCTCGAACAGCGCCTTGAAATTGCCCTCGCCGAAGCCGCGTGCGCCGTGACGCTCGATGATCTCCAAAAAGAGCGTCGGCCGGTCGCCGAGCGGCTTGGTGAAGACCTGCAGCAGGTAGCCCTCGTCGTCGCGGTCGACGAGGATCCCGAGCCGACGCAGGTCGTCGACCGACTCGTCGATCTCGCCGATGCGCTCGCGCACGCCCTCGTAGTAGGAGTCCGGCGTGCGCAAAAAGCGCACGCCGCGCGCGGCGAGCTCGGTCACGGTCGCGACGATGTCGGTCGTCGAGACCGCGATGTGCTGCACGCCCGGGCCGCCGTAGAACTCGAGGTACTCGTCGATCTGCGAGCGCCGGCGGCTGACCGCCGGCTCGTTGATCGGGAACTTCACGCGCCCGTCGCCGCTCGTCACGACCTTCGACATCAGCGCGGAGTACTCCGTCGAGATCGCCTCGTCGGAGAAGTGCACGAGCTCCTTCATCCCGAAGACGTCCTCGTAGAAGCGCACCCAGCGCTCCATCGCGCCGAGCTCGACGTTCGCGACGACATGATCGATGCCGGCGAGCAGGCCTGGCTGAGACGGGTCGCCGCGGTGCTCGACCTCGGCGAAGCCCGGCAGAAACGGGCCGTCGTAGCCGCCGCGCTCGACGAAGCGGTGGATCGTGTCGCCGTAGGCGGCGATCTCGGCGAGCCGCACGGTGCCGTGCTCGTCGTAGAGGTCATGGGGCTCGAGCAGCCCGTGCGCCCCGCGCGCGACCGCCTCGCGATATGCGGCGGCCGCGTCGGGCACGCCGAGCGCGACGACCTTGACGCCGTCGCCGTGCTTGCGGTGGTGGGCGGCGATCTCGCAGTCGCCGGTCAGCGAGCCGGTCAGCACGAGCCGGATGCGCCCCTGCTCGAGCACGTGGGAGGTGCGATCGCGCGTCCCGGTCTCGAGGCCCGCGTAGGCGACCTCGGTGAAGCCGAGGGCGTGCGTGAAGACGTACGCGGCCTGAGCGGCGTTGCCGACCCACAGCTCGATGTGATCGATGCCGTGCAGCGGCATGTGGTCGCGCTCGGCCGGGACGTGGACGGCAGGTTCAGGCAACAACGTGCTCATGGCGCAGCTCCTCGATCGACTCGTCGGTGCAGGTGTCGAAGAAGCCGCCGACGACGGCCTCGATCTCACTGACGGACTCGGCCCGGTACAGAACCGGCTGGTACGTCGTGATGTCGTAGTCGACGGTCCCCATCTCGGCGAGGTCCAGCGGGCGCGTCCGCACGCCGCGAAACTCGCCCATCTCGCCGTAGCTCGAGAGGATCCCCGCGCCGTAGGCGCGCAGCTCGCCGTCCTCGACGACGACCCCGAACTCCAGTGAGAACCAGAACACGCGCGACAGGAAGCGCAGCGACTCGACCTCGCGCAGGCGCGCGGCGGCGGCGCCGGCGCGGCGATGCAGCTCGCCGAAGGTCGACGTCGCGAGCAGGTGCCCGTGGCCGATGACCTCGTGGATGATGTCCGGCTCGGGCGTGTAGAGCGGCAGCGCGGGATGGCGCACGTACTGCGTCGAATGAAACGTGCGATCGCCGAGCGCCGCGTAGAACGTGCGCAGGTCGACGAGGCCGGCAGCCGGGACGTAGGTCCAGCCGCACGCGGCGCCGAGCCGGGCGTTGACCTCATCGAGACCGGGAACGCGGTCGCTCGGCAGGTCGAGCTGCGCCAGCGCCGCGCGGAACGCGCCGACCGCGTAGCGCTCGTGCAGCGGCGCGAGCTCGCGGCGGACGGTGCGCCAGACCTCGGTCTCGCCGGGCTCGTAGGCGATCTGCGGGGGCGGCTCGCCTGGGCGCCAGGCGAGAGCCGCGGCCGCGATCTCGCCGCGCCGGCGGCGGTAGCCGGGATCGCCGGCGCCGGGGTGGCCGGGGTGCAGCTGGACGATGACGTCGCCGCCGGCGCAGGTCGTCACCGGGGAGTACAGCTGGGCTTCTTCGAACACGGATGCTCCTCTCTCGTACCACGAGAGTCGGCTGATCGCGCCGCAATTGCAAGTGTGAGCAGCACAACGAGGCAATCAGGTCAGGAGCGACGGTGCAGAACGTGCAACACTGGACACTATGACCATCGATCGACTTGATGCTCGCTTGATCGCGACACTGCGCCGCTTTCCTCGCGTCGGCCTGCTGGAGGTCGCGCGCCAGCTCGGCGTCGCCCGCGGAACCGTCCAGGCGCGCCTGACCAAGCTCGAGGCGCGCGGCGTCATCACGGGGCACGGGCCCGAGGTCGATCCGGCGGCGATGGGCTACGCGATCAGCGCGTTCATCCTCGTCGAGCTGACGCAGGGACAGCTCGGCGATGCCGTCGCCGTCATGCAGGCGATCCCCGAGCTGCTCGAGGCCGACGCGATCTCCGGGCCGCAGGACCTGATCTGCCGCGTCGTCGCGCGCGACACCGAGCACCTGCAGGAGATCGTCAACGCGCTGCTCGCGACGCCGGCGATCCGTCGCTGCACGAGCTACATCGTCCTCACCCGCCAGGTCCCCCCGCGCACCGCGCCGTTGATCGATGCGGCCGCGGGGTAGGGTCGCAGATGGCCACGCAACCGACCTGGAGGTCCGCTCATGCCGAGCGTCAACAAGCAGCGCGAGTACGACGTCTCCTCCGACGAGATGTGGGGTCGCATCGGCGACTTCCACGCGCTCAGCGCCTGGCACCCCGCGATCGAGTCTCAGACGTCGGAGGGCGGCGAGGACGTCCGCGAGCTGCATCTCGGCGATGGCGGCACGGTCGTCGAGACGCTGCAGGAGCAGGGCCCGCACTCCTACACCTACTCGATCGACGACAGCCCGCTGCCGGTCGCCGACGACTACCGCGCGACGATCTCCGTCGACGACGCCGGCGACGGCGGTTGCGTCGTCACCTGGGTGGCGAACTTCACGGCGGCCGGCGCCTCCGACGAGGAGGCCGAGGGCGTCATCGCCGGCATCTTCGAGGCGGGTCTCGACGCCCTCTGACCCGCGGCGCTCGCGGCGCGAGCGATGAAGGTCACGTGGGATCAGGTCCTGGCGTGGCGCCTGGAGCGCCAGTTCGTCGATCCGCGCACCGATGCCGGCGCCGGCGAGATCATCGGCCGGCTGTGCGGCGTACAGGCGCAGGTCGCCTCCGCGGCGCGGCTGTCGGTCGCGCTGCGTCAGCGCACCCCGCAGCTCGATGCGATCAGCGCCGGCCTGCGCGACGGCTCGCTCGTCAAGACGTGGGCGATGCGCGGGACGCTGCACGTCGCCCGCTCCTCGGAGATCGGGTCGTACCTGGCGCTGATCGCCTCCGCGAGGACGTGGGCCAAGCCCGCATGGCAGCGCAGCTTCGGCGCGACGCCCGATGACATCGACGCGCTCGCCGACGCGGTCTCGGAGATCCTCGACGGCGTCGCGCTGACGCGCCCGGAGCTCATCACCCGTCTGACGGCCGATCCGCGCTTCGCGCGCCTGGAGGACGCGCTGCGCTCCGGCTGGGGCACGCTGCTCAAGCCGCTCGCCTGGCAGGGCGCGCTGTGTCACGGGCCGAGCCAGGGCACGAAGGTCACGTTCACGCGCCCGGCATCGGCGATCCCCGGCTGGCGGGGCCTGCCCGAGCCCGACGAGGCCGCGCCCGCGGTCATCGCGGCCTACCTCGGCGCCTACGGCCCGTCGACGCCCGCCCGCTTCGATGCCTGGCTGACGCGCGGCAGCCTGCGAAAGACCGTCGTCCGCGAGTGGTTTCAGGCGATGGGCGACAGGCTGACCGAGGTCGACGTCGGCGGCGAGTCGCGCTTCATCCTCGCCGAGCATGCCGACGCTCTCGGCGCCGGCGCGGCGAGCAGGTCCGTCCGACTGCTCGGCGGGTTCGATCAGTACGTGCTCGGACCCGGGACCAACGAGACGGCGATGCTGCCCGCGGAGCACCGCGCCCGGGTCAGCCGGGCGGCCGGCTGGATCTCGCCCGTGGTCGTCGCCGGCGGCCGGATCGCCGGCGTGTGGGAGATCGTCGCCGACGCCTTCGCCGTGACGATGTTCTCCGGCTTCGACGTTCCGCCGAAGCAGGCGCTGGCCGCCGAGGTGGCCCACGTCGCGCGAGCGAGCGGACGCAGCGGTCTCGGGGTTCGGATCGCCTGAGGGCGTCGCGGACAGGGGCTCGTTTCGAACCCCCGCAATTGCCCCCGCTCAAGCTAATTCGCGCGATGTCGATGAACCAGGAGAAGCCCTCCGCCCGTCGCCGACGGTCGTGACCGCATCATGACCGCACGATGGAGCACCCATGGCGTCCAAGCAATCCGACCGCATCAGGAAGGTCGAGTCCGAGGCGCTGCTGGGCGTCCTCGCGCAGGCCCGTGCCGGTGACTTCAGCGCCCGCATGCCGCTGCACTGGACCGGCGTGGCCGGCAAGGTCGCCGACAGCATCAACGAGATCCTCGCCTCCAACCAGGCGCTCGGCGTCGAGCTCGAGCGCGTCAGCCGTGTCGTCGGCAAGGAGGGCAGGCTCTCCCAGCGCGTCTCCTTCCATGGCACCGACCAGGTCTGGGCCGGCTGCCTGGAATCGGTCAACAGCCTGATCGAGGACCTCGTCCGTCCGAGCAACGAGATGCAGCGCGTCATCGGCGCGGTCGCCGACGGCGACCTGAGCAAGAAGGTCTCCGTCGTCGTCCAGGGCGAGATGCTCGAGCTCAAGAACACGATCAACGGCATGGTCGACCAGCTCAACGGCTTTGCCTCGGAGGTCACGCGCGTCGCGCGGGAGGTCGGCACCGAGGGCAAGCTCGGCCAGGCCGCGGCATACACGATCGAGGTCGGCGGCGTCTGGAAGGACCTCACCGACAACGTCAACCTGATGGCCGGCAACCTCACCGGCCAGGTCCGCGACATCGCGGAGGTCACGACCGCGGTCGCCAACGGTGACCTCTCGAAGAAGATCACCGCGGACGTGCGCGGCGAGTTCCTCGAGCTGAAGAACACGGTCAACGCGATGGTCGACCAGCTCAACCGCTTCGCCGGCGAGGTGACGCGCGTCGCGCGCGAGGTCGGCGTCGAGGGCAAGCTCGGCGGCCAGGCGCAGTCGCAGGAGGTCGCGGGCGTCTGGAAGGACCTCACCGACGACGTCAACCAGCTCGCCGCAAACCTCACCGACCAGGTCCGCGCGATCGCCGAGGTCGCGACCGCGGTGACCGAGGGCGATCTGACACGGCAGGTCCGCGTCGCGGCCAGCGGCGAGGTCGCCGTGCTCAAGGACAAGCTCAACATGATGATCGGCAACCTGCGCGAGACGATGCGCCAGAACACCGAGCAGGACTGGCTGAAGACGAATCTCGAACGCTTCACCCGCATGCTGCAGGGCCAGCGCGACCTGGCGACCGTGTCGAACATGATCCTGTCCGAGCTGGCGCCGCTGGTGTCCGCCCAGCATGGCGTCTTCTACGTGCTCAGCGCCTCCGACGACGGCAGCGAGCCGGTCCTGCGCTTTCAGGCCGGCTACGGCTTCAAGGAGCGCAAGAACCTGTCGACCTCCTTCCGGCTCGGGGAGGGCCTCGTCGGGCAGTGCGCGCTGGAGAAGGAGCGCATCCTGCTGACCGGCGTCCCGGGCGACTACGTCCAGATCTCCTCCGGCCTTGGCGAGGCTTCGCCGCTGAACATCGTCGTGCTGCCGATCCTGTTCGAGGGATCGGTGCGCGCGGTGATCGAGCTTGCGTCCTTCGCGCCGTTCAGCCCGACGCACCAGTCACTGCTCGCGCAGCTGGCCGAGAACATCGGCCTGGTGCTCAACACGGTCGACGCGGCGTCGATCACCGACCGTCTGCTCGAGCAGGCGCAGTCCTCCGCGCAGGAGCTGCAGTCCCGTCAGGAGCAGCTGCGCAAGTCCAACGAGGACCTCGCCGAGCAGGCGACGCTGATGGCCGAGAAGAACAACGAGGTCGAGCGCAAGTTCCAGGAGGTCGAGGCCGCCAAGCGCCTCGTCGAGGAGTCCGCCAAGGAGCTGTCGGTCTCGTCGCGCTACAAGTCGGAGTTCATCGCGAACATGTCCCACGAGCTGCGCACGCCGCTCAACAGCCTGCTCGTGCTGGCCGAGCAGCTCGAGGACAACCCCGACGGCAACCTCACCGAGCGCCAGGTGCAGTACGCGAGCGTCATCCGCTCCTCCGGCGGCGACCTGCTGGCGCTGCTCAACGACATCCTCGACCTCGCCAAGGTCGAGTCCAAGACCGTGAACATCGAGATCGGCGCCCTCTCGCTGGCCTCGCTGGCCGACAGCATGCGCCAGAACTTCAGCCCGATCGCCGAAGCGCAGGGGCTGACGTTCTCGGTGTCCGTCGACGACGCGCTGCCCGCCAGGATCCTCACCGATTCCCTGCGCCTGCGCCAGGTCCTCAAGAACCTGCTGTCCAACGCATTCAAGTTCACCGAGCACGGCCACGTCGCGCTGAAGCTCGCGCCCGCCGACAGCGGGTGGAGCGCCGATTGCGAGCAGCTCTGCCGGGCCGACTCGGTGATCGCGATCAGCGTCGCCGACACGGGCATCGGCATCGCGCCGGAGCTTCACCGCTCGGTCTTCGAGGCATTCGCGCAGGGCGACGGGACGACCGCGCGGCGTTACGGCGGGACGGGCCTCGGCCTGTCGATCAGCCGCAATCTCGTCCGCCTGCTCGGCGGAGAGGTCACGCTGCAAAGCTCGCTGGGCGCCGGCAGCACCTTCACCGTGCTGCTGCCGCTGCAGTCGCCGCGCTCTGAACCGCCGCCGGCGGCGGCCCCCATGGTCGCCCCCGCGCGTCCGATCGAGACCATGATGCCCTCGCAGGCGACCGGCGCCGTGGCGAGCGATGAGGCAGCGCGCGAGCAGAACCGCCAGGCCCGCAGCAAGGGCTCCGCCTACGTCGGGCTCTTCGACGGCGCCACGGTGCTGATCGTCGACGACGACTTTCGCAACATCTTCGCGCTGACGGCGCTGCTC
>Ga0136631_10000636_pt1 | contig 10970 bp, 12 predicted proteins | sample AntDrymUQ6012206_2_FD_104655 | JGI IMG/M metagenome (GOLD analysis project Ga0136631, IMG submission 104655) | Polar desert sand microbial communities from Dry Valleys, Antarctica - metaG UQ601 (22.06) | ecosystem: Environmental > Terrestrial > Soil > Desert | place: Antarctica: Dry Valley... | reverse complement strand
GAGCGGGGTAGCGCCCATCTCCTCAAGCAAGTGGACGGGGACGCCGATCCTCGTCCACATGCGCCTCCCCGTCGCCGTGCTCGTCCTCGTCGCCGCGCTCGCGTCGACGACGGGGAGCGCCGCGGCGAACTCGCGCTCGCTATCGCTCGGCTTCTTCGACCCGATCTACCTCGAAGAGCCGGCGGTCGCCGAGACGTGGCTGCAGCGTTCCGTCGACGCCGGCTCGGACATCGTCAAGTTCGACGTCGGCTGGCCCGCCGCCCACCGGCCTGCGAATCCGCGCGATCCCGCCGATATCGCCTATGACTTCAGCCGCCCGGACCGCGCGCTGCGGGCCGCGCACGTACACGGGCTGCAGGTCCTGCTCTCGTTCACGAACGCCCCCAAGTGGGCCGAGGGGCCCGACCGGCCGGCCGACGCGCCGCCGGGGACCTGGCGGCCCGACCCGGCCGCGCTCGGCGACTACGGCGTCGCGCTGGCCAAGCGCTACGGCGGCAGCTTTCCCGACCCCGCCGTGCCGGGCGCCGCGCTGCCGCGCGCCAAGGCGATCCAGGTCTGGAACGAGCCCAACCTCCCGATGTACCTCACGCCGCAGTGGTCGGGGAACGCGCCCGAGTCACCGGCGATCTACCGCGCGATGCTCAACGCCTTCTACGACGGGGTGCGGTCCGTCGATCCCGACCTGCTCGTCGTGGCCGCCGGGACGGCGCCGTTCGGCGATCCCGGCCGCGGCGGCGCGCGGATGATGCCGGCGCTGTTCTGGCGCAGCGCGCTGTGTCAGGCGCAGCGTCGCGGCCGGCTGCGCGCCGTCGCCTGCGCGAACCCCGCCCGCTTCGACGTCTTCGCCCACCACCCCTACCCCAGCGGCTCGCCGCGCTGGAAGGAGAACTACGCCGACGACGTCTCGATCAGCGGGATGTCCAAGCTGACGCGGATCCTGCGCGCCGCGGAGCGCACCAGGCGCGCGCCCGGGGGCAGACACCCCGTGTGGGTGACCGAGATCTCCTATGACTCCTCGCCGCCCGATCCCGCGGGGGTTCCGCCCGTCAAGCATGCGCGCTTCCTGCAGGAGACGCTGTACCTGCTGTGGCGCCAGGGGGTCTCGACGATCACCTGGTTTCGGATCCTCGACCAGCCTCCCGAGCCCAGCTACGGCGACTCCAACCAGTCCGGGCTCTATCGCCTCGGCGGGGAGGTCAAGCCTGCCGCGCAGGCGTTTCGCTTTCCTCTGGTCGCAGAGCGCGCGGGTGGCCGGATGCTGCGCGTCTGGGGACGCAGCCCCGTGGCGGGCCGGGTGATCGTCGAGCGCCGCCGGCGCGGGCGCTGGATCGCGGTGCGCAGGACGTCGGTGACCGCGCACGGCACGTTCCTGCTGCGCGTGCGGGCCGGCACCGGGCGCGACCGGCTGCGTGCCCGCGTCGGCACCGAGCGCAGCCTCGTGTGGAGCATGGGCGGCTGAGTCCATGCAACACATTAATCGGTTCAAGTTTCTTCGATGGCTGTCGATAGGGACCTTAATCCGCCCCCAAGGAGCCCTCCCGTGAAGCGTGTAACCACCCTCGTCGTGTCGTGTCTCGCAGCCGCCCTGCTGCTCTCGTCCTTCGCCTCGGCCGCCCAGCCGCTGGTGAAGCCCAAGGTCACCGCGAAGGCAACGCCGAAGAAGGACCTGAAGGGCCCGCGCATCTTCCGCGTCAAGGGATTTGTTGCGCCGACGGCCAAGGTGTTCAGCTGCGCCGCCGGCGTCACCAACCTCGCCTACTGCTCGCCGGCGTCCGCCGCGCAGATCTGCAAGGGCAGCGTGCGGATCACGATCAAGCGCGGCCTGAAGACGATCACCCGCAAGACCGTCAAGCTCACCATCAAGTGCGCCTACTCCGCGAAGATCACGATCCGCAAGAAGATGAAGCACGGCACCCTCAAGATCACGTCGCGTTTCCTCGGCAACGGCTTCGTCGCCGCGCGCAACTCCAGCGCCGTGAAGGTCAAGGTCTGAGGGCAACCCGCGGCGACGCGCGGTCACCGCGCGGCGCCGCCCGGACCTTCCGGGCGCGTTGCTAGCCTGCGGCGGGTGACGAAGCTCGACGCACTCCCCCTTCTCGCGACCGGCAAGGTCCGCGAGATGTACGACCTCGACGACCGCATCCTGATGGTCGCCTCCGACCGGATCTCGACCTACGACGTCGTCCATCCGACGCCGATCCCGGACAAGGGCAAGGTCCTGTCGGCCCTGTCGGTCTATTGGTTCGAGAAGACCGGCGATGTGGTGCCAAACCACTTCCTGTCCGCGACCGAGGACGTGCCCGAGGAGGTCCGCGGACGTGCCCTGTCGGTGCGCAAGCTCGACATGCTGGCGGTCGAGTGCGTGGTGCGCGGCTATCTCACCGGGTCGGGCTGGAAGGACTACCAGGCGACCGGCGCCGTCGCCGGGATCACGCTGCCCGAGGGATTGCGCGACAGCGAGCAGCTGCCCGAGCCGATCTTCACGCCCTCGACGAAGGCCGACGTCGGCCACGACGAGACGATCGACTTCGATCAGGCCGCCGAGATCGTCGGCGACCGCGCGCTCATGGAGCAGCTGCGCGACCTGTCGATCGAGCTGTACTCGCGTGCCGCCGAACACGCCGCCGCGCGCGGGGTGATCCTCGCCGACACGAAGTTCGAGTTCGGCCGCGACGCGGGCGGCGTGCTGCGCGTCGGCGACGAGGTGCTGACGCCCGACTCGTCGCGCTTCTGGCCCGCCGACACCTACGAGGTCGGCCGCCCGCAGCCGTCCTTCGACAAGCAGTACGTGCGCGACTGGGCGAGCAACACGGGCTGGGACAAGAAGCCGCCCGCGCCCGCGATCCCCGACGACGTCGTCGCCGGCACGCGCGAGCGCTACATCGAGGCCTACGAGAAGATCACCGGCCGGCCCTTCGCGGACTGGCTCGCTCGGGTGGCTTCGTAGTGCGCGCCCGCGTGCTGGTGCGCCCGAAGGCCGGCATCCTCGATCCGCAGGGCGTCGCCGTCGAGCGCGCGCTGCCGGCGCTCGGCTTTCAGGGCGTCGCCAACGTCCACGTCGGACGGCTGATCGAGCTCGACGTCGAGGACCCCTCTCAGCTTCAGGCGATGTGCGAGAAGCTGCTGGTGAACCCGCTGATCGAGGACTACGAGATCCTCGAAGACGCGTCCGAGTGATGCACGTGATGCATTAGCCTGTGCATCATGCGCACCACCGTGTCGATCCACGACGAGCTGCTGGCCTCCGCGAAGCTTCGTGCCAAGGAGCGCGGCAAGACGCTCGGGGCGCTCGTCGAGGACGCGCTGCGGCGCGAGCTCTCGGTCGATTACTCGCCTACGGAGCGACCACCGGTGCCTGTCTTCCGAGGCGGCACCGGCCCACGGCCCGGTCTGGATCTCACTTCCAATCGCGCGATCTACGAGTTCCTCGACGAAGGCGTGGAGCTCGACAAGCGGCGCTGAGCTTGCTCGTTCTCGACGTCAACGTCGTCATCGCTGCCTACCGCGACGACCACGTGCATCACGCGCTCATCCGTCCCTGGTTCGACGAGCTGCTCGCCGGCGACGAGCCGTTCTCGGTACCGCTGGGAGTGTGGGCGTCGTTTCTGCGACTGACCACCAGCCGCCGCGCCTTCCCCGTGCCCACCCCCCTGTCGGAAGCATTCGCCTTCATCGAGGCGGTAGCGGCACAGCCACGTCACCTGCGCCTCGAGCCGGGTCCGCAGCACCTCGCCCGGCTACGGGCGATCTGCGAGGAGGCGGACGCCACCGGAGAGCTCGTCCCCGACGCCGTCATCGCCGCGATCGCCCACGAGCACGGCTGGGCCGTGGCCTCCTTGGACCGTGACTTCGCCCGCTTCCCGTCGATCCAGCACGTCATCCCGGGCTGACTTGCGCTTCGGGGTCATCCGCTTTCCGGGCTCGTGCGACGAGGTCGACGCCGTCGCCGCGTGCGAGCGCGTGCCGGGCTCCTCGGCGCAGCTGCTGTGGCACGGCGACCGCGACCTGCGCGGTGTCGAGGCGGTCGTCGTTCCCGGCGGCTTCTCCTATGGCGACTACCTGCGCGTCGGCGCGATCGCTCGCTTCTCGCCGGTGATGGAGGCGGTCATCGGCTTCGCGCAGCGCGGCGGCCTGGTGCTCGGCATCTGCAACGGCTTTCAGGTCCTCTGCGAGGCGGGCCTGCTGCCCGGCGCGCTGCTGCCGAACGTCGAGCGGCGCTTCATCTGCCGCCAGGTGAATGTCGAAGTCGCCCAGGCGACGATGCCGTTCACCGCCGGCTGCGCCTCCGGCGAACTCTTGTCGATCCCGGTGAAGCACACGACCGGCCGCTACTACGCGCCACCAGCCATGTTGGATTCCCTCGAGGCAGATGGGCAGATCCTGCTGCGTTACGCGCACGATGGCAACCCCAACGGCTCGTCCAACGACATCGCCGGCGTGACGAACGCCGAGGGCAACGTCTTCGGACTGATGCCCCATCCCGAGCACGCCGTCGACCCGCTGACCGGCTCGACCGACGGCCTGAAGATCTTCCTCTCGATGGCCCATGCGCACGGTTGACCGCGCGCTCGCGCTCGGCCTGACGGAAGGCGAGTTCTCGTCTATCGTCGAGAGGATGGGCCGCGAGCCCAACGAGGTCGAGCTCGCGGTCTTCTCGCTGATGTGGAGCGAGCACTGCGCCTACAAGCATTCGAAGAAGCTCCTGCGCCAGCTGCCCTCCGAGGGGCCGCGGCTTGCAATGGGGCCCGGCGAGAACGCCGGCGCGGTGACGGTCGGCGACGGCTGGGTGCTGGCGTTCAAGGTCGAGTCGCACAACCACCCGTCGGCGGTCGAACCCTTCCAGGGCGCCGCGACCGGCGTCGGCGGCATCCTGCGCGACATCTTCGCGATCGGCGCACGTCCGATCGCGATCCTCGACTCGCTGCGCTTCGGCGAGCCGACGTCGGCGCGCACGCAGTACCTGCTCGAGCACGCCGTCGGCGGCATCGGCCACTACGGAAACTCGATCGGCGTGCCGACGATCGGCGGCGAGGTCTACTTCGAGGCGCCGTACGAGCAGAACTGCCTCGTCAACGCGATGGCGCTGGGGCTGGCGGCCGAGGGCGGGCTGATCCGCAGCGCGGCGAGCGGCGTCGGCAACGCGCTGATCCTGTTCGGCGCCTCGACCGGACGCGACGGGATCGGCGGCGCGTCGGTGCTGGCGTCGGCCGAGCTCGGCGAGGAGGACGCCTCCAAGCGCCCGACGGTTCAGGTCGGCGATCCGTTCGCCGAGAAGAAGCTGCTCGAGTGCTCGCTCGAGCTGCTCGAGAAGGGCCTGCTGGTCGCGTTGCAGGATCTGGGCGCGGCGGGCCTGTCCTCCTCCTCGGCGGAGATGGCCTCCAAGGGCGAGGTCGGGCTCGACATCGACGTCTCGCGCGTGCCGCTGCGCGAGGAGGGGATGGCGCCGTGGGAGATCATGATCTCCGAGTCCCAGGAGCGGATGCTGTGCGTGACCGATCCCGAGACCGTCGACCGCGTGCTGGCCGTGTGCGAGAAGTGGGAGGTGCACGGCGTGCGGATCGGCACGGTCACCTCCGACCGGGTGCTGCGCGTGTTCGACCGCCACGAGGTCGTCGGCGAGATGCCGGTCGAGGCGCTGGTCGACGACTGCCCGCTGTATGACCTCGTCGTCGAGAAGCCGGCTGCCGGGCTGTACCCGGCGCCCGAGCCGCTGCTCGACCACGACGTCTCGGACCCCGGCGTGACGCTGCTCGCGCTGCTCCGATCGCCGAACATCGCCTCGCGGCTGCCGTTGTTCGAGCAGTACGACTGCATCGTGCAGTCGCGCACGGTGCGCCGGCCCGAGCAGGCCGACGCCGCCGTGCTCGCCTTGCCGGGCGGCGGCGCGATCGCGGTCTCGATCGACGGCTCCGGGCGCCGCGTGGCGTGCGATCCCTACACGGGCGCGGTCGAGGCGGTGCTCGAGTGCACGGCGAACCTCGCCTGCACCGGCGCCTCGGCTCTGGGTCTGACGAACTGCCTGAACTTCGGCAACCCCGAGAAGCCGCACATCGCCTGGCAGCTGACCGAGGCGATCCGCGGCCTGGCCGACGCCTGCCGCGCGCTCGACGTGCCCGTCGTCGGCGGCAACGTCTCGCTCTACAACGAGAGCGGCGGCGGGCCGATCTACCCGACGCCCGTCGTCGGCATGGTCGGCGAGCTGCCTGACGCTGCGCGGGCGGGCCGCCTGGGCTTCGCTCGCGCCGGCGACTCGATCGCGCTCGCCGGGCCGTTCGTGCCGTTCCTGCCGGCCTCCGAGCTGGCGAAGCTGTTCGGCGAGGAGCTTCCGTCGTCGCTGCCCGCGATCGACATCGGCGCGTTGCGCGCGGCACAGGAGGCGATCCGCGACGCGGTCCGCTCCGGCGCGCTGTCCAGCGCCCACGACGTCGCCGAGGGCGGGATGCTCGTCGCCGTCGCCGAGTCGTGCCTGGCGGGCGGGCTCGGCGCCTGCCTGGACCTCGGCGATGCCGGCGATCTGCAGTGCACGCTGTTCGGCGAGTCGCCGGGCTCAGGCTTCGTCGTGTCGGGCCCGGAGCAGGCGCTGCGGGCCCTGTCGGAGCGGGTCGACGTGAAGGTCCTCGGGACGGTCGGCGGCGACGCGCTGGACGTCGTCAGCGGTGATGCGCGTGTGTCGGCCACATTGGTGCAGTTGCGCGAGGCGCACGCCGCGCTCGCCTCGCTGTTCTCCTAGGCGGGGCCGGATCGCGGCCGTCGGCCCGGGCGAGCATCGCGCCGAGCGCCAGGCCGAGCACGGTGCCGCAGATCCAGAGGATCGAGAGCGCGATGCCGGCGAACAGCAGCATGCTGTGGTCATCGGCAAGTTGCGGTGCTTGCCCAGCGATTCGACGAATGTTGCGCGGTCAGCGGATCGTCAGCGGCGTGCCCGGCTGGATGTACTGCTGCAGCCAGGTGACCCCGGCGGACGTCATGCGGATGCAACCGTGCGACACCGCGGTGCCCATCTGGCCGCCGATGCCGCTGACCCCGTGCAGCGCGATCTGACCCGGGCCGCCCGCGAACTCCTGGTAGACCGACGAGCGTGCGCTGGTGGCCAGCGCGTACGGGCCGCCCGCGGAGCCGGCGGGCATGCGCAGCGTCTCCTCGATGAAGTGGTCACCGCGCGGCGTCGGCGTGCGCGGATTGCCGACGATCGCGCCGAAGCTGCGCATCAGGCGCCCGTCGCGGTAGGCGAGCACCTTGCGCTGCTTGACGTCGACGACGACGTGCCAGCGCAGCGTCGAGCGGCGCGTCAATGCGGCGGAGATCCAGCCGGTCGGAGCCGGCCTGCGCCGCGTGAGCGTGCGACCGGGAAGGCGCACCTTCAGCCACGTGCGGCCCTCGGAGTCGCGCTGCTCGGCGAGCAGCGGCAGCGTCGTGCGGCGCAGCGTGATCGGGCGGTCGCCGGACACGACGCCGAGCATGCGGGCGCCCGGAGACGGGCCGCTGGAGACGCGCTTGACGTCGAGCAGCGTCACCGCCTGCTGCTCAGCGGCGATCGGCGCGGCCTCGGCGCCGGCCGCCACCAAGAGCGACGCGGCCACCGCGGCGGCTGCGAATGTCCATGCACGTCCCATCGATTTCGAGCACATCGTCAGAGCTTCCCCCAAGCTTGAGCGAGCATCTCGATCACTGGACCACGATCGGTGTCTCGCGGCCCTGCCCATCCCCCGCGACCTGCACTATGACATCCCCGCCCGACGGTTCGCCGCCGAACCTGAGGCTATCCTGAGGCAGGTGACCACGCTCGATGGCCGCGAAGGGCCGCGTGACGAGTGCGGAGTGTTCGGGATCTACGCCCCCGGCCACGAAGTCTCGCGACTGGCCTACTTCGCGCTCTACGCACTGCAACACCGCGGGCAGGAGTCCGCGGGGATCGCCGCCGCAGACGCGGGCGGGCACATCATGACCCTGCGCGACCTCGGTCTCGTCAACCAGGTCTTCGACGAGCAGAAGCTGCGCGCGCTGGGCGGCGAGATCGCCGTCGGCCACGTGCGCTACTCGACGACGGGATCCAACGGCTGGGACAACGCGCAGCCCGTCCACCGCTCCGACCGCCGCGAGCTGGCCCTCGGCCACAACGGCAACCTGATCAACGCCGTCGAGCTGCACGCCGAGCTGCGCGAGCGCGGCATGAGCTTCCGCTCGACGTCGGACTCGGAGATCATCGCCGCGCTGCTGGCATCCCACGAGGCCGAGCGCATCGAGGACGCCGTCGCCGACGTCGTGCCGCGCCTGCAGGGCGCCTTCTCGACGGTGCTGATGACCAAGGACACGCTCGTCGCCTTCCGCGACCCGGCCGGGCTGCGCCCGCTCGTGCTCGGCAAGATCGGCGAGCGCTACTGCGTCGCGAGCGAGTCCTGCGCGCTGGACATCATCGGCGCGACGCTCGTGCGCGACGTCAAGCCCGGCGAGATGGTGTGGGTCAACGAGCAGGGCCTGCACTACCGCCAGGTCGTCAGCGGCGCGCGCGAGGCCTTCTGCATCTTCGAGTACATCTACTTCGCGCGGCCGGACTCGCGCATGAACGGCGACGTCCTGCAGGCGATGCGCGGGCGCATGGGCGAGATCCTCGCGCGCGAGTCACCGGCGCCCAACGGCGAGCTCGTGATCCCGGTGCCGGACTCCGGCGCTCCCGCCGCGCGCGGCTTCGCCCGTGCCAGCGGGCTGCCCCAGGACGACGGCCTGATCAAGAACCGCTACGTCGGGCGCACGTTCATCGAGCCCGGCCAGGAGCTTCGCAAGCACGGCCTGCGGCTGAAGTTCAACCCGCTGCCGGAGATCGTCGGCGGCAAGTCGCTCGTCGTCGTCGACGACTCGATCGTGCGCGGCAACACGACGCGCCAGATCGTGCAGATGCTGCGCGATGCCGGCGCGCGCGAGGTCCACATGCGGATCTCCGCGCCGCCGATCATGCACCCCTGCCACTACGGCGTCGACATGTCCACGCGCGAGGAGATGATCGCCCACGGCCGCACGGTCGAGGAGATCGCGCGCGAGCTGCACTGCGACTCGCTCGCCTACCTGTCGCTGGAGGGCGTCTACGAGGCCGTCCGCGGATCGACCGACCGCCATTGCGACGCGTGCTTCAGTGGCAGCTACCCGCTGGCGGGAACGGACGAGGCCAACAGCAAGTACGCGTTCGAGCTGCCGCTCGTGCGTGCGTAGGTGACGCAGCCGCCCGAGTCTGCGCTGCGGGGCGAGCGCCTGCTGCTGCGGCGGGCGACCGATGACGATCGCGAGGCGCTGAGCGCGATCCTGGCCGAGCCCGAGGTCGTGCGCTGGTGGGGCCCGTTCGACCCCGAGACCGCCTTTGACGAGCTGTCGTCGAGCTTCGTCGTGGTCGTCGAGGGCGCCGTCGCCGGCTGGCTGGTGTTCGAGGAGGAGGACTGGTGGCAGTACCCGAGCGTCAGCTTCGACATCGCGCTGACGACCTCGCTGCACGGTCGCGGCTACGGGCAGGAGGCGCTGCGCGTCGCGATCCGCCACTACATCGCGCGCGGCCATCACCGCTTCTCGATCGATCCCGCGGCCGAAAACGCGCGCGCGATCCGCACGTACTCCGCGATCGGCTTCAAGGCGGTCGGCGTGCTGCGCGACTACGAGCAGCGCGACGGCGCGTGGTGCGACGGGCTGCTGATGGATCTGCTGGCGCGCGAGTTCGTCGACGGCGGAGGTGCTACTTGACCTGCGGCCCGTAGCCCCACTTCGGCATCGCCGAGCGGGCGCCGACGGCGACGGCGCGTTCGGTGTCGGCGCTGCGCAGCGTCGTCGGGTACGGGGGGCGCTTCCAAGGGTGCCAGCCGAGCGTGCCGTAGTGCTCGCGCAGGTACGCCGTCAGGTCGCCGCGGTGATCGGGACAGGCGTAGCGCGTCGGGCCGTAGAGCCCCTTGCCGTGCCATACGAGCCACTTCTCGGGGAGCGCGTCGAGGTAGGCGCCCCAGACGACCTCGGCGATGGTCTTCTCGAGGCTCAGCTGCGTCAGCGGATCGGGCTGGCGATCGCAGTACTGGCAGCGGAAGACGAGGCGAACGGACATCTCCTCCTTCACAGTACCCCTCCGGCGCGCCACGTCAACGCGCGGGTTTCAGAAGCCGCCGGTGATCCCGCGGCGCGTGGCGATCAGCCAGGCACGCTCGGTGTCGCCGGACGCCAGGCTCGACGGATACGGCGGGCGCTTCCACGGATGAAAGCCCATCGTCCCGTAGTGCTCGCGCAGATAGGACACGAGATCGGCGCGGTGCTCGTCGCAGGCGTAGCGCGTCGGGCCGTAGAGCCCCTTGCCGTGCCACACGAGCCAGCGACCGGGCAGCGCGTTCTGGTAGGCCCCCCACGTGGCCTCGCGAATCGTGACCTGCAGGCTCAGCTGCGTCAGCGGATCGGGCTGCGCGGAGCAGAACTGACAGCGAAAGATGTAGCGGACCGACATCCCTGCGCCAGCGTAGCGCTCACCCGGCGCAACTCGATCTAGGTGTCCAGAACACCGTCACGGGATAGGCTCCGGCCCATGGCCGACGACCGCAGAGCGCTGCGCGTCGGCGTGCTCGCCTCGGGCTCCGGAACCAACCTCCAGGCGCTGCTCGACAGCGTCCACGGCAACGAGGCGGACGTCGTCGGCGTCGCCGCCGACCGGGCCGCCGCCCTCGCGTTGCAGCGCGCGCGCGACGCGGACATCGAGACCGCGGTCTTCGCGCTCGCCGACCACGAGAACCGCTCCGCGCGCGACGCGGCGATCGCCGAGTGGATGCTCGCGCGCGACGTCGAGCTGATCGTGCTCGCCGGCTACATGGCGATCCTCACGAGCGCCTTCCTGAGCCGCTTCGAGGGGCGCGTCGTCAACGTCCACCCGTCGCTGCTGCCGGCCTTCCCCGGCATCCGCGCGATCGAGCAGGCGCTCGACTACGGCGTGAAGATCTTCGGCGTCACCGTGCACT
>Ga0136631_10000634_pt1 | contig 10980 bp, 12 predicted proteins | sample AntDrymUQ6012206_2_FD_104655 | JGI IMG/M metagenome (GOLD analysis project Ga0136631, IMG submission 104655) | Polar desert sand microbial communities from Dry Valleys, Antarctica - metaG UQ601 (22.06) | ecosystem: Environmental > Terrestrial > Soil > Desert | place: Antarctica: Dry Valley... | reverse complement strand
CTTGAGGTTGCCGCTCGGTGGCGCCGTGTGGGTTCGGTTTGAGGCCAAATCCTAGGGGCCACCAGATCAAGCGGCTCCTGAGCCGCAACGTCCGGATGTCTGGCGCGATCCGCTTCTCGAGAAGGTGCGTCTTACCGCCGCGTATGACCGTCAAGCCGTGGGGGTTCGGCCTCCAAATCACGAAGAGTCAACACAACCGGGAACTCGGCCACGCACACAGTCGAGGACGGTCAAACCGTCCCGCCGTGTCCGCTTTGAAGCGGACGAGTGATTTGCGCCCAGGCCTGTTTAGCCAGAGGGACTTAGGCCTGCAAAGAGTCAGCACCCGATAAGTTGGCCGCAACGGGTGGAAACGATCGTTAGTGTGCGGCCCCCATGCGGGTCGAGCCCCCGACCGTTCCTGCGAGGTCCCTGCGCTGTGGCAGTCAGGAACCAAGCACGCGGTGCCGGTCGGCTTTGGGGATCCAGACTTTGTCACGCGTACCCGTGACCGAGCCGCTGATTCGTCGGACGGGGCACTTGGCAAGGGCACAGCCGGGATACCGTTACGTTCAACTGCAGCGCCGAGCGCCGCAGGCACCATCTCGGCGCCACCCGCACCGAGGAGCCCACATGACCCGACACCAGCACACCAGCCGCCGCGCGACCACACTGCGTGGCCCGGCCGCCAGGTTCGTGGCGGTGGCCATGGCCGGGGGCGTTAGCCTCGTGGCGAGTTCCTGTGTGAAGGTCGGCACCGGTTCCCAGGTCGTGGAGTCCGGCGTCGCGCCGGTGTCGTTGCGCTTTGACGGGCCTACCTACTCCGCGGCTACCAGTGGGGAGTTGCTGCTGCGGTCCGGCGACGACAGGGTCACCCTGTCGCAGGCCAGCCATGGGCAGTGGCTGCCGGACGGCACCGCTCTCGTCGACGCCAGCCACCGCAGCATCACCCTTCAGGTGCTCGACCCGACCCAGGAGTCGCGGAAGGGAACCGTCGAGATCCCTGGCTTCGACCGACCCGGACGATCAGTGACGCAGATCAACGCCCTCGACCGCGAGACGCACCCGGCAGTGCTCACCGCGTACTCATTCGACCTCAAGCGGCTGTGGCGGCTCCGGCTGCCCGAGACCGACAATCCCGACGCGACTCCGGACAACGAGCTGGAACGCAACTACTACGGTGTCGCCCCCACCATCGACGGTGTCACCTACGTGATGTGGCACGACAGCAGCGAGTGGTACGAGGGTGGCGACTACGGCGTCGCACGGGTCGAGGACGGCGACGTGACCAACGTACTGCTCAACGAACGGATCGTTGCCCTCTACCTATCGGCCGACGGCGCCGCGCTCCTGGCGCTGCGACAGCGCCGAGGTGAACCGTGCGGTGGGTGCGTCGTCGAACAGGAGATCGTCGAGATGGACCCGGTCACCGGTGCGATCGCGGGCCAATACGGCATGCCTGATGACTACACCGAGGACTGGCGGGTCGAAGCGATCGACAAGGTTGATGATCGGGTCGCGGTCCGGTTCACCGAGAACGACTGGGGTGATGAGGCAGACGAGGCAGACATGGTCGAGCCGGTCACGGTCCAGCGGGGCACCTGGATCTACGACGGGGCCTGGTCGATGATCGAGGGCAGCGACTCGGAAATCACCTGGTGGCAGGGCGAGGACCGAGTCGTTGCGCGGCCGCAGCCCTCAGAGGGCCGCCATCGTGACGGCCTCGCCCTGTTCTGGATCCACGACGACATCGAAACCCCGTTGCCCGGTGACCTAGCCCGCAGCTCGGGAAGACGCTACGTTACCGGTGAGGTGGCCGGGCAACTGATGCCCCCTCAGTGACCGGGCATCGACGGCACGCAGGTCGGTGGTTGCCTCAGCCGCTAAGGTCGAACCCATCGGCCTCGACAATGGGCGTACCAGACCTGTACGTGCTGCCCGCGACGTCCAGGACCGTGTGCCGTGTGACGGCACCGACCCCGTGCCCGGAGTCGACCTGCAGGTCCCGCATCCGCGGTCTTTCGCAGCCGTCCGGGGCGTCTGGAGTTCGGCTACCCGACCATGCCCTCGAGCTGGACGCTCATCGGCTGCTTGTTTCATTGACCTAGGACCGGTGCCTGGCGAGGCTCGGTTCAGGCGCCCGGCTCGTCGCTCTCATTTCGGCTGCCCCCGCTGGTCGTGTGGCTCTCAATTGGCCTGCGCGGGTCGGGCGTCGCCAGGGTCAGGAGAGGCTCAAGAAAGGTTTGAAGCACTCGAAGCAGCGTTGCCCTCCCGGCTCGTCAACCAGCGACGGATCGAGCATCGGAGGATCGATGAGAACGATGAGTGAGCGGGTCGTGATCGGCATGGACCCGCACAAACGATCGGGAACGATCGAGGTAATGGCCGCCGACGAGGTCATCCATGGTGGTGGTCGGTTTGGCACCGATCGGGACGGCTACTCGGCGATGGTGAAGTTCTCCCGGCAGTGGCCGGACCGGGTCTAAGCGATCGAAGGCTGCGCCGGCATCGGTAAGCACATCGCCAACCGTCTGCTCGCCGACGGTGAACAGGTCCTCAATGTCCCACTCAGCTGTCGGCGCGGACGCGGGTCTTCGCGACCGGTCAGGGACGCAAAACCGACGCCACCGATGCCCACTCGGTGGCACTGGTGGGGACCCGGATGTCGGGGCTGCGGCGGTGGTCAACGATGAGCAGCTCGCGATCCTGCGGATTCTCGTCGACCGACGCAGGTCCCTGGGCGAGGACCACACCCGGATGGACTCTCAGCTTCACCAGTTGTTGCTGGAGTTGATCCCGGGCGGGGCCAAGAAGGACCTCTCGGCCCGCCAGGCACGGGCACTGCTCGCCAAGGTCCGGCCCGCGACGCGGCCGGGAAGACCCGACGCCGCGTCGCTGCTGAACTGATCAGCGACATCAAGCGGATCTATGCCCGCAAGAAGGTCGCGAACAAAGAGCTCACCGAGCTCGTCGCCGCCACCGGCACCAGCCTGCTGAGCCTCAACGGAATCGGCCCCTCCGGTGCTGCCCGGTTGCTGGTCGAGGTCGGCGACATCACCCGGTTCCCGAACAAGGCGCACTTCGCTTCCTGGAACGGCACCGCCCCCATCGACGCCTCCTCCGGCGACCAAGTCCGACACCGACTCTTCCGCGGCGGGAACCGGCAGATCAACCGGGTCCTGCACATCATGGCCCGCGTCCAGATCCGCAACCCCAGCCAGGGCCGCGACTACTACGACCGCAAGAAGGCCGACGGGAAAGCCCCCATGGAAGCCATGCGCTGCGTAAACGCCGGCTCTCCGACATCGTCTTCCAACAGATGCTCAACGACGCCATGCAGCACCCAGGAAACACGCTGGGACGGGCCCGGGAGGACACCGGGGAAACGACTCTGACTCCAGCGCGACCGGCTCACATCCCCCACACCGGCTCTTCGGACAAGTCACTTGAGCCCGGACCCGTCAGGACCCAGCCTAAGACACCGCTCCCGACTGCGTCTTGACACAGAAGGGAGCCACGACAGAGCGGATTGCGGCAGAAGAGTGCCCTCGACGACTATGCGCTGAGCATCCGGATGCCCATCGCAATCGCAACCAGCAGACCGCCCGCGGCCAGCGTCCCGAGCCACACCCAGGTCGGGATCGAGTCGACGGGTCCCCAGGCCATCAGAGCCCCAAGGAAAACCAGGGCTAGTCCGCCCCGCAGCGCTCCGATTGGGGCAAATCTGGCCTCGGGTGACGCGGTCATGGTCCAGACCATAGCCGAGAGATGGCCGGCAGGATCGGCACCTTGGACCGATGCGCGTCGGGACGTTGCTCCAGTGCGCACGAGTGAAACCTTGAATGGCGGTCCACATGTTCCTCTCCTCGGCATACGCGAGTTCCGTGGCCTTCAATGCACGGGTCCAGTCCTGGGCGGAGAGTGGCTCACCCGCCCCGATAGCCGCGGCGATGCGCTCTCCGGTGTTGTACAGGTCGTCACGATTGGCGAACCCCATCTCGCGGGCCTGGGTAGCACGGGACCGCCCCAGTCCGTCAGCCCGTTTGGTGACCAGCCGCTCTGACCATCGTCCGTCGCGTCGTAAGACCGCCCCAGCACCATCACGAGCTCGCCATTGACGTCACCCGTCGCAGTGAACCCATAGCGATCGAAGCCCCCGCGCACGCTCGTTGTCCGCGTGCACGGTACGCGCGATATCGCCCGGCACCGGTCGCGCTCGAAGATGCGCGACTAGTGCATCAAGCGCCGCGGGACCGAGGCCCCGACCACCGCGAGTGCGCGCGAGCCGCGGCCTTAGTCCGATGGTCGGCTCTGCGGTAATCGAGCGAATGCCTATCTCGACACGTGTCGGTAGACCGATCTTTCATCCGGGTGAAGGCGATGCTGGTTGCGCCGAACCGAGATCTCACCGCCCATGCTGTCAGCCTCAATGCGCCGACGCAGGAGAACGTCGACGGCTAGCACCGCCTGATCGGTGGCGGAGTCGAGTTGGGCGAAACCCATCGTGACGCGATCGTGCGCGAGGTCGACGAAGAACTCGGAGCAACAATCCACGACCTCGAGTTGATGGCCACGGTGGAGAACATGTTTCGGATCGATGGCGTGCTCGGCCACGAGATCGTGTTCCTATACTCCGGTCGACTGGAGCCCCTGCCGGCCGTGCTCGACGCGACACTGACCGAGAGCGATGGCAGCATCGTTCCAGTCGTCTGGCGCCCCTTCAACGACGCAGCGGAGGCGCGGCCCCGGTACCCGGCCGGGGTGCTTCGTGGATCCGCCGCCTCGAGGACGTCCGTAGGTAAAGACGGCAGTTCGGGCGACGGATCGTTCCTCGCACCGAGGTTCTGAGACCCTTTCGCACATGTGTCTTTCCGCCGCCTATGGGCGCGCCGGTGCAGCGACTGGATCCGCCCAACGCGCCTTCCTTTCGCCTGGGTGTAGCAGTTCGCTACACTTGCTGGAAGCTGACGAAAGGTGAGGTGAGCGCTAGTGCCAACGAACTCCACGACGCCGACACGTTTCGATGCGGCACTGTTCGAGTCCGCGCAGGCAGCGGGTGCTAGGACGCATCGCAGTGCTGCCCAGCAGCTGGCCCATTGGGCGCGACTCGGTCGGGAGCTGGAAGCAGCCTCGGGGCTCTCTCAGCGCGACATCGACCGCGTGCTCGCCGGGCAACTTTCCTATGACGACATCGGAGAACGTGATCAGGCCGCGGTGCGGACCGCCTGGCGCGAGGGGATCGACGCGGACCTCGCATCCTTCGACCTTCGGGCCCGTTTCGAGGCACAGGGCCGCACCCGATGGTCGGAGGCCGACGAACAGGGCAACGTGATCGTGCACGAAACCTCTGACACCGACACCGGCGTGCCCGCTCCCGCCGGCACTGCTGCCGCCCGTAAGCGTCGCCCTCGCTGACCGTGAGCACACCGGTACTGCATCTGCTCGCCGGCTCCAACGGCGCGGGTAAGTCCACCATCGCCCACGAGATCTTGATTCCGCGAACGCACCTGCCGTTCGTGAACGCGGACCTCATCGCCGAACGGCTGTGGCCCGGCGACCGCGGCGAGCAGGCCCGCCGCGCAAAGGAAGTCTCACAGCTTGCCGCGGAGGAACGAGCCCGGCTGATGGCACAACAGGTCTCCTTCATCGCCGAGACCGTGTTCAGCCACCCGAGCAAGCTGGATCTACTCCGGCAGGCCCAGCTCATCGGGTACACGGTCTCGCTACACATCGTCATGGTTCCCGAGGACCTCGCGGTCGAGCGCGTCGCCGACCGAGTCACCTACGGCGGACACACGGTCCCTGAGGACAAGATCCGCGGACGATACGGCCGTCTCTGGGAGCTCGTCGCCCAGGCGCGCCACATGGCAGACCGCGCAGACTTCTACGACAACTCCAGCCTCGACGAGGCGTTCAGACGCGTGGCGACCTACGAGTACGGACAGCCGGTCGGGCAGGCGAACTGGCCGGACTGGGCGCCGGGTCCCCTGACCTGACGGCCAAGTCGTGACCGACCCGCACACTCCGAGCGCGTCTCACTCTCCCACGAGCGCCGACAGTCTCTTCGCGATTTCGATGTCCCGTCCCTGGGCGGCGTGCTGATACCTGAGCGCCGCCCCCGGAGTCGAGTGACCGAGCCGGCCCATCAGCTCGGCCAGCGTGGCACCGGTCGATGCTGCGATCACCGCTCCGGTGTGCCTGAGGTCGTGCCAGCGGAGGTCCGGCCGGCCGGCGGCGACGCGGGCGGCGTAGAAGCCGTAGCCGGGGTTCATCCTGGTGGGCTTGCGCCCGTAGAGGGTCGTTGGGTTGAGGTGTCCCCCGCCGGCGCCCGGGAACAGCAGCGCGTCCTTGCCTGGTTCGACGTGCTTCTTCAGGTGGTCCTTGATCAGCGGCATCAGGTGGGGCGGGATCGCGATGTCACGGGTCCCGGCGTCTGACTTCGGCGTCCCGACGATCGTCTCTCCCCCGACGCGGACGACGGCCCGGCGAACATGAATGGTCCCGGTGGTTTGGTTGATGTCCCGACGGCGGAGCTCGGCCAGCTCACCGAACCGCATCGCGCACCAGGCGGCCAGCAACGTCATGGCCTGACGCTGCTCCGGCATCGCGGCGACGACCACCTCGAGCTCCTCGAGCGTCAACGGCCTGACCTTGTGTACGCGCACCGAGTTGCCGGCACCGCGGACGTAGCAGGGATTCCTGCTGATCAGCTCGTCCTTCTCCGCAGTGCACAGGATCGTGCGCATCAGTCCGTAGGCGTGCGCACGGAGCGTCGGGGTCGCCGTACCCATGAGGGCGTGCCAAGTGCGCACGGAGTCCGGGGTGATCTCCTTCAGCCCCAGTTGCCCGAACGTCGGGAAGAGTTGGCGGTCGAGCAGAGACCGGTAGTGCTGGCGAGTACGAGGCTTCAGGTCGCGGTCACACAGCCATGCGTCGGCGTAGACATCGAAAATGACCTTGTTCTGTCTCGCTCTCGCGCGGACCTTGGGCGGCTGCCACGCGACGGCAGCCAACAGGCGCCGCACGTCGACCAGCCACGCCTCCGCGTCGCCCTTCGAGTCACGCCGAAGCGTCGAGCCTGGCGTGGCATGATTATGGCATGAGTCGCACACGTTTGAGCACGACCGTGGATGCAGATCTCCTGGAACACGCCCGGCGGATGCGTGCCGGCGTTACCGATGCAGCGCTCATCGACGCGGCCCTCGAAGCACTCCTTGCTCGCCACCGTGCCGCAGAAGTGGACGCGAGTTACGTCGCCTATGACGAGCACCCACTCGACGAGCCGGACGAGTGGGGCGACCTGGCGTCGTTCCGGCAAGCCGCTTCGGCCTCGTGAGCGCGCTACCGGCGCGGGGCGAGCTCTGGTGGTGCGAGATCGCCGACATTGGCCGGCGCCCTGTCGTCGTACTCTCACGCGATGCGGCGATCCCACGACTGGGGCGAGCATTGGTCGCGCCGTGCACGACGACGATCAGGGGGCTTGCCAGTGAAGTCGTCCTCGAGCCGAGCGAGGACCCGGTTCCTCGTCGCTCAGCCGTGAACCTGGATTCCGTCGAAAGCGTCTCGGTCTCCCTGCTCGTCACGCGACTCGGTCGATTGGCAGACTCGCGCATGCGCCAGATCTGCCGCGCCCTCGACGTCGCAGTCGACTGCCAACGTTGACACGGAGCATGCGGCAGGTTGCTTCAACGGGCTTCGAGCTCCGGACGGCAACTTCAGTCCCGCGTGAGGCAACGAGCGATGCCTGACGGCTTTCAGCCAGCGATCAATCGGACGGCCCGGTCCAACGCCTCGACATCGACCTTGGCCGCGTCGAAATCGGCCGGGCTTCCGCCATACACCTCCACGTACCACTCCACGAGATGGCCGTGGTCGGGATTTTCGGGGTCGGCGAGCGCGGTGACCAGGTCCTCATAGCCGGGGATCCCGCCACAGTCCTCCAGTGGCGCTGCGCGGTCGCCGCCGATTAAGCGAGCACGTGGCGCGCCCGGCGCGGGTTCGACGATCTCCTCCAGCACGAGCACGTGCTCCCAGTTGTCACCGAAGTCGTAGGCGTAGTCGAGTCTGTCCCCCACGGCCACCAAGATCTGGCTGAGACGGGTCTTGCCCTCGGGCTCCGGAGCAGGGCTCGCGCTGAACGCGCCCGGACCGAAGTCAGCGGCACTCCCGTCATCCCAGGTGCGATCCTCGGCGCTGAACTGGTGCAGATGTCCTCCCTCCCACTGGAAGGCCGCCTGGATGACCCGGTGCAACTCGTCCAGCCGCAGATCTGAGGCAAGTTCGAGCCGCCTCCAGATCGGAGGGTCGGTGTAGGCGAGAACGGTGGAGACTCGAAGGGTGCGCAGAGGTAGACGCCTCGCCGTGTTGGCTCGAGACTGACGGCGGCGAAGCGCCCGCGATCGCTGCATCGTGTCGTCCAGGGGCTCGGCCTGCGGCAGCGAGTCGTGTGGTGGCACGCAGTACAGGCTAGAACCCAAAGCAGCGACAGTCCTAGAAGCCGCGCTGATCCAAGCGATTGCCCCGGCCAACTCGTCGAGGTCGTCCCCCGTTGCAGACAGGACCGCCTCGCCGCCGTCCGCTCGGATCCGGTACAAGAGTCGTTCGCAGTCTGCGTCCAGTAGCCGGAGCTCGCGCAGCGCGGTCGCCGCGTCGTGTGACAGCACGACGTCATGGAGGTGCACAGCCAGGACGAGCCCTCGGCGAGGTAGGTCATGGGGCGGGTCCTCTAGCCGCTGATGACGCCCTGGTCGCCGCAGACGCCGCACTCCCACCGAATCTCCGCAGGCGGCTCGGGCCGATACACGTTCATCCGACCCGGGCAGGGCCGACGGTCCGGTCGGCGTCGACACGGCAACTCGCTATGAGCAGCCGTCCCTCACAAGCCGGCGACGCCCGATCCTAGACAAGCCATCCGCTCCTGCCGAACAGCCCGTCCTGCGGTAACCAACCCGCGCATCTCAGCCTGACAGCGCCTCGCCAACGACACGCTCAGCCACTGTCACGGACGACGAAGCACGAGGCGCCCGCCCCGGGTCATCGGGACGGGCGTCTCACCCTGCCCCTTGACAGAGGTGGACTACATATCAGCCATTCGCGTCGAGCGGCCGACACCTCGTCGCGCTGTCTGCGACATCGACTGGCCGGCTGGATCCCCGCCGTCCACGATGGTGCCGCCGCCCTTGGCCGCGCAACGCAGCCGTCGTCGTGACCTGGCGGTGCGAGCTCAATACGGCTCCGTCGACAGTCAAACGCCTGACAGCACGTGGCTCGGCGAGCATGCTCCATCGCCTCACGGTCCGCGGGACAAGCAGGCCCGCGACCAATCAATCCTCGACGGGCTGTGGGAGCGGTCAGTCGCACTGGTCGTGCTCGCCTGAGGCAGGCGTGTGAGGTGATCGACGCCCTTCCTATCCCTACCGAGTCCACGGAGCGAAGTCGAGGGTTTCGGCCGAACATCCGATCATGCCGCGATCAGTTCACACGGACCTGCTGCATTCCACCGCCTGTCGGAGTAGCACGTGACCGGATCTGCGATGAGCAGGCGCTGACGCTAGTCGCGGTACATCGGAGCCAACGCTCCATAGCGTGCCAGTTGGACTGCGCCGGGTAAGGCTCTTGCCAGAGCCTGGGACGCCTCGATGGAGCATCCCACGGTGAACTCGATCTCCTCGTCGACTTCGCAGGCCAGGCACCAGGCGTGGTCGTCGGGCCATACGAGGTGCGGTTCTTGATAGACGCCCTGCGCGAAGCCGTACCAAGCCAGAGCAGGCGCGTCCCTGAGTTCGTTAACGGGGCCGGTGAAGAGCAGCATCGCTCGATGCGGAATAACCACTCGCGGGGCCTCGGGGGCCGGGTCCCGACTCGTCCAGCCCTCCCAGATCGCGGCGTACCCGCTGGCCGGGGTGGCCGTGTAGTCGACCAGGGTCGCGAGTGCCTCGCGCAAGGCAGGTTGTTCACCCGCCCGGTCGGCACTGTCGGCAAGGGCGATTCGCGCATACACGTCGAAGCCCGGTGGGCCGTAACGAACAAGGTCCCACCAACCGACATCAGGTCGGAGCAACCACTGCGCTGGTCCGCATTCGCAGCGGGTCGTACCTGCGTCACACGTCCATTCTGGCGCATTCACCAGCAGCCAACGCACTCTCACCGCGATCCGCGCCATTGAGAGATGCGACGCTCCACCGCCTATGGGCGCTTTACCTGGGTGTAGCAGCTCGCCACACTTGTTGGGAGGGCTGACGAAGGGGAGGTGAGCGAAAGTGGGGTCCGCGACTGACACGTTTCGATGCGGCACGGTTCGAGTCCGCGCAGGCAGCGGGTGCTCGGTCGCATCGCAGTGCTGCCCAGCAGCTGGCCCTCAGGCTGCTTCCACGCGGCCGCATTTCGCGCACTCAGCGTGGCCAGTGATCATCATGCCCCACAACACTGCCCCGCAGCCGGAGCATGCATCGTTCTCGGCTCGATACTCGGCGTGGAAATCGATCGCTACGGTGGTGTGTCTCGAAATTGGTCAGTGGTCATCATCAGTGAATTCCCCTCTGGTTGGCCCTCCAACAACAGCAGTCGGTCACACAGACAGGGCGAACCTCTCCCCAACTGGCGTGGGCCGCTGTGCGAACTTTCTGAATCCTTGGGCCGGAGTCGACTGTCAACGAAGCATCGAACTTCCGTGACACAGAGGGGGCATCTTCTTCCCCGTCAGTGACAGACTGAGCTCAAGGGGTCCCGCCAGACCGATGCGCGTACGGTCGCATCGTGGGCCTCGGAATCAGATCAGCGACCGTTGCTTCCCTCGGCACGGTCCTGCTGCTCAGCGGACCGGCAGCGAGTTCTCCGGCCGATCCCAAAGCCGGGTGGAGCGCGGTTCACACTGCCGTGACCGAGAAGGCCGCCATGCGGCGCACCGCACAGGCAATGTATTGCTCACTCCTCTAACCTCGAAATTTCACGGGTCGGTGTGATCGGGGTTTGATCGGCGTGGAGCGCCGCGGTACTTCGATT
>Ga0136631_10000633_pt1 | contig 10987 bp, 9 predicted proteins | sample AntDrymUQ6012206_2_FD_104655 | JGI IMG/M metagenome (GOLD analysis project Ga0136631, IMG submission 104655) | Polar desert sand microbial communities from Dry Valleys, Antarctica - metaG UQ601 (22.06) | ecosystem: Environmental > Terrestrial > Soil > Desert | place: Antarctica: Dry Valley... | reverse complement strand
TGCGACTGCTGATCGACATCCTCCAGGGCGCCGGGCTGGCCGGCGCGGCGGGCATTCGCCCGTTCCTCCCCGCACTCGTCGCCGGGGCGTTCGCCAGCGGCGACATGCTCATCGACTACGACGCCACGTCGTTTGCCTTCCTCGAGCAGACCGGGTGGCTGCTCGCGGTCGTCATCGCCGTCGTCGTCGTGTCGATCCTCGAGCGACGCCTGCAAAGCCAGGAGCCGCTGCAGTCAGCGCTCGCCGGGATCGGCATCGGCATCGGCGCGCTGCTCTTCGCGGGCACGCTGGACGACCGCTTCGACCTGTGGTGGCCCGGGCTCCTCGCCGGTGGCCTGTGCGCCGCCCTGGCCGGCGTCGCCACCCGCTCACTGCTTGCCCGCACGCGCGCCCGGCTGGATCCGGCCGGGCGCGACGCGCTTTCGATCTACGCGGAGGGCATGGCGCTGCTGCTCGCCGCGCTCGCCGTCGTCGCCGCGCCGGTCTCGATCGTCGCGCTTGGCTTCTTTGCCTTCCTGCTGCGCGGCGGCCGCCGCCGCGAGGGCGAGAAGTACGCCGGCCTGCGCATCCTCCGGTGACGACCAAGCTCGTCCTGGCCGTCATCGACGGCCTCAAGCCATCGATGCTCGAGCGGGCGATGAACTCCGGCAACGCGCCCGCGCTCCAGGCGATCCGCGACCGCGGGACGTACGTCAGCGAGTGCTGCGCGGCGTTTCCGTCGGTCACCCCGGTATGCGCCGCGACGATCGCGACCGGCGTGCTCCAGGACGAGCACCACATCCCCTCGATGAACTGGTACTCGCGCGCCGAGGCGCGCTACGTGGAGTACGGGTCGTCGTTCTCGGCGTCGCGCAAGTTCGGCCTCAACCGCCAGCTCGTCGACACGATCTTCAACATGAACGCGACGCACCTGAGCCCGGATGTCGACACGATCTTCGAGACGCTCGACGACGCCGACGTGCGCACGGCCGGCACGACGTACCTCATGTTCCGCGGCCGGCACCCGCACGAGATCTCCAAGGACTTCGCGCTCACCCGGGCCGCATCGTCGCTGTTCAAGCGCTCCGTGCTCGGTCCGCGTGAGCTGTTCTACGCCGACATCTTCGCCAGCCGCAAGACCGGGTGCTGGTCGCGCATGGGGCTGCCGGGCCTGCGTGACCAGCACGCGGGCTGCGTCGGCGCGTACCTCGTCGAGCACGACCTGTTCGACTTCCTGTTGCTGTCGCTGCCTGACAACGACGCGCACTCGCACAAGAATGGGCCGCATGCGCAGATCGACTCGATCGCGCGCGCTGATGCGGAGCTGTGGCGCGTCATGGAGGTGGCGGGCGGACCGGAGGCATTCCTCGACGAGCACGCGGTCATCGTCATGGCCGACCACTCGCATTCGCCGGTCGAGCGGGTCATCGACCTGAAGAGTCCGTTCGAGGACTGGAACGTCGTGCAGCCCTCGGGCGCGCGCCCGCGCCAGGCCGAGATCGCGCTGTGCCCCGCGCAGCGCTCGGCGATGATCTACGCGGTGATCGAGTCGCGCGCCACGGCGCTGCCGGTCCTCGTGTCGACGGCGCGCGAGATCGAGGGCGTCGATCTCGTCATGTGGTGGGGCGACGGCGACGCGCGCAGCGAGGCGCGGATCTCCGGCGAGCACGGCGAGATGACATTCGCGCCCGGGACCGACGGCGACGTGCGCGACCCCCGCGGACGACGCTGGCACGTGGATGGCGACCTCGACCCGCTGCGCGCCGAGATCGAGGACGGTGTGCTGCGCGCCGAGAACTACCCCGACGCGCTCGCGCGAGTGTGGGCCGCACTGAGCTGCCCGACCTCCGGCGACATCCTGTTGTCGGCCGCGCCGAACTATGAGTTCCCCGACTGGGGCGGGCGCGCCCATGTGCGCGGCGGGAGTCACGGGTCGCTGCACCATCTCGATTCGCTTGGCGCACTGCTCTTCAGCGGCGTGCAGCCGCCCCCCGAACGCGAGTCTGGCGCGTGGTCCATCGCGGACGTCGCGCCTATGGTCCGCGCGCACTTCGCTGCCGGGTAGCCTCTGGCCGCATGACCGACGAGGCCGTGGCCGCGACGCCTCCCGAGGGGGAGCTCGAGATCGCACCGCGGTCACCGAACGTGCGCGCCGCGCTGCGCAAGCCGGCCAACTGGTTTCAGCTCGTCCGCTTCGCCGCCGTCGGGGCGAGCGGCTACGTCATCAACCTCGCCGTGTACGCCGTGCTCGTGCACGAGGCCGAGGTCGACTACAGGGCCGCCGCCGTGGGAGCGTTCTGCGTCGCGCTGGCGAACAACTTCTTCTGGAACCGGCGCTGGACGTTTCGTGCGCAAGATGGGCACGCGGGCTTCCAGGCCGCTCGCTTCGTGGCCGTCTCGCTGCTCGCCCTCGGCTTCAACCTCGTGGTCCTGTACGCCCTCGTGGAGGGCCTGAGCGTGGCCAAGGTGCCTGCGCAGGCCATCGCCATCGCGAGCGCGACACCCCTGAACTTCGTCGGCAACAAGCTCTGGAGCTTCCGCACGTGAGACGCAGCGCGGCCTGCTGCGCCGCGCTGCTCATCGGCCTCGCCATCGCGACAGCGCCGGCGGCCGCGCAGGAGCGGACGCCCGGCAGCTCGGCAGGTCTGCGTGCGGGGCTGCCGACGGCGCCGGTGGCCTCCGACGGGCTCGTCACGCCGGCCCGCAGCGATGTCGTGCCGCCGGGCCGGCGGCTGACGCCCACCCAGGCGGGCCGGATCGCCGACCGCCTCGATGCCATCCGCGCCGAGCGGCGGGAGTACGCCGGCTCGACGCGTGAGGTCTACATCAAGGGAACCGATCGCTGGCAGGTGTCGTACTTCGCGAGGGTCCCGCCGGGCGAGCCGCGCAAGGAGATCGGGCAGGTCCTCATCGAGGACCGCACCGGGCGGGTGCTCGAGGCGTGGACGGACTACAAGGTCGCGTGGACGATGGCGCGCGGGTACCCGGGCGCGTTCGGGCGGATCGTCAACGCGCCGTGGATCTGGATCCCGCTCGCGCTGCTCTTCGTGGCGCCCTTCGTCGACCCGCGACGGCCGCTGCAGATATTGCACCTCGACCTGCTCGTGCTCAGCGCCTTCTCCGTGTCGCTGGCGTTCTTCAACGACGCACAGATCGACGTGTCGGTCCCGTTCGTCTATCCGCTGCTGGCCTACCTGCTCGGGCGGATGCTGTGGATCGGGCTGCGCCGGCGCGACGCCGCCGAGCAGCAGCGCCGGCCGCTGCGCCTGCTCGTGCCGGTGAGCTGGCTGGCCATCGCGGTCATCTTCCTCATCGGCTTCCGCGTCGCTCTGAACGTGACGAAGTCCGACGTCATCGACGTCGGTTACGCCGGCGTCATCGGAGCCGACCGGTTCGTCGACGGCCGCCAGCTCTACGGCGCCTACCCGGAGGACAACGCGTACGGCGACACGTACGGCCCGGTCATGTACCTCGCCTACGTGCCGTTCGAGCAGGCGATGAAGTGGAGCGGCACCTGGGACGAGCTGCCCGCCGCGCACGGCGCCGCGATCGCGTTCGACCTGCTCGCCTGCCTGCTGTGCTTCCTCGTCGGGCGCCGCGTGCGCGGGCCCACGCTCGGGGTCGCGCTCGCGTACGCGTGGGTCACGTTCCCCTTCACGCTCTACGTCCTCATGTCAAACGCCAACGACGCGCTCGTGGTCGTGCTCGTGCTGGCGGCGATCTGGGCGGCCGGCAGGCCGACCGCGCGCGGCGCGTTCGCGGCGCTCGCCGGGCTGACGAAGTTCGCTCCGCTGGCGCTCGCGCCGCTGCTGGCGACATACCCGCGCCCGAGCGTGCGGACCGTCGCGTGGTTCGCCGCCGGCTTCACGGTGGCGGCCGCGCTTGCGTTCATCCCGGTCCTCGCCCACAACGACCTGCGCGAGTTCTGGGACGCGACGATCGGCTTTCAGGCGCAGCGCGGCTCGCCGTTTTCGATCTGGGGGCTGTGGGATCCGGATGTCGCGTGGCTCGATGTCGTCCAGCGGGCGGTCCAGGTCGCCGCGGTGGCGCTCGCGCTCGCGCTGGCGGTCGTGCCGCGGCGGCGCGACCTCGTCGGCCTTGCCGCGCTCAGCGCGGCGATCCTCATCGCGCTGCAGCTCGGCGTCACGCACTGGTTCTACTTGTACGTCCCGTGGTTCTTTCCGCTCGTCATGCTCGCGGTCCTCGGGCGCTTTGGCGAGCCTTCGCGGGCATCGCGAGCAGGCGTGTGACGGCACCGTGGACGTGACGGCGAGCAACGGCGCGCTGGCGTGAGGTGGCGGGCGGGCACCCTGGCGCCGGCCGTGGCGCTCGCCGCGCTCTATGCGCTGGCCACGACGATCGGGCCGTTCTCGGACACGACGGTCAACGACCTCTACGTCTACCGCACGTACGCCGACCTGCTCGCCGGCGGCCGGCTTCCGTACCGCGACTTCGGCTTCGAGTACCCGCCGCTCGCGGCCCTCCCGATCTGGCTCGCCGGGCTGCCGGGCCGCGACGAGGCCACCTACGCCGTGAGCTTCGCGGTGCTCATGGGGCCCTGCGCGCTGGCCGGACAGCAACTCGCCGCCCGCCTGGCCGGCGGCGGGCGCAACGGCACGACCGTGGCGTGGCTGCTCGCCCTGACGCCGATCGTCATCGGCGCCTCGCTGCGCACGCACTTCGACCTCCTGCCGATCGCGCTCGCGCTCGCCGGGCTGCTCGCGCTGCGCCGCGAACAGCCGGAGCTCGGCTTCGCGCTGCTGGCGGTCGGCACGATGACGAAGCTCTTTCCGGTACTGCTCGCCGCGGTTGCCCTCGTCTGGCTGCTGGCCCGCGGAGACCGCGCCGCGGCGGTGCGCAGCGCGGTGATCTTCGCCCTCGTGGTCGTGGCTATCTCGCTGCCGCTCGCCGGTGCGGGCTACATCGACTCCTTCGAGTTCCACATGGACCGCCCGGTGCAGATCGAGTCGACACCGGCGACCGTGCTGTTCGCGCTCGGCGATTCGGCCGTGACCGGCACGAACCTGCGCCCCGACCGCTTCAAGTCAAACGGCCTCGACGGCGGCCACGCCGAGCTCGTCGAGCGGCTCTTCGCCGTCGCGCTCGTGCTGGCGCTGGCGGCCATCGTCGCCCTTGCGGGGCGCCGGCGTGACATCCGCCACCTCGTCCTGTGCGCCTTCGCGGCGCTGCTGGCGTTCGTGACGCTCGGGAAGGTGTTCTCGCCGCAGTACGTCATATGGCTCGCGCCGTTCGCCGCCCTGGCGTGGGTGTTTGGCGCGCGGCTCGTCGCGCTGCTCACGCTCGGCGCGATCGTCCTGACGCACGTCGAGTTTCCGAGCCGCTACTTCGATCTCATCAACGAGCAGCCCGACGTGATCCGCATCGCGGCCGCGCGCAACGCGCTGCTGCTCGCGGCGCTCGCGATGCTGGTGTGGTCGCTTGCGCGGTCCGGCGCCCGGCGTGCGTAGGGTAGGAAGCGTCCATCAACGTGTTGCGGCTTTCGGCACCACCGCAACCCGGCAACGTGTTCTCGGACGCTTCCTTAGCATCGATCACATGCATCGGAGGGGTGGGCCATGGCAGCGCTGACCGCGGCACAGATCGAAGAGCGGGCCGCGACGATTCTCGACGCGCAGAAGCAGATGCGCGAACGCGGGACAGATGAACAGGCGTTCGCGCCGGTCGCGCGGGAGGACATCGAAACAGGTCTCGGCAGCGGGGCCGTGGCCATGCTCGGCGGCTTCGGCTGGACGATGAGCGCTCCTCCCGGAGGCATCATCGACGGCAGGGTCTCGGTCGACTTCCCGGACCCTGCCGCGGTTGCGGCCCAGTCGCACATCTACGTCCACGTCTGGGTGGGCTCAGGCAACATCGACCCGCAGCTCGGCACGTTCCTGATGAATGTCGATCAGCGGTTTCCACGGCTCACGCAACCACGGCTGCCGGGTCTCCGGCCCGGCATCAGCCAGGTGCCGGAGCTCCCGGCCTTCCCCGACAGGTCGCTGCTGGCATTCCGGCTGCGAATCCCCTTCGAGGTGGAAGAGTCGACGTACCTGGCAAACATCTGCCTCATGAAGCGCGGCACCTTCGACGTTGGGGAGTATCTCGGGCGGGGGTCCTTCGAGTTCCGCGTCCGGGGGGTTGACGAGCCGCCGGACCTCGCAACTCCCGTGCGCTAGAGCTCACGCTGCCGGCAGCAGCACCTGTTCGATCGCGTCGGCCTTCATCGGCTCCGAGCAGCGCACGAGCACGCCCATGAGCCAGGGATCCTCGTCGGAGGTGTCAAAGCGCTCGGACATGTGCGTGACGAAGCCGCGGATCGCCTGCTCCTTGCGCACGCCGATGACGCCCCCGCGCGGGCCGGTCATCCCGACGTCGGAGATGTAGGCGGTCCCGCCGGGCAGGACGCGGCCGTCGGCGGTGGGGACGTGCGTGTGCGTGCCGACGACCGCGCTCACCCGGCCGTCGAGATGCCAGCCGAGCGCGATCTTCTCGCTCGTCGCCTCGGCGTGGAAGTCGACGAGGACGTGATCGACGCGGCCGTTCAGCTCGCTGAGCGCGGCGTCGATCTCGGTGAACGCCGGCTTGCCGGCGCGCAGGAAGACGTTGCCCGACAGGTTCACGACGCCGAGGCGCACCCCGTCGCGCTCGACGACGCACGAGCCGTGGCCGGGCTGGCTGCGCAGGTAGTTGTACGGCCGCACGATCTCGGCGCGCTCGTCGAGGTAGCGGAAGATCTCCTTGCGGTGGTAGGCGTGGTTGCCGAGCGTGATGACGTCCGTGCCGGCCGCGAACAGCTCGTCGGCGATCTTCGGCGTGATCCCCAGGCCGCCGGCGGCGTTCTCGCCGTTGACGACAACGAACGTCGGGCCGTGGCGCTCGCGCAGCTCGGGGAGAAGGCCCAGCAATGTGCGCTTGCCGATCGATCCGACGATGTCGCCGACGAACAGGATGGTCGCGGGAGCCGCTGGCACGACCCATACTCTGACGGTGCATGGCTGACGAGGCCGACACCCCGCGCAGCGACCCGCCCGCGCCGGGTGCGCCCGTGCCCCCGATCCCCGCGGCGGCCCTGGGCGCGCCGGCTCCCGGTGCGCCGGTCGTCGTGGCCCGGTGGGTGCAGCTCGTCATGCTCCCGCTCGCGGTCCTCGGGCTCTACGCGCTCGCGCAGGCGGCGGGCACCGTCCTGCTGCTGTTCATCGTCGCGGCCGTCATCGCGCTGATCCTCAACCCCCTCGTGGGGTTCGTGCAGCGCGCGCGGCTGCCACGCACGGTCGCCGTCATCACCGTCTACGCCGCGTTCTTCACGCTCATCCCGGTGCTCGGGTTCATCGCCGCGGGACCGGTGGAGGACCAGGCGCGGTCGTTTGCCAACGACGTGCCCGACCTCATCGACGACGCGGACGCGTCGCTGGACGACCTCCAGGGCTTCCTCGACGACAAGGGCATCGACGTGCAGGTCAAGGGCGACAGCGACAGCGCGCTCTCCACCCTGCAGGACGATCTCGTCAGGGGCTCGGGCGAGATCGTCTCGTTCACCGGCGACCTGCTGCGGCTGCTCGTCGAGCTGTCCTTCTACATGGTCCTCGTCGTCGTCCTGTCGATCTACATGCTCATCTACGGACCGCGGATCGGCCAGCTCGTGCGCTCGGTCATGCCGCCCGGGGACGGCACGCCGGAGGACGACTACCCCACGCGCGTGCAGGCGGCGGTCTTCAACTACATCCGCGGCCAGCTGCTGTTCAGCCTCATCATGGGAACGAGCGCCGGCGTCGCGCTGTGGATCTTCGGCGCGATCGGGATCTTCCCCGACGGGAAGACGTACGCGCTCGCCTTCGGCGCGTTCTTCGGCGTCATGGAGCTCGTGCCGTACGTCGGGCCCGTGCTCGGGGCGATGCCGCCCGTGCTCGTGGCGCTCATCCAGGACCCGCTCACCGCAGTCTGGGTGGCGCTGCTGTTCCTGGCGCTCCAGCAGTTCGAGGGCCACGTCGTCGCGCCCAACGTGTTCGGCCACGCGCTGCGGCTCAACCCGCTGCTCGTCATCCTCGCGCTGCTGCTCGGCGGGGAGATCTATGGCTTCGTGGGGGCGCTGGTCGCGCTGCCGATCGCCGCGGTGTTGCGCGAGACCGTCGTGTACCTGCGCCGCCATCTCGTCTTCGAGCCGTGGGGCACGCCCGGGCCGCTCGTGCTCGCCAGACCTGGGGCGCCGCCGGGCGCTGAGGCGGAGCCGGCCGCGGTCGCGCCCCGCACGACTGCCGGCGACGGCGCGGCCGCCGGGCCCCGCGACGGCCCTGAGACCGAGACCGAGCAGCTCACGGAGCCGGAAACATCGCGCGCGTCAGGTCCATGAACGCCGCGGCCGCCGGCGAGTGACGGCGGCGTGCTCGCGAGGCCAGCGTGACGTCGCGCGACAGCGAGGGCTCGACGAGCGCGGCGACGGCGACCGGAGCGCCCGGCTCGTCCGCGCCCGAACGCGGCAGGATCGCCACGCCGAGCCCTCGCGACACGAGGCTGCGGATGCTGCGGCTCTCGTTGGACTCGAACGCGATCCGCGGATCGAACCCCACGCCGGCCGCGGCGCTGACGAGCAGCTCGCGCAGGCGCGCACCCTCACGGAAGCTCACGAAGGGCTCGTGGGCGAGCTCGACGAGTCGCACGCGCTCGCGCCGCGCGAGCCCGTGCGTCGGCGGCAGGACCGCCACGAGCTCCTCGGTGACGAGTTGCCGGAGCGTCAGCCCACGGCTCTGGATGCGCTCGGTGACCGAGAGGAACGCGAGGTCGACCTCGTCGTCGCGCAGCATGGCCGCGAGCTCCTCGCTGGACTGTTCGCGCACGGTGAGCTCGACGCCGGGATGGCGCTCGTGAAACGACGCGAGCAGGAGCGAGAGGTCGACCGGGCCCATCGTGTGCAGCGCGCCGACCGAGACGTGGCCGGCCTGGATGCCGGACAGGTTGTCCAGCTCAGCCTGCGCGGAATCAAGCTCGGCCAGGGCTCGCCGGGCGCGAGCCACGAGCAGCTCCCCGGCCTCGGTCATCGCGACGCGGCGCGTCGTGCGCTGAACCAGCGCGATTCCGAGCTCGTTCTCGAGCCGGCGGATCTGCTGGGAGAGCGCCGGCTGCGCGACGTGCTCGCGCGCCGCCGCGCGCGTGAAGTGGCACTCGTCGGCAACGGCGACGAGGTAGCGCAGCTGTCGCAGTTCCATGCGCTGAGCTTATAAGTATCGGTGCCATAGCGTCTTGGACATATTGATCTGAGTTGCTAAACATGTATCTGTCGTCTCCTCCCAGTTGCGCCCCGACCGACCGGCTCCTCCCCCCTCGCATACCGGTCGGCGGGGCGCGACTCGTTCTCGGCCGCAGGTACCCTTGGTTGCGATGCCCTTTCCCGCGACCCGTCTACGGCGGATGCGCGCCACGCCGGTGCTGCGTGACCTCGTCCGCGAGACGCGCCTGCACGCCGAGGACCTCGTGCTGCCGCTGTTCGTCGAGGCGGCGCCACAGGATCCGAGCGGCCGCACGCCGATCGCCTCGATGCCGGGCGTCGATCGGCTGTCGATCTCCGCGGCGGTGCAGGAAGCCGGCGAGGCGCACGCGCTCGGCTTGCCGGCTGTCGTGCTGTTCGGGATCCCCGAACACAAGGACGCGGAGGGCACGGGCGCCTACGACGACGAGGGCGTCGTGCAGCTCGCGACGCGAGCGATCAAGGATGCGCACCCCGACCTGCTCGTCATGACCGACGTGTGCCTGTGCGAGTACACCGACCACGGCCACTGCGGGCTGCTGCGCGGCGAGGGCACCGAGGGCAGCGTCGACAACGACTCGAGCGTCGAGCTGCTCGCCCGGGCCGCCGTCTCGCAGGCGCGGGCGGGCGCAGACGTCGTCGCGCCGAGCGACATGATGGACGGGCGCGTCGGCGCGATCCGCGCCGCGCTCGACGAGGACGGCTTCACGGACACGCCGATCGTCGCCTACAGCGCGAAGTTCGCCTCCGCGTTCTACGGACCGTTCCGCGAGGCCGCGGACTCGACGCCCGCGTTCGGCGACCGGCGCGCCTACCAGATGGATCCCGCCAACGGCGACGAGGCGGTGCGCGAGGCGCTGCTCGACGTGCAGGAGGGCGCGGACGTCGTCTTGGTCAAGCCGGCGCTCGCCTACCTCGACGTCATTCGCCGCGTGAAGGACGCCACGAACGTGCCGGTCGCCGCCTACAACGTCAGCGGGGAGTATGCGATGGTGAAGGCGGCTGCCGCCGCGGGCGCGCTCGACGAGCGCGCCGCTGTGTTGGAGACGCTGACCTCCATCCGCCGCGCCGGCGCCGACATCGTGATCACCTACCACGCGAAGGATGCTGCGGGATGGCTGTGACCCCGACGCCCAAGATTCGAAGCCGGAACGCCGGCGCCGCTGTCGCGCTCGACGACGTCGACCGTCGCGTCCTGAACCTCATGCAGGGCTCGTTCCCACTGCAGCCGCGCCCCTACGCCGCCGTCGGCGCCGAGGCGAAGCTGACCGAGCAGGAGGTGATGGCCCGGGTCCAGCGCCTGCTCGACGAGCGCATCATCCGCCAGGTCACGCCGATCTTCGACACCCGCGCGCTCGGCTACGGCTCGATGCTCGTCGCGGCCAAGGTCGATCCCGAGCACCCGTGGCGCGCGGCGAAGATCATCAACTCGCACCCAGGCGTCAGCCACAACTACCTGCGCAACCACGATTTCAACATGTGGTTCACCCTCGCGGTCGAGGGCGACTCGGAGCTCGGCCTCCAGGGGACCCTCGACGTGCTGCAGGACCTCACCCGCGCGGAGTCGATCCGCCAGCTGCCGACGCTCAAGCTCTTCAAGATCCGCATGGACCTCGAGATGCAGGGCGACACGCAGGCGCTCTCAACCGAGGGAGAGGCAAAGGAGCCGGTGACGCTCGAGGGCGTCAACTACGACGAGCTCGACAAGGACGTCATCCGCGCGACGCAGGGCGACATGCCGGTCGTCCCCGAGCCCTACGCGCCCGC
>Ga0136631_10000631_pt1 | contig 11004 bp, 13 predicted proteins | sample AntDrymUQ6012206_2_FD_104655 | JGI IMG/M metagenome (GOLD analysis project Ga0136631, IMG submission 104655) | Polar desert sand microbial communities from Dry Valleys, Antarctica - metaG UQ601 (22.06) | ecosystem: Environmental > Terrestrial > Soil > Desert | place: Antarctica: Dry Valley... | reverse complement strand
CGCGCTGGGAGTCCGAGCAGGACCTCAGCCCCAATGACCCCAAGCGCAACGAGTCCTTCGCGACGCTGCCCAGCCTGATCGTCATCGACAGCTGGCCGGGGCCGCCGCGCCCCGCTCGTGCTCGCGCACGACACCCCCGAGCTGCAGCTGCTGCAGCGCGTGCGCGACGAGGCGCACCGCTTCGCGATCACCCACCACCGCGCGCGCCGCGACCGCCAGATGACCGAGTCGGTGCTCGACGGCCTGCCTGGCGTCGGCCCGAAGCGAAAGCGCGCCCTGCTGAAGCACTTCGGCTCGCCCGATTCGGTGCTCGCGGCGTCGCGCGAGGCGCTCGAGGCGGTGCCGGGCCTGCCCTCGAAAACGGCTCGCGACGTGTACGCGTATCTGAATCGCACCTCCGGCTGACCGGCCCACCCGACAGAATCCATGTCGTGACCATCGTCGACGAGCCCGCATCCACCTCGAGCCTGGAGGATCTCGTCGTCATCACGGGCTTCTCGGGCGCCGGCAAGTCGACCGCGATGAACGTCTTCGAGGACACCGGCTACTTCTGCGTCGACAACCTGCCACCGGAGATGATCCGCCCGCTCGTCGAACTGTTCGTGCACGAGGGCTCGAAGGTCGAGCGCGCCGCGATCGTCTCCGACGTCCGCGGCGGCGAGCTGTTCGACGCGCTCAGCGCCGTCCTCGACGAGCTGCACGAGCATGGCGTCACCCACCACGTGCTGTTCCTCGACGCCGACGAGGAGACACTGCTCGGCCGCTACAAGGAGACGCGCCGGCGCCATCCTCTGAGCCCGACCGGCTCCGTCGCGCAGGGCATCGCCGCCGAGCGCAAGGCGCTGGCGCCGTTCAAGGCGCGCGCCGACCTCGTGCTCGACACGAGCGGCATCAGCGCCGCGACGCTGCGCCGGCGCGTGATCGACGAGTTCCTGCCGCGCCAGTCGCGCGCGAAGCTGGCGCTGACGTTCACCTCCTTCGGCCACAAGCACGGCATGCCGCGCGACGCCGACACGGTCATCGACGTGCGCTTTCTGCCCAACCCGCACTGGGAGCCGGCGCTGCGCGCGCTGACCGGCTTCGATCCGCAGGTCATCGAGTACATCGATCGAGGGGGAACCTTGCAGGCCTTCTACGACCACCTCGACCCGCTGCTGGGCTTCCTGATCCCGGAGTACATCGCCGAAGGCAAGGCGCACCTCGGGATCGCGATCGGCTGCACCGGCGGGCGCCATCGCTCCGTCGCGATCGCCGAGGCGCTGGCCGCGCGCTACCGCGACCGCGACGACCTCGAGGTCGAGGTTGCCCACCGCGACGTCGGCCGGCTCGCGCGATGATCGTTCACGTCGCCTTCGAGGTCTCCGACCTCGCTCGCTCGGCGCGCTTCTACGACGCGATCTTCTACTCGCTCGGCTCGCGGCGGATGTTCGAGTCCGACGGCGCGATCGCCTACGGCCGCGATCACGAGCAGTTCTGGATCGTCGCTCGCGGCCGAGAGCCGGCGCCGGGCTACGGCCACGTCGCGCTCGCCGCAGCCGGCCGCGCCGCCGTCAACGGCGCCTACGCCGCCGGGCTCGACAACGGCGGAACCGAGGACGGCCCGCCGGGGCCGCGGCCGCAGTACGGCACGACCTACTACGCCGGCTACCTGCTCGATCCCGACGGCCTGCGCGTCGAGCTCGTCGCGGGAGCGCGCTGAGCGCATGACCGAGGGAGATCGCATGACCGACGAGCCGCCTACCGAGGAGGACGTGCCGACGCGGCTGATCGTCGTCGCCTACGTGATCGCGCTGACCTGCGCGCTGCTGCCGCTCGCGGTGATCGGCGCGGGCTTCGCCGGTGCCGTGATCTTCCAGCGCGGCCGGCGCGTCGAGGGCGCCGGCGTGATCATCGTCGCGATCGTCTGCGTCGCGATCGCCGTCATGACGCGCTCCTAGGAGCTACCTGCCACTCGGTCCAACCCGAGCGGGCGATCGTTGTACACCCGGGCCAATGGCCCCTGCCGATCTTTGTCCTGCGGGACAAGGCATCGCCGCCCGCGGGCGGCGAGCCTGGATCCGTACGCATGTCATCGGCGTGGGGAGGGGTGAGGACTTGAAGCTCGTGATCGGGATCGTCCGGCCGGACAAGGTCAACGACGTGCTGGAGGCGCTCTACCGCGCGGAGATCCGCGGGTTCTCGCTGAGCCGCGTCCAGGGCCACGGCGGCGAGCTCGATCGCGTCGAGACCTACCGCGGCACGCGCGTGCAGATGGGGCTGTCGGACAAGGCCCGCTTCGAGATCGCCGTGTCGGAGGACTTCGTCGAGCACGCGCTCGATGCGCTCTGCGAGGGCGCACAGACCGGCGAGGTCGGCGACGGCAAGATCTTCGTCGTGCCGCTCGAGCGCGTCGTGCGCATCCGCACCGGCGAGAGCGACCGCGGCGCCGTCACGCCGGTGCTCAAGTGATCGTCTCGGCAGCGGCGGGGGTGGACAGCGGCGACACCGCTTGGATGCTCGTCTCGACGGCGCTCGTCCTGCTGATGACGATCGGCCTGGGCATCTTCTACGCGGGTCTCGTGCGCGCGAAGAACGCGCTCAACACGTTCATGATGTGCGTCGCCGCGCTGGCCGTCGCGACGATCACGTGGGCGCTCGTCGGCTACTCGCTGGCGTTCGACGGCGACGCCAAGATCGTCGGCGGCCTGAGCCACGCGTTCCTCAACGGCGTCGACTTCGCGCCGCGTGACGGCACGACGATCCCGCACCTCGTCTTCTTCGCATTCCAGGCGACGTTCTGCATCGTCACGACGGCGCTCGTGTCGGGCGCGGTCGTCGAGCGCATGCGCTTCGGCCCGTTTCTCGTCTTCGCCGCGTTGTGGTCCGTGCTCGTCTACGCCGTGATGGCGCATTGGGCCTTCGGCGGCGGATGGCTTCAGGCACAGGGGACGCTGGACTTCGCCGGCGGCGTGCCCGTCGAGATGGGCTCGGGCTTCTCGGCGCTCGCGGCGGCGCTCGTCGTCGGCTCGCGCAAGGACTACGGGCGCCAGGCGCTGCTGCCCCACAACGCGGTCTACTGCCTGCTCGGCGCCGGGCTGCTGTGGTTCGGCTGGTTCGGCTTCAACGGCGGCAGCGGCTTCTCGACGGGCGACCCGAGCGTGCTCGCGTTCACGAACACCCTGCTGACGCCGGCCTGCACGCTGCTCGTGTGGTTCATCCTCGACCTGATGCGCGGCCGGCAGGTGACGGCGATCGGCGCCGCGACCGCGATCATCGTGGGCTGCGTCGGGATCACGCCGGCGGGCGGCTTCATCAGCCCCGCGGGGGCGATGGTGCTGGGCGCGCTCGTCGCGCTCCCGTGCTACGCGGTCGTCATGTGGCGCCCGCGCACGCGCGTCGACGAGACGCTCGACGTGCTCGCCGCGCACGGCGTCGCCGGCCTCTTCGGCATCGTCTTCATCGGCGTCTTCGCATCGAAGTCGTGGAACGGCGTGGCCGACGGGCTGGCCTACGGCGACGCGGGCCAGCTGGGCTCGCAGCTCGTCGCGGCGGTGGCCGCGCCGGCGTACGCGTTCGCCATGACGTGGATCCTGCTGAAGGGCATCGGGGCGGTCATGCCGCTGCGCGGGCCTGCGCACGACGAGGCCGTCGGGATGGACATCGTCCACCACGGCGAGGAGGCCTACCTGACGGGCGAGGGCGCGATCCTGATGCGGGCCGAGGCGGAGGCCGAGGAGGAGCGGCCGGTGGTCGCAAACGTGTGAGCGGTCGGCTTGTCCGGACGCATCGCGGGTCGGATACGGTGCGCTCCCGACCCTGAGGTGAGCAAGCATGAAGATGGTCATGGCCTACATCCGCCACGAGGCGTTCGAGCCGATCCGCGCGGATCTGCTCGGCAAGGGCTTTCCGTCGCTGTCGGTCAGCGAGGTCAAGGGCTCGGGGCGCCAGAAGGGGATCACCGAGCGCTACCGCGGTGCCGAGCTGACCAACTACCTGCGCCCGAAGGTCAAGATCGAGTGCGTCGTCGCCGGCCGCGACGTGCGCACCGTCGTCGACACGATCCTCCAGCACGCGCGGACGGGCGGCGTCGGCGACGGCAAGGTCTTCGTGCTGCCCGTCGAGGAGGCCTACCGCGTGCGCACCGGCGAGGCCGGCGAGGAGATCCTGCAGGCGCACCCGGGTGGCGGCGCGTGAGCCCATGCGGCGGGGCGAAATTCGCGATTCTCAGCCGATTCCTACGGACCTCTTACACGCGCCTGACAGCTTCGTCGGGGTAGCGCACCCCGAGACGAAAGGACCGGCATGAGTCCAAGGAGGATCGCGGCACTCGCCCTCAGCGGCGCGCTGCTCGCGGGCGGCACCGGGGCGGCGATCGCGGCCGTCGGCAAGGACGAGCACGAGAAGTCCGAGCAGGCGATCCTCGACGACGCCGCCAAGCGCCTCGACGTCACGCCGCAGAAGCTGCGCGACGCGCTGTCGGCCGCGCAGGCCGCCCAGCTCGACAAGCGCCTCGACGCGGCGGTCAAGGCCGGCAAGCTGACCCAGAAGCAGGCCGACGAGATCAAGGCGCAGACGAAGAAGAACGGCAGCGTGCTCGGCGGCAAGCGCTTCTTCGGCGGGCCCGGCGGGCCGCGCGAGCTGCACCTTCGCGGCGGCCCGTTGAAGGGCATGCGCGGCGCGGTCGCGCTGCACCTCTCCAAGGCGCTCGGGATCAGCCGCGCGCAGCTCAAGCAGCAGCTGGGCGACGGCAAGAGCGTCGCCGACATCGCCAAGGCGCAGGGCAAGTCGCTCGCCGACGTGCGCAAATCGCTGCGCGCCGACGCCAAGGTGGCCGCCGACAAGGCCGTCAAGGACGGCGACCTGACGCGCGAGCAGGCCGACAAGATGCTCGAGCACCTCGACGAGATGATCGAGCACATCGACGAGCTGCCGGGGATGCGGATGGACAAGCACAAGCGCATCCATCCCGGTGGGCCGCCCCCGGACCTCGAGCCCGGCAGCTTCACGCGGCCTCCCGACAAGCCCGATCTCGTGCCCGGCATCTTCAGCTGACGCGAGCTTGCACGAGCTTGCGCCGGGCGGGTCGCTGACCGCCCGGCGGGGACCCCTCTTCGTCACCGGCCTCGCCTGTCCCTAATGTTCGGCGGCCATGAACTGCGACGAGCGACTCGATGTCTAGGCCCCCGGCGCCGGTCGGGCCACGCGGCGGCGTCGACCTCGGCGGGACGAAGATCCAGACGGTCGTCGTCGACCGCCGCCACGCGGTGCTCGGCGAGGCGCGCCGCCCGACGCCGACGAGCGGCGGGCCGAAGGACGTCGCGGCCGCGATCGCCGGGGCGATGCGCGACGCCGCCGCGGCCGCGGGCGTCAAGACGTCCGAGCTGACGCACGTCGGGGTCGGCTCGCCGGGCGCGATCGAGTCCGCCGCCGGCACCGTCTCGAGCGCCAGCAACCTGCCCGGCTGGGCCGACGCCACGTTCGCGCTCGGGCCGGCGCTCGCCGACGCGCTCGGCACGCCGGTCGCGCTCGGCAACGACGTCCAGGTCGCGACCGACGCCGAGGTCCGGCTCGGCGCCGGCCGCGCCTACGCCTCGGCGCTCGGCGTCTTCTGGGGGACCGGCGTCGGCGGCGGCATCGTGCTCGACGGGCAGGCGTGGCTCGGCCAGGGCGCGGCGGGAGAGATCGGCCACGTCTGCGTGCAGATGCGCGGCGGGCCGCGCTGCCCGTGCGGGCGCGACGGCTGCATGGAGGCCTACGCGGGTCGCGGCGCGATGGAGCGCCGCGCGCGCGAGCTGCACGAGGCGGGCGCCGAGACAGAGCTCTTCAAGATCGCGCGCAAGCGCGGCCGCGAGCGGCTGACGAGCGGCATCTGGGCGGCCGCGCTCGAGCGCAAGGACCCGCTCGCGCGCAGGCTGATGGGCGAGGCCGTGGAGGCGCTCGGGGCCGGCGTGGCGTCGGTCGTCAACGTGCTCGACGTCGAGGTCGTGATTCTCGGCGGCGGCCTCGGCATCCGTCTCGGCGAGCCGTACTCCAAGCGCATCGCCGAGGCCATGACGCCGCACCTCTTCAACGACGACCGCCCGCCGCCGGTGCTCGTCGCCGAGCTCGGCGATCTCGGCGGCGCGATCGGCGCCAGCCTGCTCGAGGTCTGAGCCTGGATTCAGGCTGAGTCAGCCCGCCATCGACTCGGCCGTCGCGGCCTTGAGCTCGTCGTCTGCGACGAGCGCGAAGCCGAGGCCGTGCAGCGTGACCGGGTCGGTCTCGATGCCCTCAGCGGCGAGCTCGGCGGCGATCCGCTGCCATGCCTCCAGGCGGGCGCCGGTCGGCGCCGCGCGCAGGCGCAGCGACATCTGCACGGACAGCTCGAGGCCGGCGAGCTTGGAGCGCTCGATGCGCAGGCTCGTCGACGCGCCACGCGGGTCGAGCACGCGCTCTGCGTCGCTCTTGGTCGCGAACAGGCGCAGGTCGACGGTCGCGAAATCGGGGTCCGGCGGCTGCTCGGGGCTCAGCGAGGCGACGGCGCCGACGTTGCGCACGCCCGCCGCCGGGGCCTGGGGGTTGTCGGGCATCGATCGAACGCTAGTGCAGGCCACCCTCGCAGGCGCTGCGGCCGCACCGCGTGGGCGCGCGAGACCGACTAGATTTCGCGCCTCCGAGCGAGGCGGGGAGCACCTTGCCCCATGTGCCGCGAGTTCGAGAATCCCGAGGAAGGACGTACCGAGTATGCCCGTACGCGTTGGAATCAACGGCTTCGGCCGCATCGGCCGTAACGTCTTCCGCGCCGCCCAGGCGGCAGATGCCGACATCGAGTGGGTCGCGGTCAACGACCTCACCGACAACGCGACGCTGGCCCATCTGCTGCGCTACGACTCGATCCTCGGCCCGTACCCGGGCACCGTCGAGCTCAACGACGAGGGCCTCGTCGTCGACGACAAGCAGATCATCGTCAAGGAGGAGCGCGACCCCGGCGCGCTCGGCTGGGGCGATCTGGGCGTCGACGTCGTGCTCGAGTCGACGGGCTTCTTCACCAAGCGCGACGGCGCCGCCAAGCACCTCTCCGCCGGCGCCAAGAAGGTCATCATCTCCGCGCCGGCGACCGACGAGGACATCACGGTCGTGCTCGGCGTGAACTTCGACCTCTACGACTCCGACTCGCACGACGTGATCTCCAACGCGTCCTGCACGACGAACTGCCTTGCGCCGTTCGCGAAGGTCATCCACGAGGCCGTCGGCATCAAGCACGGCCTGATGACGACGATCCACGCGTACACGGCCGACCAGAACCTGCAGGACGGCCCGCACGGCGACCTGCGGCGCGCGCGCGCCGCCGCGATCAACCTCGTGCCGACGTCGACCGGCGCCGCGAAGGCCGTCGGCCTCGTGCTGCCCGAGCTCAACGGCCGCCTGCACGGCTTCGCCGTCCGCGCGCCCGTCCCGACCGGCTCGATGGTCGACCTGACGTTCGTCGCCGAGCGCGAGACGACGAAGGAGGAGGTCAACGCCGCCTTCGCCGAGGCAGCCTCGAGCGGGCCGCTGGAGGGCATCCTGCAGTACACCGAGGATCCGATCGTCTCCAGCGACATCGCCGGCAACCCGCACTCGTCGATCGTCGACGGCCTGCTGACGAGCGTCATGGAGGGCACGCTGGTGAAGGTCGTCAGCTGGTATGACAACGAGTGGGGCTACTCGAACCGCTGCGTCGACGTCATCCAGCAGGTCTTGTGAGGACACTCGACGACCTCGGCGACGTCGAGAACCAGCGCGGCCTCGTTCGCGTCGACTTCAACGTCCCGCTGGCCGACGGCGAGGTCGCCGACGACGCTCGCATCCGCGCGGCGCTGCCGACGATCGAGGAGCTGCGCGGCATGGGCGCGAGGCTGCTGCTCGTCTCGCACCTCGGCCGCCCGAAGGACCGCGAGCCCGAGTTCTCGCTCGCGCCCGTTGCCGCCTATCTGGGGGAGATCCTCGGCATCGACGTTTCGCTCGCGCCCGATCTCGACAGCGTCCCCGACGGCGACGTCGTGATGCTCGAGAACATCCGCTTCGAACGGGGCGAGACGAAGAACGACCCGCAGCTGGCGGCGCGCCTCGGCGCGCTGGCGGACTTCTACGTCAACGACGCCTTCGGCGCCGCGCACCGCGCGCACGCGTCGACGGTCGGCGTCGTCGAGCACGTCGGCAACTGCGCCGCGGGACGCCTGCTGCAGCGCGAGGTCGAGACGCTGACGGGGATCCTCGCGGACCCCGGGCGCCCGCTCGTCGCGATCGTCGGCGGCGCCAAGGTGACCGACAAGATCGGCGTCATCGACGCCTTCCTCGAGGTCGCCGACACGATCCTGATCGGGGGCGCGATGAGCTACCCGTTCTTCAAGTCCCAGGGCCACGAGGTCGGCAAGTCGCTGTGCGAGGCCGAGGGCGTCGAGCCCGCGGGCCGCGCGCTGGAGCAGGGCGGCGACACGCTGAAGCTGCCGGTCGACCACGTGCTCGGCGCGGAGTTCTCCGCCGACACCGAGCCGATCGAGAGCGACGAGATCGACGTCCCCGATGACCTGATGGGCCTCGACATCGGCCCGCGGACCGCGGAGCTGTACGCGGCCGAGATCAAGTCCGCCGGCACGGTCTTCTGGAACGGCCCGATGGGCGCCTTCGAGCTGGCGCCGTTCGAGGCCGGCACGCGCGCGGTCGCCGAGGCGGTCGCGGCGACAGACGCCGTCACCGTCGTCGGCGGGGGAGACAGCGCCGCGGCGCTCGCGCAGTTCGGTCTCGACGACCAGATCACGCACATGTCGACCGGCGGCGGCGCCTCGCTGCAGTTGCTCGAAGGCAAGACGCTGCCCGGGCTCGAGGTCCTGAGCTAGATGCCCGACCGCACGCCGTTCATCGCTGGCAACTGGAAGATGCACAAGACGGTCGCCGAGGCCGAGGACTACATCCAGGCGCTGCTGCCGCGGATCTCCTCGGTGGACGGCGTCGACGTCGCGATCTGCGTGCCGTTCACCGCGCTCGAGGCGATGCTCGACTCGGCGCGGGGCTCGCGCGTCGAGGTCTTCGCACAGAACATGCACGAGGCGGAGAAGGGCGCCTTCACGGGCGAGGTCTCGGCGCCGATGCTGACCGAGCTCGACGTCCACGGCGTCGTGCTCGGGCACTCCGAGCGCCGCCAGCACTTCAACGAGACGGACAAGGCGCTGTCGCACAAGCTGCCCGCCGCGCTGGCCGCCGGCCTGAAGCCGATCCTGTGCGTCGGCGAGACCGAGGAGGAGCGCGAGCGCGGCGACACCGAGCGCAAGCTGCGCCACCAGGTGCAGGAGGGCCTCGAGCGCCTGTCGCCGGAGAAGATCGCGCAGGTCACGATCGCCTACGAGCCGATCTGGGCGATCGGCACGGGGAAGGTCGCGACGCCCGAGCAGGCGCAGGAGGCGATCGCCTTCGTGCGCGCGCTCGTCAAGGACAAGGCGCCCGAGGCCGCCGAGGTCGTGCGCGTGCTCTACGGCGGCTCGGTCAAGGGCGACAACGCCGCCGAGCTGCTCGCGCTGCCCGACATCGACGGCGCGCTCGTCGGCGGGGCGTCGCTGGACGCGCAGGGCTTCGCCGCGATCGTTTCGGCTGCCGCCGAGCTTTCGGGTTCGTGACCGGCGCGCCCGGTGAGACCTCGGTCTGCATCGTCGTGCTCGACGGCTGGGGCCTGGCCCCGGCCGGCCCGGGCAATGCCGTCCACCTGGCGAGGACGCCGGTCTTCGACGCGCTCTGGGAGCGCTACCCGCACACGACGCTGACCGCGTGCGGGCCCGCGGTCGGGCTGCCCGAGGGCCAGATGGGCAACTCCGAGGTCGGCCACCTCAACCTCGGCGCGGGCGCGATCGTCAAGCAGGACCTGACACTGATCGACGAGGCCGCGCTCGAGCCGGACTTCGGCGGCAACCCGGTGCTGTCGGCGGCGATGACCGCCGCGCCGCGCGTGCATCTCGTCGGCCTGGTCTCCGACGGCGGCGTGCACTCGAGCATCGAGCACCTCGGCGCGCTGATCGAGATGGCCACGCGGGCCGGCGTCGAGGACCTCGTCGTGCACGCGATCACCGACGGGCGCGACACGCTGCCGACAGCCGGCGCGGGCTATCTGGCGACCGTCGAGGGCTGGTGCGCCGCGGCCGGCAACGCGCGCGTGGCGAGCGTCGTCGGGCGCTTCTACGCGATGGACCGCGACAGCCGCTGGGAGCGCGTCCAGCAGGCCTACGACCTGTTCGCCCACGGGCGCGCCGAGCACGAGGCGCCGTCGGCGTCCGATGCCGTGCGCGCCGCCTACGCGCGCGGCGAGACCGACGAGTTCGCCGGCGCGACGCGGATCGGCGCCGAGGGCGCGATCGGCCCCGGCGACTCGGTCATCGCCTTCAACTTCCGCCCCGATCGCATGCGCGAGCTGACCGCCGCGCTCGCCGCGCCCGAGTGCCCCGGGATCGATCGCCGCGGCGCGGTGCCGATCGCGCGCCTCACGACGCTGACCGACTACGGCGAGATGCCCGTCGCGCACCCGGTCGCGTTCGTCTCCCAGCGCCCGTCGGTCACGCTGCCGAGCGTGATCGCCGCCGCCGGCGGCCACCAGCTGCACGTCGCCGAGACCGAGAAGTACCCGCACGTGACGTACTTCTTCGGCGGCGGCAAGGAGCGGCCCGAGGCGGGTGAGCGGCGCGAGCTCGTGCCCTCCCCGCGCGATGTCGCGACCTACGACCTGAAGCCGCGGATGAGCGCGCCGCAGGCGACCGACGCGTTCGTCCGCGCCTGGAAGGAGGAGGACTTCCGCTTTGCCCTGATCAACTTCGCCAACCCCGACATGGTCGGCCACACCGGCGTCATCCCGGCCGCCGTCGAGGCGATCGAGACCGTCGACGCCTGCCTGGCTCAGATCGTCGAGGCCGTGCGGTCCAGCGGCGGCGCCTGCATCGTGACCGCCGACCACGGCAACGCCGATCACATGCTCGAGCCCGACGGCTCGCCGAACACCGCGCACTCGCTGAACCCGGTCCCGTT
>Ga0136631_10000630_pt1 | contig 11013 bp, 12 predicted proteins | sample AntDrymUQ6012206_2_FD_104655 | JGI IMG/M metagenome (GOLD analysis project Ga0136631, IMG submission 104655) | Polar desert sand microbial communities from Dry Valleys, Antarctica - metaG UQ601 (22.06) | ecosystem: Environmental > Terrestrial > Soil > Desert | place: Antarctica: Dry Valley... | reverse complement strand
CGAGCCGCCGGCGGGCTCTGCGTCACGGTGCAACTACCCGCGGCGCCACCGCAGACTGCCTGACCAACCGTCAGGTGGCCTGGGGGTCGTACGCCGCCGCGTCGTATGGCAGGTCGGGGTGCTCACCGGGGTGGGAGAGCCGGTAGCTGCGCATCCGGCCCTGCTTCTGGTCGAAGGCGATCGCGCGCTGGAGCGTGAACGGCCGCGCCGGCGGCGATCCGTCGAGTAGCGCTGCCAGGCGCTCTGAGACGTAGCCCATCGCGCGCATCGCGCGCACGCGGCTGGCGAACAGCTCCTGGCCGACGAACAGCGCGTTGTCGCGCAGCGCCTCCTTCAGCGGCTCGGGGACGTTGGCAAGCTGGCCAGCCTCGTTCTTGGCCCAGGCGGCCAGCTCGTACGTGGTGCGGTCGATGATCGCCACGCGCGTGTAGAAGCCGTAGAAGACCCCGTGCAGCGCATCGGCGCGCTCGTCCTCGGGGACGTCGTCGATGTAGGTCTTCAGACTGTCGACGAGCGAGGGAGCCGCCGCGGCGGCCTGGTCATCGGGAGACATCGGACAGTCCATGCCCCTGCGGCGCCGTCAGGAAACCTCGGCGCTCGGCGGGGTCGCCGGGCCCGGCGGGGCGCAGACCGAACAATAGGATCGCGGCCGTGCCGTTCACGCTGAAAAACCTCACGGAGGATCTGGAGGACGTCAGCGCATCCCGCCCAGCTATCGCTTCCCGTACGGCCACACGCACAAGCAGCAGGAGGAGGTCTACGTGGTCGTGCTCGGGAGCGGGCGGATGAAGCTCGACGACGAGATCGTCGAGGTCAAGAAGTGGGACGTGGTGCGCGTCCCGCCCGGTACGTGGCGAGGCCACGAGGCTGGGCCGGAGGGCCTCGAGATCCTCGTCGTCGGTGCGCCCAATCTCGGCGAGGATCCGCGCGGCGATGTGGAGGGTCAGCGCGACTGGTGGACTGACTGACCAAGTCATCGGCGGACCGCGAAGAGGCGTCTGACCAGCCTCGCGGTGCGGGTCGTCCGGGTGAGCCCGGAGGGTCACCGCCTGGTGGTGGAGCGCCTCTGGCAGGCGTTTGCCGACGCCCACTTCGAGATCCGGCACCTGGCCGACGACGGTGCCACGGTCCTCTGCGTCGGGACCATGTCGGGGACCCACGAGGGCACGCTGCTCGGGGTCCCCGCGACGGGCCGGAAGGTCGATTGGCGCCAGTGTCACCTGTACCGCTTCGACGACAGCGGCCGCGCGGTCGAGCATGACGCGATCCGCGACGACGCGGGGCAGCAGGCTGTGCCGGTTCGACGAGTAGCGCGGGCGACCGGCAGAGGGCCGGGCATGCTCCTTGCGTTGTGGAGAGCGTCAGCGGGCACTCAGGAACCGTTCAGCGCCACCCCGCGCCCGATCCGGCGACGTACGGTGCGATCGGCAAGCCTGGACGTCTGCATGAGCGGCGCTCACCGATGCGGTCGAGTGTGGCGGGTGTCGCCTGACTATCGGGGTCGCCGTGCGTTGCCGATGAGACGTGTATGCAATCGCTGACCGCATCAGAATCTCGCGCCGCCCCGCCGGCCGCGGTGGCGATGCGCGTGCTTTCCGACGAGCGGCTGGCGCGCTTGGCGGCCACCGGCAGTCAGGCGGCGTTCACGGCGATCTTCGAGCGCCATCACCAGGCGCTGCATCGCTACTGCCATTCGATCGTGGGCAACGGCCACGATGCCGCCGATGCGCTGCAGAACACGATGGTCAAGGTGCTTCGTGCGCTGCCCGGCGAGAGGCGCGAGATCGCGCTGAAGCCGTGGCTCTACCGGATCGCCCACAACGAGTCGATCTCGCTGCTGCGCGCACGCCGCCCGACCAGCGACCTGGAACTGGCCGCGCACATCGGCGACCCGGTCGCCGACAGCATCGCGCAATCCCGCGAGCAACTACGCGACCTCACCGAGGATCTGCAGGAGCTCAGCGAGCAGCAGCGCGGCGCGCTGCTGATGCGCGAGCTCGGCGGCTTTGCGTTCAAGGACGTGGCGGGCGCCCTCCAGATCAGCGACGCCGCGGCGAAGCAGAGCGTCTACGAAGCTCGCTGCGCGCTGCAGGCCATGCGCGAGGGCCGCGACATGGACTGTGACGTAGCCCGTCGAACCCTGTCTGATGGCGACCGGCGCCTGCTGCGCGCCACGAAGATCCGCGGCCACCTGCGTGCCTGCGCCGGCTGCCGCGACTTCCAGAGCGCCCTGCATCATCGGCCCGCCGAGCTTGCCGCACTCGCTCCCCCACTGCCCGCGACGCTCGCCGCGGCGATCCTGCACGGACTCTTCGGCGGCGGCGGCGGCGGCGGCGCGGCGGGCGGCGGACTCGCCGCAGCCGTGGGCCTGACCACGCAGGCCGGCGGCGCGTTGTCGCTCGCAGCGAAGGTCGCAACCGTCACCGCCGTGACCGCCGCCGTCGCGGGCGGCGGCGCCGCCGTGTACAACACGACCGGCCAGGACGCCACGCGCAGCCCTTCGGCGATCGGCCGCGACGACCGGCGCTCGGCCGCCGCGTCCAGCCCTGCGCCCGTTCGCGAACGCGACACGCTCGCGCCTGACAGCGTGGAGAGCGGGCTCGCCGGCGCCGGCGCCGAGACCTCCGAGTCTTCCGGGTATGCCGACGACACGCCAGGAGCGTCGGCAGACCGGCCACGACACGGCGGCCCGCCGTCGCCGACCGGCGCCAAGCCGCAGCCGGACCCGCCCGCCAACGCGGGTCAAGGTTCTGGTGGCGGCGAAGCGCCGTCCGCCGCCGAACCGGGCGGTGCTGCCTCGAGCGCGGCGGGCCCCCCCTCGACGCTTCCGGCCGCTGCCGGCTCCACCCCCGCGACGAACACGCCCGCAGCGGGAGCGACGCCGCCCGGGATGGCTTCAGTGGCGACACAAGGCGCTTCCGTTGCGCCGGGCGGCGCTCGACCGGTGACGCCCGCGGCCGTCGCGACGAGCGGCGCAGCCGACCCCCCGTCCGCACCTCCACGCCCACGCTGAAGCCCCGGCAGCTCATGCGGCCGGGCAGCGTTGGAGCAATTCTGAGGTGCGGTAGGAGGAGGTTGCAGGCGGCCCCTCAACTACGAGGTGAGCGGCCGTTCGTAGCGCACGGAGCGGATTTCGTTTCCGCCAAAGTTCGTGATGCGCTCAGTGTCGCCCGCGCGCCAGCCGCAGCGCTCGTAGCAGCGCACCGCTCGAGCGTTCTCGGGCAGCACCCAGAGTGTGGCGTCCGAGAAGCCGCTTTCCTGCATCGCGCGCTCCGCGCCGGCGATCAGCGCGCTGCCGACGCCCGAACCGCGCTCGCGTGCGTCGACCAGGATGACGCGCAATTCCCCGGTCCTAGCCGAGTCGCGGTCGGGGTCGCGGGCGGGACCCACCGCGACGAAGCCGACGACCCGTCCGGCCTGCTCGGCGACCAACAACGCGTGACGAGGATGGGGTGCGCCGATCGGCCCGGCCCAACCGCTCTGGCGCTCGGCTCGTTCCTGCGCCGGCGGGGAATACCGTCCCATGAAAACGTCACCGATACACCGCGCGTGAAGGTCGGTGACCGCGGCCTCGTCCGCGGCCGCCGCTGGTCTGATCGTCACATCCGCTACCACGGCGAGAGCCCGAGCGCCAGCCGCTGACGGAGCGAACACGCCCCGAGCCGCGTGGGCGCTCAGCCGGCCAAGGCCGACTGAGCTCCGCGTCTACCGGATCGAGATCCGCCCCTTGTGGGCTCCGTGGGCTCCGGCGGTCTCCTGCTTCGGCGGCGGGGCGCCCGGAACGAACTTCACGTTCACGCCGAACGCCGGCGCGCGCGCCATGAGGCGGGTCACACCGTGTCCGACGGCGCTGTCGGCGGGCATCTCCGCGATCGGCGGCGCCGCGGACGATCCGTGACTCGGGGCTGCGGAGGAGGAAGAACCGAACGACGTGACTGGCATGACTGCTCCTTGGCATCGACTGCGGACAGTTGACGTGCGCGGCGCGCGAATCCGCAGCGGCGTATGCCACGCGTACCTGCCGCCCCCGTCGAAGCGACGCTACTCCCGTCGACCGCCGCAAGCAATGGCACCGTGCGGATTTGTTCACGGCTCGACGGACCCTTCGACCACGAGAGCGATTCTTGCGGCGCGAGGTCGGGGAAGTCGTCGCGCGCAGACCACAGCATCCTCGCCGGTCGTCGACGCCCGGAGCGGCGACCGCGCCCTCGTACGTCAACAAGAACGCGAGGTTCGCTCCCAGCCCTGATCGCGCAGCTCGTCCATCGCTGCGCAGCTTACGGTTCCCGCACGCGTCGGGCGATGATCTGCGCGAGAGCTGGACAGGTCGGGGTAGCCGCGACGCGGCCGCCCGGTTACCCTGGGTTGCGTGTCCGGTGAATGGCTTGGCACCGACGTCCCGCTGCATGCCCATCACGAGCGCCCGGCGGGCATGGGCCTGCACATCTGCGCGGTCGTGCAGCGCGGATCCGGTTCTCCCAAGGAGTACGTCGAGATCGTCAACGACGGCGCTGAGCCGGTGCCTGTTACGGGGCTCGAGCTGACCGACAGCTCCGGGCAGGACCACGAGCTCGTCTACTCGTTTCCGAGGGGCGAGCTCGCCGCCGGCGAGACCGCCTACGTCTACAGCGGGAAGGGCACGAGCCAGCGCACGCGCAACGGCGACCTGATCCTGTATGCCGGCCTGCAGGGTTCAGTCTTCAAGGACGAGTCGCATGTCGCCTACCTGCGCCACCCGGATGGCAAGATCATCGACACGATGCGCGCCGGACGCCCGCCGCGCCACCCCGGCGGCCACTAGCCGGCCGGTCGGCCACGCCGGCGCCGGACCGCCCGCCGGTGCGCGTCGCCCGATGCGGGTACTGACGCGCCGTGCCCGCGAACCGCGATTGGGCTGATTGACGGTGTTTGCGTCGCTGGCGGCCGTGGCCTTTCTTGCGATCCTGCACGGCAGCGCGGAGCGCCTGCGGTTCCTCGACGCCGTGCCACGAAGCCGCTGGTCGTCAGCGGCGGGCGGGATCTCGGTCGCCTACGTCGTCGTGCACCTGCTGCCAGAGCTCGCACGCGGGCAGGAGTCCGTCGACGCGGAGGGCATCCTCGGCTTCGCCGAGGATCACGTGTACATCGTCGCCCTGATCGGGCTCGCGGTCTTCTATGGCGTCGAGCTCGCGTCGCGGCGCAGCGCCTCGCGGCCGGGGACGATGAGCGCGCCGTTCGTGCTGAGCATGAGCTCCTTCGCCGTCTACAACGCGATCGTCGGCTACCTCGTCGTGCACCGCGAGGAGGACACGACCCGCGCGCTCGCGTTCTTCGTGCTGGCGCTCGGGCTGCACTTCGTGGTCAACGATCATGCGCTGCAGGACCGTCACCGAGAGAGCTATCAGCGCTATGGCCGGTGGCTGCTCATCGCGGCGCTCGCGATCGGTTGGATCGCCGGCCAGATCGCCGCCCTGTCCGAGCCCGCGCTCGGCCTGCTCGTCGCCTTCCTCGCGGGAGGCGTGATCCTCAACGTCCTCAAGGAGGAGCTGCCCGAGGAGCGCCAGAGCAGCTTCATCGCCTTCGTCGCCGCCGCGGCCGGATACACGGTGCTGCTTCAGCTCGCCTGACGCGCGCTGTGCGCGGCCCGTCCCGATGAGGTGCCCTACGCGACGGTCCTGGATGAGTGATTGCATGTCGAGAAGCTCTGCTCGGCTCCGCTCACCAGGTGAAGCGCCCCGACGGGCGCCGCCCACGACACCAGGAGACCACTCATGCCGAAGTTCCTGCTCCTCAAGCACTACCGCGGCGGCCCGGAGCCGCACCATCCGTGCCCCCCGATGGACCAGTGGGCTCCCGAGGACGTGGAGGCGCACATGGCCTTCCAGCATCACGTCAGCGAGCTGCTCGAGTCCAACGGCGAGTACGTCGACGCGCAGGCGCTCACGCCGGCGCGCACCTGGGTGCGCTACGGCGGCCCGGACGCCGCCCCCGTCGCCACCGACGGCCCGCATCCCGAGACCAGCGACCTGGTCGCCGGCTGGTGGATGATCGACGTCGAGTCGCACGAGCGCGAGGTCGAGCTCGCGGCCTACGTCTCCTCCGAGCCCGGCCCGGGCGGGGAGCCGCTGTACGAGTGGATCGGCGTTCGGGAGGTCATGTGGGAGCGCCCTCGGACGACTGACCCGGCGTGATCGACGAGCCGAAGCGCCAGTTGGACGAGGGCGCGCTGCGCGCTCTCGTCCCGCGCGTGCTTGCGGGCCTCATCCGGCGGGGGGAGGACTTCGACGCCGCCGAGGACGCGCTCCAGGAAGCGCTGCTGGAGGCGCTGCGGGTGTGGCCTGAAGCCCCGCCGCGCGATCCGCGCGCGTGGCTGGCGGCGGTCGCGACCCGGCGGCTCGTCGATGCCCGCCGTAGCGAGGCCGCCCGTCACCGCCGCGAGGAGGCGACGCACGCCGAGCCGTGGGTGGGCGGGCCGGATCCCGAGGAGGGCGACGACACCCTCTTCCTGCTCTTCTGCTGCTGCCACCCCGACCTCGCGCCGACCTCCCAGGTGGCGTTGACCCTGCGCGCCGTCTGCGGCCTCACCACGCGGGAGATCGCCGACGCCTTCTACGTGCCGGAGGCGACGATGGCGCAGCGGATCAGCCGGGCCAAGGGCGCCTTGCGTGGGCGCCGCCTGGACCAGCCCGGCGATCTCGCCGTCGTGCTGCGCGTGCTCTATCTCGTCTATACGGCCGGGCATGCGGGCCGGGTCGACCTGGCCGGCGAGGCGATCCGGCTCGCCCGCCAGCTGACCCTCGCCACCGAGGAGCCGGAGGCGCGCGGGCTGCTCGCGCTGATGCTCCTCAACCACGCCCGCCTCCCGGCGCGCTTGGACGCCGAAGGCCGGATCGTCACGCTCGACCGCCAGGACCGCGGCCGCTGGGACACCCGCGAGATCGCCGAGGGCGTACGCGTCCTGCAGTCGGCGCTGACCGCGCAGAGCGAGAAGCGGCCGCCCGGCCGCTATCAGATCGAGGCCGCGATCGCCGCCCTCCACGACGACGCGGCGAGCGCGTCGGAGACCGACTGGCCGCAGCTCCTCGCCTGGTACGACGAGCTCGTCGCGCTGACCGCAGACCCGCTGCGCGAGGACCCGGCCGCGGCGCTCGGACGCGCCGTGGCGGTCGGCCACGCGCTCGGCGCCGCCGCCGGGCTGCGCGAGACCGACCGGCTGCGCGAGGCGATCGGCGAGCGGCACAAGTGGCACGCCGTCCGCGGCCATCTGCACGAGCTCGGCGGCGACCTCCCCGCCGCCGCCGCGGCGTACGCCGAGGCCGCCCGCCTGGCCACGAACGTCGCCGAGCGCGACCACCTGATCCGTCAGGCGGCCCGCGCGCGGGCCGCCGATGTTCCGGCGAGCGCATGACGATCCAGCGCATGGAGCACAGCGGCCGCCGCCTTGGGGAGCGCGACTCGTTCAGGTGCCGACGTAGTCCGCGAGGTGCTCGCCGGTGAGGGTGCAGCGGGCTGCGACGAGGTCGGCGGGCGTGCCCTCGAAGACGATCCGGCCGCCTTCGTGGCCCGGACCGGGGCCGAGGTCGACGATCCAGTCGGCGTGCGCCATGACCGCCTGGTGGTGCTCGATGACGATCACCGACTTGCCGGAGTCGACGAGCCGGTCGAGCAGGGCGAGCAGCTGCTCGACGTCGGCGAGGTGCAGGCCGGTGGTCGGCTCGTCGAGGACGTAGACGCCGCCCTTCTCGCTCATGTGGGTCGCGAGCTTGAGCCGCTGGCGCTCGCCGCCGGAGAGCGTCGTGAGCGGTTGACCGAGGCTGATGTAGCCCAGCCCGACATCGGCGAGGTGGGTCAGGATCTTGTGGGCCGCCGGGATCTTCGCCTCGCCGTCGGCGAAGAACTCCTGCGCCTCGGTCACCGACATCGCGAGCACCTCGCTGATGTCGCGGCCGCCGAGGTGGTATTCCAGCACCGCCGTCTGAAAGCGCCTCCCCTCGCACTCCTCACACGGGGAGGCGACGCCGGCCATCATCGCCAGATCGGTGTAGATGACGCCGGCGCCGTTGCAAGCGGGGCAGGCGCCCTCGGAGTTGGCGCTGAACAGCGCCGCCTTGACGCCGTTGGCGTTCGCGAACGCCTTGCGGATCGGGTCGAGCAGCCCGGTGTATGTCGCCGGGTTGCTGCGCCGCGTGCCCTTGATCGCGGCCTGGGCGACCGACACCACGCCCGCGCCGGCCGGGATCGACCCGTGGATCAGCGAGCTCTTGCCCGAGCCCGCGACGCCGGTGACGACGCACAGGACCCCGAGCGGGATGTCGACGTCGACGTCCCGGAGGTTGTTGGTGTCGGCGCCACGGATCTCGAGCGCCCCGGTGGGCGTCCGCACCGTCTTCTTGAGCGAAGCCCGGTCGTCGAGATGGCGGCCGGTCAGGGTGTCGCTGGCCCGCAGCTGCATGACGGTGCCCTCGAAGCAGACGCTGCCGCCCGCCGTGCCGGCGCCCGGGCCGAGGTCGACGACGTGGTCGGCGATCGCGATCGCCTCCGGCTTGTGCTCCACGACCAGCACCGTGTTGCCCTTGTCGCGCAGCTGCAGCAGCAGCTCGTTCATCCGCTGGATGTCATGCGGGTGCAGACCGATCGTCGGCTCGTCGAAGACATAGGTGGTATCGGTGAGCGAAGAGCCGAGGTGGCGGATCATCTTGGTGCGCTGCGCCTCGCCGCCCGACAGCGTCCCCGAAGGCCGGTCGAGCGAGAGGTAGCCCAGCCCGATCTCCACGAACGAATCGAGCGTCTCCCCCAGCGCCTCGAGCAGCGGCGCGACCGACGGCTCGTCCAGCCCGCGAACCCACCCGGCGAGGTCTGAGATCTGCATCGCGCAGGCGTCGGCGATGTTGATCTCATCGATCTTCGAGGAACGGGCCTCCTGGCTGAGCCGGGCGCCGTCGCACTCCGGACAGATGGTGAAGGTGACGGCCCGTTCGACGAACGCGCGGATGTGCGGCTGCATCGCCTCGGGGTCCTTGGCCAGCATCGACTTCTGGATCTGCCCGATCAGACCCTGGTAGGTCAGGTTGATCCCGTCGACCTTGATCTTGGTCGGGTCCTTGTGCAGCAGGTCGTGCAACTCGCGCTTGTTGAACTTGCGGATCGGCTTGTCGGGGTCCAAGAAGCCGCAGCCGCGAAAGATGCGGCCGTGCCAGCCGGCCATGCTGTAGCCGGGAATCGTGAGCGCGCCGTCGTTGAGCGACTTGTCGTCGTCGTAGAGCGCGGACAGGTCGATGTCGGTGACCGAGCCCCTGCCCTCACAGCGCGGACACATGCCGCCCAGGCGGTTGAAGGTCGCCTTCTTGGTCTGGGTCCTGCCACCCCGCTCGACCGTGATGCCGCCGCTCGCCCGGACCGAGGGCACGTTGAACGAGTACGCGTTGGGCGAGCCGATGTGCGGCTGCCCGAGCCGGCTGAAGAGGATCCGCAGCATCGCGTTGGCGTCGGTGGCGGTGCCGACCGTGGAGCGGGGGTTGGCCCCCATCCGCTCCTGGTCGACGATGATCGCTGTCGTCAGCCCGTCGAGGACGTCGACCTCCGGGCGCGCCAGCGTCGGCATGAAGCCCTGCACGAAGGCGCTGTAGGTCTCGTTGATCAGGCGCTGGGACTCCGCGGCGATCGTGCCGAACACGAGCGAGCTCTTGCCCGACCCCGAGACGCCGGTCAACACGGTCAGCCGCCGCTTGGGCAGCTCGACGCTGATGTCCTTGAGGTTGTTCACGCGCGCGCCCTGCACGCGGATCAGGTCGTGGCTGTCGGCGGCGTGCAGCGCCGGCGACCGCGTGTCAGTCGTGGTCGCCACGGCTCAGCGCAGCTCCTGGATGCGGACCATGTTGCCCGCGGGATCGCGGATCGCGCAGTCGCGAATGCCGTACGGCTGGTCGATCGGCTCCTGGACGATCTCGGCGTCGCTGGACTGCAGCCGCTCGAAGGTGCCGTCGAGATCCCTGGTGGCCAGGTTGATGGCGGCGTAGGTGCCCTTGGCCATCATCTCGGCGATCGTGCGGCGCTCGTCGTCGGTGATGCCGGGGTCGGCGCCCGGCGGGTGCAGGACGATCGACGTGCCGGGCTGGTCGGCGGGGCCGACGGTGATCCAGCGCATCCCCGCGTATCCGACGTCGTTGCGGACCTCGAAGCCGAGGGTGTCTCGATAGAAGGCCGTGGCTGCCTCCGGGTCGTCGTGCGGGAGGTAGGCCTGATGAATGGTGATGTCCATGGCGGTCAGGCTAGGTGACCTCGGTGGCCTGCGCTTCTCGATTCCTGATCGGTCTGGTCACCTGTCTGGCGACGCATGACGGCATGCCCGCCGTCCCGCGCGTCGCGTCGCGCCGGTAGACGCTGGGCGCCACCCCGACGAGCTCGGTGAAGCGGGTGCTGAACGTGCCCAGCGACGAGCAGCCGACCGCGAAGCAGACCTCCGTGACGCTGAGATCGCCGCGGCGCAGCAGCGCCATCGCACGCTCGATGCGGCGCGTCATCAAATAGCTGTAGGGCGACTCGCCATAGGCGAGGCGGAACTGGCGGCTGAGGTGGCCGGCCGACATGTGCGCGCCGCGGGCGAGCGCCTCGACGTCCAGCGGCTGCGCGTACTCCCGGTCGATCCGGTCGCGGACGCGGCGCAGCCAGGCGAGGTCGCGCAGGTGCTGCGCCGCGGCGCGATTGCCGGTCACCCGCGAGATCCTGCCACGTCACCGCACCCGTGCATCGCCGTCCGCCTTCCTAGCGCATTCGGAGGGTCGATGAGGTGTCGTGGGTCGTCAGGTTCGACGCCACCGTTTCGAGGTGGCCCCAGATGCGATCGCGGTGCGCGGGCTGCAGGCCGGCCTCGTCGACGGCGATGCGCATCGCTCGCAGCCAGGCGTCCCGATGCGCTCGGGCGATCCGAAACGGCGCGTGGCGCGCCGCCAGGCGTGACGCGCCGCGCAGCTGCGTGTAGGCCGCGGGGCCTCCCCAGTGTTCGGCGAGGTAGAGCCTCAGCCGCTCCTCGGCCGG
>Ga0136631_10000629_pt1 | contig 11015 bp, 11 predicted proteins | sample AntDrymUQ6012206_2_FD_104655 | JGI IMG/M metagenome (GOLD analysis project Ga0136631, IMG submission 104655) | Polar desert sand microbial communities from Dry Valleys, Antarctica - metaG UQ601 (22.06) | ecosystem: Environmental > Terrestrial > Soil > Desert | place: Antarctica: Dry Valley... | reverse complement strand
GCGCCCTTCCCCATAGGGCCCGAGCAGCCCCGTCAATCCAGCAGGCTCGAGACGGCTGTGGACGACCGCGTCCCCGGCCTCGTGCGTTTCGGGCATACCGGGCTCTTATCGGCCGCTGAGGGCACGAGACTTAGCGGTCTCGGCGAGAGCGCAAGATCGTGCACGAGCGCGGGGCAGTGTGCGCACTGCAGCCGCGGGGTTCAGCCCCAGGGGTGCTGCGGGCCGGCAGGGTCGTGCCCGGTGGCCTCGAGCAGCGCGGCGCGCGCCCAGGGTGGGCGTTGCGCAGGTGTGGGGCGCAGTTGCGGCGCGGTGTCGCGCATGAACTGCTCGAGCGCCGCGACCACCGCGGCTGCCTCTTCGGGGGAGGCTGAGGGGGCGATGATCTCGAGGCGAGGGCGGCGGTTGACCATCTCATCACCCTACGCGCTCGTCGCGGAGGCCCTCGCGCGGACTAGCGCTCCCTCCAGCAAGTCCTCGCACGCTTGGATCGGGCGCTGATCGACGCCTGGCGTCGTCCTCGCTCGGTGCAATGCCGGGGGCATTGCACCATCCCTGCGTCCTCGCCAGTCGCCGCCAGCGACCGCCCAAGCGCACAACGACTTCCCGGAGGAGCCGCTAGCTGATCATCCCCGCGCCGACCGTGTCGTTCGATGCCTCGTCGATGAGGATGAACGAGCCGGTGGCCCGGTTGTGCGCGTACGGGTCGAACGCGAGCGGCTTCGATGTCCGCAGGAGCACGCGGCCGATCTCGTTGAGCCCGAGTTCGTCTGCGCGCGCATCCGGCTCGAGCGTATGCACGTCGACGTGGTCGACGACCTCCTGTACGACCGCGCGAGCGGCGTGTGTCGCGTGCTTGATCGCGTACCTGCCACCGGCGCGCAGGGGTGCCTCGGTCATCCAGCACACGGTTGCCTCGATCTCGCGCGACAGCTCCGGCGCATCGTCGGGGTGACAGATGATGTCGCCGCGCGACACGTCGACGTCGTCCTCGAGCACGATCGTCACCGACATCGGCGCGAACGCCTCCTCGACGGGCCCGTCGTAGGTGTCGATGCTGGCGATCTTCGTCAGCATGCGCGACGGCAGGACGAGCACCTCGTCGCCCGGCCGCAGGATCCCGCTCGCGACCTGGCCGGCGTAGCCGCGGTAGTCGGTACGGTGATCGCGCACGACCCACTGGACCGGGAAGCGCGCGTCGCTGAGGTTGCGGTCGTCGGCCACCTGCACCGATTCGAGGTGCTCGAGCAGCGGCACCCCGCCGTACCAGGGCATGTTCTCCGAGCGCCCGACGACATTGTCGCCGTACTTCGCGCTCACCGGAACGAACGCGATGTCCTTCGCCGTGAGCCCGCGGGCGAAGTCCGAGAACTCGCGGACGATCGTGTCGAAGGTGTCCTCGTCGTAGTCGACGAGATCCATCTTGTTAACGGCCACAACGAGGTGCGGGATCCCGAGCAGCGCCGAGATGTACGCGTGGCGCTTGGATTGCTCGAGGACGCCCTTGCGCGCGTCGACGAGGATCACCGCGAGGTCGGCGGTCGACGCACCGGTCACCATGTTGCGCGTGTACTGCACGTGCCCGGGGGTGTCGGCGATGATGAACGTGCGCCGGGCGGTGGCGAAGTAGCGATAGGCGACGTCGATCGTGATGCCCTGCTCGCGCTCGGCGCGCAGGCCGTCGACGAGCAGCGACAGGTCGACCATGCCCGCGCCGCGCCGGCGCGACGCCTCCTGGACGTGCTCGAGCTGATCGGTCAGCACGGCCTTGGAGTCGAACAGCAGCCGCCCGATGAGCGTCGACTTGCCGTCGTCGACCGAGCCGGCGGTCGCCATGCGCAGCAGGTCGGCTGAGGCGAGCGAGGCCACGAGCTAGTGCTCCCTCCAGCAAGTCCTCGCACAACGACTTACCGGAGGAAACACTAGAAGTACCCGGCGACCTTGCGGTCTTCCATGGCCGCCTCGCTCACGCGGTCGTCGGCGCGCGTCTCGCCGCGTTCGGTCACCCGCGTGGCGGCGATCTCAGCGACGACGCTCGGCAGGTCGGTCGCCTTCGACTCGACCGCCCCGGTGCAGCTCATGTCGCCGACCGTCCGGTAGCGCACCCACGTCCGAAACGGCGTCTCGCCGTTCATGAGCTCGACGTGCTCGGACACCGCGTAGAGCATCCCGTCGCGGGCGAAGACCTCGCGCTCGTGGGCGAAGTACATCGCCGGCACCTCGAGGTTCTCCTCGGCGATGTACTCCCACACATCCAGCTCGGTCCAGTTGGAGAGCGGGAACACGCGCACGCTCTCGCCGCGGTGGATGCGGCCGTTGTAGACGTTCCACAGCTCCGGGCGCTGGTTCTTCGGGTCCCAGCCGCCGAAGTCGTCGCGGAAGGAGAAGATCCGCTCCTTGGCCCGCGCGCGCTCCTCGTCGCGGCGCGCGCCACCGAAGGCGGCGTCGAAGCCATGCGTCTCGATCGCATCCAGCAACGTCGTCGTCTGGAGGCGGTTGCGCGAGGCGCGCGGCCCGGTCTCCTCCTTGACGCGGCCGGTGTCGATCGACTCCTGCACCGAGGCCACGAGGAGCTCCTCGCCGAGCTCGTGCACGCGCCGGTCGCGAAACTCGATGACCTCGGGGAAGTTGTGGCCGGTGTCGACGTGCATGAGCGGGAACGGGAAGCGCCCCGGCCGGAAGGCCTTCTCGGCGATCCGCAGCAGCACGATCGAGTCCTTGCCGCCGCTGAACAGCAGCACCGGCTGCGACAGCTCGGCCGCGACCTCGCGCATGACGTGGATCGCCTCGGACTCGAGCACCTCGAGGTGGGTCAGGCGGCTCACGCGAGCACCGCCTCGACGTCACCGTGCAACGGACGCCGACGACCGCGGTGCAGCAAGTATGCCGCCGCGCCTGCGGCCAGCGGCACGCCGAGGATCACGGCCGCGGGAACGTCGACGCCGGCCTTCGTCAGGACGCCGAGCGCCGAGGCGAGCAGGACGCAGCCCAGCGCGGGTCGCAGCGCCACCGGCGACACATGGCCGATGAGGCTCGTGCCGATGAGCACGCCCGGCAGCGAGCCGACGAGGATCGTGCCCATGAGCAGGAAGTCGACGTTGCCCGAGACGAAGTGGGCGATGCCGGCGGCCCACAGGAGGATCGCCGCGTGGAAGACGTCCGTCCCGACGACGCGATGCGGCGTGAGCTGGAAGACGAGGATCAGCGCGAGGCCGATGAGCGCCCCGCTGCCAACGGAGGTCACGCCGAGGATGAGCCCGAGCACGGCCCCGATCGACACAGCGGTGACCTTCGTGCGCGTCGTCTGCTCGACGCTGTGGCGCTCGCGCGCGACGAGCTTGGGCATGAACAGCGCCCGGCCGAGGATCGTCAGCGCGACGATCAGCAGCGCGACCGCGATCGTCCCGAGCAGCGCGGGCTCGAAGCTCTTGCCGTAAGCGGCGTGCAGCCGATCGAGCAGCCACACCCCGACGAGCGCGCCGGGCACGCTGCCGATGGCCAGCCACTTCGACACCCCGAGGTCGACGGTGCCCTTGCGCCAATGACGCCAGCCGCCGACGGTTTTCGTGACGGCGCCATAGGCGAGGTCCGTCCCGATCGCCACGACCGGGGGGATTCCGGCGAAGAGCACGAGCAGTGGGGTCATGAGCGAGCCGCCGCCGATCCCCGTGAGCCCGATGAGGATCCCGACGCCCAGCCCGAATGCGATGACCATCGGGTCCATCAGATGGTGGGGGTCGCGGAAGGAGGCATCTAGACGTGCAGCCCGCATTCGGTCTTGTCGCTGCCCGCCCAGCGGCCCTCGCGGCCGCTGCCGGGCTGGGTGCACGGGGCGCAGCCGATCGACTCGTAGCCCTCGTCGTGCAGCGGGTGATAGGGCAGGCCGCGCTCGTGGATGCGTGTCCAGAGGTCGCGATCGGTCCAGAAGGCGAGCGGGCTGTACTTCGCGATCCCGCCACGCTTTTCGTCGACCTCCACGAGCTCGGTCTTCGCGCGCGTCGGGCCCTGTTCGCGGCGCAGGCCGGTGACCCACGCGTCGGCGCCCGCGAGCGCACGCTCGAGCGCGGCGACCTTGTCGGCGCCGCAGCAGTGGTCGGGCCCGGTCCAGGCCGTCCCGGGCGAAGCCGCGTCCTCGACTTCGATCCGTACGCCGAAGCGGTCCTCGAACGCGCGCCAGGTCTGCAGCGTCTCTCCAAACAGGACGCCGGTGTCGATCGTCACGACGCGCACGTGGGGCGCGATCTCGAGCAGCTCGTCGAGGATCACCGACTCCTCCTTTTGAAAGGAGCACAGGAAGACCAGCCGCTCGTGGGCGGCCGCCCGTCGCAGGGTCTCGGTCAGCGTCCCTGCGAGGGTGTCTACACCGGGCATTGGCCGACTATCGCGCGGGAAGCCTGCCGCCGGAAACGCACCACACGGCTGGTGTTTGCCATCCCGGCTACACCGCGCATTCGCCCTCGCCCCGCACGACCTGGAACGGAACGTCCTTGGTCCAGTCGATGAAGAGGTTCATCGACTCCAAGCCGAACTCGGCGGGCAGGGCGAGATCTCGGACCTTGTCCTCGAACTCCTTCGCGCCGACGCGGCCGGCGAAGTCGTTGAAGACCTCGCCCTCCTCGTGCTCGGCCTCGTACCATCGCAGCCAGCGCTCCACCGCATCCGGGATTCGCTTTGCCGGCAGCCGGACCTTCAGCCGCTGGCCATAGATGATCTCGCCGCCGTCGAAGTTGCCGGCGACATGGGCGACGTACGCGGGAATCGTGTGCTCGCCGACCTTGATCGACGCGCCGTAGAAGCCGATGTTCGCAATGTGGTGCTGGCTGCACCCGTTCGGGCAGCCGCTCATCTTCACGTGGATCGCGCGCGTCAGCGGGTCGGTGATCTGCATCTCCTCGAGGCGCTGCTGCACGGCCTCGTTGAGCCCCATCGAGGAGGTGATCCCCAGCTTGCACGAGTCGGTGCCCGGGCACGAGACGACGTCGGTGATCTTGTCGGGTCCCGCCTCGCCGAGGCCGAGCCTCGAGAGCTCCTGCCAGACCTCGTAGACCGTCTCGTCGCGCACCCAGCGCAGGAGGAAGTTCTGGTGCACGGTCGTGCGCATGTAGCCGCCCGAGTACGTGCGCATGATGTCGGCGACGCCGCGGAACTGCTCCGGCGTGAGGTCGCCGCGCGTCACCCTGACGTGGATCGTGCTGAAGCCCGCCTGCTTCTGGGGATGCACGTTGTCGGCGACGAACTTGTCGAACTCGGAGAGATCGCCATTCGGCGACGCATACCTCTCGGGGACCGGCGGCGCCGAGGCCTCCTCGTCGTCCTGCCAGCTCAGGGCGGCGACATCGAAGCTGCGCTCGTCGACCCAGTCGCCCTGCAGCTCCTCCTCGACCATGTCGCGGAACGCGTCGATGCCGATCTTGTCTACGAGCACCTTGATGCGCGCCCGGGCGCGGTTGACGCGCAGGAACTCCTGGCGGTCGAAGATGCGAAAGCACGCCTCGGCGATCTTCAGGTACTCGCCGTCGTCGAGGCCGACGAAGTCATAGAGCGTCGGCGCGACGCGCGGCATGATCGACGTGCCGCCGCCGACCCGCATCTCGCAGCCGCGCTGGCCATCCTCGTTGACCTTGGCGATGAAGGCGATGTCGTGGATGCCGGTCAGCGCGCGGTCGGCCGGCGCGCCGTTGAACGCCGTCTTGATCTTGCGCGGCATGAGCTGCGTCGTCGGGTGGCGCACGAAGTAGCGCACATACGCGCCGGCATACGGCGTCATGTCAAACGGCTCGTCGTCGCACACCCCGGCCCACGGATCGCCGGTGACGTTGCGCACGGTGTTGCCGCAGCCCTCGCGTGAGGAAAGTCCCGACTCCGAGAGCTCGCGGATCGCCTTGGCCGCGTCGGGGAGCGGCACGTGGTGAAGCTGGATGTTCTGGCGCGTCGTGATGTGGCCCTTGTTGAGCGGCACGTACTTCTCGACGACGTCGGCGAAGGCGTCCATCTGCGCGGGCGTGATGCCACCGAACGGGAGCTTGACGCGGATCATCTGCACATCGGGCTGGCGCTGGCCGTAGACGCCCTGCTTGAGGCGGAAGCCGATGAACTCGGTCTCCTCGATGTCCCCGCGCAGATACCGCGTCGACTCCGTGTCGAAGTCGTCGAACTCGCGCTCGAGGATCGGGATGACGTGTCCGGGAACGTCCTCGCGGACCTCTGGATTCTCGAGGGTTCCCTTTCGGCCAAGGGTGGTGCTGGGCTCCATGCGTTCGATTGCTCCGTGGTGGCGTACAGGGCCGTCCCTGCGCGCTGCAGGGAGCGGCGGACTATACAGGCTAATACCGGTCTGATTTACCACCAATTGGGTCAGGTTTCGCCGATGCGGGCGCGACGCGGCTGCGGGGGGCGCGCCGACGACCGCCATCCGCCTATTGTTCTGTGGGATGACCGGTCGTGCCGACGCCGCATCAGCCGACGCCGGGCCCGCCGACGCGGCGTTCGCAGTCGACTGGCTCCACGTGTGCCGGCGAGCCGCGGCGCGTGCGCACGCGGCGCTCGAGCGCTACCCCCTGTACGCCGACCGCGCGGTGAGCGCCGGCATCGGCATCGGCGGCGATCTCGCGCTCGTCATCGACCGCGTCGCCGAGGACGCCGTCTTTCATGAGCTCGAGGCGCTCGACGTCCCACTGACGGCGATCTCCGAGGAGCGCGGGGAGGTGCTCCTGGGCGGCGGCGGACCGACGTACGTGGTGATCGACCCGATCGACGGCTCGCGCAACGCCAAGCGCGGTCTGGAGCTCTTCGCGCTGTCGATCGCGGTGGCGAGTGGCCCGACGATGGGCGACGTCGAGTTCGGCTACGTGCACGACTTCAACCGCGACGAGGACTGGTGGGCCTACCGCGGCGAGGGCGCATTCCTCGCGGGCCAGCCGCTCCCGCGGCTGCGCGATCACGACGAGCTCGAGCTCGTCGGCCTCGAGACGATCCATCCGGGGCTCGTCGCCGATCACGCCCAGGCCATCGCCGCGACCGGCATCGTCCGGCTGCGCGCGATCGGGTCGATCGCGCTGTCGCTGTGCTACGTCGCCGCCGGGCGGCTGGACGGGCTCGTGTGCCTCGGCGCCACCCGCTCCGTGGATTGCGCGGCGGGTCAGCTCATCGTGCGCGAGGTGGGCGGCGTCGTGCATTTTCCCGAGGCGGGCGACGATGCGATGCAGGCCAGCCTTGACGTGACGATGCGCTCGCGCGTCGTGGCCGCCGCGGGGCGGGCGCAGCTCGAGCGCCTGCTGCCGGTCGGCGCTCCGTAGACCACGGCAGACTCCAGGTGGACACGCAGATCCTTCTGATCTCGACCGACCGCGCGGGCGAGCTCGAGTACTCGCTGCCGGCGGCGCTCGCGCAGCCCGGCGCCGAGGTCACGGTCATCGACAACGCGTCGAGCGACGCGACGGGCGAGCTCGCGCGGCGGCACGGCGCGCGCCACCTGCGCCTCGAGAAGCGCGTGAGCTGGGCGGCGGCCAACAACGCCGGGATCGACGCGACGCAGGGTGACGCCGTCCTGCTGCTCAACGCCGACTGCTTCCTGGAACCGGACTTCCTCGCGGTCGCGCGGCCGCGCCTGGAGGAGGAGGGCGTCGGCTCGGTGACGCCCAAGCTCGTGCGCACGCTCGGCTCGCTGCCCGAGCTGCGCCTCGAGGAGATCGACTGCGTCGGCATGACGCTCGACCGCCGGCGCAAGAACGGGCTCGCGGGTCACGGCGCGCCGGCGACCGCGTACGGCCGCGCCGGCGAGGCGTTCGGGCCCGACGGCGCGGCCGCCCTGTACCGGCGCGAGATGCTCGACGACTGCCGCCTGGGCGGCACGGTCCTCGACGAGGCGTTCGAGAAGTGGGCGTCGGATGTCGACCTCGCGTGGCGGGCGTGGACGCTCGGCTGGCGGTCGGTGTACGAACCGGCCGCCGTCGGCTACCACGTGCGCTCCTACAGCCCGACGACGCGCGCCAACGTCCCCGAGCGCGATCGCCGCGTGCAGTTTCGCAACCGCTATCTCATGATCGCCAAGAACGACACGCGCGCCGTGGCGCGCGATCTGCACCGGCTCGCGTTCTACGAGATCCAGGCGCTGGGCTTCGCTGTCCTGCGCGAGCGCTTCCTGCTCGCCGGCTACGCCGACGTGGCGCGGTTGGCGCCGCGGGCGCGGCGGATGCGGCGCGAGCTGCGCGCGCGCCGTCGCGGTCGGCCGGCGGCCCCGGTGCCGTTCGGCCTCGAGCCGCAGCGATGACGCGGCCGGCGCGCGATCGCGCATAGGTAGCCTCGGCCGGGTGCCCGAGCTCCTCGTCCTCGACCGCGCTGCCGTGCTCGCCGCGGTCTCGCCCGCGGCCGCCATCGAGGCGACGCGCGAGGCGTTCCTGCGCCATCACCGCGGCGAATGGGTCATGCCGCCCAAGGTCTACCTCGACAGCCCGCCGTACGGCGACTTCCGCGCGATGCCGGCCCGCGGCGGGGGCCTGGCGCTGCTGAAGTGGGTCACCTCCTTCCCGGGCAACCCGGCGCGCGGGCTGCCGACCGTCAGCGGGATCGTCTGCCTCTCCGACGCCGAGACCGGCGCCGCGCTGGCGCTGCTCGACGCCTCCGCGGTGACGGCGCTGCGCACCGGAGCCGTCGCCGCGGTCGCCAGCCAAGCGCTCGCCCGCGACGGCGCGCGGAGCGTCGGGATCATCGGCTGCGGTCCCAACGGCGCCACGGCGGCCCGTTGTCACGCCGCCGCCGGCTACGGATCGGGCGTGTGCTTCGACCCGCGGCGCGAGGCGGCGCAGGCGCTCGCCGACGAGCTCGGCTGGAGCGTCGGCGACCGCCCGCCCGCGCTCGCCTGCGACGTGGTCTGCACGATCACCCCCGGCTCGGAGATCGTCGTCGCCTTGGAGGACCTGCGGCCGGGCCTGCACCTCAACATGCTCGGCGCCGACGGACCGGGCAAGGCGGAGGCGAGCATCGAGGCGGTCGTGGCGTGCGCGCTGTACTGCGACGAGTGGGAACAGGCCTCCCACGGCGGCGAGCTCGCGGGCGCAGTGGCCGCGAGCCTCGTGGCGCGCGAGCAGGTCACGCCGCTTGGCGCGGTGCTGGCCGGCGACGTGGCCGGCCGCGGCTCCGAGGAGGCCGTCACGCTGTTCGACTCGACCGGCCTGGCGATCCAGGACCTCGCGGTGGCGTCCGCCGCGCTCGAGGCGGCGCGGGATGGGCGGGTCGAGGCGGGGACGGTGCGGCTGTAGGAAGATGCCTTATCCGACGCACACCTTCATCTCCCACTGACGCCGATCCGTGCGCGTCCTGATTTCAACGCTTGGGGGGCTCGGGCATGTCCACCCGCTGGTGCCCCTCGCGACCGCGCTGCAGACGCGAGGCCACGAGGTTCGCTGGGCGACCGGGCCAGACGGCTTGGAGCGAGTGAAGCGAGCAGGCTTCGATGCGGTGAGCGTCGGCCCGTGGTAGGCGGAGCGCCAAGCGCAGTTTGTGCGCCGCCACCCCGAGATCTACGAGCTGCCGCCGCAGGAGCGCCCGGATTTCATGTTCGGCAAGCTGTTCGGCGAGATCACCGCCCCGGCCGCGCTGGCTGACCTGCTGCCGATCGTGAGGTCGTGGCAGCCCGAGCTCGTCGTCAACGACGCGGCGGAACTCGCCGGACCGATCGCGGCGGCGGCGATCGGCGTGCCGCACGTCACGCATGCCTTCGGGGCCCTGCTCCCCGAGGTTCGGGTAAGGCGCGGGGGCGAGGAGGTCGCACCGCTCTGGCGCCGAGAAGGTCTCGAGCCCAGGCCGTACGGGGGCCTCTACGACCACCTCTACATCGACATCTACCCGCCATCACTGCAGGCGCCGGGCGGCGACGACCATATCGGCGCTCGCCAGCTTCTCCGGCCGGTCGCGTTCGCCGGTGGCGCGGACCAGGGCGAGTCCGCCGACATCACCGACCGAACGGGGCGACCGCTCGTCTACCTGACGTTCGGCACGGTCTTCAACGACAGCGACGCGCTGGGGGTGGCGCTCGCGGGAATCCGCGACGCCGGAGTCGGTCTTGTGGTCACCGTCGGACCCAACGGCGATCCGGAGATGTTCGGTCCGCAGCCGCCGCACGTCGTCGTCGAGCGCTACATCCCGCAGACGCTGCTGCTCCCCGTCTGCGATGTCGTGGCCTCCCACGCCGGTTCCGGCACCGCGCTCGCCGCACTGGCGCTGGGTATCCCGCAGCTGTGCCTGCCCCAGGCCGCCGATCAGTTCCTCAACGCGGCTGCCATTGCGCGTGCCGGAGCGGGGCTGGCCATCGCTCCTGAGGACGTGGAAGCCGCGGCCGTCGGCGACGCAATCCGCCTGCTCCTCGATGACGGTGAGTTTCGGGTGCAGGTACAGCGATTGGCCGATGAGGTCGCCGCGATGCCGTCACCCGACGCGGTGGTCACCGTGCTCGAATCGCTCGTTTGAGCGTACTCCCGACTACAAGGGCACGAACGGGATGTCGCCGAACAGCCCCCACGTGACGAAAGCCGCGACGCCCAGCGCGACGGCGACCAAGGTGAGGATGCGCTGGGTCTTCGTCGTCTCGGCGGCCTTGCGCTTGGCGATCTCTCCCTGCTCGAGCGCGCGCTCGAGCAGGTTCTCGGCCCACGCGAACTCCAGCGAGAGGAACGCGAGGCCGATCGGGATGGCGATGAAGGCGGGACCGGGCGCTACGAGCATCGCGATGCCCGCCCCGAGGACGGTGAAGCCCACGATGACATAGAGCGCCCGGATGATGAGCGGGCGATCGCGGTGTCGCTCGCGCTGCGCCTCGAGGCGCTGGACGAGGCGGGGCTTGGTGGGCTCGTCCTCGGCCATCGCAGCGCGCAGCGTAGCCGTGGACGCGCCGCTCAGGCGGCGATGGGTCGCTTGGCCTCGTCCTCGCCGGCGTACGTGGCGCCGGCCTCGGGCACGAAGCTCATCGCCCGCTCGGTGAGCGCGGTGATGGTCAGGCTCGGGTTCACGCCGACGTTCGCCGG
>Ga0136631_10000628_pt1 | contig 11021 bp, 11 predicted proteins | sample AntDrymUQ6012206_2_FD_104655 | JGI IMG/M metagenome (GOLD analysis project Ga0136631, IMG submission 104655) | Polar desert sand microbial communities from Dry Valleys, Antarctica - metaG UQ601 (22.06) | ecosystem: Environmental > Terrestrial > Soil > Desert | place: Antarctica: Dry Valley... | reverse complement strand
GTCCATGATTGTCACGAATTTCGGCAGTCTGACGGTGACCGATCTCGTCTCGCGTGACGAAAGGTCGACCGGCACGGCGTCGGCGGCGAAGCCGAGGTGCCTCGCCACCAGGACGTGCGAGCCCGAGGGGAGATTCCGCAGGGTGAACTCCCCCTTCTCGTTGGTGGTCGTGACCGCATCGGTGCCCGCGACCTCCACCCGGCTTCCACCGCCGGGCACGTTTCCTTCGAGAATCACCCGCCCGGTCAGCACGGCATTCCCGGTCTTCGCGCCCGAATCCACGGGGGAAAGCAGTAGCGTTCGCGCGAAGAGCTCCACGGGCGCGTCGCCGAGACCGATCGGAACCTGCGCGGTGAGAGAGTTACCGCGCTTCGCCTGCAGCGACGCTTCCATGGAGTTGGGAAGGCCGCACAGCGCGTAGCGTCCGGCCTCGTCGGTGCTGTCGCGTATCACGCGCGGACTCTGGCGGACGCCGATCTCCTTCGAGACCTCGAACTCGGTCCACGCAATGGAAACGTCCGCTCCCTTCACCGGCTGGAGCGTCTCGGGATCTATCACCTGTCCGATCACCGCGGAATTTCCCTGCGATCTTGGCCGCACCGTACACGCCCGTGAGATGATCGTCGCCGCCGAAGGGACGCCAAGCGAGACGATGCTGACGCTGTCCGGCCCGACGTGGAAGGGTTGCGTCGCGAGCGACATCCCAAGCGTGTCGAGCAGGGGGTGGAACACTCCGACCTGATAGGTGCCGGGCTTGAGGCTGTCGACGCGGAATCGTCCGAACGAGTCAGTGAACACGCTCACCCTCGCCCCTTCCACTACGACTTCGGCTCCGACCAGGTAATCACCGTGGAGGCTGTCGATCGCGACCCCGCTGATCGTCGCCATGCCCGTCTTCGCGGGAGCGGTGGGCTGCGCGGGAGTGTTCTGCGCCTGCCCCAGCGCGGCAAGGAAAAACGGTGCCACGGCGACTGCTGTCAGCTTCAACGCGATTGCTCCTGTTCGGGCCGGGATGTCTTACCCCTCAACAGCCGAACGAGTTTCGCGACCGGATCATAATGGCGGTCGACCACTCGCTCCTTGAGGGGAATGATCGCGTTGTCCGTGATGGTGATGTGCTCGGGGCACACCGTGGTGCAGCACTTGGTGATGTTGCAGTAGCCGATGCCGTGCGACTCCTTGAGATCGGTGACCCGATCCAGAACGTCGAGCGGATGCATCTCGAGCTGCGCCGCGTGCACGAGCAGCCGCGGGCCGACGAACTCCTCGTGCAGATGGTGGTCGCGCAGGACGTGACAAACGTCCTGGCACAGAAAGCACTCGATGCACTTTCGGAACTCCTGTACCCGGTCGGCGTCGGCCTGAGCCATCCTCCACGTTCCATCCGGCGCATCGGGGGCGCGGGGCGTGAACTTCCGGATTCGCTTCTTCTGCCGGAAACTCGACCCCACGTCGGTCACCAGGTCGCGCAGCAGCGGGAACGCGCGCATCGGCTCGACCGTGACAGGCTTGTCGAGATCCAGATCGCTCAGGCGCGTCATGCACATCAGGCGCGGCTGGCCGTTCACCTCGGCGGAGCAGGAGCCGCACTTTCCCGCCTTGCAGTTCCAGCGCACGGCCAGGTCGTTGGCGCTTTCGGACTGGATCTGGTGAATCGCGTCGAGGACCACCATTCCCTCGGACACCGATGTAGTGTAGTCGCGAAGGGCACCGCTCGAGCCAGCGCCCCGCCAGACGCTGAAAGTGGCGCTGCGGGTCTGGTCACCAGCCGATGAATCGCTCCGCGCCGCGGCGCGCTGGCCGCTCGCAACAACGTCGTGGGCGGCGCTCTTGGCAGCGGCCATTACTTGTTCTCCTCGATGATCTGCTTCAGGTCGGCGCGAATTTCGGTGAGCGGCTCCCGCGCGACCTGGATGTCGCCGTCAGGACCGCGTCGGACGACAATGTTGAATTTCGCGTATGCCGGATCCTTGTCGGGAAAATCGTCGCGGAAATGTCCGCCGCGACTTTCCTTTCTCTCGATAGCGGAACGGGTGATCGCCTCCGACACGATGAGCAGATTGGGGAGGTCGAGGGCCGTGTGCCAGCCCGGGTTGTACTCGCGGTTTCCCGTGACTGCCACCTTCGCCGCTCGCTCCTTCAGGACGCCCAACGCGTCAGCCGCGCGCTGCATCTCGTCGCCGCGACGGACGATGCCGACGAGCTCCTGCATCATCGTCTGAAGGTCGTGCTGGACCTGATACGGGTTCTCGGCACCACCCGCGTCCCGGCCGAACGGGCCGAGCGCGGACCGGGTCAATGCTTCCGCTTCGCCGGCGTCCACGCGCGGGGAAGCCTGCCGCCCCGCGAACTCCGCCGCGTACTTGCCGGCGCGCTGGCCGAACACGAGCAGATCCGAGAGCGAGTTACCGCCGAGTCGGTTCGCACCGTGCAGTCCGGCGGCAACTTCGCCGGCGGCGAAGAGTCCGGGGACGCTGGACATCTGCGTGTCGCCATCGACTCGCACACCCCCCATCACATAGTGGGTCGTCGGGCCAACCTCCATCGGCTCGGCGGTGATGTCGATGTCGGCCAGCTGCTTGAACTGGTGGTACATGCTCGGAAGCTTCTTCCTGATGTGCTCGGGGCCGTTGGACAGCTTCGACTTGATCCACGAGATGTCGAGAAAGACTCCACCGTGCGGGCTCCCCCTGCCCTCGCGAACCTCCCGAACGATCGCGCGAGCGACGTGGTCGCGCGTCAGTAGCTCGGGCGGACGTCGCGCGCTCTTGTCGCCCTGAGTGTAGCGCCAGCCTTCTTCCTCATTATCCGCCGTGGAGCTCCGATAATTCTCGGGGATGTCGTCGAACATGAAGCGCTGGCCATCCTTGTTGACGAGGATTCCGCCTTCCCCGCGTACTCCTTCGGTAACGAGAATCCCGCGCACGCTCGGCGGCCACACCATTCCCGTCGGATGGAACTGGACGAACTCCATGTCCTGCAGAGCGGCTCCGGCGTTGAACGCGAGGGCGTGGCCGTCGCCTGTGTACTCCCAGCTGTTACTGGTGACGTTGTACGCACGGCCGATTCCGCCGGTTGCCAGCACAATTGCTTTCGCGGCGAAGAGCTTGAACCGTCCGCGCTCACGATCGTAGGCGAGTGCGCCCGCGACCCGCCCGGCATCGTTCAGGAGCGACACGACCGTGCATTCCATGTGCACGTCGATCGGCTGGTAAGTCGCGTAGTCCTGAAGCGTGCGGATCATCTCCAGACCGGTACGATCGCCGGTGTGCGCGAGGCGCGGATATTTGTGGCCACCGAAGTTGCGCTGGAGAATGCGACCATCGTCGGTGCGGTCGAAAACCGCGCCCCACGCCTCCAGCTCGCGTACGCGATCGGGAGCTTCCCTCGCGTGGAGCTCGGCCATCCTCCAGTTGTTCAGATACTGTCCGCCGCGCATGGTGTCGGCAAAATGAACTTTCCAGTCGTCGCGGTCGTCGACATTGGCGAGCGCGGCGGCGACGCCGCCCTCAGCCATCACCGTATGAGCTTTTCCAAGCAGCGATTTGCAGATAAGTCCGACCGAGGCGCCCGCCTGAGCGGCCTCGATTGCCGCCCTGAGGCCCGCCCCGCCGGCTCCGATGACGAGCACATCGTGCTCGTGAGTCTGGTACTCGGCCACCCTAGAACAGCCTCAAATCGGTCCAGATCCCCATCGAGCACAGGCGGATGTAAACGTCCGCGAACGCAACCCAGAACAGGCTCGGCCACGCCCACTGCATATGTCCGCGGTTGAGACAGCTCACGCAGTCATACGCCTTCTTCCGCGCTGGAGCGCGCGACAGCCGGTCGAGATACCCGCCGACGAGGTGGCGGAGCGAGTGACAGCCGAGGGTGTAGCCGCCGAGCAGAATGACGTTGACGACGAGAACGAGCGTGCCGACGCCCATGCCGAACGAGCGGGTACCGGTGGCTGGATCGGTAAACCACATTGCCTTGTACGCGTCGATGGAAAGGATGACGAGAAACACGAGGGCGGCGTACAGGAAGTACCGGTGGATGTTCTGGATGGTGAGGGGGAGAAATCTTTCGCCGCGATAGCTGTTGCGCGGCTCTCCAACGGTGCAGCTCGGCGGGTCGGCCCAGAACGCCTTGTAGTACGCGCCCCGGTAGTAGTAGCAGGTGAAGCGGAAACCGGCGGGAAACGGAAGAATGAGGAGCGCCGGCGAAAACGGGATGAAGCTGGGGAGCCATCCCGGCCTTCCGCCGTGAATCCAGGCGTGTGGTGATTCGGCGAACAGTAGAGGGGAGTAGAATGGCGACAGGTACGGACCGAACTCGTAGTGGGCGTTCTGGAGAGCGGCCCATAACCCGTAACCAAGAAAGCCGCTCAAAACGACGAACACGACGAGCGGCTCGACCCACCACGCGTCGCGGCGCATGGTCTCGCCGAAACCGCGGCGTTTGAGCTGAGCGACTTCAGTTGCCATCGTATGATTTCCTTTTACGAATCTCCAGTGAAAGTTAGTTTTCGGCCCCTGATGGGGATAGCCTCCCGCAGGCATCGCGCGACACGCGCATGCGAAATAAAAATGCCTCCGGCGAAAGGATCGCCGGAGGCATTCGAGTTTTGAGGCTTGCTGCCTAGCTGATCGCGCCTGCCGGCGCGGGCCGCGCTTTCCCGGGGCCGCGATGGAGACCACGCTCGGACTTCATCCTTGCGCGGCGCTCGGCGAACTCCTGCTGACGCGCATCGAATTTGGTCCGCTGCTCGGCGGTGAGAATCGCGCGAATCTCTGCTTTTTCCTGATTCCGGATCGCCTCGCCGCCGGCCAAGACCTGGCGGGCGCGCTCGGTATTCGTACGGAATCCAGCGCTGTCCCACTTCTGGCGCGCGGCACGTGCAGCTTCATTGAAGGGCCGGGCACGCTCGCGAAGCGTCTGGTACTGCGGCTGGTACTTCCGGTGGATCGCGGTGATCTGAGTGCGCTGAGCTTCCGTCAGGTTGAGGTCGCGGCCCATGCCGAAACCATCACGACCACCGCCCTTCCGGGCGTGCCCACGATGCTTGCCCATATCGCCGCGGTCACGGCCATATGCTCCGCCGTCGCGCGTGCGCGGGGTCGAGGAGACCTGAGCCTCGGAGATCGCTGCCACGCCGACTACCAGCAAGGCGCCAAGCGCCAGGGAACGAGCTTTCAACATTCAAACCTCCACAACTTGTTATGCCCGCGCGCGGAAATGCACCCGGGGTCAACAGGGTAGACGCCGGCTTTGGTGGGGCGTTAAGGGCGGCCACGGCAATATCCTGATCGTGCGATCCGGGTGTACTTTTCCTCCCAGGAGCCACTGAATCGAACCGTATGCTGCTTCTCTCACTTTCATCGGCTAACCCGAATGACCACATCCATTTCCGCGTCCTTCCGTAAACTCCGCGTCCTCGCCGCAGGTCTCGCGCTGCTGACGGCGGTGCAGGCTCGGGCTCAGCGACCCGATATGTCGCAGATCCAGGTGAAGGTCGTCCCGGTGTCGGCAGGTGTGTATATGCTCGAAGGATTCGGTGGCAACGTCGGGCTCTCGGTCGGCAGTGACGATGCGTTCATCATCGACGATCAGTACGCGCCGATGACGGCGAAGATCAAGGCGGCGATAGCGACGGTCACGCCCCGACCCGTACGGTTCGTTGTCAACACCCATTGGCACGATGATCACACCGGGGGGAACGAATCGATGGCAGGCTCGGGCTCGATCATCTTCGCGCACGAGAACGTCAGGCGCAGGATGAGCACCGAGCAGTTCATGGCTGCCTTCAACTCGAGGGTTCCCGCCGCGCCGAAGGCCGCCCTGCCCGTCATCACTTTCTCCGACACGATCAGCTTTTACCTCAACGGCGACACCATTCGGACCATCCACGTCGCCCGCGCACACACCGACGGTGACGCGATCATCTTCTTTCGCGCTGCGAACGTGATTCACATGGGGGACACGTTCTTCAACGGCCTGTATCCGTTCATCGACGTTTCGAGCGGCGGCTCGGTGACGGGGATGGTCGCCGCCGCGAACCGCGCGCTGGCGATGTCGAATGCGGCAACGAAGTTCATCCCCGGACACGGCCCCCTGGCGACGCGATCTGATCTCATCCGCTACCGGGACATGCTTGTGACCGTGCGCCAGCGCGTTTCGCGACTGGTGGCGCAGGGACGAACGCTTCGTCAGGTATCCGCGGCCAGACCGCTCGCGGAATTCGACGCGCAGTGGGGCAACGGCTTCCTCAAGCCGGAGCAGTTTCTGAGCATCGTATACGAGAGTGTGAGGCAGACGCGCGCGGGCGGGGCCGGGCGGTAATTCGGTTGGGGATCCTGCTTTAACCGGCCGCCTTCTCCGGAACCGTACCGAATCTGCGCTCGCGGGAGTGGAACTCCGCGACGGCGTTCTCGAGATCGCCAGCGGTGAACTCGGGCCAGCGGCGGTCGGTGAAATAAAGCTCGGCGTACGCGCATTCCCAGAGAAGGAAGTCGCTCAGCCGCTGCTCGCCGCCGGTGCGGATCAGCAGGTCGACATCGCGCGGCTGGCCGGTCCAGTGATCGACGCGTCCCAGCGCGGTCGCGAGCTGGTCGCGGGTGATGTTCCCGGACCCGCGCAGGAACTCCGCGGCGCGCACCATCGCATCGCGGGCCGAATAGTCGACGGCAATGCGCAGGTCGAGGGTGGTGCCGTGCCTGGTGGCCTCCTCCGCGGCCTCGATTGCGCGCAGCAGCTCACCGGGAATCCGGTCCCGGCGGCCGATGATGCGCATGCGGACGTCGTTGGTGACACAGCGATCGACTTCCGACACGAGGTAGCGGCGGAAAAGCCTCATCAGCAACGCGACCTCGCGGGACGGCCGTGCCCAGTTGTCGCCGGAGAAGGCATATAGCGTCAGCATGCCGATGCCACAGGAAGGGGCCGCCTCGACGATCTTGCGCACCACCCGGGCGCCGGCGATGTGACCGGCGGTTCGCGGGCGTCCGCGGGCGTTGGCCCACCGGCCGTTTCCATCCATGATGATCGCGACGTGGATCCCGCGCTCGGCGGGCATCGTCTGTGGCGGAAGGGCGTGCGAGTGCCTTGCGGCGTATTGCGGCGACACGTGCTCAGCGATCCCTGGTGGCGCGGATGAGGGCTTCCATGTGATCGAGATATCTCTCGAGCGCACGTCGCCCGGCGGCGGTGAGACGGTACTCGGTCTTCGGCATCCTGCCCTCGAACGACTTCGAGCAAGCGATGTAGTCGGCTTCCTCGAGCTTCCGCGCGTGCACGCTCAGATTGCCATCGGTCGTCTTCATCAGCTTTTTAAGGTCGCTGAAGCTGAGCGAGTCGTTGACCGCGAGAGCGCTGACGATGCCGAGGCGAAGCCGCTCGTGAATGAGACGGTCGAGCGCATGCGCGCGCCCCGACGCGGGCTTCGGGTCCGGCTTCCCGCGAACGGAACGCAATCCCCCGTTCGCGCCACGCCCCTCATCGTCGCGTGCCGTACCGTGCTTAGCCACCGTGCCTCCGCGCGATGTGTGCTCCGAATGCCATGTGAAGTCCCCCGAATGCGAGGCCCATGATCCACCCGTTCCATGACGGTGGGGAAAACAAAGCGACGGCGCCGGCGAGCATGAAGCAGAGTCCCATCACCGGAACCACGCGCACCGAAAACGCGCCGCCGGCGACGATACCGGTTCCATAAAGGAGGAGCCACATCCCCGGGATCGTGGCGACCATGCCGGCCTGGTACAGAACGAACGTCAGCAAAGCGCCGACGACGAGAGGGGGCGAGAAGCTGAGAAGAAATTTGCGGCCGGGGCCGGAAAGGATCGGCACGTTCGCGTTGCTTGCTTTCCTGACGATGGCCCAAATGCTGACAATCGGCGCGAACACGGCGGCGGCTATCCAGATGTAAAGAGCTTCGATAGGCGTCGACTGTACGGCGGCGAGAACCGCGGCGGCCAGCGCGATGATACCGACGGCGACCATTCCCCAGCCCGAAACCGCCGTGAACGAGCCGGCGGCCTCCATCGTATCCCGGATGAAGGCGAGGTTGTCCATTGCCCGCGCGTGGAGCGCGGGGGGCTCAGGAGCGGGGGTGCGGTGAAGAGGTGTAACCGATGCCATGACGATAAAGTCAGGGTGCGGGAATAAGCTTGTCAAGTACTTTGCTATGTAAAGCGGTTGCCCGGCTATCGTATGGGTTTGCAGACCGGCAGGACGTTGCTCGAGCTGCCAGCTGCCAGCTACACGCTGCCAGCTGCCGGCTTTTTTACCTGGTACAGCTATCCGATCGAAATAGGTCCCGGCAACGGATCGCTTGCCGGAAAGCTCTGCTCCACCATCTTGTCCAGCCGGCGCTCGTCGATCGCGGTCGAGAGCAGCGTGACGAGCTGGGCACAGAAGGCGGGGAGATCCTCGGGCTTCCGGCTCGTGAGGAGCTTCTGATCGAGCTGCACCTGTTTGTCGACCCACGCCCCGCCAGCGTTGGTGATGTCGTCCGCCAGAGTCGGCCATGAAGTGAGGGTGCGGCCGCGAACCGCGTCGGCCTCGACCAGCAGCAACGGCCCATGACAGATCGCCGCGACCGGCTTGTCGGCTTCCATGAAATCGCGCACGAACCCAACCGCGTCGCCGTTCATGCGCAGCTTGTTGGGATTGGCCTCCCCACCGGGCAGAACCAGCGCGTCGAAATCCCGCGCGCTCGCCCCGGCAACCTGGAAATCGACGGCGAATGAGCTTCCGGGCTGATCGTGATTCGTCGACCGGATCTGGCCGGTCTTGTCGGAGAGCAGCTTGACCTCGGCGCCGGCCTGGGTGAGTGCGTTCCATGGCGCGGTGAGCTCCACCTCCTCGACACCGTCGGTGGCGAGAAAAGCGACTGTGCGCCCCTTCAGCTGGTCCGGCATGGCTATCTCCGTTTCGGTTGGGCTAGAGCCTTCAGAAGGTCAGAAAACGTGCCATGGGCCGACGGCATTCGCCATATTTGACCGTGGCCCTCATCGACGTCTATGGACACGAAACGCTGCGCCGGCGCCTCGCTGAGAGTGTCGAGGCCGCGACGCTTCCCTCCAGCCTTTTGTTTCACGGGCCGCGGGGGGTCGGAAAGCAGCGCATCGCGCTCTGGCTCGCGCAAAGACTGCTTTGCACCGGGCCGCACCCGCCCTGTGACCGGTGCACCAGCTGCCGTTATGTCCGCGCGCTCACCCACCCCGATCTGCACTGGGTGTTTCCCCGCCCGAGGTTTCGCGACTCGGATCCCGATCTCGACCAGGTGCGGGATGACTACGCCGACGCTACGGCCGAGCGGGCGAGCACGGGCGGATTGTACGCTGCTCCATCGGGAAGCGAGGGGATCTTCGTGGCGACGGTTCGCTCCCTCCTTCAGCGTGCATCGATGGCGCCGGCGATGGGATCTCGAAAGATCTTCATCGTCGGTGACGCAGAGCGTATGGTTCCACAGGAAGGCGCGGACATGGCCGCCAACGCGTTTCTGAAGCTCCTCGAGGAGCCACCAGCCGACACCACTATCGTGTTGACTTCGAGCGAGCCGGGAGCGCTGCTTCCGACGATTCGATCACGGGTGATCGCGGTTCGCGTCCCTCTCGTTCCAGACGAAGCGGTGAAAGCATTCGTTGCCGATCCGGTGGTCAAAGCGGCTCTCGACAAGGACCGCAGGGGAACGGCGGCGGAGCGGGTGCGCGCGGCGGCCGGTGCGCCCGGCCGGCTTTTATCGGGTGAGAGCAACGCCCGCGCGACTCTGGCGGCGCGCAAGATCATCGATGCGGCGGCTGGCGACAGACGCTGGCAACGTTACGCCGCCGCGCTGAGTCAGGGAGCGGCGAGCGCGCGCGGGGCGTTCTCCGACACGCTCGATGCGCTGATCGAGCTTCTCGGTGAGCGCGTCCGCGACGCGTTGCACCGTCGCGACGATTCCGCGGCCGCTGCGGCGAGCAAGGCGGTGGATGCGGTGCTGCGGGCGCAGACCAGGGCGACCGGCAACGTCAGCCCTCAGCTGATAACCGCCAGGCTGATTCGCGAGCTGTCGGTGACGCTCAGATGAAAGAGCTGACTCATCTCGACAGCGAAGGCCGGGCGATGATGGTAAACGTCGGCGCCAAAACCGACTCTTCGCGCTTCGCTCGCGCCGAAGGGTTCATCTCGATGACGGCCGCGACCTTGGACATAATCGTTCAGGGAACGCTCAAAAAAGGCGATGTGGTCGCCGCCGCGCGCATCGCGGGGATCATGGCTGCCAAACGCACGCCCGACCTGATTCCGCTCTGTCATCCGCTCAGCCTCGAAGACGTCGGACTCGAGATCGAGGTCGACCGCTCGCTCCCCGGACTTCGGATTGTGTCATGGGCCGAGGCCTCGGGGAAAACGGGGGTCGAGATGGAAGCGCTGACCGCGGCGACGGTCGCCCTGCTCACCATCTACGACATGGCGAAGTCGGCAGACCGGGAGATGGAGATATCGAACGTTCGCCTGGTGGAGAAACGAGGAGGAAAAAGCGGGCACTGGAAGCGCGGTGAAGGGGCATCGCCCTAAAGCGGGGGCGGCGTCACCAGTCCGAGATCTTCGCGTAGGCCGGCCGCTCTGCTCTGTACGGCTCCATATGGACGAGAACGTTGACGGCGCGCGGAATGGCTTTGCGTATCGCGTACTTGACGCCTGCCCCAATTTCGTGCGCAGCCTCCAGCGACAGCGTCGGCTCCGCCTGGACATGGAGATCGATGTAGTAACCACTGCCTGAGCTCCGCACGTTCAGCTTCTCGACAGTCATCACGCCATCGACCCCGCTGGCTGCGGTGAGCGCCTCTTCCCAGACCGTGCGATCGGGCGCTTCGTCCATGAGACCGGACAGCGCGGGCTTGAGGGTTCGAAGTCCATTCACGGTAATGAGCACCGCGGCAAGCAGCGCTGCCCAGTCGTCGGCTGCCTCGAAGCCTGGACCGCCGAGGAGCGCGATCGCAATACCCACGAACGCGGCCGCCGAGCTGATCGCATCGCTGCGGTGATGCCAGGCG
>Ga0136631_10000627_pt1 | contig 11022 bp, 7 predicted proteins | sample AntDrymUQ6012206_2_FD_104655 | JGI IMG/M metagenome (GOLD analysis project Ga0136631, IMG submission 104655) | Polar desert sand microbial communities from Dry Valleys, Antarctica - metaG UQ601 (22.06) | ecosystem: Environmental > Terrestrial > Soil > Desert | place: Antarctica: Dry Valley... | reverse complement strand
GTATTACCCGGCCGTTGGGCCGGCTATCCCCCGCCGAAGGTCATGTTCCTCACGTGTTACGCACCCGTCCGCCACTGAACCAGAGTTGCCCCTGGTCCCGTTCGACTTGCATGTGTTAGGCACGCCGCCAGCGTTCGTCCTGAGCCAGGATCAAACTCTCCAATGAGTGCTTGAACAGCTCTAGCCGAACGACCTGGTATATCTGTCGTCCGAATCACTAATGATCAGAGTAAACCCTATCTGGTCGGCCTCTGTGTCCGTCCAGATCAATGGGTCCGCACTCCATCACTATCTAGCTCACATCACTTGTCAAAGAGCCGTGCCGGCCACAAAAGCCGACAGCCACTAATTTTAACTGAGTTTTGAGTTGGAGTCAAGGGTAAGCTGCGGAGAACGAACCATTTCGCCTGCTTCAGCCAGCCCCTGAGCCTATCGCTCGTTTGGAGCCGCAAATCTCTGCGGATTCCACTAGCCCGATAAAATACCGAATGGCCTTCAACTTGTCAAGGCATAATTTCCCCGACGCGAGCAAGCAACGGTCGAGGGACGGCAACTTTAACTCCCCGCTGAGCCGGATGCAAGCCGAACGGAGCAACTCCCCCACCGCTCGCGGGTGGCCAGTAGGCTGCGACGAGCAGCACCGGAGCCCAGGTGATCGCCGGCTACCCGCTCCGCAGCAGCTCGAAGGGGCCGCGTCTCGGCGTGCCAGAACGCGATTATCCGTGGTGATGCACGACACGGAGGCCTCCTTCGCCTGCCTTAGTTTGTCCTCCATTGTCAGGTCTGCGCTCGTGCTGTCGCCCTCAATCAATTTGGAAATGCCCCGGACACCCGCCTTCCCAATACGCGTAAGGAGACTCACAATGGCGAAGCTCAAATCGCTGGACGATCTGCTCGTCCACGAACTGCAGGATATCTATCATGCCGAGGGACAGATCCTGAAGGCGTTGCCCAAGATGATCAAGGCCGCCAATCATCCGGATCTACAGGCCGCGTTTGAAGAGCACCTCGAGCAGACCGAGGGCCAGGTCGAGCGGCTGGAGCAGGCGTTCAAGCTCCTGGGCTTGCCCCCCAAGGGTAAAAAGTGCGAGGGCATGGCCGGGCTGATCGAAGAAGGCAAGAAGATGATGGAAGAGGACGCCGACCCGGCGGTCATGGATGCCGCGCTCATCGGCGCCGCTCAGAAGGTCGAGCACTACGAGATCGCCAGCTACGGCTGTGTCTGCACCTACGCCGAGATGCTGGGGTACGAGCAGGTCCACGACCTTCTCGGCCAGAACCTGGAGGAGGAGGAGACCACCGACGAGAAGTTGACCGTGCTTGCGGAGAGCGTGATCAATGTTGAGGCGGAGGAAGCCGACGACACCGAGGAGGAAGAAGCGTCAAGGTAGTCGCTCAGGCCAGATCCGAGGGGTGCGGCTCGGCGCTCGACAGCTTCGGGGTATCGATCACGACCCGTATCTGGCGGCGCGCAAGCCGGGCTCGCACGCGCAGGAGCAGTGACGTCCCCACCAGACCGAGTCCCAGCACCAACCCCCACCAGAGCCCAGCAGGGCCGAGCCGGGCGACAAACCCCAGGTAGACGCTCACCGGAATACCTACCAGCCAGTACCCGACGAGATTGGCCACCATCGGCGCCCGGGTGTCGCCCAGCCCGCGCAGGACACCCGAGGCAACGACCTGAATCCCGTCGAATATCTGAAACACGCCTGCAATCGGGATCAGACTGGCAGCTACTACGATCACCCCCAGGTCGCGGCTATAAAGCCGGGCCAGGGGCTCTGGCAGGGAGAGGAAGATCGCCCCGGTCACCGTCATGAAGGCCACCCCGCAGGCAAAGGCCGCTCGAGCTGCGCCCCTGGCTCCCTCGGTGTCTCCCCGCCCCACCGCCTGGCCGACAAGGACCGAGGCCGCGTCGCCGACACCCAGCGGCACCATGAACGTGAGCGCGGCGAGATTGATCGCTACCTGGTGTCCTGCCATGGCTTGTGTGCCCATCCAGCCCATCATCAGGGCGACCAGCGCGAACGCGCCGAATTCCAGGACGTGTTGAGCGCCTATGGGGATGCCCAGCCGGAACATCCGCACTAGGGGCTGGAGCTGCCAGATCTCGGGGCGAATGGGTGTGAGCAGGGGATTGAGGTCGCGCCGGGACGCGGCCCAGAGCCAGAGCACCAGGAGAACGCGGCTGAGCGTTGTAGCCCAGGCCGATCCCACCACACCCATGGCTTCGAAGCCGAAATGGCCAAATATGAACGCCCAGTTGAGGAGTCCATTGACCAGATTGGCCCCAATGATTGCCCCGACGATCGGGGCGGTTCGGCCCATAGACTGAAGGGTCTGGCGAAAGACCACGAACAGCAGGAACGGCAGGGTTCCCGGCGCCGTGCGGATCGCGTACGCGGCCGCCATGGGGATGACCTCTGCCGGCTGGCGCGCGAAGGTGAACAGCGGGCCGGCCGAGGTGAGAAGCAGCACTGCCGGGACCGTCAACACGGCTGCGATGATGATCCCGCGCTGGACCGCCCGCGCCACCGCCAGCCGGTCTCCGGCACCGACGGCCTGGGCGACGACCGGGTCCAATACCATCAGCGTGCCCATGGCGAACACGGCCAGGGTAAAAAAGTAGAGGTTGCCCAGCGCTACGGCCGCCAGGGCCAGTGCGGAGATATGGCCCACCATGACGGTGTCCACCACGCCCATCGCCATCATTCCCACCTGCACGATGACAACGGGGACGGCCAGCCGGAGCATGGGCCGAAGCTCGGCCCGCCGGGGGAGCACCCGACCCACTAGCGGAAGTCGCAACGACACTCAGGATTGGGCGGTTGACCGGGGCTGATCCGCCGCGGGACGAGGTTGCGCGAGAACGCGCTCTGCAAAGTCGAGGCGCTCGGCGAGGTCGGCGACCTCGGAGCGAAGAACGGAAAGTTCGTCCAGTGCTTCGGCGGACAGGCCATCCCCCCTCGATGCATGCTCGGGATCCCAGCGGGAGACGAGCCGGCCGTCGATGTCAGTGAAGGAGCCCCCGGCGACCAGAATAAGATCATAGAGGTACCAGAGTCCCAGTCCGCCGATAGTGCAGAGCATCAGGACGGCGGTGCCGGTCTTACCGACGTAGAAGCGGTGGGCACCGAACGGACCCAGCAGGGCGGCGAGGGCAAAGGCCACCCCTCGCGATTTGGGGGAGGGAGAATCGGACACGGATACTGTCATGTGCGGACACCGAAGGAGGAAGGTTATCCCACCGGAGAGCGTCCCGAGACGAAAGATGCGCCCGGCAGGACTCGAACCTGCGACCCACAGCTTAGAAGGCTGTTGCTCTATCCATCTGAGCTACGGGCGCTGAAAGGAACCGACCGGCCCAAGTATAATTGCGGGGGAAACCCGGCGCTCCACGCCGACGTACGGCCCTCAAAGTCCTGTCTCACTACTCGCCAATCCAGGAGGATCAGTGCTTCGATTTGCGCTGGCCGTGTACACTCTGCTGCTCCCCTTCCCTTCCGCTGCCTCACGGGAATCTGAACCCGTTGCACCCAAGACCGGAGAGGAGCTGCTTACACTGATGCGGGACCGGTACGTCGGCAAATGGTACCGAACCCTGACCTTTACCCAGAAAACCACGCTTCCCGATGGCAAGATCGAGACCTGGTACGAAGCACTCGAGCTGCCGGGCAAGCTCCGGATCGACATCGCCCCGCTGGACAGCGGAAAGACGCTGCTCTTCCGAAACGACTCACTGTACGTGTTCGATCAGAAGAAACTGAAGGCGTCCCGGCCCCTGGTCCACCCGCTGATGGTTCTCGGGTTCGACGTCTATCAGGCGCCGGTGAAGGAGACAGCCGCGAAGCTCCGGGCATTGAAGTTCGACCTGTCCAAAGTGCACGAGACCACCTGGCGGGGACGCCCGACGTACGTGGTCGGAGCCGCGCCGGGAGATACCACCAGCCCACAATTCTGGATCGACGCGGAGCGGCTCTACTTCGTCCGCAGCCTGGAGCCTTCCAAGAAAGATCCGGCGGTGATCAGCGAGACCATATTCGACAAATACGTTCCGCTGGCCGGAGGATGGCTCGAGACCGAGGTGCTGTTGCTTGCCAACGGCAAGCAGCAGGTCAAGGAGGAGTACAGCGATCCCAAGGCCAACGTGAAGCTGGATCCAGCGATCTTCGATCCAGGCGCCTGGAAGGCTCCGGACTGGGTCCGGAACGAAGGTGGGCGACGGCCCTAGTGGGCTCAATCCCCGGGCGAAGGTGGGCCTGATCACGGCAATTTGAGTGACGCTGGTTGAAGTTGGGGAGAGCCCTATGAGCCTCCCGACCTTCTGGCCGTCTTGCCTGGCAGTCTCATCGTGGCTCCTCATCTGCCCCCCGGCCGGGGCACAGGAGCCTTCTCGACCCGTTCCGGACGAGCGGCCGAGCTTTTGGCAGGCGGCCGCTGGTGTGGTCGCCGTGAACGGGCTCACCTGGTTTTATAACTGGCACGTCCAGCGCTGGGACTGGGCGGATGTCGGCACCCAGAGCTGGTGGGCTAACATCCGCCACGGGTTTACCTGGGATGACGACGCGTATGGGGCCAACCAGGTAGCCCACCCCTACCATGGCAGCCTCTACTTCAACGCCGCCCGGTCCAGCGGCTACGATTTCTGGGCCTCCACACCCTTTGTCGCCGCCGGAAGCCTCGGGTGGGAACTGTTCACCGAGAATGTCCGGCCCTCTCTCAATGACCTGATCAACACGACTCTCGGGGGTATCGCTCTCGGCGAGGCGGCTCACCGCATGAGCTCGCTTCTGACGTCCAGGGGGGCCTTCGGGCGGGGCGTGGGTGCCTTTGTCGTCAATCCCGTCGCGCGCACCCAATCGTTTCTCCACGACCGGGGAGGCCGCCCCGACAGCGCGCGCGTCACGGCCCCGGAATTCAGCTCCGCAGCGGTGGCGATTGGACAGCGCAGAGGCAGCGGAGCCTCTCCCGGCGCGCTAACGGAAAGCCGGGCGTTTGTCGGGGTCAGCATTCAGTATGGCAACGCCTTTGGTGATCGCGTGACCCGGCCTTACGATGCTTTCGAGTTCAGCCTGCATCTCAGCCCGGAGGACCACGTCGTCCTTTCACATGTCGCGGTGTCCGGCATGCTGTTGCGACGGACCCTCGTCCGCTCGACCAGCAACCAGCTGTTCCTGGCACTGTACCAGCATTACGACTACGACGATCTCCCCGCCTTCAAGGCCAGCAGTCAGAGCCTGAGCGGCGCCCTCCTCTACCGGAGAAGCGCCGGCGCACGAACCCAGCTCCACATGGGAATGCATCTGGAAGCGGTACCGCTCGGGGCTGTCTCCTCGGACTACAACGGTTTTCGGCGCCGGGATTACGACTATGGGCCCGGCCTCGGCGGCAGATTCACGGCATCGGTACGGAGGGACGGGCGGGATATGCTCCGGCTGGATGCCAGGACGGTCTGGATTCATAGCGTGTACGGAGCCCGCGCCAATCACCTGGCGACCACGGCCCGATTGAGTGCCGCAATACCGGTGGTACGAATGGTGAGTGTCGGGGGGGACGTGGGCGTGACGGTGCGGCGCAGCTCATATCGGGAAATGCCGGCCGTCAGCAAACGGGTGCCGCAGGTCCGGGCCTACCTTATCTGGTCGCCTTCCTGAGGCATTACTCCTCGCGTTAGTCGGAAGACAGACTCGTGTGGAAGCCAGGCAGCATGTGGAAAGTGCTCCACACCCTCTCCCAATCCAGCGAACTGCGCAACTCCATGCATTCGCTGATCTTTCTCCCCGCGGCGCACTGCCGCCATGCTTAGCACGCCTCGTGCACAGCCCCGATGATGGAAGACGGAAATTGGGATCGGGGTGCTCTAAGGGGGCGCAGCAATGCCCGTGCGTACTAGGAATGTGGCGTGGCTGCGCGGTGGGGTCCCTGCAGGGCTCCTGGTCGGTCTGATCCTGCACGTCAGCTGCGGCGGTAATACAGAGCCTCCTCGCGCCGCGGCCATTCGAATAGAGCTTCGTCAGCTCTGTCCCTCCTCACCGGCCAGTCCTACCAACTTACGGCCACTCCCATGGACGCCGGCGGCTCGGCTCTGGCGGGCCTCGAGATCGACTGGAGCTCAGGCGATTCAGGCGTTGCAACTGTGGACGGCTCAGGCCTGGTCACCGGCCTTATGCCCGGCTCAGCGAGGATCGTCGCCTCGGCCGATACCGCGTCAGGCGAAACCGGTGTCACTGTCCTTGCGCAAGTAACTGAGCTCACGATCAGTCCATCCTCCCCCAGCCTTCTGCCTGGCACCACCCTTCAACTGATCGTTTCCGCCGAGGACGCGTGGGGGGGACCGATAGATGGCAGGCCCGTCCTTTGGGCCACCGACGATCCTTCAGTAGCCACCGTTTCCGCGGCGGGTCTGGTTGCCGGCGTCCACCCGGGCTCCGCAACAGTCACCGCTACCGTGAGCAAAAAGACCGAAGAGGTTTCGGTCCTGGTCGTCGAACCTATATCAGCCCTCGACCTGGCCCCCCGCACCGCCATTCTCCACCCAAGGGAAGAGCTACAGTTCACGGCCACGTTGCGCGATGCGGACGGCGGGATCATCGAGGGCCGGCCCATCGGGTGGACCGTCAGTGATCCCGGCATCGCGTCGATTACCGAGGACGGCAAGGTGACCGCGAGGCGGTCGGGAACCGCGTCCATCACCGCTGACGCCGAAGGCCAGCAGGCTGTAGCCAGGCTGATCGTACAGGCGGCGGTTGGATCAGTGTCCCTCAACGCTGGAGGCGGAAAGGTCCGGCCGGGCGGAACGTTGCAACTCGAAGTGACGCTCAAGGATGAGAATGGCAACTTATTGGACGAGCGGGACGTCGCGTGGACCTCCGATCAGCCCAATGTGGCCACCGTCTCCAGGTCTGGCGTGGTTAAAGGGATCCGGCCCGGCCCGGCAACCGTGACCGCCAGCTCCGAGGGGAAAGAGGGACGCGCAGCGGTCACGGTGGAAGAACCGGTCGCCCGGGTTGTGGTGACGCCGGGGACTCGCCGGCTGGTCCTAGGCGAGGTGTTCGGATTCAGAGCCAGCCTTCGTGCTGCCGATGGCGAGGTCCTGACTGGCCGGCAGGTGGAGTGGTCGAGCGAGCGGCCCGGCGTGGCCACGGTGAACAAGGAGGGCCGCGTGACCGCCGTCGGCGAGGGCACCACCGAGATCGAGGCCATCAGCGAAGGCATCGAGGGTGTTGTGACCGTCGTGGTTTGGCAACCCGACGACCAGCCGGTGGTCCTGGTGGGGGCGGGCGACGTTGCCAGCTGTCTCGGACAGGGTGACGAACAGACAGCCAGGCTTCTCGACCAGATTCCAGGGGTCGTGTTTATCGCGGGGGACAACGCCTACCCGGATGGGAGCGAAGCGGACTACGCCGACTGCTATGAGCCGACGTGGGGCCGGCACAAGTCCCGAACCCGCCCCGTCCCGGGCAACCGTGAGTATCTGACCCCGAACGCTCGAGGCTATTTCAATTACTTCGGCGCGGCCGCCGGCGACCCCGCCACCGGATACTACAGCTATGAGCTCGGCGCCTGGCACATCCTGGCGCTGAACACACAATTCACCGGGAGAGAGGGCAGCCCGCAGGCGGAGTGGGTCAAGGCCGACCTCGCAGCTCACCCGAAGAAATGCACACTCGCCATCTACCACGTTCCGCTGTTCGGGCCTGATAGCCTCTCGCCCAGAATGGAGCACGTCTTCGACCTGCTTCATAAAGCCGGCGCAGAGCTGGTCATTAACGGTCATGAGCACAACTATCAGAGGTTCGCGCCGCAGACGGCCAAGGGCGTGTACGACCCCGAGCGCGGGGTGCGCGAATTCATTGTGGGCACCGGGGGGAAGGGCGTGGGTGTGGCTGACAGGACGCTGCCCAACCGGGAAGTGGCTTACGGAGGAGGCTTCGGGGTGCTCAAGCTGAAACTCTACCAGGAAGCCTACAGCTGGGAATTCGTCTCGGTGGCAGGCAAGACCTTTAGCGATAGTGGCAGCGCAAGCTGCCACTGACAGCCAAGGTCAGTCGGAACTTTCCTTCCTCATCATGCAAAATCGGGGCGCCGGGATTCGAACCCGGGACCTCCTGCTCCCAAAGCAGGCGCGCTACCGGACTGCGCCACACCCCGTCCTCTGTTAACAACCGTGCAACATAGTGTCGTTGACCCCCTCAAACCAATTCAGTCCGCACCAAGGACTTGAGGCCTCCCGCCATAAGGCTGTGTCTGAAGTCACAGCGTAGCCAGGGAGCCGGGCTCACTGTCAAGCGCCTGATGATTCCACTGAACTGACCTCTGGTTCTCTTCAGCCGCTACAGGGGGCCCGGATGCGAGCCACCAGCGCCCAACTCTCATTCTCCGTCTTGCTGGCACTCGCGCTCGCCTGTGGCGGAGAGTCCGCTACCGGCCCGGGGACTGGCACCATCGAGATTACAGCCACCACCGTAGGGGTGGAGGCAGATCCTGATGGGTACATGGTACAGGTCGATGCCGGGGAGCCGCACGCGATCGGTACCGGAGCAACCGCTCAGGTCACCGATGTAGCAGTTGGAGACCACGCGGTCCTTCTGGTTGGCCTGGCCTCCAACTGTACCGTCGAAGGGGAAAATCCGAGCAGTGTGACCATGGAGGCGGGACAAACGCGGTCGGTGAGCTTCACGGTCAGATGCGCCCCGACAACGGGCGCGGTGCAGGTTACGGCGACCACCACAGGACCAGCTGCCGACGCCGACGGCTATACCCTTACAGCCGACGGATCGGAGAGGGGCACGCTGGCAGCCAACGCGACGCTTCCGATCGACGGTCTGACTTCCGGCGAGCACACCATCGGCCTGGGCGGCGTGGCGGGGAACTGCCAGGTCCAGGGAGACAATCCGCATACCATCAGCGTCGCGGCAGGCACCAACATCGAGGTAGCATTCGCGGTCGTGTGTAGTACGCCTTCCCCCGGCGCAGGTACACTCCAGATCCAGACCGCGACTACTGGCCCTGATCCCGACCCCAACGGCTACACCTTTGCCGTGGATGCCGGGGTCTCGCAGCCGATCGCCATAAATGGCAGCAATTCGCTTTCGAACGTGGCTGCGGGCGCTCATTCGGTGCAACTCTCCAACCTCGCCCCGAATTGCGCCGTCGTTGGCCAGAACCCGCGGCCGGTTACACTGGAAGGCGGCACGACCGCGAGCGTAAATTTCTCGGTCACCTGCTCCGCCACCAGCGGAACCATTCGAGTCACTGTAAATACCTCGGGAGGGCCGACCGACCCCGACGGGTACGGAGTAAAGGTAGATAATCAGTCGCGGCGTACCCTCGGTACCACCGGGTCAACCAACATCCCTGCTCCTGCCGGGAATCGCACGGTGGAGCTGACTGGTGTGGCCCCCAACTGCCAGGTTGCAGAGGGCCGTTCGAGACCCGTCAGCGTCGAGGTCGGGGCCGTAAAGGAAGTGAGCTTTGCGGTGGCATGCATGGCCATAACAGGGTCTATCCAGGTCAGCGTAACGTCTTCCGGCTCGCCGCCCGATGCTGGTTACACCGTAGACCTGGACGATGGCGGAGCCAGCCAGCCGATCGGCATCAATGGAACGACAACCTTCGCCGGGGTTTCGGCAGGCGGCCATACCGTCACCGTTCTCGCTGCGCTGAACTGCACGGTTCCGGAAGGGGCGGAGCAGTTTGTCACAGTGACAGCTGGGAGCACGGCAGAGGTCGCCCTCGCGGTCACCTGCTCCGCTCCGCAAGAGGCATGGACGGCGCTCGACCTGCCGCCCGGGTTCCGTGGGTCGGCCATCTGGGCCACATCGGCTTCCGACATCTTCGTGGCCGGAGCGTCGGAAGGGTCGTCGGACGGAGTGATACTTCACCACGACGGGCAGAGCTGGACGGAACAATTCCGGGCCAACCAGGTCCTCCTCGGTGGCTTGTGGGGGAGCTCCGCCACAGAGGTGTTCGCCGCCGGGAACCCGACCGCAGGAAGCACTTCGCCGGGGCTGGTCTTGCGCTACAACGGCTCGCAGTGGTCTGACGTGGGTCCGACCGAAGAGTTCGACCACTACCTCGCAGTGTGGGGAACGTCCGCGACAGACTTGTTCGCCGCAGGCTGGTTCGACGCGATCCCCGCGAATGGGCTGGTACGGCATTTCAACGGCGCTGAGTGGTCGGTGATGACCGGTCACGGCTTCGGCACCAATGGCCAGATTACCGATCTGACCGGATCTTCGGCGACCGATGTCTACGCCCTGGGGTCCGAGTCCACATTCGGCACCGAGCCGTCGGTCACGACCTCGGCGATTGCCCGCTATGATGGCAGCGGATGGACGCGGAGCTTCGCGACCACGCAATACCAGCTGAACGGTGTCTGGGCGGCGGGACAAAACGATGCCTTCGCGGTGGCAAATGAGGGTTACATCTTTCACAACGACGGTGCCGCCTGGACCCAGATGCTGAGTCCCACAGGACACAACCTGCAGGATGTGTGGGGAAGGTCTGGTACCGATGTGTACGCCGTTGGGGACGGCGGCATTCTTCACTACGACGGCTCGACCTGGTCCTTCTCGAGCACAGTGCCCGGCACACGGGTCTGGGGCACGGCCAGCGAGGTCTTCGTGCTTACCAATAATTCGGTGTTGCGTAAATCAGGACTGTGATCTGGGCTTGAGAGCGTTGGCGAGGGCGCGGAGCGCGCGTCCCCGGTGGCTCACCGCGTCCTTCTCCTGGTCCGTTGCCTCGCCGAACGTCTTCCCCAGCTCGTCGCTGAAGAAGTAGGGATCGTAGCCGAAGCCGTTGGTGCCGCGCGGTGCGTCGAGGATACGTCCCGTGCAGTCGGCTTGGCAGATTGTCGGGACCGCGCCATAGGAAGGCAAGTAGAACAGAACCGCACGGTAGCGGGCCAACCGCCTCGATTCCGGCGCGCCGGCAAGTCGGCGCATCAGCTCGGCATTGTTGGCCGCGTCGATCTCCGCGTCGCTACCCGTGCCCCCCGCCCATCGCTTGGAGTGCACC
>Ga0136631_10000626_pt1 | contig 11033 bp, 8 predicted proteins | sample AntDrymUQ6012206_2_FD_104655 | JGI IMG/M metagenome (GOLD analysis project Ga0136631, IMG submission 104655) | Polar desert sand microbial communities from Dry Valleys, Antarctica - metaG UQ601 (22.06) | ecosystem: Environmental > Terrestrial > Soil > Desert | place: Antarctica: Dry Valley... | reverse complement strand
GGTGGACGGCGACTTCATCGGGGAGTTCGAGCGGGTGAGCTATGTCGTGGCGCCGAGGGCGCTTCGGGTGATGCCCTAGGAGGGCGGGCTGCGCACAGTCAGCCGCGCTGCTCGGAATCCTGCAGAGCCCTGTCCCTCGCCTCCATCAAGGGCCGAAGCGTGCGCGAGCGCTGTTTCTTCTCTCGGCGTCCGCTGCCACCCTCGTCCTTAGACGGCTGATCGAATTCCGGTCGACCGACGGGCCTCTCGCGGGTGCGGTACTGGAATCGCTTGGTGCTACCCGGCCACGGAGATCCGATCACCGACCACCACGCTCTCATCGACGAGCGCTTCGCATGCACCGCAGCCGAGCGGAGAAGCCGCACGCGCTGATCGCAGGGCGACCCGCGCAGCGCCTACTAGCTGGCTCAGGGCCTGTAGGGCAGGCAACATCGCCCTCACGCAGGCCTACCTGACGCTTAGCGAAGTGCTGGGCCACACCGACATCCTGCTCGACGAGGGGCGGGTGGCCGAGGTCGAGAACCAAAGGGTAGTGCGCTTCAAAGCTGTGGAGCAGCCCACTTGACAGGCCGGCGCGCAGCTATGGTCGCGGCGCATCGTCGGGCAGCTCGCCGTGTGCCTCGCTCAGCCGGTCAAGATCGAGCTGGTCGCTGCCCCGCCCAGTTGCACGCTTCATCGCGACGAGGTCGGCGAACGAGCAGATGGGCGCCTCAACACCATCGACTCGCTTCACATCCGAGCGGTCGAGCACATCATTGAATGGCGCCGGCAGGAGCTGTTCGGACAGGATGTCCACCAGGCAATGGGGCGTGCGGAGAGCCAGCGCGCCCCCGGCCGGCAGCCCTAACGATGACGTAACGGATTCCCGCCTCGTTAAGATCCCGCAGCGCCGCCGCGAAGTCGTTCACCCCTGTAGCCAGAGATCGATCGCGACCTTGCTCAGAGCGACACCCTCGTCGAGCAGATCCTGTTGATCGCGTAGCGCGTCCTCGATCAACACGTACCGCCGCCAAGCCTCGTTGGCGGCTGCGTGATCGCCGTGACTCTGCGCCGCATGCGCTTGAGCCGCCGCTTGCCGTAGGCGTCGCTGCTGATCGATCGCCACCCGGCAATCCTACCGCCCAGACGCCCTAGGTTGATTCGGTGCCGGCGGACAACGGCGCGCCCGTTCCCCGGCGCTGCCGAGGGTGGCGGCTTGCGATAGTCGTGGCCCTGCGCATACAGTCCCGGCTATGGACATGCACCTGTCGCGCGGTGAGGGCACGTCCAAATTCTTCCCGTTCGCGCTTATCGCCGCCCTGATGCTGATCGTCCTCGCGATCCTCCTGACCGCGAACGAGATCCGCTTTCAGGGCTGCGTCGAGACGAGCTACAGGCAGACCGCCATCAACGCCGACCACCCGCGTCAGGCGATCGGCATCCAAGAGTGCTCGCGCTTGCCGGTCGGGGCCTGAGCGAGCCGCGAGCGTCTCGCTCAGGCCCCAATGGATGCCCCGATTGCCGCCGCACACAGGCCTGAGCCCCGGGAGCCGGGCTCCGTCGCCATCGTCCACGACTATCTGAACCAGCGCGGCGGTGCCGAGCGAGTGGTACTTGAGCTGGCATCGATGTGGCCCGAGGCGCCGATCTACACGTCGCTCTACCGGCCGGAGTCAACGTTCCCTGGGTTCGGCGAGCTTGACGTGCGGACGAGCTTCCTCGACCGGCTGCCCGTCGACCGACGCTTCCGCACGCTCTTCCCGCTTTACCCCGCGGCATTCACGTCGCTGGGGAGAATCGATGCCGACCTCGTCGTCTCCAGCTCGAGCGGATGGGCGCACAGCGTGCGGACGAGCGAGCGAGCATTTCACGCGGTCTACTGCCATACGCCGGCCCGCTGGCTCTACGGAGGCGAGTACATGAACGCCCAAGTCGCTCAACGTCTGATGGCCCCGTTCGGACGCCTTTCGCGGACGTGGGACCGGCTGGCAGCCCGCCGACCCGACCTCTACATCGCCAACAGCGAGCTCGTGCGCCGGCGGATCTGGGCCAGGTACGGGCGAGACGCCTCAGTGGTGTATCCACCTGTTGACGTCGATCGGTTCCGCCCCACCACCCGAGGCGATCGCCTCCTTGTCGTCTCGCGGCTGTTGCCCTACAAGCGCGTCGATCTCGCCGTCGACGCAGCGTCCCGGGCCGGGATCGGCCTCGACGTCGTCGGCGAGGGCCCGGCACTGCCGGACCTACATCGCCGCGCCGGACCAACGGTGGAGTTTCACGGCCGGCTCCCAGACGGAGACGTCACGAAGCTCTTCGAAGATTGCCGTGCGTTCTGCGTGACGGGCTCCGAGGACTTCGGCATCACGAGCGTGGAGGCGAACGCGGCCGGCAAGCCGGTCGTCGCCTTCGCGGGGGGCGGCGCGCTTGAGATCATCGAGGAGGGTGTCACGGGCATCTTGTTTAGACAGCAATCCGCCGACTCCGTGCTAGACGGTATCCGGCGCTGCGACGCACTCGAGTCGTCACCGGAGTTGATCGCTGAGCGGGCGCGGCGCTTCTCGCGAAAGGTGTTTAGGAGCCGGCTCGGGGACGTACTGGGCGATGCCATGACCAGGAAGCGGTGTTCGGTCGCCCGATGACGCTCGCTCAGCTTGCCGCGGAGTCGAACGCCGCGCGATAGGCAGCGAGCATTCCCGCCGCGTGGCGGGCGGGAGCGAAGCGCTCCACGACCACCTCCCGTGCTTGCTTCCCCATCGCCTTAGACGCCGCGGGGTCGCGCAAGAGCTCAGCTGCTGCCGCAGCCCAAAGCGCGGGCTCGCGCGGAGGAAGGAGTCGTCCGGTCACGCCGTCCTCCAAGACCTCGGCGGGACCCCCAATGCTCGTGGCGAGCACCGGTAGCCCCATCGCCATTGCCTCAGCTGCGCTCCGGCCGAACGGCTCCTCCCAGGACGGCAGCAGGGCGAGGTCACAGGCCCCCAGCACTTCGGCCACATCGCGCCGCTCCCCGAGGAAGCCCACAGCACTGTCGACGCCGAGCTCTGTGGCGAGCGTGTGAAGCGAGGCCAGATACGCGCGGTTGTCGTGGCGGGTCGCGCCCGAGACGAACTTCGTCTCTCCGACGAGGAGCAGGCGCGCCTCGGGGAATTCCGCAAGCAGCGCCGCGAGGATCCGGATCGCGTCGGACTGCGCCTTCCACGGCGTGATCTGGGCCACCATCCCGAGTACCGGCCCAGCGGCTGGAAGTCCGAGTGCCGCTCGCGCGGCGGGAGCATCGAAGCGCGCCGGATCAAAGCGCTCCGCGTCGACGGCATTCTCGACGATCTTCACGCCGGAGGTCTCCCAGTCGGGGGAGAGGCGTTCGGCCGTGTGCCGCGAGATCGCCACGAGGCCGTCTGCGCCGCGGAGCACTCGCCGCACGGCGGTGCCGGCGCGTGACCGGGGCAGAAAGTCGCGCAGATGGCAGACACAGGGCGGGCCCCCGAGGCGACGCGCCAGCACTGTGATCACCCCAGCCTGCATGGTGTTGGCATGTATCACCTCCGCCCGCTGCGCGTGGGCTCGGCGACGAACGGCCAGCGCCATCGCCATCGCCTCGGTCGCGGCGCGCGGGGTGTGGATCGGGTGGATCTTGAACGAACCGGTGGTACCTCGAAGCGCGAAGCGTGGAAGGCCGAGGGCGGCCACCTCAGCGGCGAGCTCGCCGTCGGGACACGCCACGAGCGGCTCGATTCCGATCGCCGGCTCCGCGCGCAAGAGCTCGAGCAGCGACCGCTCGGCGCCGCTGACGAGGCTCGTATGGCTGAAGTGGAGAACCCGCACGCCGGCGCTAACGGTCTGCCGGACCGGGTCCGCCACCCGCGGCGACGTCGAGCAGCAGATCCTCGACCCGCCGGGCGACGAGCGGCCAGGTGGAGGCCTCGGCCCGCCGCCGGCCCGCCGCGCCGAGCCGGGCGGCCAGCTCCCGGTCGAAGAGCAGGGTGGTGATGGCGTCGGCCAGCGCGACGTGATCGGTCGGGTCGATGAGCAATCCCGTCTCCCCGTCGCTCACCGCGTCGAGGGCGCCGCTGACGTTACCTGCAACCACCGGCAGTCCGCGGGCTCCGGCCTCGAGATAGACGATGCCAAAGCCCTCTCCTGTCGCGCGTCCGGCCGGGATGCGACTCGGCATCGCGAACACATGCGAGCGGTTGAGCCACGTGTCGCGCTCGGCGTCGTCGATCTGCCCAGCGAAGATCACACTGTCGCTCACGCCGGTAGCCGCCACGAGGCTCTCCATCTCTCCGCGTATTGCGCCCGAGCCGATCACCACCCAGCGCGCGCCGGGAACGCGGCTGAGTACGAGCGGCAATGCCCGGGTCATGACATCGTGGCCCTTGTACCGCTCCTCGATCCGAGCGACCGTGACGATGGTTGGATCCCCTCGCGGAGGTGCGCCCGGGCGAGGCCCGACATCGACGCCGGGTGTGATGAGGACGAGCCGTTCTGGGTCACCGCCCGCCTCGAGCGCCAGGTCGCGAGTGTGAAGCGAGATCACAACCGAGGCGCGGGCGTTGTGCTGGGCGAGGCGTGCCAGCTTCGGGCGCGATCCTATTTCGTTCGCGTACAGGTACTGGACCACGGGAATCCCGCGCGCGAGCGATACTGCGCGAGCGCCCGGGCTCGTGATGATGTGCCCGCTCAGCACCAGGTCGGGACGGAAGCGCGCGGCCTCGATCAGAGCCTGGCCGTTGATCGCCGCAAGCGACGCCTGGCGCCATCGCGCAGGGCCGACCCGAACTACGTCAAGTCCCTCGGCCCGGTCCGTCGCTTCGGCTCCGGCCGCTGCGGGCGCGACGGTCCGGACCGTCATACGGCCGAGATTCCCGACGACCCGGTGGATCAGATGCTGGATGCCCCCGGGCATGGGGGGATAGTCGGGCGTGAGGACGAGGAGGCGCGGTCGGCTAGGCGGCACGGGAGCCGAGTATCGGGTCGAGCCAGAGGCCGAGCGCCAGGAGGGGCCACAGCACCGCGCTCCAGTCGCGCCTGCCGGTCGAGTGTTCGTCTGCCAGCGATCGGACGCGGGCGCGGTCGAACCACCCGTCGGAATAGAGCCGCCCGCTCTCGATCTGGGCCTCGACCACCGGGAGGAGCGGACCGGCGAGCCATGCCCTGAGCGGCACCCGAAACGCGGTCTTGGCCGGTGACAGAACTGCATCGGGCAGGAGCCGCTGGAGCACCGCACGCAGCAGGTGCTTCCCACCACTGCGAAGGTGGACATCCGGCGCTACCGTGCAGGCGAGCTCTATCAGCTCGCGTTCGAGGTAGGGCGTCCGCACCTCCAGCGAGGCGAGCATTCCGGCGCGGTCCGCCTTTGCGAGCACATCGCCGGGCAACCAGTGGAGCTGATCCAGCCGCATGAAACGTCCGGCTACGCTCGCGCTGCCGGCCGGCCCGGCGATGCCCTCGAGATCCAGCAGGCGATCGGCGCCAGAGGGTTGCGGCGAAAGCCGCGGGCCGTAGAGCCCGGCGCGGTGGTGGCGCCGGCCGTCGGTCACCCAATCGAGGTGACGCTCGAGGGCCTCCTGCGGGCGAAGAACGTCCTCGAGCCTGCGCGTACGGCCCCTTGCACCGACGCTGGCGAGCACTGCCGCTCCGGCCCGGCCGACCGCCACGGGCACGAACTGCTCGAGCGCGTCGGCGTGCTGGAGCCAGCGATAGCGTGGATAGCCTCCGAAGAGCTCGTCGGCGCCCTCTCCACCGACGGCGACGGTCACGTGGGAACGTGCGAGCTCGGCGACCGCGTGCAGAGCCACGAGCGCTGGGTCCGCGACCGGCTGGTCGAGGGCGGCAAGCAGCCGCGGCACGCGCTCCGCGATCTCATCCTCTGCCAGTACGAGCTCGTGGTGCTCGGTGCCCAGGCTGGCCGCCGACCTCCGGGCCGGGGCCGCCTCACTCACTTCACCGACGTCGTACCCGACCGTGAACGTCTTGACCGGGTCTGTCGAGGCGCGCGCGGCCAGACCGGCGATAAGCGTTGAGTCGAGCCCGCCGCTGAGGAAGACGCCCAGCGGAACGTCGGAGATCATCCGGCTGCGCACCGCGGCCGTGAGGCGCTCCCCCACCTCGTCCACAAGATCGCTGAGATGCTCGCTCGAGCGCCGCGGCGTCACGGGCGGCTCCCAGTAGGCCTCGATCCGCGCCGGACCGGTGGGCGGATTCCAGGTCAGCATGTGACCCGGCGGAACCTGGCGGATGCCCTTCACCATCGAGTCAGGTCCAGGCACGTAGCCGAAGACGAAGTAGGCATCCACAGCCACGGGATCTATCTCCGGCGTACCCGGTAGCCCGGCCAGGAGGGCAGTGAGCTCCGATGCGAAGGTCAGAACGCCGTCGTGTTCGGCGTAGAACAGCGGCTTCTCGCCCATCCGGTCCCTGGCAAGCAGCAGGCGCCTCTGGCTTTCATCCCAGATCGCGAAGGCGTACATGCCTTCGAGAGCGTGAACGAGCGCCGCGCCGTGGTCCTCGTACAAGTGCACGAGCACCTCGGTGTCGGTGCCGGTCGCGAGGCGGTGGCCACGCTCACGCAGCCGGCGCTGGAGGCTCGGGTGGTTGTAGACCTCGCCGTTGAGGACGGCCCAGACCGTTCCTTCCTCGTTGGCGAGAGGCTGATGCCCTCCCTCGACGTCGATGATCGAGAGACGTCGGGCCCCCAGCGCGACGCCCGCTGCCGGGTCCACGTGCACACCTTCGTCATCCGGCCCCCGATGCACCATGGCGGCGTTCATGGCCGCCACGGCACCGCCCCTCGGGTCGCGGGTGGAACCGCAGATGCCGCACATTCGGGGACACCGTAGCCGTTCAAGCGCGCAAGCCCGCATGAGCCACCGCCGTCCGCCGCCGCGGGCTTCGGCGATTTACACGCTCCGTGTGCGGCGTCGGCGTCGAGGACGAGCCGGCGACCCTGCTTCAAGCGTCGCGGGGTTCCATTGCGAAGGGTGATTCAGGCGGGTTTCCCTCCACTATGCGACCGCCACGACCCTGGGGACGTTCGTTGGGTTGAAGGTCGTCCCGACCAAGGCCGACAAGTCTGCGAATGCCCGCGGGTATTCATCTGGCCCCACAGTTCGGCTAGCAGCGCTCCGAGGAGCAGGTTGCGAACGGCGACTACAGCGATAGCCAACCCGTCGCCATCGACGAGACGCGAGTAGGTGGCACCCGTGTCCAGGCTGGTGAGAAGCATCGCGGCGAGCAACAGGCCACCAGCGCGCCACTCACGGCGACCAGCAAGTAGTCCGAGCACCGGTGCCTGCCAGATGAGGAACTGCGGGGACAGCACCTTCCCGAGAACAACGGTGGCTACGACAGCCCCGAAGCATCCGGCCACAAGCGACCAGCGAGCAGCTGACGTGCTTGCCATTTGGTCGCTGAGTGCGCGGTGCAGTCGCACGGTTAGCGCGAGGAGCACCAGCCCAATCGCCAGAGTTCCTGCGGCGATCAAGAGGGCGCCGCCCGCGCCGACGACGTTGTCCGAACCGAAGGAACTCTGAGTGCGCGGGGCGCCAACCCCAAAAAAGTCGCCGAGGCGTAGCAGTACAGCGGGCGTGCTATGCACTTGGGCTGGCCGGTCGAGGTGAAACTCGATCATGTCTACCACTCCGGTCGCAGAGACCGCGACGGCGAGTGCGATGCCGGCCAGGAGCACAAGACCGAAAGCGGCACCCGCTCGCATGGCCGCCCGGTGCCCGTGCGTCGCGACGAGCCAAATGCCTGCCACCGGAACCAGCACGAGCGGAAACACCTTGGTCAGGACAGCGAGAGCCATCACGATCCCCGATGCACGCGCGCGACCCCGGAGGAGGAGCAGCACCGTGGCGACGACAAGCCCAGTTGGCGCGAGGTCGAAGAACCGAGGAGGGTGGACCGACAGCGCCAGGAGGCCGAGGGTGAACGCAGCCGTGACATACATGCGGTTCGCGTCGACAAGGTCTGCGATTTTCAGGGTGAGCGCCTGGCCACTGGCCGTCGAGGCATCGGCGTGCATAGTCTTCGTACAGCGGGAAATCGCCTGCGTGCCCACCGGTGCCACTCCGCAATACCGCCCACCCGACGAGTAGTGCCAGCAAGGCGCCACCGAGGACGACGAAGGTTGGCTTCTCACGTCTTGCCATCGCGCGAGCACGCTAGCCGAGGTTCACGCGCAGCCTCGAGCGGCTCTGAGTCGCCGGTCCGGCGCCGAGCGAGCGTTCGCGTAACCACCAGCAGCAGAAGGATCAACACGCGAAGACAGCCGGGGGATGAGATCTCTCCATCTGACAGGATCGGCTCGTGCCACGACTGCTCTCCGGTCGAATGGAGCTGATCCGGTCCCTCCCCGATCGCTTGAAGATCGCCCTCGACCAGCAATGGCGGGTCGAGCATCGCCTCACTGCGCCGGCCGGGGCCTACGCCGAGTTGGCGCGTCGCTGGCACACACAAGACGACCCGATGAACGGACGTGCGCGCAGCCTGGCGCCATACGAGCTCGCGGTCCTGTCGCAGTCGGGGGAGGACGGTGTGCTCTGCGAGATGCTTCGCCGGATCGGGCCCGAGCGCCACAACGAGAGCTTCGTCGAGTTCGGTACGCAGGAGGGCAGCGAGACGATCTGCGGATTCCTGGCGTACGCGCTAGGTTGGCCGGGCCTGTTCATGGAGGGCGACCCCGTCGCCGGCAAGGTGCTCGAGCAACGCTGGGCCGGCGCGGACGTACGGACGGCGACGTCGTTCATCACGCCGCAGAGCCTCAACGCCCTGCTGGACGCTCACGACGTGCCGCACGAACCGGCGGTTTTCGTCATCGACGTCGACGGCGACGACTACCACCTGTGGAAGGCGCTTGACCGCAGACCGAACGTCGTGGTCATCGAGTACAACGGCTCGCTGCCGCTCGAACGAGATCACGTGGCTGTTCCGGCCTATCGCGGTGACGTTGAGGTTGGTTGAAGGATTTGAATACGCTCGCCGTCCTGATGTGGCGGAGACGAGCGGCACGACTTGTAGGCGTCCTCCCCGACATACGCGGGAGGGCGCAGGTTGCGCGGCGGCTTCAACCCAGCGACGCGACCTCCGTTACGTGGTCGCTACGGTCGAATGGGTTCGCGTTCGAACTGCCCAGCAGTTCGTCGATCGCCTGGCGGGTGGCCTGCACGAGGGAGTACGACCGCGCTGAGGTCGATTACCTGTCGCGCTTCATCAGCCCGGAGACGACGGTGCTGGACATCGGCGCTTCAATGGGCCTCTGGACGGTTCCTCTCGCGAACGTCGCCAAAGCGCGGGGCGCGGAGACAGTCGCCTTCGAGCCGATGCCCGCAAACGTCGGGTGGCTCGAGCGGAACCTTGCGCTCAACGACCTAGAGGTTACGGTCAACCCCGTCGCACTGGGCGCCGAACACGGCAGCGCCCACATGTCGACCAACGAGGCCGATGGCGGGAACGCGGTCCTCGGTGTTGACGGACCCCCTGGCGAGACGCAAGTGGAGGTCCCCGTTCGACGACTTGATGACTTCTCCCTGCCTTCGCGGGTGAGCTTGGTCAAGGTCGACGTGGAGGGGTTCGAGGTCGAAGTCCTCCGTGGCGCTATGGAGATGATCCGCCGCGACCGACCGATCATCTTCGGGGAGTTCAACCCGATCTGGCTGGAGATTCGCGAGGTCGACGTGGGCGAGCTATTCGATGATCTTCGTGATCTGGGCTACGAGATCTTCGCGCTCGAGGCCACCCGTACCCGTCCCTGGATGGCGACCCGCCGGGTAGCTCCGCGCCAGCCTGCCGACCTGGGCGTAGGCGACCTACTGCTGAAGCCCCGCTAGTTGCCGTTGACGGAGAACTGGACGGGCAGTTCGCGGTCGTGGTAGTCGACGGCAACCTGCCCAATCTTCGACCACCAGCTTCGTGATTCTGTTCTTCGCTGCCCCGCTCATTTCTTACCGCCCTTGCGACCCAAGGCAACAGCGGCGGGATCTTTCCCATCGGGTCGCGTCTCCCAGCTGCGGTAAATCGCTCGGCCTCGTCGTAGGTACGGCGTAGGTTCCCCGCAGTCCTGACCAGACCATCGAAGGGAGACCTACGCCGTGAGACGCACCGTAGCGCCGTCGGCGGAGATAGAGCAGAAGATCGATGACCTGTTGGCCGGCGGGCTTGCCGCCGGCGACCCCGAGGGGCCGCTCTCGGAGCTCGCCCAGCTGGGCGCGAGGCTGATCATCCAGCGCGCGGTCGAGGAGGAGTTCGACGCCTGGTTGGGCCGCGCTCGCTACGAGCGCAAGCCCGACGCTGAGCCCGGCAAGCGCAACGGCTGGCGTCCGCGTCGGGTGCAGTCGGCCGAGGGGGAGATCGAGGTGGAGTTGCCGCAGCTGCGTGAGGCGGCCGAGCCGTTCACCTCGAAGCTGTTCCCGCGCGGCTCGAAGCGGCTGCTTGCGACCGAGCCGCTGCGGGCGCTCGTGGTCGGTGCCTTCGTGCGCGGGCTGTCGATGCGCGACGTCGAGTCGCTCTGCGAGGAGGCTGGGCTGGGCCAGGTGTCGAAGTCGAGCGCTTCGCGCATCTGCCGTGAGTTGCGCGAGCGCTTCCGAGCCTTCATGGCGCGTGACCTCTCACAGCTCCAGCTGGTGACGCTGTTCCTCGACGCGATCTACCTGCCGGTCAGGCCCTCCGGCGCAAAGGAGGGCGTGCTCTGCGCCTGGGGCTTCAGCGAGACCGGCGAGCGCGTGCTGCTGTCGGTCTCGCTCGGGATGCGCGAGGCAGAGGAGGACTGGCTCTCACTCGGCCGCGATCTGACCGCCCGCGGGCTCGGGGCCCCGCTGCTCGTCGTCTCAGACGGTGCACCTGGGCTGATCGCCGCCGTCGAGCAGCTCTGGCCGAAGGCCGACCGCCAGCGCTGCACGGTTCACCGCCTGCGCAACCTGCTCGCCAAGCTGCCCGAGCGCGAGCGCGAGCGGGTCCGGCTCGCCTACTGGCTAGCACTCGATCAGGCCACCGGCGTCGAGGACGGCAAACGGCGTCTGCGCACCCTCATCGGCGAGCTCGACGGCGGCGATCAGCCC
>Ga0136631_10000625_pt1 | contig 11037 bp, 9 predicted proteins | sample AntDrymUQ6012206_2_FD_104655 | JGI IMG/M metagenome (GOLD analysis project Ga0136631, IMG submission 104655) | Polar desert sand microbial communities from Dry Valleys, Antarctica - metaG UQ601 (22.06) | ecosystem: Environmental > Terrestrial > Soil > Desert | place: Antarctica: Dry Valley... | reverse complement strand
TGGTTGGGGACGATGTCGAGGATCAGACCGAGGCCGTGGGCGCGCAGCGCTGCGTCAAAGGCGGCAAAGCCCTCGACACCACCTCGTTCCTCGTCAACGCTGGCGAAGTCAACGGTGTCGTAGCCGTGCGTCGACCCGGGGGTGGCCGCCAGCAAGGGTGAGGAGTACGCGTGCGAGACACCCAGCTCGCGAAGGTAGTCCACGATCCCGGCGGCCTCCTGCATCGTGAAGGCGGCACTGATCTGCAGCCGGTACGTCGACAGCGGGGCCGAGCCGCTCATCCTCGTCACTCCGCCCGTCGAAGTACGACGAGGGATCGACCGGGTAGCGGCAGGTAGTCGCCCGCTGCGTAGGCCTGCTCGTCGTCCGCGGTGAGGGACGTGTCCACCACGATCTGCCAGCTCTCGGCGTACTCCGCGGGCGGCAGGGTGAATTTGATCGCCGCGTCGTGGCCGTTGAAGCACATCAGAAACGAGTCGTCGGTCATCCGTTCACCGCGGGTGTCGGTGCTGCTGATTCCCAGACCGTTGAGGAAGACGGCCACTGACTTACCGAAACCCGAGCCCCAGTCCTCCTGGGTCATGACATCACCGGCGGGGGTCAACCACACGATGTCCGGCAGCAGTTCGCCCTCGCCCCGTCGTACCGGCCGCCCGTCGAAGAACCGCCGCCGTCGGAAGGTCGGATGAGCCCGCCGCAATTCGATCAGGGACGCGGTGAACTCGATCAGCTCGTCGTCGACTGCCGACCAGTCGATCCAGGTGAGCTCGTTGTCCTGGCAGTAGGTGTTGTTGTTGCCGTTCTTGGTGCGGCCGAGCTCGTCGCCGTACAGCATCATCGGCACGCCCTGGGAGAGGAACAGGGTGGCCAGGAAGTTGCGCCGCTGCCGCGCTCGCAGAGCCAGGATGTCGTGATCGTCGGTCGGACCTTCGGCACCGCAGTTCCACGACCGGTTGTGGCTCTCCCCGTCGTTGTTGTCCTCGCCGTTGGCCTCGTTGTGCTTCTCGTTGTAGCTGACCAGGTCCGTGAGGGTGAACCCGTCGTGGGCCGTCACGAAGTTGATGCTCGCGGCCGGCCGGCGGCCGGAGTGCTCGTACAGATCCGAGGAGCCGGTGAGCCGGGCGCTGAACTCACCGATCGTGCCGGGCTCGCCCCGCCAGAAATCCCGGACGGTGTCACGGTACTTGCCGTTCCATTCGGTCCAGAGCGGCGGAAAGTTGCCGACCTGGTAGCCGCCGTCGCCGATGTCCCATGGCTCGGCGATCAGCTTGACCTGGCTCACGATGGGGTCCTGGTGGACGAGGTCGAAGAACGCGGACAGCTTGTCGACGTCGTGTAACTCGCGGGCCAGCGTGGAGGCGAGGTCGAACCGGAATCCGTCGACGTGCATCTCGGTCACCCAGTACCGCAGCGAATCCATGATCAGCTGCAGCGAGTGCGGGTGGCGGACGTTCAGCGAGTTCCCGGTGCCCGTGTAGTCCATGTAGTACCGCGGGTCGTCGTCCATCAGCCGGTAGTACGAGCTGTTGTCGATCCCGCGGAAGCTCAGCGTCGGCCCGAGATGGTTGCCCTCCGCCGTGTGGTTGTAGACGACGTCGAGGATGACCTCGATACCCGCCTCGTGCAGCGTCCGGACCATCCCCTTGAACTCCGCCACCTGCTCACCGCGCTGGCCGGCCCCGCTGTAGGCGTTGTGCGGCGCGAAGAATCCGATCGTGTTGTAGCCCCAGTAGTTCGACAGTCCCTTCTGCTCGAGGGTGTGGTCCTGGACGAACTGGTGCACGGGCATCAGCTCGATCGCGGTCACCCCGAGCCGGCTGAGGTACTCGATCGCCGCGGGGTGAGCGATCGCGCCGTACGTGCCGCGCAGCTCCTCGGGAATGTCCGGATGCAGTTGGGTGAAGCCCTTGACGTGTGCTTCGTAGATGACCGTCTCGTGGTACGGCGTACGCGGATGACGGTCGCTGTGCCAGTCGAAGAAGGGATTGATGACCACCGAGCGCATCATGTGCGGAGCCGAGTCGTCGTCGTTGAAGCTGCTGTCCTCGAAGCGGTAGTCGAACAACGCCTCGTCCCAGTCGATGGCGCCCTGGATCGCCTTGGCGTAGGGGTCGAGCAGTAGCTTGGCCGGGTTGCACCGCGCGCCATCCTCGGGTTTGTACGGCCCGTGGACCCGGAACCCGTACCGCTGGCCGGGGTTCACGCCTGGCAGGTAGGCATGCCAGACGAAGCCGTCCATCTCCGGCAATTCCACCCGGGATTCCACGCCGTCGGAGTCGAACAGGCACAGGTCCACCCGCTCGCCGATCTCGGTGAACAGGGCGAAGTTGGTGCCGGTTCCGTCGAAGGTGGCACCCAGGGGGTACGCCGTACCGGGCCAGACCTGCATGGACGTCCCTCCGCCAGCTGACTCATCCCCGGATCCTGCTGGCCGGGCCCCACAACGCTAGCCGAACCGATCGCCGGTCCCGACCGCTGGTGGCCCGACGGAACAAATTGTCGGACCCCCGTCCTATGGTCGTGCCGTGCGCACAAACACCGAGCTGATTCCCACCAACGGCCGCTTCGAAGTGGTCAGCGACTTCAAACCCTCCGGTGATCAGCCGGTCGCGATCGACCAGCTGCAGGGCCGGATCGAGGCGGGGGACAAGAACGTCGTCCTGCTCGGCGCCACCGGGACGGGAAAGTCCGCGACTGCCGCCTGGCTGGTGGAGCGGCTGCAGCGACCGACGCTGATCATCGCGCCGAACAAGACCCTGGCAGCACAGCTGGCCAACGAATTCCGGGAGTTGCTGCCGAACAACGCGGTGGAGTACTTCGTCTCCTACTACGACTACTACCAGCCAGAGGCCTACGTCCCGCAGACCGACACCTACATCGAGAAGGACTCCTCGGTCAACGATGAGGTGGAGCGGCTGCGGCACTCGGCCACCATGAGCCTGCTGACCCGGCGGGATGTCGTGGTGGTCGCCACGGTTTCCTGCATCTACGGCCTCGGGACCCCGGCTGAGTATGTCAACCGGAGCGTGCGGCTCACGCTCGGCCAGGAAGCGGATCGCGACCGGCTGCTGCGACGCCTCGTCGACATCCAGTACGCCCGCAATGACCTGTCCTTCACCCGCGGAACGTTCCGGGTGCGTGGTGACACCATCGAGATCTTCCCGGCGTACGAGGAACTGGCCGTCCGGGTGGAGATGTTCGGCGACGAGGTCGAGCGGCTGTACACCTGCACCCGCTGACCGGGGAGGTGATCCGCGAGGTGGAGGAGATCTTCATCTTCCCGGCCACCCACTACGTGGCCGGCCCGGAGAAGATGGAACGCGCGATCGGCACGATCGAGGCCGAACTCGCCGACCGGCTGGCCGAACTCGAGCGCCAGGGCAAGCTCCTGGAGGCACAACGTCTCCGGATGCGTACGACGTACGACATCGAGATGATGCGGCAGGTCGGCTTCTGCTCGGGGATCGAGAACTACTCCCGGCATATCGACGGCCGGGCGCCCGGGTCTGCCGGTGCCTGTCTGGTCGACTACTTCCCCGAGGACTTCCTGCTGGTCATCGACGAGTCCCACGTCACGGTGCCGCAGATCGGCGGCATGTACGAGGGCGACATGAGCCGCAAGCGCACCCTGGTCGAACACGGCTTCCGCTTGCCGTCCGCGGTGGACAACCGGCCCCTGAAGTTCGAGGAGTTCCTGGACCGGATCGGGGACACCGTCTACATGTCCGCGACGCCGGGGCCCTACGAGCTGGGCCGGGCAAAGGGGGAGTTCGTCGAGCAGGTGATCCGCCCGACCGGGCTGGTCGACCCCGAGGTCGTGGTGAAACCGACCAAGGGGCAGATCGACGACCTCGTTCACGAGATCCGGGTCCGGGCCGAGCGGGACGAGCGGGTGCTCGTCACGACACTGACCAAGAAGATGTCCGAAGACCTCACCGACTACCTGCTCGAGCTGGGAATCCGGGTGCGCTACCTGCATTCGGAGGTCGACACCTTGCGTCGCGTCGAGCTGTTGCGGGAGCTGCGCAAGGGCGAGTTCGACGTCCTGGTCGGGATCAACCTGCTCCGGGAGGGCCTGGACCTGCCGGAGGTCTCGCTGGTCTCCATCCTCGACGCCGACAAGGAGGGCTTCCTGCGCTCGGGGACGTCCCTCATCCAGACGATCGGGCGGGCGGCCCGCAACGTCTCGGGCCAGGTGCACATGTACGCCGACAAGATCACCCCGTCGATGGCCAAGGCGATCGATGAGACGAACCGGCGGCGGGCCAAACAGGTTGCCCATAACGTTGCCACCGGGGTCGATCCGCAACCGTTGCGTAAGCAGATCAACGACATCCTCGACGACATCTACACCGACGCCGCGGACGCCGACCGCGCAGCTCAGCGGGTGCTCGGCGGCTCCGGCCGGCAGCAGTCTCGCGGGAAATCGCCGGTGCCGGGACTGTCGTCGCGGATGACCAAGGCCGGTGCGTCGGCGCTCGACGTGGCCGCGATGCCCCGGGCCGAGCTCGCCGACCTCATTCAGCAGCTGTCGGAGCAGATGCTGGGCGCCGCCAGGGAACTGCAGTTCGAACTCGCCGCACGGCTGCGGGACGAGATCAATGAACTCAAGAAGGAGCTCCGCGGAATGGACGCCGCGACGCGCTAGTCGGACCCGGTTACTTCGGCGGGAAAGTGCCGCCGTCGGCGAGGGCCGTCCCGAGCAGGGCCTGCGCGGACCAGCGCATGAGCCGTGTCGCCTCGGCCCGGGGCAGCCCGGCGATGTCGGTGAGCCACACAAGTGACTCGACTCCGGTGGCGGACCGGATCGCGACGGCGAGCATGCGCACGTCCACGTAGGGATGGGTCTCGCGCAGCGGCGCCAGGGCGTCCTCGATCCAGCCGATGGCTCGTCCTCCGCGCAGCAGCGGCTGCTCTGCGCCGGGTTCCAGCGACAGGCGCAACGAGGCCCGCAACTGAGGTTCCCACTCGACCGTAGTGCGGATGAACGTGTCCATGACGAGGTTCAACCGGGCGCGCGGGTCACTCGGCGCGTCCGCGGGCAGCAATGAGGGCTCCAGGGTCTGCGGATGCGCACCGAGCAGCAGCGCGCGCTGATTCGGGAAGTACCGGTAGGCAGTGGTCCTGGAGATGCCCGTGGCGACGGCCACGTCTTCTACCGTCGGCTCGCCGCCCTGCGCGAGCAACTCGCGAGTTGCGGTGACGAGCGCCTCGCGGGTCCGCGACTTCTGTTTACATCGGCCTGTTGACTCATACGGTACCGACATCCCATCATGGTACCCAGATAACAGGAACCCGAGAGGATTGTGCGCATGACATTGGATCCGGTGGCAACGGACCCCGACCACTACACGGTCATCTTCGAGAACGACCGGGTTCGGGTGCTCGAGTACGCAGACAAGCCGGGTGAGGCCACCCACTGGCATTCCCATCCGGACACCCTCATGTACACACTCAGCTCCTTCCGTCGGCGGATCCTGGCGGGCGGCCGGCACGTGGACGTGGAACTGCCGGCCGGGCAGGCCCGGTGGGTCGGCGCCCAGGAACACTCCGGTGAGAACACCGGCGACACGGACACGCACTCGATCTTCGTCGAGCTCAAGGAAGCGGCTCCTGCGGGTTCCGGCCCGTCAGGGGCTCCGCTGGGGCCCGAGACCTGACCTGTCGCCTGGGGTGGGGGCACGCCGGCTAACCGGTTGCGGCACGGCCCGGCTCTGCGACGAGTTTGCCGTCGGAGTAGACGCTGTGGATGCGGGCGCCGAGCGTGTCGACCTCCAGCGCGTCCCCGTCGACGAGGACGAGGTCCGCGCGCTTGCCCACCTCGATCGACCCGAGGTCGTCGTCGACCCCGAGCAGCCGGGCCGCCGACAGCGACGTGGCGTGCAGCGCCCCCGCCGGGGTCATTCCGCAATCGGTCATGAGGGTGAGTTCGCGCAGGTTGTCCCCGTGCGACCCCACCCCGCTATCGGTGCCCATCGCCACGGACACCCCGGCCGCGATCGCCCGGCGTACCGACTCGGTGTGGACGTCCACCACCATCCTGGCCTTGTCGATCATGTGCTGCGGCAGACCCGCGCCCAGATCTGCTAGCGCCAGCACCGCCCGCGGCGCGGCGAGCGTCGGCACCAGCCAGGTGCCGGCCGCGAGCATCATCTCGATCGCCTCGTCGTCGAGGAAGATGCCGTGCTCGATGGACCGCACGCCGTTGCGGATAGCCACCTTGATGCCGTCGGTGGCCTGGGCGTGGGCCATCACGAAGCGCCCGGCCGCTGTCGCCTCCTCGACCAGTACGGCGATCTCCTCGTCGCGGAAGTGCCCACGCCGTGGGTCGCTGCGCGGCGAGAGCACGCCGCCGCTGGTGGCCACCTTGATGACGTCGGCTCCGTTGCGGATCAGCTCGCGGACCTTGCGCCGCATCTCATCCGGGCCGTCGACGACGGTGCTGGGTCGACCCGGATGCTCCACCAGCAGCGGAATCGAGGCGCCGCACGGCATCCAGTCATCGCCGTGCCCGCCGGTCTGGCTGAGCATGCCGAGCGAGATCTGCATCCGTGGCCCGGTGATGAGCCCGTTGTTGATCGCCTGCTGCACGCCCAGATCCGCGCCGCCGGCGTCGCGGACCATCGTGATGCCTTGATCCAGGGTGCTGCGCAGATTGTGGATCGCCTCGAAGAAGGGGTAGCTGAAGGGCGTCTGCATCATGCGCAGCACGTCGATTCCGCTGAACATGACGTGGACATGGCAGTCGAACAGGCCCGGCAGCAGCGACTTCCCGGTGCAGTCGACCTGCTCGTCACCGTCCAGGCCGCTACCGATCTCCACGAACCGGCCGTCCTCGACGACGACATCGGCTGATGCCGGTGCGGCGCCGGTGCCGTCGAAGAGCTGGCCGCCGGTGTACAGGGTTCGGGTCACGAGGTCGCCTTCATGCCCGGGACCCTAGCGTGAAAGCGGGCATCTCGTTAGGCGTGCTAACGAGTATGAGCTAGCGTTCAGGTATGTTGCCTGCTGATCTTGCACAGTTCCGCACACCCGGCGTGCCCACCCTCAGCCCTGACGGCAGCGTCGCCGTCGTTGCGGTGACGAGGGCGGATCTCGAGGAGAACGAGTACCGCTCGCAGCTGTGGCGGGTGCCCACCGACGGCCGGACGCCTCCGCGCAAGCTGACCCACGGGACCAAGGACAGCGAACCTCGCATCTCCCCCGACGGGGTCTGGCTGGCGTTCCTCCGGGCCGCGGACGGTGGCAAGCCGCAGCTGTGTGTCATGGCGATGGACGGTGGGGACCCACGCTGCCTGACCGATCAGCCGCTGGGCGCCGGCGCTCCGGTCTGGAGCCCGGATTCCACCGCGATCGCCTTTGTCGCCCGCGTGCCCGAGCAGGGTCGCTACGGCACCGAGGAGAAGGTCGGCCCGGACAAGGAACCGCCGCGGCTGATCACGTCGCTGAAGTACCGGATGGACAACCTGGGTTTCAGCAACGACCGCCGGCCGCATCTGTTCGTGATCAACGCCGTCGATGAGGACTCCGAGCCGGTGCAGGTCACCGAGGGGGAGTACAACCACACCGATGTCGCCTGGAGCCCGGACGGCTCCCGGCTCGCGTTCGTCTCGGCCCGACACGACGGGCGCGACTTCGATCTCGTCGAGGACGTGTTCGTGTGCAACCGCGACGGCTCGGAGCCCACCGTCCTGACCCGATCCCGGACCGCAGTCGGTACGCCGGCCTTCAGCCCGGACGGGTCGACGATCTGGTTCACCGGATCAGGTGACCTTGGGGCCAACGGGCGTGACTTCGTTGCCAACCATGCGGGGCTGTGGTCGGTGCCCGCCGACGGGTCGGCGGAGCCGACGAGGCACTCCGACGCCGAGGCCGATGACCTGTCCGACGGGACGCCGCGGATCACCGTCACCGACCGTGGCCTGCTGGTCGGGCGGCTCGCCCGCGGGGCGGTTGAGCTGGTGCGCTACCCCTGGGAGGGCGGTGCGCCCGAGACGCTGCTGACCGGACCGCGTCAGGTTCGCGGTCATGACGCCGCCGGGGATTTGATCGTTGCCACCGTGGCGGGGCCGGGCTCAAGCGGCGAACTCGTGCTGCTCAGTGGCGGCGAGGAGCGCACCCTGACGTCCTTCGGCGCGCAGATCACCGGGACCGGCAGGCTGCACGAGGTGGTCGAATTCGAGACCGCCGCCGATGACGGGTATCCCGTCCACGGCTGGATCGTCCGCCCCGAGGGCGACGGCCCGCATCCGGTCATCCTGACCATCCACGGGGGCCCCTACGCGCAGTACGGCTGGACCATGTTCGACGAGGCTCAGGTCTACGCCTCGGCGGGCTATGCGGTGGTCATGTGCAATCCGCGCGGCGCGGCGGGGTACGGCGCCGCCCACGGCCGGATCATCCGCCACGACATGGGCAACCGGGACAGCGCCGACATCCTGGCGTTCCTGGATGCCGCCCTCACCGAGCCGGACCTTGACGAGGACCGGGTGGCCGTCATGGGCGGCTCCTACGGCGGCTTCATGACGACGTGGCTGGTCGGGCACACCGACCGCTTCGTGGCAGCGATCAGCGAACGCGCGATGAACGAGCCGGTCAGCTTCGTCGGGTCCAGCGACATCGGGTGGTTCTTCTCCGAGGAGTACTGCGGAACGGACCCGGATCAGGTGGCTGCGCAGAGCCCGCTCGCCTTCGCGCACCGGATCACGACTCCGACCATGGTCATCCACTCCGAGCACGACTGGCGCTGCCCGATCGAGCAGGGCCAGCGGCTCTTCGTGTCGCTGAAGCTGCGCGGCATCGACAGCGAGTTCCTGCTGTTCCCCGGCGAGGGTCACGAGTTGAGCCGCTCCGGCCTCCCGTTGCACCGCGTCGCCCGCTTTGAGCACGTCCTGCGCTGGTGGGCGAAATACCTGCCCACGTCCGCCAACCCCGCTACGCCCGTTGCCAGTTCCGAGTCCGATGCAGCGGCGGATGCGGCCTCCGGCGTACCGGCCCCGGAGGACCACGCTGCCGGCCCCGTCACCGAACCGGACAGCCAGCCCTACCCGCCGAAACTCGCGCAGTAGCGGACGGCGTCACACGCAGATCCCCATATCACCCCTCGGGGCCGGCGAGCGCCGCTGCGAAGGCATCCAGCGTCACCGGCAACATCTCATCGACCGAGACCGACTCCACGCCCGACTCGCCTCGGCCGAAGCATTCCGCACGTGGATGCAGATCCGCCAGATCGCCGTACACCGGGTGACCGGATGCCTGGATGGCGCGGATCGAGTCCTCCGCCTCCTGCTGCATCCAGTCGCGGGAGGAAGCAGGCATGAGCAGGCGCCGGCGCGGCCGGTCGGCGGCCCGTAGCAACGGCAGGAGCGCCCCCAGCAGAGCGTGATGCTGGTCGTGGGAGAACAGTGACGGTCCGGGCTGCCGCCGCAGCCGCTCGGCTACCTGATCCCACACCCCCGCCGTACGACGAGCCTGTCTTGGGCGGCCCGATGTGCAGCTAGACGCGGGCGTTGCTCACCAGCCTCGGGCACGCCACTCGGGCACGGAGGGACGTTCCGCGCCGAGCGTCGTGTCCGCACCGTGCCCGGGATAGACCCAGGTGTCATCCGGCAGTACGCCGAAGATCCGCGATTCGAGGTCGTCCACCAGCGAGGTGAAGTCCTCCGGCGACCACGTCTTCCCCGGCCCACCGGGGAACAGCGAGTCGCCGGTGAACAGGTGGGTGGAACCGTCCGCGGAACGGTGCAGCAACGCGATGGAGCCCGGCGTGTGCCCGCGGAGGTGGATCACCTCCAGGGACACCTCCCCGACCGCGACCGTGTCGCCACCCTCGACCGCATCGTCCACGGTCACCGGGAGCGGCCCGGCGTCGAGGGGATGCGCGACGGTGCGTGCTCCGGTCTGCGCGATCATCTCGGCCAGCGCCTGCCAGTGATCACCGTGCTGGTGCGTCGTCACGACCGTAGTCAGCGGTGTTGAACCGACCATCTCCATCAACCGGCCTGCCTCGTTGGCGGCGTCGACGAGCAGCGCGTCGCCGGTCCGCGAGCAGGTGAGCAGGTAGGCGTTGTTGTTCATCTCGCCCACGGCCAGCTTGGCGATCTGCAGATCGGGCAGCGTCCGGGTGTCGGGTGCACCGCCCACGCTGACGTCACCGGTGTACTCACTCACTCGCTACCTCCAGAGAGATCGACGACCATCTTGCCGGTGTTCTCCCCGTGCAGCAGTCCGATGAACGCCGACGGCGCGTTCTCCAGACCGTGCACGGTGGTCTCCTCCCACCGCAGCCGGCCGTCGCGGAGCCAGCCGCCGACCTCCTCGAGGAACGTCCTGCGCAGGTGATTGTGGTCGTTGACGATAAAGCCGCGCAGGGTCAGCCGCTTGCCGATCGCCAGTGCAAGGTTGCGTGGCCCGGGTGGGGCATGGGTCTCGTTGTACGCTGAGATCGCTCCGCACAGTGCGACCCGGCCGTGCAGCCGCAGCGAACCGATCGCGGCCTCCAAATGGTCCCCGCCGACGTTGTCGAAGTACACGTCGATCCCGTCGGGGGCGGCGGCGCGCAGCTGTCGGCGTACCGACCCCTGCTTGTAGTCGAAGGCGGCATCGAAGCCGAGGCCCAGTACGTGGTCGACCTTCGCGGCGGTTCCGGCGCTGCCGATGACCCGCGCGGCCCCCTTCAGCCTCGCGATCTGCCCGACCATGCTGCCCACCGCTCCGGCCGCCCCGGAAACGAAGACGACGTCGCCCTCCTTCATCACCGCCACCTCGAGCAGGCCGGCGTACGCGGTCAGCCCCGGCATGCCCAGGACGCCGAGGTACGCCGACAGCGGCGCGGCCGCGGCGTCGACCCGGCGGAAACCGGACGCGGCGCCCACGGCGTAGTCGCGCCACCCGAAACCGTGCAGGACGACGTCGCCCGTGCTCAGCGAGTCCGAGCGGGACTCGACGACCTCGCCGACGGCGCCTCCGTCCAGTACCTGATCGAGCTGGAACGGTGGGACGTAGGAGGGGACGTCGTTCATCCGGCCCCGCATGTAG
>Ga0136631_10000624_pt1 | contig 11037 bp, 11 predicted proteins | sample AntDrymUQ6012206_2_FD_104655 | JGI IMG/M metagenome (GOLD analysis project Ga0136631, IMG submission 104655) | Polar desert sand microbial communities from Dry Valleys, Antarctica - metaG UQ601 (22.06) | ecosystem: Environmental > Terrestrial > Soil > Desert | place: Antarctica: Dry Valley... | reverse complement strand
GCGCGGCGCGGCCGAGCCCCTGCCGAGCAACCGACGGTGAACGCGCAGCAAGGCCGCGGCATCTGAGACCTGGTACACGGACGATCAACGTATCGAGTGGCGGTCGGCATTCGGCCTATCGCTCAAAGCTGTGCAAGCCAGGCGAGCCGGGTGCCGTTAGTGAGGGAATGTCACGAGCCCGCGTCCTCATCCTCGTCCAGAACGAGCCGCTGCCCCAGGACCGCCACGTCTGGAACCAGTGCCTGGCGCTCACGCGCGCCGGCTACGAGGTCTCGGTCATCTGTCCGCAGGGGAAAGAGCGTCACCGCGAGCCGTTCGAGCGCCTGCAAGGCGTCTGCATCCACCGCTACCGCGCCCGCCACGCCGAGGGCGGCGTCGCCGGCTACGCTGTCGAGTACGCCTCCGCGCTGTGGAGCATGCGCCGGCTCGCCCGCCGGCTGGCGAAGGAGCGGCCCTTCGACGTCGTCCACGCCTGCAGCCCCCCGGACTTCCTGCTGCTCGCGATGCGGTCGCTGGGCCGTCGGGGCGCATGCTTCGTCTTCGACCACCACGACCTGACGCCGGAGCTCTTCGCGACCCGCTTCGGACGCGCCGGTGGGCTCGTCCACCGCGTCACGCTGCTCGCCGAGCGGGTGCCGTTCCGGCTCGCCGACGTCGTGTTGTCGGTGAACGACTCCTACCGCGAGGTCGCGCTCACGCGCGGCCGCCGGCGTCCGGAGGACGTGCTCGTCGTCCGAACGGGGCCGGACCTGACGCGCTTCGTCCCCACGACTCCCGATCCGGCGCTCAAGCGCGGCCGCCCGCACCTGCTCAGCTACGTCGGCGTCATGGGCCCGCAGGACGGCGTTGACCACGCCGTCCGCGCGCTCGCGCTCCTGCACGAGCGACGCCAGGACTGGCACGCGATCTTCATGGGTGACGGCGAGGTGCTCGACGAGATGCGCGCGCTCGCCGGCCAGCTGGGCATCGCCGACGCCGTCGAGTTCACCGGCTGGGTTGAGCACGACACGGTCAGCCGCGTACTGTCCACCTCGGACGTCTGCCTGGCACCGGACCCGAAGAACCCGCTCAACGACGTCTCGTCGATGATCAAGATCTCCGAGTACATGGCGATGTCGCGCCCGATCGTCTCCTACGACCTCATGGAGTCGCGGGTCGGCGCTGCGGGCGCGGCCCTCTACGCCACGGCGAACGACGAGGCCGACTTCGCCCGCGGGATCGGTGAGCTGCTCGACGATCCCGACCGCCGGGCCGAGATGGCGATCGCGGGCCGTGCGCGAGCCGAGGCGATGCTCGCCTGGGAGCACCAGGAGCGCTCGCTGCTGAGCGCGTACGAGCGGGCACTGGGCGGCGCGGCGGCCAGCTCGCTGTCGCGCCGCGCTCTGCGCAAGGAGCTCGCCCGCGAGCAGCGAGGCGAGCGCCGCGCCGCTCGCCGGAAGAACGCTGCGGCCCGGGCGTTAAGTGGATGATGTGGATCAGAAGCCAACCTGCGGCGGTCGTGCCGGCCCCGCGGCGGCTTAGCGCCAGGCGGTCCGCGCCGGCGCCGGCGTCCGACGTCGGCGCGGTGGTGCTGGGCGGCGACTACCAGGGCCTCGGCATCGTCCGCAGCCTCGGGCGTCACGGCGTGCCGGTCTGCATCGTCGACGACGAGCGCTCGATCGGGAGTCTGTCGCGCTATTGCCGATCCTACGACCGGCTCGCCGACCTCGGCGACGAGCAGCGCCTCGTTGACGAGCTGCTACAGCTCGGCAGCAAGCGCGGCTGGGACGGCTGGGTGCTGTATCCGACCCGCGACGAAACGGTGGCCGCGCTCTCGCGCCAGCGCGACCGTCTGAGCGAGTTCTTCCGCGTCCCCACGGCCCCCTGGCACGCGATCCAGTGGGCCTGGGACAAGCGCAACACGCACGAGCTGGCCCGCGAGGCCGGCGTGCCCGCGCCGCGGACCTGGCGCCCCTCCACGGTCGAGGAGCTGGAGGCGATCGACGCCGAACCGCCGTGGGCGATCAAGCCCGCGATCAAGGAGCACTTCTTCTACGCGACGAAGGCCAAGGCCTGGCGCGCCGACAACCGGGCCGACCTGCGCGAGCTGTTCGAGCGCGCGCTGGCGATCGTCGGACCCGGCGAGGTCATGGTCCAGGAGCTGATCCCCGGCGATGGCGAGCAGCAGTACGCCTATGGCGCGCTGTACGCCCAGGGCCGTCCGGTCGCGACGATGGTCGCCCGCCGCCGCCGCCAACACCCGCCGGAGTTCGGGCGCGCGAGCACGTACGTCGAAACGATCGAGGAGCCCGAGGTCGAGGCGCTGTCGGAGAAGCTGCTGCGCCGCATCGACTACGACGGCCTCGTCGAGCTCGAGTACAAGCGCGACCCGCGCAGCGGCCAGTTCAAGCTGCTGGACTTCAATGCGCGCACCTGGGGCTACCACACGATCGCGCATGCGGCCGGCGTGGACTTTCCCTACCTGCTGTTCCGCCAGCAGCTCGGACAGTCCGTGCAGCCGCAGCGGGCCGTGGCGGGCGTGCGCTGGGTGCGCCTACTTACCGATCTGCCGACCGGTTTCGTGCAGATCCGTTCCGGTGACTTGGGCTTCCGCGAGTACGTGCGCTCGTTGCGGCGCGCCGACGTCGACGCCGTGTTCAGTCGCAACGATCCGCTGCCCGGGTTCGCTGAGCTCGCGCTGCTTCCGTATCTCGCTGTCAAACGGGGGTTCTAGAGTGCTCGTCCCATCGCTCGCCGGTTGCCTGCTGGCGCTTGCCATCACTGTGCCGCTCGCCTGGAAGTGGGAGCTCGGCGTCCGCCGCGTGGCTCTTGCCACCGTGGCTCTCGCGCTGGTGTCGACGCTCGTCGTGGCCGCGCTCGACCCCTCGGACGTGATGCGCGCCGGCCTCGTGTGCGCGCTCACGCTCGCGGCAGCCTTCGGGATCCTCGCGTACCGCTTCTACCGCGACCCCGAGCGCAGCGTGCCCGAGGCCGTGGGCGACGTCGTCATCAGCCCCGCCGACGGCGAGGTCATCTACGTGCGCCGGTCAGAGGGCGGGCTGCTGCCCTCCTCGACGAAGAAGGGGCGCGATTACGAGCTCGTCGAGCTCACGAAGACCCCGCTGCGCAACGGGGACGCCTACGTCATCGGGATCGCGATGAGCTTCCTCGACGTCCATGTCAACCGCGCGCCGATCGCCGGTAGGGTGCAGTTGCGCAAGCATTTTCCGGGCCGCTTCGGATCGCTGGGCATGCCCGAGATGGTCTATGAGAACGAGCGCGCCACGACCATCATCGAGCGCGGCGATCTCGAGATCGCCGTCGTGCAGATCGCCTCGCGACTCGTGCGCCAGATTGCGGCCTACGTCAAGGTCGGCGAAGACGTCGCGCTCGGCCAGCGGATCGGCGTCATCAGGCTCGGCTCGCAGGTCGACGTCGTGCTCCCGATCCGTCCCGGCGTGCAGATCAACGTCCGCGAGGGCCAGCGCGTGTGGGCCGGGCAGTCCGTGCTGGCGCTGCTCGACGGCGACGGAACCTCGCCCGTCTCGTAGGACCGATCAGCTACGTCGTCGCCGCCTCCTCCTCTGCCGGAGCGAGCTCGGCGAGCACCTCCTCGGTGTGCTCGCCCAGCCGCGGCGAGCGCACCGCCGGCAGGCGCCCGTGGACGCCGAACTTCAGCGGCGACGCGGGCGTGAGGTACGTCCCCACCGGGTGCTCCACCATCGTGAACATCGGGTTGTCCGTCGAGCAGCGCGGGTCCTCCTCGACGAGCTGCTGGAACGTCTGGTACGGGCCCCAGGAGACGCCGGTGCCCGTAAACGTCTCGCGGATCTCGGCGAGCGTGCGCGCCGCGAACCACGGCGTCAGCAGCTCGCGGATGAGGTCGCGGCCCTTGTAGCGCCCGGCCTCGCCGCGGAAGTCGTGCCCGGTGGCGGATTCGACGGTGGAGAACAGCTCCTCGGTGCCCGTCGTCTCCTTCAGCGCCTTCCACTGGCGGCTCGTGAGGGCGACGACCATGACCCGGCGGTCGTCCTTCGTCGGGAAGTCGCCGCCGAAGGCGCCGTAGAGGTAGTTGCCGTCGCGGGGCTGACCGCGGCCCTCGAGCTCCACCTCGGCGATGCGGCCGAGGTGACCGACGGTCGCGAAGGCGACGTCCGACAGCGCGATCTCCACGAGCTGGCCCTCGCCGGTGGCGTCGCGGTGGCGCAGCGCGGCGAGCAGCCCGACGACCGCGAGGCCGCCCATGATCGAGTCCCACGCCGGCATGAGGCTGTTCGTCGGCACGGAGCAGTCGCGCGGACCCATCGCCTCGGGGAAGCCGGCCGACGGGTTGACGGTGTAGTCGACCTCCGACGAGCCGTCGTGGTTGCCCGTCAGCACGACCATGATGAGGTCCTCGCGGCGCTCGGAGAGCTTCTCGTAGCTCATCCATCCGCGTGCGGGGAAGTTCGTCAGGAAGATTCCGTTGCCCGGGCCCGGCATCGTGATGAGCTGCGAGAGCTGCTCGCGGCCCTCCTCGGAGCGCAGGTCGATCTCGATCGAGCGCTTGCCCTTCTGCAGGCCGGACCAGAAGAGGCTGTCGCCGCTGGACGACAGCGGCCAGCGCTTGGAGTCCAGCCCGCCGCCGGGGGCGTCGAAGCGGATGACGTCGGCGCCGAGCTGCGCCAGCGTCATGCCCGCAGTCGGCGCGGCGACGAACGCCGAGCCCTCGATCACGCGCACCCCGTCGAGAATTCCCCCGCTCATAGCGAGAACCTACCTTTCGAGTTCGCAGCCGCGATGGTCGAGCAATGGCGCACAGTCATGCCATCGCCCCCACAAGTCGCCAGTCCAGAACCGCATCGAGGGCGCCGTCCGCCCGCTGCGCCGACACCTCGATGCGCAGCGTGACGAGCCCACCGCCGTCGGGCAGCGCCTCGGTCTCCTCGAGGTGCACGGTGCTACGCAGCACGTCGCCCTCGAAGACGGGGGCGAGGTGGTTGCAGTGGTGCCAGCCGATGATCGTCACGAGGTTGGGCAGCGTCTTGCACAGCTGCGCGGCCGCGATGCCGATCGTGTGACCGCCGTAGACGAGGCGCTTGCCCGAGTGGTGCGATCCCGGGTCGGTGTGCGCCTTGGCGATGTTCAGCGACAGCCGGGCGAGCTCGGTCGCCGCGGTGACGCTGTCGCCGCCGTCGACGACCCACGTCATCGGCGCATCGAGGTCGGCGAAGTGGACGCCGGGCACCTCGCTGCGGTACGTGTCGAGGTCGATGCCGTCGAGCGTCGCGGCAAGCGCCTCCGGCGGCAGGTCGGCAGGGAATTGGTCGAGGTCGTCGGCGTGGGGCTGGGACGCGTCGAGGTCGCGGATCGGCAGCATCGCGCAGCGCCAGTAGTCGAGGATCGCGCGGTCCTCCTGGTCCTTCGTGACGATGTGCAGGACGGCCAGGCCGGTCGGCTTGCGGCCCTCCTTCACGGCGTTGCGCTTGAGCGCGACGATCTCGGTCGTCGTCCTCAGCGTGTCGCCGATCGCCGGCAGCCGGCGCAGCATGAGCCGGCGGTAGAAGAGGTTGCCGATGACGCGCTGGGTCGGCAGCGTCGACTGCCCGATCGACACGTCGCAGACGAGCATCGGATGTGCCAGGCGGCGGCCGGTGACCTTCTCGGACAGCGCGGCGTCGAGCGCCAGCCGCAGCCGGTCGCCGACGATCGACTGGTGCAGCGCGGCATGACCTTCGTTGAGCGTCATCGCCGGGAACTCGACGTAGAGGTCTCCGACCGACAGCTCCTCCCAGTAGGGCCCACCGACCTGCACGGGCTCGCTTGCGATCGTCGGCTGTGCGCTCATTTGGCGGACCTCGTCTCGTCGGTGCGCGGGGCACGCGGATGACCCGTCGAAAGATGCTCGGACGGGCTGAAATTAGCACGGTGTCGACGGAAAATCCGTGCTCTTTTCACTGGTTTCGAAGGCTGCTGCGAGGGATTAGGAAGACCTCGAAGAACCGCGCCGCAGCGCGACGGTGTCACCCGTGACCAGCGGCTCCTGCGGGTCGTCGACGGGCCGACCGTTGAGCGTCGCCAGGACGCCCTCGCCGAGCGGCAGGCCGGCGGCGGACGCGGCCGCGGCGAGGATCGCGGCGCGGACCGTGCGCGGGTCTGCGCCGTCGTCGAGACGTACGGTGACCGCCGGCTCCGGCCTCGCCCGGGCCGCCTCGTACTCGCCGGGCTCGTTGAGGTTCAGCAGCGAGTCCAGCGCCGGATCGAATGCCGCGACATCCGGGTCGGCCAGGATCGCCGCCTCGTCGAGCTCGGTGACGCGGCAGTGGCGCAGCAGCGCGCTGGTGCCCAGGGGCTCGTCCTCGTGCAGGAGCGTCCGCAGCGGCGCCGCCACCGTCGTGCGATAGGCGGCGGCGAGCGGTTGCGCGAAGCCATGCGCGCGCGGGAGCGCGACGTCGGCTCCCGGCCCGAGCAGGACCAGGACGCGGCGCACGAAGGCCGGGTGCAGGAGCGGCGCGTCGACGCCGCAGACGTACACCGCCTGCGCGCGGTCGCCGACGGCGGCGAGGCCGGCGGCGATTGCCTCCAGCGGTCCACGCCCTTCGTGCGCGTCCTCGACGATCTCGACGGCCGCGGGCAGCGCGGGCAGCGGTTGGCCGGGCGCCCGCACGACGACGACAGGCCCGTCGACGGCGCGCCCGACGATCCCGACCGCATGGCGCACGAGCGTCGAGCCGTGCCAGTCGAGCGACGCCTTCGGCGCGCCCATGCGCCTCGAGCGCCCGCCCGCGAGGACGAGGCCGGCAGTGGCGGTCACCGCTCCAGCGCGGCGGCGAAGGCGTCGAAGGCGCGCGCGTCGAAGAGCCAGAAGCGTGCCTCCTGTACCTCGGGGTGGTCGTCGAGCGCCGCGCGCGTCGCGTCGATCGCGACCTCGGCCGCTCGCGCGAGCGGGTAGCCGTAGACGCCCGCCGAGATCGCCGGGAAGGCGAGGCGCCGGCAGCCGTGCTCGGCGGCGAGCTCGATCGCCCGGCGGTAGCAGGAGGCCAGCAGCGCGGGCTCGCCGCCGCCGCCGCGCCAGACGGGGCCGACGGCGTGGATGACGTGGTCGGCCGGCAGCCGGCCGGCGGCGGTGATCTTCGCGTCGCCCGTCTCGCAGCCGCCGAGCGTCCGGCACTCCTCGAGCAGCTCGGGGCCCGCGGCGTGATGGATCGCGCCGTCGACCCCACCGCCACCGAGGAGGCTCGTGTTCGCCGCGTTGACGATCGCGTCGGCCTCGCCGTCGGTCGTGATGTCGCCCTGGTGCAGCGTGATCTTCGCCACCCCGCATAGTGTGGCGCGCGTGACATCGCGCCATCGCTCGACCGTGGACAGCGTGCATCCGGAAGGCAGGTCCTCGCGATGAGCCACGACGCCGCGATCCTCGAACGCGCTGCTCCGCTACCGCCGCATGCGCTGGCGATCCGCGCCGGCGTCCCCGACCCCGCCGACGTCGTCGCCTCCTACCGCGCCGTCGGCCGCGACTCGCGCACGACGATCCTCGACCTGCTCGGCGACGGCTGGTCGTTCGCGGGCAAGCGCGTGCTGGACTTCGGCTGCGGCTCGGGCAAGGTCATGCGCCACTTCCTCGCCGAGGCCGCCGAATGCGAGCTGTGGGGCTGCGACATCGACGAGCGCAGCATCGACTGGATCAACGCGGAGCTCAGGCCGCCGCTGCACGCGTTCGCAAACGGCGAGGCGCCGCCGCTCGACGTGCCCGACGGCCGCTTCGACCTCGTCTGGTCGGTCTCGGTCTTCACGCACCTCACCGACCACTGGGCCGGTTGGCTCGCCGAGCTGCACCGCGTCCTCGCGCCCGATGGGCTGGCGATCGTCTCCTTCCTCGGCGGGGCGATGTACGAGGTCTGGACCGGCGAGGCCTGGGACGAGGACCGCATCGGCATGACGGTCCTCGACCACGGCCAGGACTGGGAGCGCGGCGGCCCGACGGTCTTCCACTCGCCATGGTGGCTGCGCGAGCACTGGGGGCGCGCGTTCGAGGTCGCCCAGCTGCGCGAGGGCAGCGCGCCGCGCGAGCATGGGCTCGTGCTGCTGCGCCGCCGACCGGGTCCGCCGGTCGGTCCCGCCGAGCTCGAGCGCATCGACCCGGTCGCCGAGCCGCGCGAGCTCGCCGCGCTGCGCCACCAGGTGCGCATGCTCCATCGCGAGTCCGGCAGGCTGCGCGCCGAGCGCGACGCCCTGGCGCTCGCCGCGGCGCGGCGGCTGCGCCGCCGCGTGGCCGGCCGGCTCGCGCAGCTGCGCCGCGGGCGCTGAGGTGTGGTGCTACCTCTGGCGAATGCGTTGCTGCCGGACGCGGCGGCGATCTGCTCGTCCTCGCTGCAGCGCTGCCTGAGATCCTCGTAGCTCGCATGAGGTGCTGACTGCGTCCTCGGGGTCCAGGTAGGCCCGGTCCGTGCCCTGGCCGCAGATGACGGTGTCCTTCTGGCCGTCCTCGACGTCGACGGTATCGTCGCCCATACCGGCGTTGATGTCGTCGTTGCCGCTGCCGCCGACGATCGTGTCGTTGCCCGCGGCGCTTGCGATGTCGTCGTTCCCGCTGTCGCCGTTGATCTGCTCGTTGCCGTTGTCGCCGGTGATCTGGTCGTCGCCGCTGCCTCCGCTGACGACGTTGGCGCCGCGGCCAGCGAAGATCTCGTCGTCGCCGGCGCCGCCGCTGATCGTGTCGCTGCCGTAGAGGGGGGTGGGGACCAGGGCGCAGTAGTTCGGCGAGGTGGTGCCCGGTGGGCAGGTGCCGTCCCGCCCGTCTCCGATCAGCGTGTCGTTGCCGTCGCCGCCGGTGATCTCGTCCTTCTTGCCGCCGCCTTCGACGACGTCGTTGCCATCCCCGCCGTCGAGGGTGTCGATGCCCGCGAGGCCGAGGAGGGTGTCGTCGCCGGCAAGGCCGAGGATGATGTCGTTGTCCGCGGTCCCGAGCAGGGTGTCGTTGTCCGGCGTGCCGGTGACCGTCGCCGCCACTGCGACGGCGCTCACGACGCCGAGCACAACGGCCGCGACCACGAATGCGCGCGCGAGTCGGGGCGACCTACGGGATTCGACTGAGCTGCTCATGGCACGTCCCTTTGCTTGAGATGGGCCTTGCCGACCTGAGTCGGGCGATGTCTGTAGTCCCTTACGTACGGGGGAGCCGCGCGCTGACGCCGGCCGCAGATCCAGCCGCCCGTCGTTGCCCTCAAGCGGACCGGGTGATCGGCCGATAACGCAGGAGGCAAGCGGCTGAGGCGCGCACGGTCACCGCCCGTGGAGCCCCAACGCTCGTACGGAGGAAGGGATCGTCCCTTTCCCACACGAGTTCTCCAAGGAGACCTACATGTCCGGAATGCTCGCTCGGAAGAAGATCGCCGCCTTCGGCGCGGCCTGCTTCCTCCTCGCCGCCGCTGGTGCCTACGCGTACTGGACGCAGAGTGGCGCCGGCACGGGAAGCGCCGCCACAGGCACGAACGATGCAGTGACCGTCAACCAGACCTCGAGCCCCGCCGCGCTGTACCCGGGCGGACCAGCCCAGCCGCTCAGCGGCAACTTCGACAATCCCAACGAGGGCAAGGTCCGCGTCGCGAGCGTCACGGTCGCGCTCAGCTCGATCGAGGACGCCCCCGCCGGATGCTCGCTCGCCGACTACCAGCTCAACAACGCCACCGCCACGGTCAACGCCGAGATCGATCCGGGCGACGGCGTGGGTTCCTGGAGCGGTCCCTCGATTCAGATGCTCAACACGGGCAGCAATCAGGACGGGTGCAAGAACGCGAGCATCAACCTGACCTACACGAGCACCTAGCACGGAAGCCACGGGTCGACCCGGATACGCGGGGTCGGCCATCTCCACCGGCGTCGTGTGTTCTGGCCGGACCTGCCGGGACCTCAACGCGCTCTGTGCGCGTTGAGGTCGCCGATAGCCGCTCTCAGAACGTGGTGACGGCACACGTCTGGCCGGACCTGTTCCCGCCTACCGTGTTTGTCACGCCGTCGTTGTTCGGAGCCGGGGTGTTCCCGTTGCAGGTCAGGGCGCCGCCGATCTGATTGCCGGAGATCGTCGTCCCGGGCAGGCCCAAGAGCCCTCCGAGGTTGGCGCTGGCGGTCACCGCGCCCGCGATGTGGTTCTTGCCCAGCTGGATGGCGCCCTTGTTGGCGTCGAGGGTGACTGCGCCGTCGATGATGTTGGCCGGGCACAGCAGCGCCAATGGACCGGTGCCACCGATCTTGACGTCTCCCTGGCTGCCGGTCGCCGAGATGGCGCCGCGAACGGTCGAGCTATCGCAAAACTCGAGGTCGTCGAAGCCCGACTTCAGGGTGACCGCCCCGGTGATGATCGACTTGTTGACGACGGAGAGCGCGCCTCCGGCGTTCACGTTCACCGCGCCGTCCTGCACAGCGCCGTTCAGGCATAGCTTCTGCCCGCTGGCGACGGTGATGACGCCGCTGTTGGGGCCGCTGATCGTCTGAGTGCACAAGAGCGAGGCCTGAGCGCTCAGTGGGGCGATCGTGCCCAGGGCAAGCAGGGTAAGGGCGCCGGTGAGCGCGGCGACTGTCCCCCGACGTGTCCGTTGGCGGTGAAGGCGGTTCATATGTGTCTCCTCTGAAGGGGCGCCGAGGCTACGGCGAAGCATGTTGCGCGGGAAGGGCGCGTCATCTTGGGCATCTCCTCGGTGCGCTGTTTTCTGGTGCAACCCGACGGTAGGGCAGGCGCGCTGCAGAAAACATCCCTGAACTCAGCCATATTGACGGCCGAGACGTTCAATATCCCTGAACTCAGCCATGTTGTTGGCCGGCCGGATCTCCCATACTGCGGGGGTGCAGCTCATGCTGACGATCGACGTCTCCGAGGAGCCGCTCCGCGGGGAGATCGTCGCCCACGGCGGGATGCCGGTGAGCTTCGTGGGCTGGCTCGGGCTCTTGAGCTGTCTTTCAGGGGCTCCGAGGGTGTTCGGGGGTGAGTGGCCGCCGATTTCGGTTTCGATGCAGCAGTTCTTGACGCTTTGGGCCGGCCCTGAGACGCGCACAGGTCGCGACCTAGGCTGCGGGGTGTTGAGG
>Ga0136631_10000623_pt1 | contig 11046 bp, 7 predicted proteins | sample AntDrymUQ6012206_2_FD_104655 | JGI IMG/M metagenome (GOLD analysis project Ga0136631, IMG submission 104655) | Polar desert sand microbial communities from Dry Valleys, Antarctica - metaG UQ601 (22.06) | ecosystem: Environmental > Terrestrial > Soil > Desert | place: Antarctica: Dry Valley... | reverse complement strand
TCGGGCAGGCCCTCGCCGACCTCGACGCCCGGCGTGCTCTCGGCAAGTCGGTCGTGCGCGTTAAGGTCGGCGAGTGAGCATTCTGGACGACGCCCGCGAGGGCATGAACCCCGACATCCGCCCTCAGGACGACCTATTCGGTCACGTCAACGGGTCGTGGCTCGAGCACGAGGAGATCCCGGCCGACCGGTCGAGCTGGGGGCCGTTCGTGCAGCTGGCCGACACCGCCGAGGCCCACGTCCGCACAATCATCGATGACCTCGCCGCGGGCTCGGCGCAGAGTGGGGAGGCCGGCACCGACGACGCCCGCAAGATCGCGGCCCTCTACCACTCCTTCACCGATACCGAGCGCATCGAGCGGCTCGGCACCCGCCCGGTCCAGCCGCTGATAGACGCCGTCGAGGCGCTCCGCGACGTGCGCGACCTGGCGGCGTTCGTCGGGGAGTTCGAGCGCATCGGAGGCGCCGGCATCTTCGGCTCCTACGTCGACACCGACCGCAAGGACTCCGACCGCTACCTGTTCTACCTCTACCAGGGCGGGCTCGGACTGCCCGACGAGTCCTACTACCGCGACGACAAGTTCGCCGAGATCCGTGCGAAGTACGCCACCTACCTCGCGGACCTGTTCCGGCTCGCCGACTACGACGGTGACGTCGATGCGGCCGCGGCCACCGTGGTCGCCATCGACACCCGGATCGCGGCCGGCCACTGGGAGCGCGCCGAGACCCGCGACGTGCAGAAGACCTACAACCTCATGACGTTCGCCGACCTCGAGGAGCTCGCGCCCGCGTTCGACTGGTCGGCCTACGTCACCAATCTCGGTGGGGACACTGCAACCCTGGCGGAGATCGTGGTCAAGGAGCCGTCGTTCTTCAGCCACCTCTCGCAGGTGCTGGCCGAGGTGCCGATCGAGGACTGGAAGCCCTGGATGCTCTCCCGGGTGCTTCGTTCCTCCGCGCCCTACCTGACCGACGAGTTCGTCCACAACAACTTCGACTTCTACGGCCGCACCCTCAACGGCACGCCCGAGCTCCGTGCCCGCTGGAAGCGTGGCGTCGCGCTCGTCGAGGGAGCCATGGGCGAGGCGGTCGGCCGAGAGTACGTCGCCCGACACTTCCCGCCGCGCGCGAAGGAGATGATGGACGACCTCGTCGCCAACCTCCTCGAGGCCTACCGCCAGTCGATCGCGACTCTCGACTGGATGAGCGGGGACACCAAGCAGCGGGCCTACGACAAGCTCGACACGTTCCGGCCCAAGATCGGCTACCCCGACGAGTTCCGCGACTACTCCGACCTCAAGGTCCGTGCTGACGACCTGCTGGGCAACGTCGCGGCCTCCGCGTCGTTCGAGACCGCCCGCCAGCTCGCAAAGATCGGCGGCCCGGTCGACCGCGGCGAGTGGTTCATGCTGCCGCAGACCGTCAACGCCTACTACAACCCCGGCACCAACGAGATCTGCTTCCCGGCCGGCATCCTGCAGAAGCCGTTCTTCTCACCCGACGCCGACGACGCGGAGAACTACGGCGGGATCGGCGCGGTGATCGGCCACGAGATCGGTCATGGCTTCGACGACCAGGGCGCCCAGTACGACGGCGCCGGCAACCTCAACGACTGGTGGACCGCCGACGACAAGGCGGCGTTCGAGGTGAAGTCAAGGGCCCTCATCGAGCAGTACAACGCCTTCGAGCCGCGCTCCCTGCCCGGGGAGCGGGTCAACGGGTCCTTGACCGTCGGGGAGAACATCGGCGACCTCGGCGGCCTGACGATCGCCCACACGGCGTACGCCATCGCCCGAGAAGGGCAGCAGTCGACCGACGAGGTGCGACGGCTCTTCATGAACTGGAGCTATTGCTGGCGCACCAAGCGCCGAAGGGAGCAGGAGCAGCAGTACCTCACCATCGACCCGCACTCGCCGCCCGAGTTCCGCGCCAACATTGTGCGCAACCTCGACGAGTTCCACGAGGCCTTCGGGACCGCCGCCGGCGACGGTCTCTGGCTGGAGCCGAGCGAGCGCGTCCGGATCTGGTGACGGGGCCTGCTCAGGGCGGCGTGAGTGACGGGTGCTGCGCGGCGCCCGGGGGTCGCGAAGCACCCGTCAGATGAGGATGGTGGAGAAGGGCTCGCTCAGCCAGCGGTTACGCAGGTGAGCTGGAGCTGCGTGGAGTTGGGCAAGGACACAGCAGGGGTCTGCGCGGTGAAGGTCGACGCGGAGGTCCGCCGGAGCTGCGGCGAGTTGACGGCGGTGTTCGTCTGGTAGGCGTTGGCGCTGATCGCCACCTTGCCGACGGGGCAGGAGCCGGTCACCGTGGTGACGTCCATAGGGCTGGTGGCGGCCGAGAAGTCCACGACCTCGAATCCGCTCGCGCCGCCACCGAGGGCCTCGACGACGGTCGTGGACAGGGCCGAGATGGACACCGACCCGTCCTTGAGCTGCTCGGAGCCGATCGTGCCCGGCGCGATGTCGGCACCGGTGATGGTGAGATTTCGGATGTCGGCACTGGTCAGGGAGTTGTCCTTGACATGCTTGCTCCGCACCGCGTTCTTCTTGAGGTGCTTGCTGGTGATGGTCTTCTTCTTGATGTCCTTGCCGGTGACGCTGTGGTCCTTGATCTGCTTGCCGGTGATCATCAGGGCCGCCGTGGCGGACGAGGACAGCGCGATGACGATGGCCAGGATCGCGACTGCCATGGCAGGGGTGAAGCGGGGGGATCGAGTAGTCATGTTCACCATTAACCGCGGTCAGTGATGCAAACGCTGGATATCGGGGAAATTGCCTCCCTTAGGGTGAGAAGCAATGACGCGTTAGCCTCGAGGAACGCGCGCCTGCAATCCAATCGGCAACTACATCGGTGCATGCATAGGCGAATGGGTCGCTCAGCGGGCGCGAACAGCCCGTCCGGTTCTCGACCCCGCGACACAGGTCGGTGCCGCCCCGCCGTCCACCCGATCGGTCCCGACGCCGCCGTCGGCGTGGTCGTCGCCGGGGATGACATCCGCCACGTCGGTGCCCACGACGTACTCACCAGCCTCAGCCACCTCGTGGGCTCTTCCCCGACGCAACGGTGGTCGACAGGTCCTTGCCGGTCATCGAGCCGTTCTAGATCTGGGCTCCGTTGATCACCAGGGCCGGGGTGGCCGAGGAGGAGAGAGCGACCACCAGGGCGAGGATCGCCAAACCCGTGGTGGGTGAGGCGGCAGAAGTAGGTCTGCTTGGGGTGCAAACCGATGCCGACCGATCCGCGTTACAGCGATCGCGGTCAAACGACGCTGTGCTAGTCGGTCGGTCGACAGCTGGTCCGGGACTCGACAGCCAGGCAACGGTCCTTGCCGCGACCACCGTCGACGTCGTCGTCCCCGGTGCCACCGTCGAGGTAGTCGTCACCCTTGCCGCCGTCGAAACGGTCGTCACCCGGGCCGCCGTACCCCTGGTCGTCGCCGCCACCGAGGTCGACCACGTCGTTGCCGCCACCGGGGCGGGCGACATCCATGCCGCCGCCGCCGTAGATGATCTCGCCCAACTGGCTGCCCCAGAAGATGTCGTTGCCCGCGCCGCCGATCAGGGTCGGACCGACCGCGGTCTCGGAGACGACGATGGAGACGAACTCGTCGCTGCCGCCGTTGCCGAACGCCGTGCCCCCGTCGAGCATCCGGACCCGGTCGTCGCCGGGGCCTGCCAGGACGTAGTCGGCGTCGCAGACCAGGTCGTCGCCCGCCCCTGCTTCGACGCGGCCACCGCCCAGGATCACGTCGTCACCTGCGGTGCCGTAGACGGTCTCGCCCGGCAGGCCGAGCGGTTGGGTGGGCGCCTTGCCGAAGCAGGTGTCCTCGCGGTAGAGACGCTGTGCGGCTGACCCCGCGTGCGCGGACGCCGGCGGGGTCGCCAGGAGCAGTGCGGTCACGGCAGCCGTGATCGCCGGGCTGGCGGAGCGGAGGCGCATGGATCCCATCCTCGGTGCGAGCTTCTCTCGGGTAGCCAGTCTGATGCATGAACCGCCGGCTTGGTTCGGGTGATCCACGACATGTCTACGACACGGCCGCGACTCGGGGCGGGTCCCCGGCTGCAGTCGGCTCGCCAGCGTCGCGTCTCGAGGCTCGCTCCGCTCGCACCTCGACCAGCGGGGTCGGGCGTCCCTGCTCGCTGGTAGACACGGGGCATGGAGCGCACCGCACCGGCCAACGCGACGCGCGACGCCGCCCAGGCCCACCTACGGGCACTGGTGGGCCGCGATGACGCCGTCCTGCGCGACGACCAGTGGGCGGCGATCGAGGCGCTCGTGGAGGAGCGGCGGCGGGTGCTGGTCGTCCAGCGCACCGGTTGGGGCAAGTCGGCGGTCTACTTCGTCGCGACCGCGCTGCTCCGGGCGCGTGGGTCCGGTCCGACCGTGATCATCTCGCCATTGCTGGCCCTGATGCGCAACCAGATCGCGGCGGCCCAGCGCGCCGGCATCCGAGCGGTGACCATCAACTCCACCAACATCGAGCAGTGGCAGACCGTTCAGGACTCCGTCGCCGCGGGCGAGGTCGATGTGCTGCTGGTCTCGCCCGAGCGGCTCAACAACCCGGGCTTCCGCGACGAGGTGCTGCCCAGGCTGGCCGCGACGGCCGGTCTGCTGGTGGTCGACGAGGCGCACTGCATCTCCGACTGGGGGCACGACTTCCGGCCCGACTACCGCCGGCTGCGCACCCTGCTGGCCGAGCTGCCGACGGGCATCCCGGTGCTGGCCACCACCGCGACCGCCAACGAACGGGTCACCGTCGACGTGGCCGACCAGCTCGCTCTCCCGGCCGACGCCCACGGCACCGCCCGGCAGCACGGTGAGCTCGGCGACGTGCTGGTGCTGCGCGGCTCGCTCGACCGTGAGTCGCTGCGCCTTGGCGTGGTCAAGCTCCGGACCGCCCAGCAGCGGCTGGCCTGGCTGGCCGACCATCTCGCCGAGCAGCAGGGCTCCGGGATCATCTACTGCCTGACCGTCGCGGCCACCCAGGAGATCGCCGACTACCTGCGCTCGCGAGGCTATGCGGTGGCGGCGTACTCCGGGCAGACCGACCCCACCGAGCGGCTCTCCCTCGAGGACGATCTGCTGGCCGGGCGCGTCAAGGCATTGGTCGCCACCTCGGCGCTCGGCATGGGCTTCGATGCGTCCCTCGGCTTCGTCATCAACATGGGGGCGCCGCAGTCCCCGATCGCCTACTACCAGCAGGTCGGCCGTGCCGGTCGGGGCACCGATGAGGCCACCGTGGTGCTGCTGCCGGCCCTGGAGGACCGCGACATCTGGTCCTACTTCGCCTCGCTCGCCTTCCCGCCCGAGCCGCTGGTGCGGCAGACGCTGGCCGCGTTGACCGAGGTCGGCGGCGAGCACGCCCGCCCGGTGAGCACCGCCGCCCTCGAGGCGCACGTCGAGCTCAACCGCTCCCGCCTCGAGACGATGCTCAAGGTCCTCGACGTCGACGGAGCCGTCCACCGCGTCACCGGCGGGTGGATGGCCACGGGGGAGCCCTGGACCTACGACGCCGACCGCTACCGCAACCTGGCCGAGGCGCGGCAGCGCGAGCAGGACGCGATGCTGGCCTACCTCGAGACCACCGAGTGCCGGATGTGGTTCCTACGCGACCAGCTCGACGACACCGACAACTGGCCCGTTGACGGCGCGGAGCGCTGCGGCCGGTGCGACAACTGCGGGGGTCTGGCCCTGAGTTCAGCCGTCTCCGAAGCGGCGGTCGACGACGCTGCGGCCCGGCTGTCACGCCCCGGCGTGCCGCTGGAGCCCCGCAAGATGTGGCCGACCGCGCTGGCGACCCTGGGCGTCGGGCTCTCCGGCAAGATCAAGGAGCAGTCCTCCCAGGGCCGGGCGATCGCGCGGCTGACCGACCTGGGCCACGGCCAGGCACTGCGCGCCCTCTTCCGTCCCGAGGCCTCCGACGGTCCGGTGCCGCCCGGCCTGGCGCAGGCGATGGTCGAGGTGCTGAGCGACTGGCGGCCCGGAGTCGACGCGATCATCAGCGTCGAGTCGGCCACCCGACCCACGCTGGTGGCCGACCTGGCCGACGGTCTGTCCCGCTATCTGCAGGTGCCGGTGGCGGGGGTGTTCGCGATCGTCGACCACGACGTCGCCCCCGGCCAGGGCGCGGTCAACTCGGCCCAAAGGGTCGCGGCGGTCGACCGTCGGTTCGCGCTCCGTGCCGACGACCTCACCGGTCGCCGGGTGCTGCTGGTCGACGACCTGGTCCGCACCGGCTGGACCTTGACACTCGCCGCCCGGGCGCTCCGAGCCGCGGGAGCTAGCGACGTACTGCCGCTGACGCTGGCCGTCGAGTCCTGAGGCGCCGTCCAGATACCGGTCTTCTCCCGGAGCGCACGATGACTCGGCATGCCGGCAAGCTCGACACGGACAGGGTCCGACGCACCCGGGAGGCTCTCGGCGGCGAGTGATTTGGCGGTCGCACATACTGGACAGCGTGACGAGCCAAGAGCGTTCCTCCCGGCCCTTGACACACAGTGTCGCCTCTGGAGTCGACGAGGCCCGACTGATCGACCTGAGGCGGTGGAACCTCGGTCTGGCGGTGCTCCATGCCGCTCAGGCGCTCGCCGTGCTGGTTCTCGCCTCGGACTTCGCGATCGATCTGTCCACGGCCTTTCCAGAAGGCCCGCCCGGCAGCCGTGTTCCACAACCGTCCAAGGCCTTTGACGTGCCCATCGGCGCCGCCGTCGCGGCGTTTCTGGCCTTGGCTGCGCTCGACCACGGCCTGACCGCGACGGTGTTTCGCGCCCGCTACGAAGGCGATCTGAGGCGTGGGATCAACAGGTTCCGCTGGATCGAGTACTCGCTCAGTGCCACGATCATGATTCTCCTCATCGCCTTCTACGCCGGGATCACTCAACTTGCCGCAGCGATCGCCATCATCGGGACCAACGTGGCGATGATCCTGTTCGGTTGGCTCCAAGAAGACATGAACCCGCCCGACCGCGCGGCAACGACGATGCTGCCGTTCTGGTTCGGCTGCATCGCCGGCGCCGCCCCTTGGGTCGCGATCACCCTCAACATCGTCGGCTCCGAGACGGTCCCTGGGTTCGTCTACGGCATCTTCATCTCGCTCTTCGTGTTCTTCATGTCCTTCGCGCTCAACCAGTACCTGCAGTACCGCGGAGTCGGGCCGTGGCGCAGCTACGCGTTCGGGGAGAAGGTCTACCTGGTGCTGAGCCTGGGCGCCAAGTCCGCGCTGGCCTGGCAGATCTTCGGTGGGTCCTTGGCTGGGTGATCCAGGTGTCGCGCTTCGGGCGCACCTGACGACGGGCACCTCAGGTGAGACCGCCTCGCAGGATCATGTCGAAGACGGTCTTGGGGTCGAGGTCGGCGTGCCGGGCGATTCGGTGCAGAAACATCCCTTCGAATGCGGCCGCGAGCGCAGCCATCAGTTCTCGCGGCTGCGGCGCCCCCAACGCGATCAGGGTCGGCATCATCACCTGTTCCATCGCGGTCCGCCCAGCAGCTAGCGCGGCGCGCAGGGCGTGGTCGTGGCTCGCTTCGACGAGCAGCACCATCCGGGCCGTGGTCATCGTCTTGTTCGGCCCTACCAGGAACTCGAACAGTCGCGTGAGTTCCGTGGCGAAGTCATCGGCAGTGTGGGGAAGCACGACTGCGTCCACGGCAGGTGCCTCAGCGCTGACCATGTGCTCCACGACACCGATCAGGAGTGCCTCGCGAGTGCGGAAGCTGTTCGAGGTCGAGCCCGGTGGCAGCCCGGCGCAGGCGTCGACCCGCGCATGTGTCAGAGACCGCAGACCCGAAGTCCCGAGCAGCTCCACCGCAGCCTCGAGGGCGCGTTCGCGATTCCCGCTCACTTCATCACTATAGAAGTAGTGACTCATCACTATGAACGTAGTACTGTCGCGAGCGTGCTCTCGCTCATCGCGCTCGTGCTCTGGCTGGTCACCGCCGCGCTCGGGGTCTCGGAGCTCCTGTCGTGGCGGAGCTCAAGCAGCAAGCCGCCGCCGCTCGTCTATCGACACGCAGCAACGGCACTGACTGGCCTGGCCCTGTGGACCGGCTTCGTGGCGACGGGTCGCCCACCCCTTGCGTGGGTGGCCTTCGCAGTACTGGCACTCAACAACGGCCTGGGTGACCTCCTCACGACGGCCGGGTGGCGCTCCCGCAACGCAGGTGGGACGAGCAGCCTCACCAACCATGCTCGGTCGGCCGTCGGCGAAGTGCTGAGGTTCCGACGCAGGAGCGGGGTCGTCGCGCACGCGCTGCTTGCCGGAGCGACGTTCATCTTCGTGCTCGCCGCAGCGATCCATGCCTAGTCGCGCCATAGCGGGCCCGGCGACGCCACCTCGATTCGTCGCGAGGCAGCGGAACCCGCGGAAACCGACCGTCGGCGGCGGACGTTAGCCTCAGAGCCCCACTTCACCGACCGCCCAGCCGGCGGCCGGCGCGCGACGCCGGGAGGCCGCCAATGAGCTTCGTCCCGCTCGACGGCAGCACCGTGTTCCGTGCGGCGCGGCCCCCTCGCGAGAGCGTGGTCGAGTTCAGCGACGACCGGCGCACGGTCACCTTGCCGATGCGGGCGGCCTTGCCGGTGCTCAGCAAGGCCCACCGTCGCGAGGACCTGCCGCCGGCGACCGCGCTGCTCAGCGCTGCCACGCTGCTGGCGATGCGACTCGTCGCGGCCGGCAAGCTCGAGCCCGCGCCAACCACGGACGGCTCCGCCTCCACTCACTGGCAGATCGCGCCGCTCGACGCCGCCGACGAGGAGCGGGTCGATCTGCTGGCGCGGACCCGGTCCTATGACGGCCTCGACCCCGACGCCGCGGGCACCCTGATCCGCCAGGTGCTTGACGCGGTGGCCGACGCGCTGCCGCGAGGTGGGCCGTCGCTGTCTGCGCCGAGCCGGCGGATACCGTCCACGGCTGCCCCGGCCCGACCGCCGGGAGACCGCGGCGACTTCTCGCGGGCGCTCCAGGAGCGGCTCGAGCGGCACCGGTTGGCACCCTCCGCCGACCAGCCGCACCTGGTGACGATCAGCCTGCGCGTCGAGGCCGACGAGGAGGAGCTCGTCGCCGGCGCGGTGCGGGTCGTGCTGCAGGTGCACGACGAGCTGAACCCGCTCCACGTCTGCGACGCGGCCCTGCTCTGGGCCGAGAGCGGGCAGCGGGTGAGTCACGGGTTCGGCGAGCGCGCGCGGACCCACGCCACGATCGCGCTTCGCGGTGCGGCCGACGCCTGGCCGGTGCTCGACCGGCTCCTGGAGCTGCGCGTGCCCGACCAGCTCACCCTCGACACCGACGAGCTGGTGAGCCTGCTGGACGAGGGGGTCGGGGCGCTCAAGGACCGTGGTGTCGACGTCTTGTGGCCGCGCAGTCTCGGGCGGGACCTCACGGTCAGCACGGTGCTCGACCGGACCGGGGGCAAGACCCGCGAGGGCGAGCTCGTCGAGGGGTTGATGGGCACCCAGGCGATGTTTGCCTTCCGCTGGCAGGTGGCCCTGCACGGGGAACCGCTCTCGGCCGAGGAGATGGACCGACTGGCCGACGCCACCTCGCCGCTGCTCAAGCTGCGCGACAACTGGATGGTGGTCGACCCCGCGGTGGCCCGGAAGGCCAAGAAGCGGCTGGTCCGCACCGTCAAGCCGGCCGAGGCGGTCGCGGCGGCGCTCACCGGGGTGATCGAAGTAGACGATGCCGCGCACGAGGTGATCGTGGGCGCCTCACTGCTCAAGGTCCGCGAGCAGCTTCGGACGGCCGCGACCCGCGACCCGATCGACCCCCCGGCGGCGCTGCGGGCCAGGCTCCGCGACTATCAGCGGCACGGCCTCACCTGGCTCGTCGAGCTGACCGACCTCGAGCTGGGGGCCTGCCTGGCCGACGACATGGGGCTCGGCAAGACCGTCACGTTGATCGCCTTGCACCTTCACCGTGGGGGCGGGCCTACGCTGGTCGTCTGCCCAGCGTCGCTGCTCGGCAACTGGGAGGCCGAGATCAACCGGTTCGCCCCCGGCACTCCGGTCCGGCGGTTCCACGGCGCGCAGCGGGACCTGAGTGGTCTCGCCGCCGCGGATCAAGGGCTCGATCTCCCTGTCGATGCGGGGTTCGTGCTCACCACCTACGGCACCATGCGGAGGGACGCGAGCGTGCTCGCCGAGGTCGCATGGGACCTCGTGGTCGCCGACGAGGCGCAGCACGTCAAGAATGCCCGGTCCTCGACCGCTAGGGCCCTGCGAGGCATCCCGAGCCAGGCCCGCGTCGCGCTCACCGGCACCCCAGTCGAGAACAACTTGACCGAGCTCTGGGCGATCCTCGACTGGGCCATCCCCGGCCTGCTCGGCAGTCGAAACGCGTTCCGCAAGGTGTGGGCCGGGCCGATCGAATCCGGGCTCGAGCCCACCAAGGCGGCCCAGTTCGCCGAGCTGATCGGGCCCTTCCTGCTCCGCCGCCGCAAGTCCGACCCAGGCGTCGCCCCGGAACTGCCGGCCAAGACCGAGGCCGACCATGTGCTGGGGCTCACCCGCGAGCAGGTCGTGCTCTACGAAGCGTTCGTCCGCGACACGATGGTGCGCATCGAGAAGGCAGACGCCGACAGCCGCCGCGGCCTCGTGCTCAAGCTGCTCACGGGGCTCAAGCAGATCTGCAACCACCCCGCGCAGTTCCTCAAGCAGACAACCCCCAGGCTCACCGGCCGGTCGCAGAAGATCGATGCGATCGACGAGCTCCTCGAGACCGTGCTCGCCGAGGACGGGGCGGTGCTGATGTTCACCCAGTACGTCGCGATGGCTCGGCTGCTGGAGACCCACCTGACCCGGGTTGGCATCCCGCACCTGTTCCTGCACGGCGGCACCCCAGTGCGCGAGCGCGAGTCGATGGTGGCCGGCTTCCAAGCCGGGGACGTTCCGGTGTTCCTGCTGTCCCTCAAGGCCGGCGGCACCGGTCTCAACCTGACCCGCGCCGACCACGTCATCCATGTCGACCGCTGGTGGAATCCCGCTGTCGAGGAGCAGGCCACTGATCGCGCCTACCGGATCGGGCAGACCCGGCCGGTCCAGGTCCACCGG
>Ga0136631_10000622_pt1 | contig 11047 bp, 8 predicted proteins | sample AntDrymUQ6012206_2_FD_104655 | JGI IMG/M metagenome (GOLD analysis project Ga0136631, IMG submission 104655) | Polar desert sand microbial communities from Dry Valleys, Antarctica - metaG UQ601 (22.06) | ecosystem: Environmental > Terrestrial > Soil > Desert | place: Antarctica: Dry Valley... | reverse complement strand
GCCTGGGTCTACCGCAGCGACGTGACCGACCGTCTGCTCGTGGGCGCGGGTGCCGTGCTGGTTAATGACCCGCGCGGAAAGCCCCTGGGATGGGCGCTATGGAGTCCTGAGTCCGAGATATCGCTTCGACTGCTCGACTCCGATCCTGAAGCGGTGATCGACCAGGCCTGGTGGGACGAGCGAATCGCCGCTTCCATCTCGCGCCGCATTTCCCTTGAAGAGCATACGAACGCGCTGCGTCTGATCCACGGCGAGGCGGACGGCTGCCCATCGCTGGTCTGCGACCGCTACGACTCCTGGCTCGTGGTGCAGTTCATGAGCGCGGGACTGGAGGCGTTCCGGACAGAGATCGTCGGCGCGCTCACCGCCCTGGTAGAGCCCGCCGGAATACTCGCGCGGAACGATGTGCCCCTCCGCTCGAAGGAAGGACTCCCACGCGAGACTGTAGTGCTCCACGGCGATGTCCCGCGTGAGGTGGAAGTGCGTGAATACGGCATCAGCTTTCTCGCCGCCCCGTGGACGGGGCAGAAGACGGGAGCGTTTCTCGACCAGCGGGAGAACCGGCATTTCGTCGGGACTGTCGCGCGCGGACGCGCTCTCGACTGCTTCAGCTATCATGGCTCATTCGCGCTCCATCTCGCGCGGAACGCGACGCACGTCACCGCCCTCGATTCTTCCGGCGCGGCGCTCGCGCGCGCCGCCAAGAACGCCGCGCGGAATTCGCTCGACAATATCTCCTTCGTCGAGGCCAACGCATTCGATTATCTGCGCGAGAAAGAGCGCGGAGGGAACACTTTCGACACCATCGTTCTCGACCCGCCCGCCTTCGCCAAAACGCGGCCGGCGCTGTCCAACGCGCTCCGCGGTTACAAGGACATCAACCTCAGGGCGATGCGCCTGCTGGCGCCGGGCGGATTGCTGTACACGGCAAGCTGCAGCTTTCATCTGAGCAGGTCGATGTTCCTGGAGATGCTTCAGGACGCCGCGGCCGACAGCGGACGTCGCGTCGCAATCCGCGCGTTGACCGGCCAGCCCATCGATCATCCCGAAGTGCTCACCATGCCTGAGACGGGGTACATCAAAGGGGCGCTGCTGGAGGTTATGGACTAATCCGATTCGTCGGGGACTATACGCTGTCCCTTTTGCGTTTTGAGTTTACCGTGATTGCGTTGTCCGTTGTTGAGTTGACCCCCTCGCCAGCACAGCCTACGGGCGTTTAAACGCAATAACTGAAAACGCAAAAACGGTAAAACTCAAAACGCAAAAAAGCGGTAACGCTGGAGCCGGTCGTAATTTCAGCTACACTGACAACTGGGACAGAAGTACGTTGACCGGCCCGCCTGAACAATGCGCTCGATAACACCATCCCCGCGCTTGCAGTCCTTACCTTCCCGATCATAAACAGCGAACCGTTCTACTCCCCGCTTGTCCGTGTACCGCCCGGGACGCCGCTTCTTCGGGCTCAGAACGAGCCTGATTGCCTCCACGAGTGTCTCCAGCTTCTCCCGTGACACCTCGGCGGCGGGACAGCGAGGATCTATCTTCGCCTCCCACAGCGCCTCTGCCGCGTAGATGTTGCCCAATCCGGCGATGACAGCCTGGTCCATCAGCGCGGGCTTGATGGCGATCTTCTTTCGCCGCAGGACTTCGATGAGGTAGTCTGCATCGAGCGCGGCGTCGCTCGCCTCCCGGCCCAGCCTGGGAAGCGAAGACTCGCCCTTTTTGTCGAGGGTGATCGAGGACAGAGCCCTTCGGTCGACAAGTGAGATGCGGGTGCCGTCGGTGAGATCGATCGCCGCCCGCGCGAAGCGATCGAGTGGCTCCTCCACCGTCCCGATCCCCCAGTCGCCGTTCATGCGAAAGTGGATTACCAGCGTGTCGCCGCTGTCGAGCAGCAGCAGCTGGTGCTTCCCGCGACGCTCGACGTTCTCGATCCGCCTCCCCTTCACCGCGCGGGAGTGAGTCGGCGTGAACTTTTTCTTCAGCGAAGGGTGAATCGCCTTCACCGCCAGAATGGTTTTACCGAGGGCCGCGCGCCGAATCTGGCCGGCAGCTCTTTCGACCTCAGGAAGCTCAGGCATCGATTGTGGAAATCTCCCCTTGCAATGTGGACAACTGTACCTACCTTACCGCCTGGCCACCCCACGACCTCCCCCTCCGTAATGGCTTCACACCAGCCTCGCTCTCTCAAGTACGAATACGAGCTGTACGTCGAAAACGAGATCGAGAACTATAAGGAATCGGTGTCACGGCCGGCCATTCTCAAGATTGGCGATGAGGCTGCGGCGGTGCTCCGGGCCCAGGAACAGTTTGCCATGGATGAGCTGATTCTATGGGCCGAGGTGGATCGGATCATCCGCAAGCGCCTGCGAATCCCCGCCTACGAAACATGGCGGCGCAAGCGGGTCAAGATTCTCGAGGAGTACCGTCGCCCCGAGCACTGGGGCCTGCGCCCGGATGGTGTACTGGCGCGGGAGATTCACCCCCCGGCTGAATCCAAAGTACTCGTCGCCGGAAGCGAAATAGACGGGGCGGCACTTTATCTCGCGGCACACGGCTGCGACGTTACGGCCCTCGAGAGCGAAGCAAACTCGCTTGAGCGCGTGATGAACGCCGCGCACGCCGCCGGGTTGACCGACAAGATTCAGGGCCACCTGCTGGACCTTTCCAGCTGGGCGCCCGACTCTCCGCTCGCCGCCGTCATCTGTACCTCGGCATCCTTCGCCAATCTCAACGCTTCAGAGAGGATGCGCGCCTTCGAGATCCTGCAGAACGCCACCGGTGATGGGGGCGTCCACCTCGTCGGAACGATCGTTCGGGGCCAGAAGGGCGTATCCGTGACCGAGCTGCGACGGCAGTACAAGGGGTGGTCGATCTCTGTTGAAGAAGACTCCAGCACCTCCAAGAGCTTTCTGGCCAAGAAAAATAGCCAGCTGACCGGGGTGTCATAAGGACACAGGTGTCTCGAACAGGGTGTGTTGTTTCGAGACACTCTGAACGCCAAAAAATATTGCCCGCAGCGCAAGTTGTTGCTTGACAACTACTTGCAAGTCACCTCAAACATGGCATAACGAGTGCCTTTGCTTGTCGCCGTAGGGAGGCGCTGCAAATCATATAAATGAGACTTCTGATGAAACAGAATCGTAAGGATACCAGCTCGAGTGAGCCGATTGGAATAGTGATCTCACGCGGGGACCGGACCGAGCCAACTCCGGTTTTCTCCGCTTACATTTGGGGACCCGCGCCCGAGGCGATCAAGGAGCCCGCGACGCGCGCGGCCTGATCTCTACCAATAGTAGGTAGACACCCAGGCAGCAGACTCCCATCCGAAACGGCTCCGCCATCAACGCGGAGCCGTTTTACATCCCAGCCCGGTATGGCCTTTGCCCCTCGTCCCGCCGTGGATAGCCACTCCCCTCCCTCGTCCGGCTCGGCCAGCCTGTCGCCCAACTGGGAAGGTGAGCGCCACGCGCTTCTCTCGCAGCGGATCTCCGACATCGGCCTGGAGATTCGGGGGACCCTTCTCGAGAAGCTCGTCAACCAGCTGTACGAGGAGCTTGGAGCGAAAGGCCTCGCGTTTCGTCCTCCGGTTTATCTGAGCGATCAGTGGGGGTGCCCGGACGGTACGCCTATAATCGGAGTGCCGTTCTATCTCGCCGATGCGCGCCTCTCCCGAATCGAAGAGGACTATTCACACGCGGTCGAATCCGAAGCGGAATCGATGCGATACCTTCGCCACGAAGCAGGTCACGCATTCAACTATGCGTATCGCTTCTACGACCGCGCGGCCTGGCGAAAGATGTTCGGCCCATACTCGCGTCCCTACCGTGACCGGTACCGCGCCGACCCGTTCTCCCGCGAATTCGTGAGGCACATCCTCGGGTGGTACGCACAGAAGCATCCGGATGAGGATTTCTCCGAGACCTTCGCGGTGTGGTTGACGCCGGATATCGAGTGGAAGCAGGCGTACGACGGATGGGGCGCGCTCAGGAAGCTCGAGTACGTCGACAAGCTCATGAAAGAGGTTGCGACCGAGGTTCCGGTGGTCCCCGAGCCGTGCGAGGACGACCTCCCGGTTTCCGCGATGCAGTACACGGTCGCCGAGCACTACAAGGAGCACGAGGAGAGCATTCCGATTCGCGACCCGCGGATATTCGACGGCGATCTGAAGACGATCTTCGTGGTCGAATCACAGGCGCCCGGCGGCGTGCTGGCGGCCGACTTCATCGCGCTTCACCGGCGCGAGATCGTGACGCGCATCGCGTACTGGACGGGCGAGAGCGCATCGGTGGTCCGCCAGTTCGTCGAATTTCTGGGCGACCGCGTAGCTTTACTCGATCTGAGGCTCGGCGGCCTCGAGGCCTCGACCTTGATCGAGCTTACTGCGTTCGGAACAGCCGTGATAATGAACTACCGCCACACTGATGCCATGGACGGCGCCGATACGGGAGACGACAGCTGAAAGTCACGATCCTCCATAGCAAGGATGCCCTCGAGCCGCCGGTGGATCCGGTACTCGACCAGCTCGAGGGAGCGCTCGAGGCCGCCGGTCATACCACTCGGCGGCTCTCCGTAGACGCGGAGATCCAGCCGCTCATCAACGAGCTCACCTCCGAAAGTCCCGATCTCGTGTTCAACCTGGCCGAGTCGTTTCGTGGCAAGAGCGCGCTCGAGTCCAACGTAGCGGCGCTGCTCAACCTGATCGATCTCCGCTACACCGGATCGAGTCCGGCCGGATTGATCCTCGCCGGCGACAAGACGCTGACGAAGAAAGTATTGTCGTTCCACAGCATTCTGAGCGCGAAGTTCGCGACGATGTACCGCGGCCAGGTCGACTGGGTGGGCGACATCCAGTTTCCGCTGCTGGTAAAGCCTCCACAGGAAGACGCATCGCTGGGGATTACACAGAAATCCATCGTCAACAACGTGAAGGAGCTGCTCGATGTGATCAGCGGCACCCAGCAGGAGTACCAGTCGGCCGTGCCGGTGGAGGAGTTCATCGACGGCCGTGAGTTTTATGTGGGCGTGCTAGGGAACAGCAAGGTGGAGGCGCTGCCCATCATCGAGCTGGACTTCTCGAAGTTTCCCAAGGACTTGCCGAAGATTGCCAGCTGGGAAGCGAAATGGGGTGATGACGGCGACGAGAAGGGCGAGCAATTCGCGGGTACGGAGTCGATCTTCCCGACGGACCTCCCCGAAGAGCTCGCGAAGCGCATCCAGCAGGTTGCCATCGATTCGTTCCAGGCGCTCAGGCTTCGCGACTACGGCCGGATCGACCTCCGCGTGACGGCAAAGGAGGAGATCTACGTCATCGAGGCGAATCCAAACTGCTATCTCGAGGAAAAGAGTGAGTTCGCGCGCGCGGCGCAAAAAGGCGGGCTCGAGTACCCGGCGCTGATCTCGCGGATCGTGGAGCTGGCCAGCGCGCGGTACTCCCGCTGAACAAAAAAAGCCGGCGAACTTCGCCGGCTTTTCCGTTGGACTCGTGAACCCCGCTACCTGCGCTTGCGGCTTGCTTTCCGGGCGGACTTCTTCGCGGCGGCATTTCTCGCACGCGTGCGTGCACCCTTCCGTGCGGCGGCGCTACGGGAGGCCTTGCTTCCGCGGCGTGGGGCGCTCTTTGCGGCGGATTTTCTTCCACGCTTTTTTGCTGCTGCCATTTTGTCTCTCCACGATGAAGTAGAAATCTCACCGAGTCCCGACGGAGTCGGTGAGTCCTGCATCGCGTCCTGACCGGCACGCGGGTTAACGCTCGATCGGTGACGAAGACACGGCGTCTCCGATTCACTCGCGAATATAGAATGCAATGGATGTGCAGGCAATACTCCATACGCGCGTGGATTCGTCGGGGCGCTCTCACTTCCAAAAGTCTGTCGCAGTCGGCAGGTTAGAACGCCGCTCTGAAAACTTTTCCGTACTCTCAACGGAGTTCCCGCTCGTGAAAGCGTTGGTAAAGGAATCCGCCGCACCGGGTTTCACTCTCAAGGACGTGGCGGAGCCGACGGTCCGTGAGGACGAGGTTCTCATCCGGGTGCGCAGAGCGGGTGTGTGCGGGACCGACGTCCACATCTACGAGTGGGACCCGTGGGCCAGGGGCCGGTGCAAGCCCCCGTTCGTCGTGGGACACGAGTTCGCCGGAGACGTGGTACGGGTGGGGCGGCTGGTCACCGACGTGAAAGAAGGCGACCGCGTGACGGCCGAGGGACATATAGTCGACGGTCGCTGCCTGCTGTGCCGGACGGGAAATGCCCACGTTTGTCCATATACGCGAATCATCGGAGTCGATCGCGACGGCTGCTTCGCGGAGTTCATCTCGATGCCGGCGACGAACGTGTGGCATCTGGACGACGATATCTCGTTCGACATCGGAGGAATTCACGATCCGATGGGCAACGCGTTTCACACCGCCCTCACCGCCGAGATCCCCGGGGCTACGGTCCTCATCACCGGTTGCGGCCCGATCGGAATCTTCGCCGTCGGAATCTGCCGCGCCGCCGGCGCGTCGAGAGTGATCGCCACGGACGTCAACGAGACCCGTCTGGGTCTCGCGAGGACCATGGGAGCCCATGATGCGGTCCGGCCCGAGCAAGCTGAAGGCGTCGTCAGGCAGGCAACGGGAGGCCTGGGTGTCGACGTCGTTCTCGAGATGTCGGGCGTACCGGCGGCCATACATCAGGCGTTCGCACTGGTTCGCGTCGGAGGCAGGGTTCAGATGCTCGGAATCCCTTCGAAGAAGATCGACTTCGACCTCGCCACCGAAGTGATATTCAAGGGTCTCACCATCTACGGCGTCGTCGGGCGGCGCATGTACGACACATGGCATCAGATGACCCGCTTTCTCCGGTCGGGTGAATTCGATCCGACTCCGGTGATCACCCACCGCTTTCCCCTCGCGGAAGCCGATGCCGCGATCGCGGCCATCAAGTCCGGCGAAGCCGGGAAAGTCATCTTCGAGATTGCGTGATACCGTCTCCCAGGCTGAGGGTCGAGTCCGATTGTTTTCTTTCCGCTCAACAGGCGAGGGTGAAGTGGCGCTGAACACCAGATTCGATTCAGATCTCCGCGCGGGAATCGAGAAGCTGAAACAGGACCGGGTATACAAGCGACTGAATTTCCTCGATTCGCCTCAGAGCTCGCGCGTGCGGATGGAAGGCCGTGGGGAAGTGCTCATACTGTCCTCCAACAACTACCTCGGGCTGTGCGCCGAGCCTGCCGTGGTGAAAGCGGGCATCGACGGGCTCGACCGGTATGGAGCCGGAACGGGCAGCGTTCGCTTCATCTGTGGAACGTTCACGATTCACCGCGAGCTCGAGCAGGCGATCGCCGACCTCGTGGGCGCCCCGGCGTCCCTCAGCTACGTCTCGGCGTGGAACGCGAACGAGGGGCTCACTGCCTCGATCGTCGAGCAGAACGACTTCGTCGTATCGGACGCCCTCAACCACGCCTCGATCATCGACTCGATCCGGCTGGCAAAGGCGATCACCAAGTGCACGACGGCGGTCTACGCGCACTCCGATCTCGACGATCTGAAGCTCAAGCTCGAAAGCGCGAAATCCGCGCGGCGTCGCATTATCTGGACGGACGGCGTGTTCTCGATGGAAGGGAGCATTGCCAGGCTTCCCGACCTGTTGCAGCTGGCCCGCGAGCATGACGCGATCGTCGTGATGGATGATTCCCACGCCACCGGCGTGCTCGGGGCAACAGGCCGCGGCACGGCCGAGCACTTCGGTGTGCTCGGGGAGGTGGACGTGATCACGTCGACGCTGGGGAAGGCACTGGGGGGCGCCGCCGGCGGGTTCGTGGCCGGTCCAGAGGCCTTGTGCGACATGCTGACCCAGCGATCGCGTCCCCAGCTCTTCTCGAACGCCCTGCCGCCGACGGTGGCGGCCAGCGCGCTCGGAGCGATCCGGCACCTGGAGCACAACCCCGAGCTGGTCAAAAAGCTCCACGACAACACCCGCTACTTCCGCTCCGCCCTCACCGAGGCGGGCTTCAAGCCGCTGCCGGGAGAGACCCCGATCGTACCCATCATCGTCGGGGAAACGGCGACCGCGATAAAAATGAGTGACATGTTGTTGGACGAAGGCGTCTTTGTGACAGGGTTCGGCTTTCCGGTCGTGCCCCAGGGGCAGGCGCGTGTGCGCTGTCAGCTCAGTGCTGCCCATTCACGCGACGATCTGGACGAGGCCATGGCGGCCTTCCGCACCGTCGGGACCAAGCTAGGCATAATCTAGGGGACGCCTTAATGCAGAAGCTCAGAGCAGTCGCTATCGCAATGATCGCAACGGCCATCGGCTCGACCGACGTGGCCGCGCAAAGCTCGAGAAATTTCGAAGACTCGTGGTTCTGGGGAGCGAAAGCGGGAATCAACACTTTCTCTCAGCCCGGCGAGGGGAACACTTCCACCGCGAATCTGGGAATAGACTGGCTCATCACGCGCAAGAGAGGCGGCCTCTATGTATCGGGGGATCAGTCGATCTTCGAGCGCGACGTACAGGTCTCCGATAACGGCTCGCTTTCGGGACAGCGCACAGTGCGCGTGAACGACCTCCGCCGCCTGACCTTCGCCGGCGTGGCCTTTCCGAAGCGTTTCGGCGGGCTGATTCCCTACGGCGGCATCGGCTACATGATCGCGGTCGCGGGTGACGCCAGAGTGGTGCTCGACAGCATCAACGGCGCTCCGAGCAACACATTCATCGACGATGTAGACGAGCTTCGCAGCCGGGGCTCGGTGCTGGGAATGCTGGGCCTACAGATTCAGACCAGACGTGCCGCGATCTTCGTGCAGGAGACACTGCTGCCGAGCAACCGGCGATTCATGTTTCCGAGTGTGATGTCGTTCCTGGAATTCGGTATCCGCTACAACTTCGGCACCTCGATCGACCGGCCATAGCAGCTATCGGCGCAGCCCAGGTTGATCGACGAACGGCGCCCCACAGGGCGCCGTTCTTTTTTGCTCGGCAGCCGTTGGTCGAGGTCTTCGATCAATCTGCTTCGCCTCCCCAGGGCATGCAGCGCGTTGCGCTGCGCTTTTGCGACGCCCGACTGGGGGAGGCGAGGGTGTCCTCGTAGACCGCCTCCGCAGCCCAGCGCCGCACCGGCGCGGTGCCGCGAAGCGGCAGGGCGAGGACCAGCGGTCGTAGAGGATACCCTCGCCTTCCCCGGGCCGCGATCGATCCGAGCAGAAGCGCTACGCCGACAGCTTCCCTTTGGAGACGAACGGATTGCCGTCGACAATCCACCGCATGGGCCAGTCGGCGGCGCGGGTGATCCCAATGCGAGTGGTCACGCGCACTTTGTGGTCGGGGATTCGCTCGCCTTCACGGATGACGAGTGGTTTTCGCTGCAGCGGTTTCGCGCTCATCGACCCCGTGATGCCGAGCGCGGTGCACAGCTTTCCTGGACCGTTGGTGAGGTCGAATGACGTCCGTGCGCCGGGACGTCGGCGCTGCATCAGGGGAATCCCCCGCAGCGGCTCCACCGCGCGCACCAGCACTGCGCTGGGCAAGCCCTCCTCCCGCGTCACGGCGTTGAAGCACCAGTACATCCCGTAGATGAAATAGACGTACGAGTTGCCCGGCCGACCGTAGAGCGCTTCGGTGCGCGGGGTGCGTCCGACGACCGCGTGACACGCGTCGTCGTGTTCGCCGAGATAGGCTTCGGTTTCGACGATGATGCCGCTCGCGGTGCCTTGGGGAGTCTCGCACTCCAGCACCGTCCCGAGCATGTCGCGGGCTACGAGCTCGGTCTCCCGCGCGTAGAAGGAGCGCGGCAACACGCGACCCGCCTTGAAGGCCATCGCAGCCGCGCTGACGCGCCTCGAGCCGCCTCGCGTTTACTCGGCGGAGGACTTGCTGCGGGTTTTTCTCGCCGCCCGACGCGGAGCCGGCTTCTCGCCGTCATCGGCCGACGCCGATTTTCTGCCGCGGCCAGTCTTCGCCGCGCCCGCACGCTTTCGGGATGGGCGCGCCCTGGGTTCTTCCGCGGAGAGCGCATCCTCTCCGATCGATGGGATCTCCGCAACCGATGGCTCGTCGAATACCGGAGCACTCGATGCCGGAGTGCCTGACGCGGTCTCGACTACGCCGACAGACAACAGGTGGGCCGGCGGGGCGCCCACTCTCGCGCCGATCGCGCCACGACCACGGCGGGCGGACCCGCCTCCGCGCGCGCCCATTCCCATTGGCGCCGCGGGCGCCGCCGCGATAGCCGGTGCCGGCTCGGCGGCGGCGAGCTGATCGCTGAGAGGAGCAGCCGCGGCAGCGGGGGCTACCTCGTAATCGGAGCCACGACGGCGCAGATCGACGATGTCGGCGTCATGCGCGTCCTGGAGAATCCGCAGGAAATTCCGCTCGCTGAGGCTCTCGCTATCACGTCCGAGCAAGTCTCTCGCGGTCGAACGAACCTGACTCGCCCGGACACTCGCGGCGCCACCTGAGGAAACCGCGCGGCGCACGAGATTGAACGCCTCCTCGCGCGTCAGTCGCAGTCCGCTGGTACCAGTGGCTCCCTCTCCGTTCGACGCAGCCGGCGGTGCGGCGCGAACGATTTCGGCTGCCGGGGTCTGTGGTTCGGTGGACGCCGCTTCGGGCGTAATCGCGCGCGCGCTGGCTGCGACACGCGGCTCGCGTGGTCCCCTGCCATCCCGCTCTCTATCCCTCCCCCGACCGCCACGCCTGCCGCGGCGCGCGCGGTCGCCGGATTCCGCTTCCTGACCCGCGGGCAGGCTCGTCGCCGGTGAGGTGCCTGCTGCACCACTGGGCGGGGCGACCTCGAATTGCCCGTTCTCGAGCTTGGTGAGAATGAGGAGATTGCGCTGCGCCGCCTCGGAGACGAAGCGCGAGAACTTGGACATACCGAGGTTCTTTTCGTCGAACGAGCTGTCGATCTGCTGCATCACCTGCTTGAGCCGGTCGGCGCGCATAACGTCGCCGTTGCGCTTCATGCGCGCGATCGCCTCGGACACGAGCTCCCAGGGATCGCGCTTAACGACTTCGTCTTCGCCGCTCTTCACAAGTCCGGCGAGCGCGTTGTAGCTGTAATACTC
>Ga0136631_10000621_pt1 | contig 11057 bp, 10 predicted proteins | sample AntDrymUQ6012206_2_FD_104655 | JGI IMG/M metagenome (GOLD analysis project Ga0136631, IMG submission 104655) | Polar desert sand microbial communities from Dry Valleys, Antarctica - metaG UQ601 (22.06) | ecosystem: Environmental > Terrestrial > Soil > Desert | place: Antarctica: Dry Valley... | reverse complement strand
TACGGCTTCCACTCCGCCAGAGCCGCACTCGCGCTCGTCCACCTCACCTGCGGACCAGTCGAACTCACGCTTCCACACGAACCGAAGTTCGCGTGACTTCACCTACGATCACCCTCGGAGAGCTGTAGAAAGGCACCGCACGCCTCATCGAGGTGATCCTCCACATACGAGGTGGTGGCGTCGCAAACCTCGATAGCAAAGTCGAAGAACGTAATCGTGGCAGGGTCGATGTGGAAGCTCCAAGCAGGGTTGTAGTTGGCGGGGCGCTTCGCGATCCTGCCCATCACGTGGGGCCTGCTCGAATCTTTGCCGCTCAGAAGATCCCTGGCGTGCTGAATGTCGTCATCCTTCGTCAGCTTGATGACGAACTGCTCCCCACCCCTGTCGGCGTCGACGGCGAAATACGCCTCGGCCATCACGTTCCTCCTTAGTCAGATGATCGGCTGCATGGCCGACGAGGACGTAGCATAAGCCGTGAGCCGGGACGAGTGCCCGCTTCGGTGGCGTAACCCGCAGTGGTGTAGAACTGCGTCCTGATCGGATCCTGTGTGAGGGCCATCCCGCGTTCGACTTGGCGGTCGCGGTCGTGAGATGCCTCGGCGTCACATCGGCCCCAGCCGATTGAGGCTGTCCGCGTCGACACGGTCGACGATCCTCGGGGAGAACGCGCGCGATATCGTGACGAGGTCCGAACGCCCGAGCATATGCGCCACATCAATTACAGGGAGGTAGACGATGAGCAAAGAGGATTTCGACGTTATCGACACCGACGGTGACGGCTACATCACGGCCAGTGAGCTGCTGAGGTCTCTCGCGGAGAATCCCGAGGTCGACGCCGATGACATCGCCACAGTCATCCAGATGGCTGACGAAGACGGCGACAACCAGATCTCCTACGAGGAATACGCAAAGTTCGCAAAGTAAGGCGATGAGCCTGACCACGAGGCTCCCCTCCGTTGAGGACAGCCGGCAACGACGTCGCCGACCGCGCGTGGGCTGATCGGCTCGGGATCGCGAAGTGCCCTGTGCGCAGGCTGACAACCTCCTCAAGCTGATCGACGATCACCAGCACCCGCCCGCCACAGGCCAGCGAATCGTTTGTTTGGGCGGCGAGCCAACCAGCCGTTGACCACAAATAGCCCGCGGCCCGAGCAGGTCGCCGCCTGACCGGACCTCGTGACGGCGCGTGGTTGGGCCTGCCACAAGTCGACGTCCTCGTTGGTGGTTTTCGGGAGCTCGCATTCGCGCTGAGCGGCGAGCAGTCTGGCGCGCTGCTTCTCCTCGTAGATCCTCAGCTCGATTGGATACGCCCAGATGACGCTTGATCGCCTACCGCACGAACCCACGCGCCGCGGGCGCCAGCAGCGGCTGATACGGAGCTCGAGGTCCAGCGGTGGCGAAGGACAGACGGCGCACGTCAAGCTGCTGTACCGTCGCGCTGCCCAGGCTCTTTTACGCAACCGTTTGCAGGCGCCACTGTGCGGCCGTGATGCAGGGAGACAACGATGGGCGCTCGTGTCGCGGACGCCGGTGTCGAGCTGGCTGCATCGGCTGTGTCTACGGTCGGCAGCGGCGAAGAACATCTGCGGAGCGGACGCACCTCGCGTCCGGTCCCGAGCGACTTACCACACAACCAAGGAGGAGCCGGTCACGGCCAAGATCGGTCTCCCGGGAGATGTACTCCACCGTCACGCTCGAGGCGAGGGCAAGCTCGTCGAGTTCTGACCTACATCCATGAGTAGCCGGCGGGTGGTGTCGCTGGTCTGGGCGAACAGCGTCAGCGCGTATACACCCGCGTCATCTGCTCGGCCACGCAGACCGGCTTCAGCGCGCCCTCGCCCTCGAACGTCAGCTTCGACGTGATCTGCGCACCGCCGAGGACGTCGTCGACGGCCAGCAGCGTCACGCGCATCCGCACGCGGTTGCCGACCGGCAACGGCGCGGGGAAGCGCACCTTGTTGAGGCCGTAGTTCACGGCGAAGGCGAACCCTTCGTAGCGCATGAGCTGCTGGATGAGCACCGGGTGCAGCGACAGCGTGTAGTAGCCGTGGGCGATCGTTCCACCGAAGGGCGTCGCCCGCGCACGCTCGGGATCGGTGTGGATCCACTGGTCGTCGCCGGTGACGCGGGCGAACTCGTCGACCGACTCCTGGGTGACCTCGTGCCAGTCGCTGACGCCGATCTCCTCGCCCACGCACGTGCGCAACTGCTCGATGTCCGTGATCGTAAGCACTATGGAACCTACGCGCTCGCCGGGACGGGATCGGGTGTGACCGCCCAGGCACCGCACTGCGCGAACGCGAAGGCAAGCGCGAACCCGCCGACCGAGAGGCCCGTCAGCAGGCAGAAGACGAGCAGCAGGACGGTCAACCCAAAGGCAACCCGGCCGAGCCTGTATGCGGTCCGTGCGCTCATGCGACCGACAGCTTACGGCTGCGCCGTAGTCTGTCGCCCTCGATGCCCGCACCGCTGCTCGCCGTCGACGCCCCTTCGCTGCTGTACCGCGCGTTCTTCGCGCTGCCACAGAGCATCACCGACGGCGACGGCCAGCCGGTCAACGCCCTGTTGGGGATGGCGAACCTCGTCCTCTTCGCGGTCGAACGCCACCGGCCGCGGGCGGTCGTCCTGTGCTGGGGTGCCGAGAAGGCCGACTATCGCGCCGCGCTCTACGCGCCCTACCACGCCGACCGGCCGCCGATGCCGCCCGAGCTCGAGTGCCAGTGGATCGACGCACCAGCGTTCTACGGCGCCTTCGGCTGGCGCAGCGAATCCGACGCCGAGCTCGAAGCCGACGACCTGCTCGGTTCGCTGGCGTCGATCGAGGCGCGGGCCGGCGGCGAGGCGCTGCTGTTCACCGGCGACCGCGACATGTTCCAGTGCGTGAGCGATGCGGTCACGGTGCTGTTTCCGCGCGGCGGCAAGGACGGTCCCGAGGTCATCGACGTCGCGGGCGTACGCGAGCGCTATGGCATCGAGCCGGCGCAGGTGCCGGACTTCATCGCACTGCGCGGCGACCCGTCCGACGGCCTGCCGGGAGCCAAGGGGATCGGCGCGAAGACGGCGCGCGACCTGCTGCGCGAGCACGGCACGCTCGAGGGCGCGATCGCCGCGGCCGGCAGGGCCGGTGCGATGACGCCGCGCCAGGCCGGGGCGCTGACCGCCGACCCCGCTGCTCTGCACGCCTTCAAGGACATCGCGACGCTGCGCTACGTGGACCTCGAACGGCCGCCGGATGCGCCGCTCGACGGCGCCGGCGCCGCCGAGGCCGCACGCGAACGCGGGATGAACCGGCTCGCCGACCGCCTCGCCGCGCTCGGGTAGACGCCCTCCCTCAGAGGATCTCGACCGGGGTCCCGAGCGCCATCGGGCGGCGCACGTCAGCCCGCGAAGCGGGGAATCGAGCCGGCCGCGCAACTGACGTAGACGAGCCGCAGCGTCCGGAGGACCGTGTTGGCCGAGGAGTGGAAGCTCACCTTCGCGCTCACGCGATGGGCGACCCTGCTCTGGCGCCGCGGATCGATTCTGATCGAGAACACCGTGTGACCGGCGCGGGCCGTGATCCTGCGGTAGCGCTTGCCGTCGGGCAGGAAATCGACGCGCGCGATCCCCTGCCCGGTGACTGTGACGCGGAACGGCCGCGACAGGCAGCCGCTCGGCCCGCGCAGCTTGGCGGTTCCGGTCGGGGCGCCCGAGGCGGGTACCTGCGGCACGCCGATTCTGGGCACTGACTTGGTCACCGTCGGCCCCGCGGGCGGAGCGGCGGTCCTCGGGGTCAACGGCACGGGCTGCGTGAGCTGCGTCGTCGCTGGATCGGTGTGCGTGACCTCGCGCCCGCCGAAGCTGTCCTTCGCCGTCACCTTGCCGACGTTGTCGACCTCCGTCTGATCGGCCTGCGTTCGTACCGTGCACGTGTACGTCCACGTGTCGCCGGGGTCGTGCTGGCTCGCTGTTCCGTCCTCGTTCTTGGAGGTCAACAGCGGCGGCGCCTCGCAGAGCGCGTCGCCGACGCTGACGTCGGTGGAGAGAAACGGGGTGTCACCGGGGTTCGTGACGTCGAACGTGTAGCCGACCGGCTCGCCGGCCACCGCCGTCGCCGGCCCCGTCGTGTCGATCTGGATCGCCGGATGCAGGATCCGCGTCGCGTGGCTGGCGGTCGCGGAGACCGGCCGCGCAAACTCATCCTCGGCGTCGACCGTGACCGTGTTCAGACGCGGTGACGACGTCGCGGGGCCTTGTTGGGATTCGCCGCAATCAGCATGGCGCACTCGTAGACCCACGTGTCGGACGGCTCGAGCACCGCGGGCGTCTGATCCGGGCCGTCCTGCCCCCACTTCTCCTTGACGGCCACGGGCGCGCAGGCGTCGTCTGCGACCTGCACGTCGGTGAGCGGGCTGGTGCCGGAGCTCGTGACCGTGAAGGTCAGGGCCAGCCTGTCGCCGGGGTAGGCGTACTCGACGCCCGCGCTCTTCACCGAGATCGCGCCGACGCTCGTGCGGTTGACGAACGTGCACGTGACGATCTCGCCCGGATCGATGTTGAACGTCGCGGTGCGCGTGGCCAGGTCGCCGTGCTGTTGGCGTCGCCGCAGACGACGCTGTCGAGCCGGAACGCCCTCGTCCGCCTGCGTCGCGGTGTAGGCGCCAGGCGCGACGGCACGCGACTCGCTCGCCCCGCCGGCGAGCTTGAACGCCGGCGCTCCTCGGGCGCTCGTCGTGTAGTCGAACTGGGTCGGGTCGTCGTCGGGAAGCGTCTGGGCCTTGACGACGAGCATCCCATCCTTGGAGTTCGTGAAGGTACAGGTGACCGTCTCGTACTGCGAGACCCTGGCGGTCGCCGTACGTGTCGGCGTGTCGACCGTGCTGTCGGCGTCGTCACACGAGAGCCCCGTGAGTCCCCAGCCGGCGATGGCGTTCTCGGTCACCGTGTAGTCGCCCGGTGTGACGCCGGCGAACTCGCGCGTGGCGCCATCCGACAGCGAGAACGCGCCCAAGCTCGACGTCTCGAAGCCAAAGGAGGCGCTGTCGCCCGCGGGCAGCGTCCGCTTCTTGACGATCAGCCGCGTGCTCTTCTTGTTGACGAAGATGCATCTCTTTGTCTGGCCCGACTGCACGACCGCCGACACCGTGGATGAGGTTCGGGTGGATTTCTCGATCGGGTCGTCGCCGGCGAATTCAGTGCAGGTCGCACTGACTAGCTCCCAGCCGGGCATCGGCTCCTCGGTCAACGTGTACCTGCCGGGGGCGATGTGGCGCAGGTTGCGCTCGCCGTGTTTCAGCGAGAAGCCGCCGCCGGGGGCGTCGGTCGTAAAGGCGAACGAGGTCGCGTCACCGGCGGGCTCCGTGCGCTTCTCGACCCACAGTCCTCCGCGGCGCATGTTGTCATAGGTGCACTCGATCTTCTCGCCGGGATCGACGTGCAGCGTGGCAGTACGGTCCGGCACCGAGGTCGTCGTCGCCGTGTTGGTCAGCGCGCCGGACTCGACGCACGACAGGCGACTGAGGTCATAGCCCAGATCGGCCGGATCGCTCTGCTTGAGGCTGTAGCTGCCGGGCTGGACGTTGACGATCGTCTGCGTCTCGCTGGCGGCGAGCCCAAACGCGTTCGGTGCATCTCGCGTGGCTCCCGCGAGCGGATCGAAGTCGGCGCTGAACTCGAAGCGCTTGAGGTCGTCGTCCATAACGCCGCCGAGCTTCTTCTTGACGATCACGCGCCCGCAGTTGTGGAGCCGGATAGTCGTCGGCTCGATGAAATCCACCGGGTCGGCGTTGACCTCACCGGATTGGCGCGAGCGCATCCACAGCGAGCTGAAGTCGGCGCATGGCGCGCCGTCCGGGCTGCCCAGTTTCAGCGCGGTCGTCAGGTCGACCGCAACCTCGCCGAACTGGCCCGGGGCGAGGCTTCCGCCGCCAAGAAAGTTCGTGATCGCGAAGCCGTCGTTCGCGCCCGCCTGGGCCGATCCGCCGGCCGTGACGTCCGTGCAGGCGCTCCACGTGCCGCCGAGATGCTCGGACGCGGGAGCAGGGTCGGACGGCAGCCAGCGACACATCCGGATGGTGGTGCTCGAGCCGTTGCGATCGAAGGCGAGCAGGAGGTCGCCCTTGCGTCGTCTGATCGTCGTGGCTGCGTGCGACGTCGTGAACGTTTCGCTTGGAGCGTTCTGATTGAGCTCGAAGCTCATGTGGTTCGCCGCGTTGCCCGTGTACTGACGCGCGAACGCGACGTACATGAAGAGGTGGTTGGGTTGCGTGTTGGGATAGCCCCAGGCAGCGAGGAGGTTCGTGCTGGCGGCCGGCGTGCCGCTCTTGAAGTCCCATCCGTTGGGCTCCTCCTCCTTGGAGCCGGCCTTGAACGTGCTCGGGACGACGGCGTCGTTATCGTCGTTCTGAACCGTGCCGCCGGCCGAACCGAAGCCGCCGCCGGTGACGATCTGCTCCCAGTCGTAGCTGCCCGGCGAACCCGTGACGTTGCACTGATCGCCGTCGGCTCCCTGGAAGCTCGAGAACGGCAGCGTCGTGAGCGCGGCCCCGGGACCGCAGCCGTTCGCGGCGTGCGCCGGCGAGATCGCGAGCACGGCGAAGATCGCGGCCAGGGAAAGCGCGGCCGCGACGTACGACGACAACTTGCGCCGCGGCAAGGCGGTTTCGATGGCATCCAGGCCAAGGGTCTTCTGCATTGTCCAGCTCCGAACGGCGCACGGCGCTCTGTTCGCGAGCAGGCGCCCATGCTCATGGACGACCGTTGTAGGAGACGTCCGGCCGTTTCACCCCCTCCCGCTACCGGCCGATTCCGCGTAGGTTTGCGCCATCATGTGCGCCCAAGTGCCCCGCGTCCTGCTTCTCGTGCTCGCGATGCTTGCGGTGCTCGCGTTCCCGAACGGGGCGCTGGCCTCGAGTCCGCCTGGGCCGGTCGCGCTGGCAAACGGCTGGGAGTACAAGCTCGACCCGTCCGACGAGGGGCTGGGGCTCAACTGGCAGAGCGGCGCGGGCGGGGGCATCTGGGATACCGTCAGCGTCCCTCACGTCTTCGATCCTCGCCCCGAGCCGAAGACGTTCTATGGCTCGGTGGGCTGGTACCGGCTGGGCTTCATCGGACCGAAGGCGACAACGGACTGGTGGATCCACTTCGAACAGGTCCGGCGCGTGGCTCGGGTATGGCTCAACGGCCGCGAAATCGGTCAGCACAGCGACCCCTACACGCCATTCGAGCTGCCGGCGTCCGGCCTGGTGGCGGGGCGGCCGAACACGCTCGTCGTGCGCGTCGACTACCGGCGCGCAGCGCAGCTGCGCGAAGGCTGGTGGAACTGGGGTGGCATCTCGCGCCCCGTCTGGCTGGTCGCGCGCGGGCCGGTCGTCATGCACGACGCGGGCCTGCTCCCGAAGCGCCACTGCGACGGCGCCGGATGCCTCTGGAGCGTGCTGAAGGACGGCTGGCTCGAGAACACGAGCGACCGCGTGCAGCAGCCGTCCGTCACGGTCGCGCTGCGATCGCCGGACGGCACCGTGTCGCGAGGCAGCGCGACGCCGCGCGAGCTGCGCCCGGGCGAACGCGTGCGGCTGACGTTCCCGGTCCGCATCCAGGGCCAGCCGAAGCTCTGGTCGCCACACGCACCGCAGCTGTACGACGCGAGCGTCAGCACCCGTGCCGGCGGGAAGGTCGTGCAGGTCGACCGCCGGCGCATCGGCCTGCGGACGGTCACCGTCGTCAACGGCATGCTGCGCCTCAACGACCGTGTCCTGGACCTGCGCGGCGCGTCGGTTCAGGAGGACGTTCCCGGCCGCGGTCCGGCGCTGACCGACGTCGACGTCGAGAACATGGTCGACGAGCTCAAGGCGCTCGGCGCGAACGTCACGCGCGCGCACTACCTGCTGGACTCACGGCTGCTGGACCGCCTCGACGAAGAGGGCATCCTCGTCTGGAACCAGTCTCCGGTCTATCACCGCGACGCGCAGCTCAAGACGCCGGGCGAGCGCTCGACCGAACTCGAGGTCGTACGCGAGACGACCCTCGCCGCCCGCAACCACCCGTCGGTGATCGTCAGCTCGATCGCCAACGAACTGACCGCCCAGCCCGACCAGCAACGCACAAGTCAGGTCTGGATGCAGAACGCAGCGGCACTGGCGCGCAACCTCGACCCGACGCGACCGGTGGCGATCGACATCCTCTCCTACCCCGGCGTTCCCCGCCAGCGGACCTACGACGCCTTCGACGCGATCGGGATCAACTCCTACTACGGCTGGTATGACGGCAAGATCAACCGCTCGACGGCGAATATCGACGACCTCGCGCCCTACCTGCGCGCGATGCGCGACAAATATCCCGGCAAGGCGCTTGTGATGACGGAGTTCGGTGCCGAGGCGACCGACCCCGGCCCCGCCGACACCAAGCAGACGTATGCCTTCCAGCAGAGCTACCTCAAGCGCAACCTCGACATCGTCGATCGGCTCGGCTTCATGGGCGGCGCGATCTACTGGACGACGCGCGAGTTCGCCGTCAAGCCCTACTGGGACGGCGGCGGGCATCCGCCGCAACGCGACTCGATCCACAACAAGGGCCTGATCGCCTACGACGGCGAGATCAAGCCCGCCTTCACGACGGCTCAGGAGGCCTTCGAGGCGACGCCGCTGTATCGCGAAGATCCCGCGGCGGCAGCGCGCGCGCAGCTGTCGGAGCCGCACTCGGGGGTCATGCGAACCGTGCTGCTCATCCTCGCGCTGGGCTTCGTCGTCGGCCTGCTGGTGATCGACGCCTGGTGCCTGCGCGACATCTGGCGCGCGCTACGGCGCGAGCCGGCGGAGGTCGTCGCGTTGCGCCGGGTGGCGTAGTGGCTCGGCGCGCCGTCACTACGGCGTGAACTTGACGGTGATGACATCGCCGTCGGTCATCGCGTAGTCGCGACCCTCCAAGCGCAGCGTGCCGCGATCGCGCGCGCCGGCGTAGCCGCCCGCGTCGACGAGCTCCTCCCAGCCGACGACCTCGGCGCGGACGAAGCCACGCTGGATGTCGGAGTGGATCTCGCCAGCGGCGTGCCAGGCGCTGAGCCCGCGCCGCAGATGCCAGGATTGGGCCGGCTTGTCCTCACCGGCGGTGAAGAACGCGATCAGGTCCAGCAGCGAGAAGGCGCCGCCCACGACGCGCTGCAGGCTCGACTCGGTGAGCCCGAGGTCGGCGCGCATCGCGGCCGCATCCTCCTCCTCGAGCTCGGACAGCTCCGCCTCGATGCGGCTCGAGATCGCAACCGCGATGGCGCCCTGCGCGGCGGCGTGCTCGGCGACCGCCGGCGGCACCTCGTCCTCGCCTTCGTTGACGTTGGCGACGAACAGGACCGGCTTGGCGGTGAGCGGGCCGAGGTCGCGCAGCGCCTTGGGGGCGTCGGCGGGCGCAGCGACGCTGCGCGCCGGACGGCCGGACTGCAGCGCTGCGATGAGCTCGGCGAGCCAGGCCTCCTCCGCGACCGCGCCACGGTCGCCGGAGCGAGCGCTGCGCACGACGCGGTCGTGGCGGCGCTCGGCCTGCTCGAGATCGGCGTAGACGAGCTCGGTCTCGATCGTCTCGATGTCGGCGAGCGGGTCGACCCGGCCCTCGGGATGCACGACGCTCTGGTCGGTGTGGGCGCGCACGACGTGGACGATCGCGTCGGTCTCGCGGATGTTTGCGAGGAAGCGATTGCCGAGGCCCTCGCCGCTGTGCGCGCCCGCGACCAGGCCGGCGATGTCGTGGAAGTCGATCGTGTCGGGGACGATCTCCGACGAGCGCACGGTTGCGGCGACCTCGCCGAGGCGCTCGTCGTGGACGGGAACGACGGCGACGTTCGGCTCGATCGTCGTGAACGGGTAGTTCGCCGCGTCGACGCCGGCGCGCGTGAGCGCGTTGAAGAGCGAGGACTTGCCCGCGTTGGGCATGCCGACGATGCCGACCTTCATCGTCGCGCCCCGCCGCCGACGAGCATGCCGAGCAGCCCGCCGGCAGCGATGTCGGACGGGTAATGGACGCCCAGGTAGACCCGCGAGAGCGCCATCAGGGTGGCGACGATGTAGAGCGGAACCCCGGGCAGCAGCGACGAGTAGGCGCGCGCGGCGGCGAACGACGACGACGCATGCGCCGACGGGAAGCTCAGCGACGTCGGCGTCGAGATCAGCGCCGGGAGCTTCTCCAGCTGCGGTCGGCGGCGGTGCACGACGGTCTTCAGCAACGTGTTGAGCGCGTAGGCAGCGAGCACGCCGCGGACCGCGCGCAGCCAGCGGGGACGGCGCGGGCGGTCGACGGCGGCGCCGGCGGCGCCGAGCGCGATCCAGATCGCGGCGTGCTCCCCCAAGCGCGAGAAGCGCCGCACGGGCAGCTCGATCGCCGGATCGTGGCCGTGCTCGCGCAGCAGGCGATAGACGCGGATGTCGACCCGCGCGATCGCCCGCGCAAGCGGCCCGGCCCGCAGGCGCGCGCGCAGCGAGCGGCGAGCTGCGGGGTCGGCTGCCGGCGGCGGTGCGGTGTCGGTCACGGGCAAGAAGATAGGCGCACAGGGCGACCGGGCAGAACTTCCCCGGTGCGCCTCGCCCTGATCACGAATCCTCGCTCGGGCACGGCACCGGCCCCGGAGCGCCTCGAGGAGCTGCTGGGCGCCGGCGGCGCGGAGGTCCATACGACCGCGATAGGAGAGCTCACCGGAGAGGATGACGCCGGCCTCGACGACGAGGAGCTCGCCGAGGTCGTTTCGAAGCTCGGCGCACACGGCCGCCCCGACCGCGTCGTCGTCGCCGGCGGCGACGGGTCGATCGGGCTGGCGGCACGGATCGCCGCCGAGCTTGGCGTGGCGCTCGCGGTCATACCGGTCGGCACCGCCAACGACTTCGCCCGCGCCTACGACCTGCCGCTCGAGCTCGACGAGGCGTCCGCGCTCGCCCGCGCGCCGCAGGCGGCAACTCGCCACGCCGATCTCGGGCAGGTCGGCCGGCGGACGTTCGTCAACGCTGCCTCGGCAGGCCTGTCGGTGTTCGCCGCACGCGCAGCGCGGCCGCACAAGCAGCGCCTCGGTGTGCTCGCCTACGCCGTCGGGGCCCTGAAGG
>Ga0136631_10000620_pt1 | contig 11058 bp, 9 predicted proteins | sample AntDrymUQ6012206_2_FD_104655 | JGI IMG/M metagenome (GOLD analysis project Ga0136631, IMG submission 104655) | Polar desert sand microbial communities from Dry Valleys, Antarctica - metaG UQ601 (22.06) | ecosystem: Environmental > Terrestrial > Soil > Desert | place: Antarctica: Dry Valley... | reverse complement strand
GGTGGGAGGTATGGCTTATCCCGCGGTGTCGGCATTTTTCGGCGGGGGCGCGCTGGTCGCCCTGATCGGATTTGCCGACGACCGCTCCCACATAGCACCGCGTTGGCGGCTGCTCGGTCACTTCATCGCGGCACTATGGGTGGTTGCCTGGCTGCGTGGACTGCCGTCGCTCCCGGTGCTTGGGTTCACGCTGGATCTCGGGTGGAGCGGGTATTTGCTCGCCGCGATCTATGTCGTCTGGATACTCAATCTTACGAACTTCATGGATGGTATCGATGCCATCGCGTCAGTCGAGGTTATCACCGTTTCACTGGCTGGCGCGATTCTCTACCTGACCGCCGATCAGGAACGTAAAGAGTGGTTTCTTCCTCTGGTCCTGGCGGCCGCCACACTGGGCTTTCTGGTGTGGAACTGGCCCCCCGCCAGGATTTTCATGGGGGACGGCGGCAGCGGATTCCTTGGCCTGATGCTGGCCGCCCTTTCACTTCAGGCCGCGTGGGTCGAGCCGCGACTGTTCTGGAGCTGGATTATTCTGCTGGGTGTGTTCGTCGTGGACGCAACCGTGACGCTCGTTCGCCGGGTGATGAGTGGCGAAACGTTCTACGAGGCACACCGGTCGCACGCCTATCAGCACGCCGCGGATATCGCAGGCGGGCATCGTCCGGTGGTTCTTGTCGTCGGAGCAATCAATCTCGCCTGGCTCCTGCCGCTGGCTGCGTTGGTCGCGCGCGGCTCTCTGGATGGCGTTGTTGCAGTCGTGGTCGCATACGCTCCTCTCATCGCCGCCGCCGTCATGCTACGCGCGGGACGGCCGGGGAAAAAAATCAGTGCTCCGGGTTAACGGCACGCTGCGTTACGGATGGGGCAGGACAGGGAAAGCAGGCGGATCAGCGGACGTCACATACCAGCACACCGGCCTGATACAGGAACTTCATCGGCACATCCTCGGAGAAGGAAACCGGCTCGAAGCCGTACTCGGAGAAATTCTTCCACCTTTCCCGAAAGTAATTCTTGTAAATCAGATAGAAGCGCTGGAGGCCGTGGTTGCACTCATGAAAGCACTCGATGAACACCGCACGCTTACGTGCGAGCCGTCGCGCCTCGGCGAGCGCCCGCTTGTACTGCTTGCGCCAACCCATCTGCTCCAGGACCTGGTTCGTGTACACGAAGTCGAAGCTCTTGTCGGGTAGCGGGATTGCGGTTGCCGAGGCATGAATGAAGCGGATCCGGCCCAGAGCGGCGCGCTGATCCTGATCGAGAGCCTTAATGCCGAGGAACTGAAGCAGCTCCTCAGGCGGCGCGGCCGCCAGCGCCTTTGCGAGCTTGACCCCGCTCGATGTGAACTCGATTCCCGCCAGGGTCAGCCCGGGGTCCAGGATGGCCAGCGACACGAGATTTATCCCGCTACCGAAGCCTATCTCGAGAACGCTGCGGGCATTCACCGCGCGCGCCGCATCGAGAAGGTGGACGAGCTGCACGCGCCGGATGGAGTATATGCCGGCCCGATACGCCTCGCCGCGAAACATGAGGTGTGCGGTTACTTCCTTCGTGAGGTAGCGCGCCAGCTCCGGGACGCCCATTGCGTAGAAGGCGTTGTAGTCATGCTGCACTCGACGAGGGTGCGCGCCGGCCCAGCCGACCGCGCGTCGGACAAACTCCGACGCCGAGTGCCTGACCGCGTTCCTGTACGCGCGCTTTCTCTCCGCGAGGTATCGGCGGCGGGTCGTCTCGCTTGGTCCTTCGACAACGAATCGGCGGAAGTGCGCGAGCTTTTCATCCACCGGGGCTTCCGGCTGGGTCCTGGTCAATCCGACTCCTCGTTGTCGAAGCGGCACATCTGCCGGGCGGTCTTGGGCGACGAACTGTAAGCGACACTGTGCGTCCGGTCAACCTGCCGACAGCGCGAAGTACTCGACGATGTTCTCATCCCCTCACCCCGGCTCGTGCGTTAGCTTGTTCGGGAATGAACACGAGACTGTTTGCCGATACTCTCACCCGGGGGGCGCGCCCGGTTTTCTACTGCGACGTTGGCGCGCGCTTCGGTGTTGCAAGGCCGTGGAGCGAGGCTCGTGACTCTCTCCATGTTATCGCGTTCGAGCCCGATGCGGAGGAGGCCGGAAGACTGCGCACCGTTGGCGATCGACACACCGTCATCGAGTCCGCGCTGTGGGATCAATCGGGGACGGTGAGCCTGAACATCACGCGCTCGCCCGGATCGTCATCGGTCCTGATTCCAAATCACCGTTTCCTCTCGGAATTTCCGGACGCAGAGCGGTTCAGTGTCGAGAAGACCGTTGCCGTGAAAACGACGACCCTGGACGCGATCGACCGCGGAAAGGTGCCGCATCTCGATTTTCTGAAGGTCGACACTCAGGGGGCGGAGGAGCGAGTGCTTCGTGGCGGAATCCAGCGCATTAGCCGCGAAGTGGTGGGGCTGGAGGTAGAGGTTGCTTTTGCGCCTCTGTACCAGGGGCAGTCGGAGTTCGCGGATATTGACCGCCTCCTTCGTGCCGAGTGCGGGTTTCATCTCTGGGACCTCCGGTTCACGCGGTGGAAATACAAAGCAGGGGCTGATGTCGGAGCGGCCAAGGGACGGGTAGTTTTTGGCGACGCGCTGTACTTTCGACCTGTCGATGCAGTTGCCGCGTGGCTCGCCGGGTTCGACCAGAAGGAGATCGGGCAGAAGCTGGGAGCCCTTGCGCTTTCCGCCGGCCTGTACGGCTACGCGGACTATGTTCTTGCCGTCCTCACTGAACCGGAGGTTGTCCGCGTCGCCGGAGCGGACGCGGTCAAGCGGTACGGCGCTGCCATAGCACTGTACGGTGGACGGGCGCCGCGGCGTTCCTTTCCCCGCGCGCACCAGCTGCTACAAATGGTCAGCTCGCTCACCCAGCCGGCCCACGGTGGGTGGGCAACTACTAGCTCCCCCCTCGGTTCCAGAAAGCGCGGCTCCTGGTGGATCGGATGATAGCCGTGCCGGTAGCTATTGAGCATCGTGATACATTTCCCAACCACCCTTTACGAAGTATCTGAATGTCGGCTACCCCCCCCAGGCGCGGCGCTACGCGCCATCCTCCCAAGCAACGCGTGATCAACAGCCAGACGGCTGACGAAATCTCGCGGGCGAATTGGCTGGCCGAGGCTCTGGAGACCGCGCCAATCCCGCGCGAGGAGCTGCTGACCAACCTCGGACTCTTCATGAGTCGCCGGCTCCTCACCCGCATTCTTTTCCTCACCGAGCTGTATCGAAAGATTCTTCCGATTCATGGCGTCATCCTCGAGTTCGGCACCCGTTGGGGCCAGTCCATGAGCATCTGGAGCTCCTTGCGCGGGATTTACGAGCCCTATAACTACTCGCGGCGCATCATCGGCTTCGACACCTTCGCCGGGTTCCCATCGACCGCTCCCCAGGACGGCGAGAATCCGGTCGTTACCGCCGGCGCGTACGGGGTTACTCCGGGCTACGAGGCTTTTCTCGCCGAGCTGCTGGGCTACCATGAGCAGCAAAGCCCTGTCTCACACATCCGGAAATTCGAGCTGGTTGCCGGAGACGCGACTCAGACTGTGCCGGCCTGGCTCGAGGCCCACCCGGAGACGGTTATTGCGATGGCGTACTTTGACTTCGATCTCTACGAGCCGACCCGCGCCTGCCTCGCAGCGATCGAGCCCTATCTCACGAAGGGAAGCGTCATCGGCTTCGACGAGGTAAACTATCCCGCCTTCCCGGGCGAGTCGGTTGCGCTCAGGGAGGTTCTGGGGCTGGGGCGTTATTCGCTGAGGCGCATGCCGTACGAGTCGCTGCCCTCATACGTCGTGATCGAGTAAGGCCGTTGACGCTCACTCTGGGTAATTGATGCCGCGAATCAAGATTTTTGGTGCGGGTTCCATCGGAAATCACCTGGCGAACGCCGCCCGCACTCTTGGCTGGGAAGTCGTGGTGTGCGACATCAGCCCCGAGGCGCTCCGCCGGATGAAGGCGGAGATATACCCGTCGCGCTACGGTGCCTGGGATGACGCGATCCGCTTATTTTCCAACCGGGATGCGCCCGTCGGTGGGTTCGATCTGATCTTCATCGGAACTCCGCCCGATGTGCACATGCAGCTTGCCATGTCGGCGATCGACGAGAATCCGAAGGCGCTGCTCATCGAGAAACCTCTCTGCGGCCCGGATCTCGAAGGCGCGAACATTCTCTGGCAGCGTATCCGGGAAAAGCGAATTCCCGCCTTTGTCGGGTACGATCACGCGGTTGGAGCAGCGTCCCGGCTGGTGGAGGGGCTGCTGGCGAAGAAGACAATTGGACCGGTGCTCACGCTCGACGTGGAGTTTCGCGAGCATTGGGCCGGGATCTTCAAGGCCCACCCATGGCTCCGGGGCCCTTCCGACAGCTATCTCGGATTCTGGCGGCGGGGCGGCGGCGCCAGCGGGGAGCATTCGCACGCGATCAACCTCTGGCAGCATTTCGCGCACATAATCGGCGCGGGGAGGGTAGAGCAGGTGTCGGCCAGTCTCGACTACGTGGAATCGGATGGCGCTTCATACGACCGTCTGGCCTTGATGACGCTGCGAACCGAGCGCGGCCTGATCGGCCGTGTTGCGCAGGATGTGGTGACCCTTCCAGTGAGCAAGCGGGCGATCATTCAAGGCGAAGAAGGAAGGATAGAGTGGGTGAACGGGTATGATGCCGCAGGCGATGCCGTTCTCGTTCATCGTCCCGGTCGCGATGCGGAGGTTCACCACCTCCCCAAAAAGCGACCGGACGATTTCATCGCCGAGCTCAGACACGTGCACGCTCATACGGCGAACGGCGGGGAGAGCTCTCCGATCGCGCTGAGTCGCGGCCTGGACACGATGCTGGTGGTTGCCGCCGCGCACCGTTCGAGCCAGGAGGAAACCGCGATACGAATCAACTACTCGGGCGGCTATAACCTCGAGGCCCTGGAATCAGGACCTCTGATCGGCAGGACATAAGTGGAAACCAGCTTCGATTTTTCCGACCTTTTCATTCTGGACCTCGCCAACAATCATCAGGGCGATGCCGGACATGGCCTGCGTATCATCCGCGAGGCGGGTGAAGTCGTGCGCGCGAACGGCGCGCGGGCGGCGCTGAAGTTCCAGTTCCGCAATCTCGATGAGTTCATCCACCGCTCTCACCGCAACGGGAGCACCAACAAGCACATTCCCCGTTTTCTTTCGACGAGACTGTCCGACGCCGATTTCGAGCGGCTCACGGAGGCCGTGAGAGCCAGCGGCATGATCACGATGTGCACCCCGTTCGACGAGGCGTCGGTCCACCGGATCGTGGACATGGGAATCGAGGTGGTCAAGGTCGCTAGCTGCTCCGCGACCGACTGGCCGCTGCTGGAGACCATCAGCAACACCAACAAACCGGTCGTCTTCTCCACTGGCGGGATGACGTGGAAGCAGGTCGACGATCTGGTCAGCTTCTTCGATCACCGGCGGGTGCATTTCGCGATCATGCACTGTGTCTCGATTTATCCGACCCCGAACGAGCATCTGCAGCTCGATCGCATCAGAATGCTGAGCGAGCGTTACCCGAGGAAGGTCGTCGGGTTCTCGACCCACGAGCCCCCCGATGCGCTTGCCCCAGTGCAGGTAGCGGTGGCGAAGGGAGCCCGGATGCTCGAGCGCCACGTGGGGATCCAGACAGATTCGATCAAGCTCAATGCCTACTCTTCCACGCCCGAGCAGATCGATCGATGGATCAAGGCCGCTCAGGCGGCCAGGGTCATGTGCGGGAACTCGCATCCCGTTTCGACCGAAGAAGAAACGGAGGCGCTCCAGTCATTGCGCCGGGGAGTGTACGCCCGCCGGCCCATCAAGATTGGAGAAGTCGTGGCCGCGGACGACGTGTATTTCGCGATGCCCTGGAGCGAGGGACAGCTGTCCTCCGGTGAGTGGAGATCGGGAATCGAGATGACGGCGTGTGTCGAAAAGGACGGCGCGTTGACCGAGTCCAACGCGCGACCGCCCGAGGAATCCGCCAAGCAGGCGCTGTTTACGGCGATTCACACCGCGAAGGCCATGCTCAACGAGGCGCGCATCGCTATTCCCGCGGAGTTCGAAACCGAATTCTCCCACCATTACGGGCTCGACGAGTTCGAGAAGGTGGGGATCATCATGATCACGTGCGTCAACCGCAGCTACTGCAAGAAGCTGGTCCTCCAGCTGCCCGGTCAGCGCCATCCAATGCACTACCATATGCGGAAGGAGGAAACCTTCCAGGTGTTGCATGGATCTCTGGAGATCGACGTGGACGGTCGCCGCCGCACGCTGCTTCCGGGAGACACGCAGCTGGTCCAGCAGGGGGTCTGGCATGCGTTCTGGACCAAGACCGGCGTCATCTTCGAGGAAATCTCGACGACGCACTATGCTGACGATTCGTTCTACGAGGACAAGTCGATCAACGCGCGCGGCGCCGCCCGGAAGACTGTCGTCAATCAGTGGGGGCGGTATCAGATCTAGGACTCGTGTGACGATCGCCCGCGGCGGCGGATCGAGTGCCCGCGGGAGCCGGAGCGGCGCTTGATCCGGGGGAAGACAGTTCTGGCGGTCGTTCCCGCGCGGGGAGGGAGCAAAGGGGTCCCGCTCAAGAATCTCCAATCGGTCTGGGGGCGCTCGCTAATCAGTCATGCCGCCGAGGTCGTTCGCGCGGCGGGAATTTTCGACCGGACCGTCGTTTCGACGGATCACCGCGAGATCGCGAACGAGGCGCGAAAGAACGGACTCGATGCCCCATTCGTCCGGCCGGCCGAGTTATCCGGAGATCTGGTCGGCGATCATCCCGTGATGCTGCATGCGCTCGATGAAACGGAGGCGCTCGACGAGAAGCGATACGATGTCATCGTCATGCTTCAACCGACGTGCCCACAGCGACGCGCGGAGCACGTCGTGGGCGCGGTCGAGAAGCTGCTCGGAGAAGGGTGGGACGCCGTGTGGACGGTCTCCCAGTCCGACCTGAAGTACCACCCGCAAAAGGCGCTGACAGTCGGCGAAGACGACAGAATGGACTACTATGACGTTTCCGGACGCTCCGTCGTCGCCCGCCAGCAGCTGCGGCCCGTCTACTATCGAAACGGAGCTGCGTATGCGATCACCCGTGAAGCCCTTCGTGTCGGATCCTCGCTCAAGCCCGAGAGGACCGGGGCGCTGATCATCGACGAGCCATTCGTGAGCATCGATACCGCGGAAGACTTCCTCACTCTAGGCAACATCCGATGACGAGCACGTCCTGCGCTGTATGCCGGAGCGCGGTGTCTCCAACCTACAGCGGACCAGTCCGGGATGGTGCCTTCGGCCGGGTGATTCCCGCGACGGTGACGCGATGCGCCGAATGCGGGGTCGAGCGGCTGGAGGACGTTCAGCTTTCCGCGGACTACTACACCGGCGATACCTACCGCAAAGACCTCGAGGAAAGCCCGGATGTAGCGGGCTATTTCGAAAGGCACGACCGGGAGCAGTTCGAGCGGATGAACCTGCTCGAGGCGATCCCCCTTCGCGACGCGGTAGTTGCCGACATCGGATGCGCGGGCGGCTCGTTTCTCGATTCGATCTCGGGGTTTGCGCGGACGACGATAGCGGTCGATCCCGCCGAGGCGTATCACGCATCGCTTCGTGCCCGGGGTCACGAAGTGCACGGCACTCTCGACGCCGCGCTCGCGAAATGGGGCGCAGCGGTCGACGCCGTATTCTGCTTCAGCGTGATCGAGCATGTCGAGGATCCGGTCGGACTGCTTAGCGGGATCCGCGCTCTGCTCCGACCGGGCGGCATCGCGCTCGTCAGCACGCCGAACCGTGACGATATACTGATGCGGCTCGGCTCCGAGGCGTACCGCGCTTTTTTTTATCGCAAGGTGCATCGCTTCTATTTCGATGGAGCCTCGCTTTCGAAGGCAGCTTCAGCCGCCGGCTTCAGCGACACCCGACTCCGCTTCCTTCACCGTTTCGGCCACGCCAACTTCACGACGTGGCTGCTCCATGGGCGGCCGGGCGGCAGGATAGACTCTCCTCTTGGCCCTCTATTCGACGCGACGTGGCGCGCTACTCTGGAGGACAGGGGCCTGGCGGATTATCTATACGCTTACATGCGCGCCTAATCGGTTCAGGGACGTGAGTCCATCACTGACGCGGGTCGCTCGAGACCTACGGTGCCCGGGGTTGACGCGTTTCCCGGAGGCCGTCCGCAACGGGCTGGAACTTGCAATCCGGCCGGAGAGCTTCCACGTACGTCTTCCGCCCGGCCGGGGTGATCGATCAGTTATCACAATCGACCGCTAGGCCAATAGTCAACCGAGATTCCTTGCTGCCGGCAACGCCTCACGTTCCGAAGACAAGCCCCGGTGCCCATGCGGCGCTCGAGCGCCGCGCGCTCCTAAGGGATCGCCGGCCGCAAGCGGTCCGGCGGCACACCGGGCGGGTCACTACCCGGTTCGCTATCCTGGTCTCGGGCGATGTCGCCGCTCTGCTCCTTGCGCGCAGTATTTCGTTATGGCTTGCGTCGACGACTCTGTTCGGCCGCGAGGCGCTGGGTCCGACGCCCCTCGTCGGAGGAGGGAACAGGTTCCTTCTTTTCTGCTTCCTCGTTCTGGCCTCGGTCTTCGCCACCGGCGGCCACAGCCGGCACCGCGCCCTGAACCAGCCGATCAGGCTGTTCATCGCCGTCGCCGGCGCGGCTCTCCTGAACTGGGCGCCTCCCCTTGCCCGGGGAGACTTTTCGGCCGTACTGCTCCAGCTCGTCACCGCGATCGGCCTCGTCTGGCTCTGCCTGCTGGCCATCCGGCAAGTCGCCGAGTGGATCCTCAGAGAGGTGTGGCCGCGGCAAAGAGGCGCGGGCGCGGCGATCCTGGTCGGATCTCCACTTACCGCCATGCCGTTCGAGCGGGCGGTCGCCGCGCCGGGGGGGGATTATCGGGTGGCCGGCTATGTCCCGCCCGATGGTTCGGAAGGCGAGGGCTACCTCGGAAAGCTGAGTGAGCTTTCCTCTCTGATCGATCGATACGATGCGGACGCGGTCGTCGTTTGCGCGGAGCTTCCCGCGACCCGCATCGACAAGCTGATCGAGGAATGTCTCCATTCGGGGTGTCAGATCCTTTACCCTGCCCGCGCGGTTCGAGTTTATGGGCTGAGACCGACGCTGGTGTGGCACCACGACCAGCCATTCTTCGAGCTTGGAAGCCCGGTGCTCAAGGCGCGCGCGCTCATCTCGAAACGAATCGTGGATGTGCTGGTAAGCGGTGTTCTGCTCGCCCTGCTCGCGCCAGTGCTCGCGGTCATCGCAATCGCCATACGGCTCGACTCACGCGGCTCGCCGCTCTTCTTTCAACAGCGTGCCGGGCTTGGTGGCAGGCGCTTCCGGATGATCAAGTTCCGCACGATGCGCGACGGAGCCGATGTCGAGAAAGTACATCTCGCGCACTTGAACGATACCGGTGACCGCCGGTTGTTCAAGATTCGCGACGACCCGCGCACCACCCGACTCGGGCGCTTCCTGCGGCGATGGAGCCTCGACGAGCTTCCCCAACTGTTCAACGTCTTCATCGGCGAGATGTCGCTCGTCGGTCCCCGGCCGTTTTTCGAAGCCGACTTTGACGATTACGATGTGCATCACTTTCGGCGCCTGGACGCCAAGCCGGGAATTACCGGGCTGTGGCAAGTCAGCGGTCGCAGCGAGCTGCACGATTTCGAGGACGTGATTTACCTAGATCGGCAGTACATCGAGCAGTGGTCTTTCTGGCTCGACGCCAGTATCCTTTTTCGAACGATCCCGGCTGTTTTGAGGCGAACGGGAGCCTTCTAGACGCGCCGCAAGACGGCGCGGTGAACCGCGATTCTCCGGACCCACCCCTTGAAAGTATTCATCTCCGGCGTCGCCGGATTCCTCGGCAGCCATCTCGCCGACGCCCACACACACCTCGGCGACCAGGTGGTGGGCTGTGACAACATGATCGGCGGGGACCTTCATAACCTGCCTGAAGGCATCCAGTTCGCCGAAGAGGACTGCGGCAGCGTCGAGGCGATGAAGCCGCTGCTGGCCGACGTCAGTCTCGTCTATCACTGCGGCGCGATTGCCACCGAAGGCCTCAGTGTATTCTCTCCCGCGATCATTGCGAAGCACGTCTACGAAAACACCGCGGGGTTGCTGGCAGCCGCCGCCAGCAAGGGTGTAAAACGCTTTGTCTACTGCTCGAGCATGGCGCGCTACGGAACGGGGCATCCTCCCTTCCGCGAAGAGCAGATGGCCGCCCCCGTCGATCCGTATGGCATTGCGAAATACGCGGGCGAGCTCCTCGTCCGGAATGTCAGCGAGACGCACGGCATGGAGCACGTTATCGCTGTCCCGCACAACATCATTGGACCGCGTCAGAAGTACGACGATCCCTACCGCAACGTCGCCAGCATCATGATCAACCGCATCCTGCAGGGCAAGCAGCCTATCATCTACGGCGACGGGAAGCAGGAGCGGTGCTTCTCGTTCGTGCAGGATTGTGTCGATCCGCTGCTGAAGATGGGGACGCAGCGCGGACTCTCTGGTGAGATCATCAACATCGGGCCGGATGAGGAAACCGTGTCGATCAATCAGCTCGCGACGATCATCGCGGAAATCCTTGGCTACGACCTCGACCCCATCTACGTGAGGGAGCGCCCGCGAGAGGTGAAGCACGCCACTTGTTCGGCCGACAAGGCTCGAAGACTGCTCGGCTACGAAACCAAGGTCTCTCTCAGGGACGGTCTCAAGTCGATGGTCGACTGGATCCGCGCCCACGGCTCCAAGCCGTTCGAGTATCATCTGCCGATCGAGATCGACTCGCCGCTGCTGCCGGATACCTGGAAATCACGGCTGATCTAGCGCGATCCGATCACCTTTCCCCGTGGTAACGCAAACTGATCATTGCGTTCAGATTCCAGACGTTGCTACGGAAATCGCGATTGCGCTCATGTATCAGGTTGGCAGTCGTCCCCACCTCGAGCTTCGAGACGTAGCGAACGCGTTCGGCGCCGATCCCGATCTGGACGTCGCTGCTCCTCGGATTCTCGGCGCC
>Ga0136631_10000619_pt1 | contig 11061 bp, 7 predicted proteins | sample AntDrymUQ6012206_2_FD_104655 | JGI IMG/M metagenome (GOLD analysis project Ga0136631, IMG submission 104655) | Polar desert sand microbial communities from Dry Valleys, Antarctica - metaG UQ601 (22.06) | ecosystem: Environmental > Terrestrial > Soil > Desert | place: Antarctica: Dry Valley... | reverse complement strand
TCGGCGTCCATCGAGGCCCCCTGGGTCGGCGCTGGGTACTGAGCACCGCCGTCTTCGACCTGTCTGCGTTATGTCCCCTCACCAGCCACAGCCCGACCCAGGCCGTGGAACTACTCATCTAGGGCGCGCGGCCGGCGCGCCATGCACGCAGCGGTGGAGCCCCTGACGAGCCGGCGTGCGGCGTCGCGCCCGGTATGGTTCCGAGCGTCTTGGGCATTCGACGATGTCAGTCCGCACGCTGTCGCGGTGCGAAGCCGCAAAGGTGAGTATCGCTCGCCGCGTCGGCCGCGGCGCGCTGTGGCCGATCCGTAGGCTGCTCGATCCTCGCTTCGCCGACGTCAACAGGCGGCTGGCGTTGACCCAAGGGACGCTCGCCGAGATCGCTGGCCACATGGACGAGATCATCGGCAACTATGCCGAGTCTCAGCTTGAATCGACCAGCTTCGTGGGCGCGCAACTGCGTGCCCTGGAGTCCGCCGTCGAGGATCTGCGCGGTGACACCAAAGCGCTGCGGGCCGAGCTAGCCCCACACGCCGACGAGCATCCGCGAATCGTGCGCGAACGCTTCGCAGAGCTCACCGGCGGTCGGATCGAGGATCTCGATCGCTCGGCTGCCGAGCTACTCAACTACGCCAACAGTCATCGCGGCTTCGCGGCGCAGGCGGAGCTGTGGCTGAACCCGCCGCTCATTCTGGAGCATGGCGAACGCGAGGTACGACTCGCGAGCGTCAACGAGCGCATCGTGGAGCTCGCCTTCGCGTCGAGCGCGATCGGGCGGATGGAACCGGACGCGCGGGTGCTCGACTTCGGCAGCTCGGAGAGCTCGCTCGCGTTGACGTTGGCCTCGCTGGGTTTCGAGGTGACGGCACTCGACCTGCGTCCCTATCCGTTCGAGCACCCGCGGCTCAGGGTGGTCGCCTCTCCCATCGAGCAATGGGCGGCACAGCCGCGGTCGTTCGACGCCGCGCTCTGTGTCTCGACGCTCGAGCACGTTGGCCTCGGCTGGTATGGCGGGCCCTGCCACGAGGATGGCGGCGACCGTCGCGCGCTGGATCGCATCTACGAATTGCTGGTACCCGGAGGACTGCTGGTGCTGTCGGTGCCCTACGGAGCCCCGAGCGTGGACGCGCTGCAGCGACGCTACGACCACGCGCAGCTCGATGCCCTCATCGAGGGTTGGGAAATCCTGCAGCGTCAGGTGATCGAGCAGGTCGACGAGCGGGTCTGGCAGCCAGCCGAGGAATCGCACGGCGTAGCGGTCGCTCTCGTGATGGCGCGCAAACCAGCCTCCGCATGACGCTTGCCTCGGCCAGCATCTGGCTTGACGCACAGGGAGCGCAGAATCGAATCCACTTCGACCGCGGGATCCCGCGCTATATCAACGCGCAGCTTCACGCGATCGTGGATCTTGCCCCAGCCGCCATCGGCGGGATCGGGCTCAACCCGGCCATGCCGCTGACAGGCAACCTCGACTGGCTGTTGGGCTCCGGGCGACTGCAGTGGGTCCGGGCCGGCGCCGAGGCACCGGCACCGCGGCCGAGGCTGTACCACGTGATGTCCCCGATCGAGCTCGGTCGCTCGATCGACGAGATCTGGCCGCGCTGGGTGCGAAACCCTGAGACGAAGACCGTTGTGACGCTGTACGACCTGATTCCACTCGTCTTCGCGGAGCACTACTTGCGTCAGCCGCAGCTGCGTGCCCGGTATCTGGCACGGATCGAGCTCATCCGCTGCGCCGACCACGTCCTGGTGCTGTCGCAGACGACAGCGAACGACGCGATCGAGCACCTAAAGGTGTCCCCCGAGCGCCTGACGGTCATCGGCGCGGGGGTCGCGGAAAGCTTCACCGATGGCGACAGCGGCTCGGGCTCGGGCGAGTCGCGTCGCAGCGTTCATCGGCGCTTCGCCGAACTGCGTCCCGGCTTTTTGCTGTACGTCGCCGGCATCGAGTTTCGCAAGAACATCGAGCGCCTGATCGAGGCGCACGGCCTCACGACAGCAGCCTTTCGAGCGGCGCATCAGCTCGTGATCACCTGCCGGATGCTGCCCGAGGAACGCGAGCATCTGCTCCGCTGCGGTGAGCAGGCAGGGCTGAGCGTCGACGACCTGCTTCTGACCGGGTACGTGACGGACTCGGAGCTCACCGCGCTGTACCGCAGCTGCGAGCTGTTCGTGTTCGCGTCGTTCTACGAAGGCTCGGGTTTGCCGGTGCTCGAGGCCATGGCCTGCGGAGCTCCGGTCGCCGCCAGCAACACGTCGACGTCTCCGGAGATCCTCGGCGATCAGGAGGCGACGTTCGATCCGTTTGACCCACGCGATATCGCGCGCGTGCTCGAGGCCACACTGGCCGATGCCGGACTGATGGAGCGCCTGCGTGAGCGCTCGCGCCGACGCGTCGGCGAATACACGTGGCATCACGTCGCGCAGCGGTCCCTCGAGGGATACGAGCGTGCGCTCGACGTCACCATCGGCGGGCGCCCGTGGCGCAGACGGCGACGGCGCATCGTGCTGTTCACCCCCTGGCCGCCGGAGCGCTCCGGCGTCGCGAGCTACAACCGCCGCCTCGTCCAAGAGCTTGGGCGTCGCATCGACGTTGACATCGTCGTCGGTGGGAACCGAGCCGTCTACGCCCCTCCCCAAGAACCCGGCGCCAGCCTCGTGCACATCGACGATGTCGGCTGGCACCGACCGCTGCGCGTCCACGATGGCATCGCCTATTGCATGGGCAACTCGCGCTTCCACGCGCATGTGTACGAGGCGCTGCGCGAGCAGCACGGGCTCGTCATCGCACACGACGTGCGCCTGACGGGATTCTACGGCTGGTACGCGGGCACAGAGCGCCCGGATGACCCCGCGGGCCGGCTCGGCGAGCGCATCGCCGCCATGTACGGCAGCCGCGTCGGCTCGTTCGAGGATCGCGCTCCCACGCCCGCCGAGCAATCGGCGCTCGGCATCTACATGACGCATGAAATCCAGGAGTACGCCGAACGCCTGATCGTCCACTCCGACTATGCGGCCGACATCGTCCGGCTCGACCGTCCGCTGTGCGGACCGCAGCCACCTCCGGTAACCGTCCTGCCGCTGGCGTTTCCGGACGGCCCCGCGCGAAGACCTCGGCGCTGTGACCCATCGGCGCCGCTGATCGCCTCCTTCGGTGTCGTGTCCTCGGTTAAGAACCCGCACGTGATGATCGAAGCGCTCGCGCTGCTCGCGACCGAACGCCCCGGAGCACGGCTCGTGCTTGCAGGAGGCGCCGACGACGCCGAACTCGAGCGATGGCGCACGGTCGCCGCGGACGCCGGGTTAGCCGACCGCGTCAGCCTCCCCGGCCATGTCAGCGGGGCGGAGTGGGACCGGCTGCTGAATGAAGCCGACCTCGCGCTTCAACTTCGTGTCGTCTCCAACGGCGAGGCGTCCGCTGCAGCCACCGATTGCATGGCCCGCGGCTTACCGGTCGTCGTGACCGATCAGGGTTGGTTCGCCGAGTTGCCCGACGACGCCGTCGTCAAGGTGCCGGTGGGGGTCACGGCGCCTAGGCTCGCGAGCGCCATCGCGGACGTCGTCGACAACGCGGGGCGAGCGTCCGGACTGGCCGCCGCTGCCCTCGATCACGCGCGCACCAACAGCTTCGAGGCCGTGGCCGACGGCTACCTGCAAGCGCTGGAGCTCATCTGAGCATCCGCGCGATCTCGTCGAGGCGCGCCATGACGCGCGCTTCGACGCGCTCGATGTTGCGATGCAGCAACCGCATGCGCGGGTTGAGCGAGCGACGTATCGGCCAGGTCAGCAGCCGTCGGCCTCGCGAACGTGCCTCCGGCGCTGCGGGCTCGCGCTCGGGCGTCTCGCGCGACGCGAACGCCGGCGCCGGAGCAGCGGAAGGCAGTTCTTCTCGTCTGCGAACGGTTACCTCGAGCGGAGCATCGAGCAGCTCCGCGCCCGTGCTGATCAGGCGGAACTCGACCCCCATTTGGGTCGACACGCAGTCAAACGCCACGCACACCTCGGTCATCGATCCGCCCGGCGCCAGATCCTTCACGGCCACCGATCGCGACGCGATCGCCTCGCCGGCGACCGTGACCTCGATGTCGGCCACGACTGTTTGCGGCGACCTCGGAGTCCCTCCAACGAGCGCGAGGCGAAAGCAGGCTTGCCAGGCGCCGGGCGCGATCGGCACGTACGGGCCGTGAAAGAGAGCTGTCGCCACTCCCTGATCGCCTGACACAACCCTTCCGAGAACCGGATCCCAGCGTTCACGTGGGGCCGTCGGTAGCAGCCGCGCGAGGCGTTCGGGACGATACGCCGAGTACATCGCGGCAAGCTCGTCGCGCAGCCGGCCGACATCGGGCGCCGACGCGCCCCGCACGGCCTGCGCCCACCAGACGAACGCGTCCTCGGGCCGATCCTCGGCCAAGTCGATCCTAGAGGCGCGATCGATCGACTGACCGTCGAGATCATCGAACCTCAGGGCTTGGTGGCGGTCGCGGTCGTAGCACAACCAGACGCCGCGGATGGCGACGTCCTCGAACCCTGCGTGGCGCAGAAGCCGCACGATCTCCTCGACGGAGAACTCCAGCGTGTGCTCGGGGTGCGTCCAGCGTTGAGCTTGGCAGACGATGCGGTTCGGGCTGTCGAGCGCGATGACGCCGCCTGGCTTGCGCACGCGCCAGGATTCCGCCAGTAAACCCGCGATGTCGTCGGGCCACAGATGCTCGGTGACCTCGCCGGCGAAGACGAGATCGGCTTCCCCTTCGCCGATGCCGCGCATGCTGCCCAAGCTCTGACGCAGCCAGGTGACCTCAGGCGGCAAGCCGGCTGGGGCATCGGCGAACAGCTCGACCCCGTAATGGTGCTCAGGCTGTCCTTGAAAGTGATCGTTGAACCACAAAAAGTACCAGTCGCCGGCGCAACCTCCGCTGATGATCGTGCAAGCGCCGGCGGGAAGCCGGCGCAGTTCCCGCGAGCGCAACGCGTGCAGGAACTCGCTGAAATCGTGAATCGAGAGCAGGTTATCGGAGGCAACGTTCACCACAGCACCGTATGTCTCGGTCGCGTCGCGATGCCTCAGAGTGAGATGGCGGGCACGGCGGCGTCGATCGTCACATCAATCGCGGCGGCAAAGGCGCGCGCCGTAACGTCGTACGACAGCGAGCTCGCGCGCTCCCATGCCGCTGAGCGAAGGCCGTCGTAGCGCGCTCGGTCGTCATGGAGCTCGCGCGCCAGCTCGGCGATCGCGTGATAGTCCCCAGACGGTACGAGCAGGGCCGGATCGGCGATCGAATCGCGCACGCCCTGCACGGCATACCCGACCGACGGCGTGCCCATTGCGGCCGCCTCGGTGACCGTCAGACCCCAGCCCTCTCGATGGGAGGTGATGACGTGCAGGTGCGCCCGTCGGAGGAACTCGAGCTTGTGAGCTGCGTCCACGCGGCCGTGGAACGTGACGTTGCGCGCGGCGAGCCGGCGCGTGAGCCGCTCGAGCTGAGCGCGGTAGCGCTCGTCGCCCCCGCCGACGATGTCGAGCACCGCATCGGGCACACTCTGCTGGAGTTTGGCGAACGCGCGGATGCCTTCCTCGACGAACTTCGCAGGCGTGAGCCGCCCCAAGATGATCATCCTCCACGGCCCCTGCTTCGAGGACAGCTCCTCAAGAGGCTCGACGTCGATTGCCATCGGGATGACCGCGATGTTGGCGGGTTCTATGCCAAGTGCCTCGAGATCCGCCCTCGTGGACTCAGAGACCGTTACGCCGCGACCGCGGCGGTAGCCGCGCAGGTACCAGGGCTCGAGCAGGTACCCGACTGGCGCCCCCAGTCGCAAGACCCCGCGCGTCTCGCGCCACCAATATTCCCGCGCCAACTGATGAATGTAGAACCGGCGTCGCTCCGCGTCGACGTACAGCGGGGTCAGGAACGGGATCGTGTTGATCTGGTCGACCACGCGATCGAACTCCCCGATCCGGCTGCGAAGCCAGCGCCAAGCCAGGAGATGCACCGTCCATTGACGACCCCGACGCACAATCCGGACGCCGTCGATGTCTCCTTCAGGCGCCGCTCCCGGATGCGTCGCAGTAAAGCACGTGATGTCATGACCAGCGGAAACGAGTCGCTTCAGAACCTCGTGGGTAAGCACCTCGGCCCCGCCCGCGGCGGGGTTGTCGAGATAGCGCCAACTCAGCATCGCGATGCGCATCGGTGGCCACAATAGCGGCCGACCCGAGCCCGATCATCGGGCTCCGCTATCCTGTGCGCCCGCCCCGTGCAAGCAAAGGCAGGCGCACACGAGGCCGTCCCCTTGATGGACGTTCCGACGATGCCTTACGTCTCGCTGATCACGCCCGTCCACAACGGCGCACGGTTCATAGATGCCTGCCTGCGCGAGATCACGCGGACGCTCGAGCAGCTCGAAAAGCCCTTCGAGGTTCTCGTGATCTGCGACGGCTGCGACGACGGCACCGAGGCGATCGCGTCCGCGATCGGCGACGCGCGCGTGCGAGTCCTCCAATACGCGGACAACTACGGAAAGGGCTACGCCCTCTGCTATGGGATCCATCATGCCCGGGGCCGGCTCATCGGCTGGCTCGACGCAGACCTGGACATCCATCCGCGGGCGATCGTGGAGGCGGCCCTGGAGTTCGAGCGAGGGCCGGCGGACGCAGTCCTGGGCAGCAAGCGCCATCCCGACAGCGCGGTGGATTACCCGTTGGAGCGGCGGATCCTCTCTTGGGGCTACCAGCGGCTGGTCCGCACGCTGCTGCGCGTCGATGCACGCGATACGCAGGTGGGCGCAAAGCTGTTCCGGCGCGAGATGCTCGACACCGTCGTCCCGCTGCTGCTGATCAAGGCCTATGCATTCGATCTCGAGGTCCTCGCGGTAGGCGCGGAGTTCGGTTTTGACCGCGTCATGGAGATCCCGATCGAGCTCGACTACCGCTTCTCGGGCTCTGGGATCAACCTGCACGCAGTACGGATGATGTTCCAGGACACGCTCGCTATCGCCTACCGCATACACCTGCGCCGCTGGTACGTCCGCCAGTATGCGCGGCTGCAGCGCGAGCGCATGGACGTGCTGGCCGCCGCCGGTGCGAACGCAGCGTCTCGCGTCGAACTGCCCTCCGCGCCGAACGGCACGCTCAACCTGATCCGCCAGCGCTTCGCGATCACCTTGCCCACCGAGCCCAGGCCAGGCCAAACTGAGCGCTAGCCGCGCGAGCTGGGGCCTCAGCCGCTCGGCTAGCTGCTAGCCGCGCCCGTTGCGCACCCGCGACATCAGCAGCGAGTGAAACCAGCGCTCGTTGACCAGTAAGACGATCCCGAGCACGCAGGCTTGCACGACCGCGACCTCCGTCGGCGAACCGTGGAACGCCGAGATACCGACGATCTGCAGGCCCACGCCGAGCAGGAGCACGACAAACCAGCGTCTATCGCGGATCGCCACGGAGTACACGACGAGGAGGTTGAGCAACGCTAGCCCCGCACCAGCGCATACGATCGGCAGGACGCCGCTGGCCGCCGACTCGTAGCCGTTGCCGAACATCAGCGAGACGACGAGATCCGCCGCAAGCGCCGCCGGCACGGCGGCGATCGCGGCGATCGCACCGACGAGCATCGCCGCGAGGCGGAGGACCCGCGATGTCGTGCCCGAGGAGCGCTGGGCACGCACAGCGTTGGGCACCATGACGACCGCAACCGTTGCTGGCAGGAACGTCACGATCTTGCCGACGGTCGAGATCGCCGCGTAGATGCCGGCGTCGTGAGGACTCAGGTACAGCTTCGCGAGCAGGATGTCGAGATTGCTGATGACCCCGAACGCGACGAACGCGGCGCTCGCCGAGGCCGTGCCGATGTCGAACTTGCGACGAAACCCGGACCGCGCCGCCCCGCGGCCGCCCGCCTGCCTGAGGGAGCGCAGCAGGATCACCGCCGCACACAGGACGACGATCAACCCGAGCGCCTGTCCAGCGATGGCACCGCCGGCCCCGCCGCCCGCCAGCACCCATGGAACCCCGAATCCGATCCGTGAGACGCTGATCGCGAGGAGCATGCTGCCGAGAGCGATGAAGCGATCCATCCCCTGCAGGACGGCCAGCGCGACCGGCAGCACGAACGACAGAAACACGACGGGCGCCAGCGCGATCGCTGGCCCCGGGGCCCGCAGGTCGAAGACCGAGACGACGACCGGGATCAGGAGCACATACGTGGTTCCGACCACTGCCGCGATCAGGCCGACGTGTGCCGCCGCATGGCGGATGAGGTAGCGGACGATGTCGAGGCGTCCTTCCGCGGCGTAAAACGCGACCCGCTCGGCGATCACCGTCTGAGCGGCGGCGGCGGGTATGGCGAGGATGACCGCGAGCGAGAGCAGCGCCGTCAGCTCCCCGAACCCAGCCGGATCCAACACGCGGCTGAACACCAGGTTCGAGGCGTAGTTCACGACACTCGCCGCAAGCGTGAGGACAACCAGCCAGGAAACCCCGGCGCCCATCCGCCGAGCGGTGGTCTGATCAGCGCTCTGCATCGGGCTCCCTCGCATACTCGTCATCAGCTTCGGGCAAGATCGCCCACTCACCCTGCGCGTGTGCGTGTGGCGTGAGACCGAAGCATCGCTGCCGTGGCGGCAGTCAAACGTCGGTAACGGGGCGAACTGCCCGTGTCGCGGAAAGCCGGCGGGCGACGCGATTTGTGAGCCTTAGTCTAGCCTCTTGCCGGTTGCCTGGGCCCTCCTATACCTCCGCGTCCCGCCGGGACGTCGCCATGGTGATGTGCGGTCCGCTCGCAGGCGTCAGCGGAGGGGACACGCACGCCTTGCGCTTCGTCGCCGCATGGGAGCGCGACCGTCCAGGAACCGTCAGCCTGATCGCGCCCCCGAGCACGGCGGAGTATCTGCCGCACGCCACTCGTCAGACGATGCTCGCCCTGCGCACACCGCTCGACGCTCGGCTGTGCAACCTCGGCGTGTACAGCGTCGCCGTGATCCTCCGGACCATCCTCGCGACCATGCGGATGCCTTCGACTAGGATCGCGGTCGCGTCTTCGCACTTCTTTTACGATGTGATCCCGTGCGTGGTGGCCCGCCGGCGGCAGGGAGCTCTAGTTGGCGCATTCGTCTACCACGTGATCGCCGACATGGATCGCGATCGGACACTGCGCTCGGCACTTTCGAGGCTCGGCGAGCGTTTCGCGCTCTGGATGTTGCGACGGTGGGGAGACATCGTTTTCGTCAACAACGAGGATGTCGCGGGATCGTTGCGTCGGCGCGGGTTTGCGAGTGACCGCGTCGTCATGACCGGGAACGCCTTTGATCCCCTCGTGCCACTTCCTCCGCGGGTGAACGGAGGGCCGCCCGTGCTGGCGTTCTGCGGGCGCTTGGTCGAGGAGAAGGGCATTTGGGACATCCTCGAGCTCGGAAGAGCACTCGCGGCCACCGTTCCGTCAGCGCGTATCGACATGATCGGGGCGGGCCCGTTGCGCGAGGCATTCAGTCGTAGGCTGTCCGTCTCGGGCCTCGACAACATCCGCATGCTCGGCTTCGTGTCGGAGGAGGACAAGTGGGCGCTGCTGCGAAGCGCAACCCTGTTCGTCGCGCCCTCCCGCGAAGAAGGCTGGGGCATCGCCGTGGGCGAGGCGCTGACCGCTGGCACGCCCGTCCTGGCGTATGACCTGCCCGCCTACCGATACCTCGGGGATTCGATCGAGCGCGTACCGACCGGCGATACCCCTGCGTTCGTATCCACCGCAGAGCAGCTCGTGCGCGACCCGGAGTTACTCGCCCGTCAGCAGCGTACGGTCGAGGCCGTTGCCGGACGGCTACCGCGCTGGGACGACGTCCTGGCAGCAGAGTTCGCAGCGCTTCGCGAGCATCTGCGCGAGCCGACGTGCTCGAACGAATCTCGGGTTGCCGAACCGATGACCGCAGGTCTCAAACCAAACGGCGACGGTCTCAAACCAAACGGCGACGGGACGGTCAGCGTCATCGTCCCCACCCGGAATTCGGCACGAACCATCTCGGCGTGCCTGCGCAGCATCCGCGAGCAGACCTACGGTGCGGTCGAGCTGATCGTGGTCGACAACCACTCGACGGACGGCACGGCGCAACTCGCGGCTGCGGTCGCCGACACGATCGTGACGGCCGGTCCAGAGCGCAGCGCGCAGAGGAACATCGGCGCGAGAGCGTCCAGCGGCGACTATCTCTTCTTCGTCGACAGCGACATGGTGCTCGAGCCGACCGTCATCGCAGAATGTCTGCGGTCGGCCCTCGCGGTTCACGCTGTCGTGGTGCCGGAAGTGAGCTTTGGCGACGGGTTCTGGGCGCGCTGCAAGGCATTCGAGCGCAGCTGCTACGTCGGCGATGACTCCGTCGAAGCAGCACGCTTCTTCTCGCGCTCCGCGTTCCTGGCCGCCGGCGGCTACGACGAGAAGCTCTGCGGACCCGAGGATTGGGATCTGCATGAACGCGTTCGAGCGAACGTAGCCCAGATCGCTCGCATCGACGCCTACATCCAGCATGACGAGGGTCTTATGCGGCTCTGGCCGCTGCTCGCGAAGAAGTTCTATTACGCGCAGACCCTCCCCGCCTATATGGCGAAGCATCCTGAGCTCGGTCGTAAGCAACTGCGCCTCGTGCGGCCCGCGTTCCTGCGTCACCGGCGCAGGCTTGTGCGAGAGCCGGTCGTGCTCGCGGGCATGTTGATGTTGAAGATCTCCGAAGCGGTGGCGGTCGCCTCTGGATTGGCCTACGCGCGGATCGGCAGATAGCACCGTCCCTGCGCGTGGCCGCTTCTTCTCCCGGATCCGTCGAGAGTCCAATGTCAAGATCGCCCGCCGCCGCGACAGCTGACGGTCGCCCGCGCCGCGGCGCAACGATCCGCGTGCTGCTGCCCGCGGCCGCGCTGGTCCTCTGCTTCGTGATCCTGCTGCCGGTCGTTCACGCGCCGTTCTTTGGCGATGACATCACGAACTCCGAAATCGGCGGCTACGCGGAGTTGAACGGCAAGAGCGCGCTGCGTGTGATCGTCGACGGCACGACGAAGACGGTGACGAGGGTGGGGCGCCCGCAGATCCTGGG
>Ga0136631_10000618_pt1 | contig 11065 bp, 10 predicted proteins | sample AntDrymUQ6012206_2_FD_104655 | JGI IMG/M metagenome (GOLD analysis project Ga0136631, IMG submission 104655) | Polar desert sand microbial communities from Dry Valleys, Antarctica - metaG UQ601 (22.06) | ecosystem: Environmental > Terrestrial > Soil > Desert | place: Antarctica: Dry Valley... | reverse complement strand
GGAAGCGGCGGGCGTACTCGTCGGCGAGGCGCTGGCCGTCGGTCGGGCCGAGGGTGCGCACGAGCGTCGCGACGAGGTCGTCGTCCCACGCCCGACATACCTCGCGGATCTCGCGTCGTAGCCGGTCGACGGTCGTCGTCAGTGGTGTCGACGGCAGGTCGGCCACGAAGCGAACGATGGCGTCGTCGCGGTCGCCCAGAGACACGTGACCGTCGATGGCGGTCGCGCCCAGCCGGGCCGTGAGCAGCTCCGCGATGCGTTCACGGATCCGCTGGGTGTAGCGGGAGCGCGGCATCGCGACGACGACCGATGCGGTGCGGGTGAAGGCGTCTATCCGCGTCACGACCTCGACGCGGTGCTCCTCCTCGGCCGCGAGCAGGTCGACGAGGGTCGCGTGCAGTTCGTCGACCGTGACCTCGAACAACTCGTCCTTCGGCAGGGCCTCGAACAGCGACACGAGCGCGCCCTCGTCGTGCGAACCCTCGACCACGTCCTCGGCCTCGAGCACGCGCGCGAGCTTGGCTCGGAGGACCGGCGTCTCGGCCGCGGGTTCGGCGTCCGCCTTCGGTGTGAACAGGCCGAGCAGGCGGAACTCGCCCGTGATGACCCCGTCGGTGATGCGCTTGATGCCGACGTAGGTCATGCGCTCGTGGCGGTCGACCGTGCTCGTCCGGTTCGACCGGGACACGACCAGCAGCGGCCCGCTCTCGGCGCGTGCGCGGAGCTCCGCGTCGAGCTCGTCCATCGGCACCGGCACGCAGAAGCGCGAGAGCTCGGGGTCGCGCAGGATGCCGAGGCCCGATCCCGGTCGGATGCGGACGGCGCGTCGACCGTCCGACCCGTCGACGAACTCGTACTCGCGACAACCGAGCAGGACGAGGTTGTCGTCGAGCAGCCAGTCGAGCAATGCCACGGTCTCGTCGACCTCGGCGACGTCCCAACGGTGCGGCGCATCGACGCCGGTCTGCTGCGCGACCTCGGCGACGCGAGCGCGCATCGCGGGCTCGTCGCGGACGACCGCGCGGGCGTCCTCGAGCACGCCGGTCAGCGCGTCGGCGACGGTGTCGTGATCGGCGGGCAGCACGAGTTCGTCCAGCTCGAGGTGGATGAACGACTCCCGGACGCGGGCGGTCCGGGCGGCACGGATGCGAGCGATGCGCCCGCGCTCGTCGCGGTCCACGCCGACGATCGGGTGCATCACCCGGACGACTCCGTAGCCGAGCCGTTCGATCTCCGCGCGCGCGGTGCGCAGCAGGTGTGGCTGGTCCTCGACGTTGATCTCGATGACCGTGCCGGGAGCGCTCCAGCCGTCCAGTGACTCCGTCGGGTTGACGACCCGGACCGCGAGCCGACCGGGCTCACGGCGGTCGACGAACGCGAACGCGTCGATGAGCTGACCGGCCAACTGGGCGCGGTCGGCGGTCTCGAGCAGGTCCGCGGGGACGCGACGGAGCGCGGCCCGTGCGAACCGCGTGACCGCGGCGGTGCGGGAGGCCTCGACGCGCTCGGCGAGGTCAGCGATGACGTCGTCGAGGGTGCCTGATGCCGCTAGCTCAGCGTCCTCTGCTGACGTCCCCACGAGTCGACGGTCAGAGCGAACCGAGCGTCTTGGCCATCTTCGACTTGCGGTGCGCGGCGTTGTTCTTGTGGATCACGCCGCCACTCGCGGCCTTGTCGAGCTTGCGCGCGGCGACCTGGTACGCGTCGCTGGCGGCGTCACGGTCGCCCGACTCCGCCGCGTCGCGGAACTTCTTGACGTACGTCTTGACCTCGGTGCGCACGTCCTTGTTGCGGTTCTCGCGCGCCGGGTTCTGACGGTTGCGCTTGATCTGGGACTTGATGTTGGCCACGGGGCTTGGCTCTCGCTGTCAGGGCACGGCCGACGGGCTGTCCACGCCGGGGAGGGGTCGAAGGTTACCAGCGACGCGAGGTCCCGCCAACCGCCGCCCTGGTGCCCCGCGGGTACGGTTCCGTCGTGACCGCGCGCATCCGCAACTTCTGCATCGTCGCCCACGTCGACCACGGCAAATCGACGTTGGCCGACCGCATCCTGCAGCTCACCCATCTGGTCGACCCGCGCAAGATGCGCGAGCAGTACCTCGATCGGATGGACATCGAGCGTGAGCGCGGCATCACCATCAAGGCTCAGACGGTCCGCATCCCGTACGTCCCCCGGACCGGGCCGGATGCGGGCGTCCCACACACGTTGAACCTCATCGACACGCCCGGGCACGTCGACTTCTCGTACGAGGTCAGCCGCGCCCTCGCGGCATGCGAGGGCGCGGTGCTGCTCGTCGACGCGGCGCAGGGGCTCGAGGCCCAGACCATCGCCAACCTCTACCTCGCGGTCGAGGCGGGCCTCGAGATCGTGCCGGTCCTGAACAAGATCGACCTGCCGGCGGCGGACCCCGACCGGGTGGCCCGCGAGATCGCCCACCTCATCGGCGGCGACCCCGACGACGTGCTGCGGGTGTCGGCCAAGACCGGCGAGGGCATCGAGGCGGTGCTCGACCGGGTGGTCGAGCGGGTCCGGCCGCCGGTGGGCGACCCTGCCGCGCCACTCCGGGCGCTCGTGTTCGACTCGGTCTACGACCCGTACCGCGGCGCGCTCGCGTACGTGCGCGTGTTCGACGGGCGCATCGCTACCGGCGAGCAGATCCGGTTGATGGCCACCGGGTTCGAGTCCGAGGTGACCGATCTCGCCGTCATCTCGCCCGAGCCCGTGCCGGTCGCGTCACTGGGACCGGGCGACGTCGGCGTCGTCGCCGCGTCGATCAAGCAGGTCGGCGACGCGAAGGTCGGCGACACCATCACCCATGCCGATCGACGGCGCCGCGCGCCCGAGGCGTTCCCCGGGTACCGCGAGCCGTTGCCGATGGTGTTCAGCGGCCTCTACCCGATCGACAGCGACGACTACTCGGACCTGCGCGACGCGCTCGAACGGCTCAGCCTCAACGACGCGTCGTTCACGTGGGAACCCGAGACCTCGGTCGCGCTCGGGTTCGGCTTCCGCTGCGGCTTCCTCGGGCTGCTGCACCTCGAGATCGTCATGGAGCGGCTGGACCGCGAGTTCGACGTCGCGTTGGTGGCCACGCAGCCAAGCGTGCGCTACCGGGTGACGCTCGACCCGAGCGGCGACGTCATCGAGGTGAGCAACCCGCAGGACCTGCCAGCGCCGAACGCGATCAAGACCATCGAGGAGCCGACCGTCAGCGCGATGGTGCTCGCGCCCAGCGAGTACGTCGGTGCGATCATGGGTCTGTGCGAATCCCGTCGCGGCGAGCTGATCGCGATGGAGTACCTCTCCGAGCAACGGGTCGAGCTGCGCTACCGCTTGCCGCTCGGCGAGATCATCACCGGCTTCTTCGACCAGCTGAAGTCACGGACCCGTGGCTACGCCTCGCTCGATTACGAGCCTGACGACTACCGCGCGGCCGACCTCGTGAAGGTCGACGTGCTGCTCAACAGCGAGCCGGTCGATGCGTTCTCGAACATCGCCCACCGCGACAAGGCGTACGAGTACGGCCGCGCGATGGTGAGCAAGCTCAAGGAGCTGATCCCGCGACAGATGTTCGACGTGCCCGTGCAGGCGGCGATCGGCACCAAGGTCATCGCGCGCGAGACGGTGAAGGCGAAACGCAAGGATGTCCTCGCCAAGTGTTACGGCGGCGATATCACCCGCAAGCGCAAGCTGCTGGAGAAGCAGAAGGAAGGCAAGAAGCGCATGAAGATGCTCGGCGCCGTCGAGGTGCCGCAGGAGGCGTTCGTCGCCGCGCTGCGGGTCGGCGGGGACGACTCGGCGCGATGAGCACCGCTCTCGCCGCCCCGTCGAGGACCTGGCTCGACGCGCCCGTTGAGTCCGGGCGCGCGGCCGGCTTCGGCATCTACCTGCACGTGCCCTTCTGCCGCCACCGGTGCGGTTACTGCGACTTCGCGACCTGGGACGACCGCGCACCACTCATCCCGCGCTACGTCGACGCGCTGCGCGCGCAGGTCCAGCGCGAGGCTGCGGTGGGCTGGCCCGCCGTGACGAGCGTGTTCGTCGGCGGCGGCACGCCGACGTTGCTGCCCGCCGCGGATCTCGCCGGGTTGATCGCGACCGTGCGCGCGGAGTTCGACCTGACGCCTGGTGCGGAGGTGACCGTCGAGGCCAACCCCGAGACGGTCGACGCCCAGTACGTCGCGACGCTGGTGGACGCGGGCGTGACCCGGGTGAGCATCGGCGCTCAGTCCTTCTCGACGCACGTGCTCGACGTGCTCGAACGGCAACACGACCCCGAGCGTCCGCTCGCCGCCGTCGCCGCGGCGCGCGAGGCTGGCATCGAGCAGGTGAGCCTCGATCTGATCTACGGCACGCCGGGGGAGTCCGACGCCGACTGGGAGCAGACGCTCGCGACCGTGCTCGCGGCTGGCACCGACCACGTGAGTGCGTACGCCCTGACGGTCGTCGCGTCGACGCCGCTCGGCCGTGCGGTGGCCGCTGGCGCAGTGCCCTCGCCGGTGCCGGACATCGCCCGCGACCGCTTCGACGCGGCTCGCGACGTCCTCGGGGGCGCGGGGTTCGACCACTACGAGGTCTCGAACTGGGCACGAACGCCCGCCCGTCGATCGCGTCACAACGTCCTGTACTGGCGTCACGGCGACTACATCGGCTTCGGAGTGGGCGCGCACGCGCACCGCGACGGTCACCGGTGGTGGTCGTACCGGTCCATCGAGCGCTACCTCGACGATGTCGAGTCGGGCGTCGCGCCGGTAGCGGGCGAGGAGCGGCTGGACACGGAGGCACGGGCAGCGGAGCGACTGATGCTCGGACTGCGCCTGCGCGATGGCCTGCATCCGAACGACGTGCCGCCGATCCAGCCCGCTGCTCTCGAGGACGCGATGACCGCGGGGCTCATCGAGACCGCATGCGGCCGACTCCGCGCGACTGACGCCGGTTGGTTCCTGCTCGACGACGCGGTCCTGCGCCTCGTGTGACCTGCCCGGCGTGACCTACCGCGCGGGCCAGGGTTGCCAGTCTCGGCGGCCTCGACCTCCGAGTTCACGGACGGTGGCTCGCTCGATCGCCTGCGTCCTCGTGCCCCGACCGTCGAACTTCCACTCGGTACGCCGCCAGGGGCGCACGGTTCCACCGATCTCCTCGGAGAGGCGACCCACGACCAGGGCGGCCACGTGCGCATGGAGCGATCGGATGAGCGCATCGGGTGACGAGTCGCAGGCATCGCAGCCGCACGGGGGGTAGAACTCTTCGGCCCAGGCTCCGAACCGAACGAACAGCCCGGGGAACGACGTGAAGCCGACGAGCAGCGGTCCCGCGTCGTCACGGTTCGGCGAGATGCGCACCGCCCGTTGGGCGTCACTCCGGCCGTTCGCGCGGAAGCTCTCCAGGTCGGTTCGGGTCACGTCGTAACGGCCCTCGAGGTCGATGAGCAGCGCGTCTGCGGCGTCGTGGAGGACGCGGTACCGCTCGGGGTTGGTGACGCGCCCGTAGGCCTCGGGTAGCGGCGGCGGCTCCATCCCCCCATCGTGCACGACATCCGTGTCGTGGCGGAAGTAGGTTCTGGTCGACGTCGATGAGGAGAGCACGGTGGGAGCGATCGAGGACGCCAAGAAGCAGGCCGAGGAGATGATGGCTCAGTTCCAGCAGCAGGCGACGGCTCAGGGTGGCGGCTACGCGGCGGCGAACATCGCCGTGGGTACCGCCGAGTCGGACGCGCTGAAGCAACAGGCCATGGCGATGGACACGAGCGGGCCGGAGTTCCAACCGATCGAGGGCGTCACCTACGACCAGTACGTCCAGCTGTGCGTGAAGCTGCAGCCGGCGGGGACCGACGCGGCCAAGCTGCAGGAGCTCGCCATCGCCAACGGCCTCACCGCTGAGCAGTGGAAGGCCGCGTCCGAGGGCTTCACCCAGCGCTGCGTCCAGAACCAGATGTTCGCGCGCCGCTTCGGCCTGGACGTGATCGCCGCGGACGCCAGCGGCTGACGCCTGGTCGGTCGAGTGTGTGGTTCGGGGCACCAAGTCGCCTCGAAGCACCTACTCGACGGACTGGAGCTCCGTCTGCGCCGGTTCGGCGAGGAAGGCGGCCAGCGCACCCGCCGCGAGGACGGTGATGGCGGCCCGGTCACTCGCGCCTCGCAGTTCGGCCGGCCCCGGGACGGGAGTCGCGGCGAGTTCGGCGACGACCTGGGCGGCCTGACGGAGGCGGCGACGCCTGCGTACGCGCCGGGTCACGAGGACGGCGACCACCGCGCCGGCGCTCACCGCCGCGCGACGACCCGCATCGGCCGGAGCCAGAGCCTGTCTCCCTCATCGGCGCCGCGAGCGTCGCACGCGACCTGACGCGGACGACGTAACCGGTACCGCTGGCACCCGCGGCGCGAGAGTGCCAGCGCGGTACCCTGTGAGTCTCAGGTGGCGCGACAGGAGGTGACGTCCGTGCCCGACGAGTCGGCTCCGCCGCTCGACGAACGCAAGGCCCGCATCCTCGATGCCATCGTGCGTGAGTACGTCACGCACGGCGAGCCGGTCGGGTCCAAGCGCCTGGTCGAGACCTACCGCCTGAACGTGTCGGCAGCCACGGTCCGCAACGAGATGTCCGCGCTCGAGGAGTCCGGCTACATCGCCCAGCCACACACGTCGGCGGGTCGAGTGCCCACCGATCGCGGCTACCGCCACTTCGTCGATGCCATCGGCCGGCCCGGACCGCTCACCGAAGGCGAGCGATCGGCGCTGCGTGGGTTCCTCGGCTCCTCGCACGACCTCGAGGACCTGCTGCGACGGACGACGTCCGTGCTCGCGCAGCTGACCCGCCACGCCGCGATGGTGCTCGCGCCGGCTGTCGACCGCACCCGCGTGAAGCTCGTCGAGCTAGTGGACCTGACGCCACGGACGGTGCTCGTGCTGTTCATCTCCGAGACGGGGCGGGTCGAGAAGCGCATGGTCGAGCTCGATCGGCCGTTCGCGCCGTCCGATCTGGCGCGCGTGCGGGCGCTGGTCAACACCGCCGCCGCGGGGATCCGCCTCGCCGAGGTGCGCGACGCCATCGTCGGTCAGACCGAGACCGCGCCGTCCGAGCTCCACGCGCTGCTCGCTGCCGTGGCCGAGGTCGCCACCGTCGTCGACGACGACGCTTCGCCGGACCGCGTCTTCGTCGGTGGGCACGCGGCGCTCGCGGGGGCGGGTACGTTCCCCGGTGACGACCTGCACCACCTCTACGAGCTGCTCGAGGAGCGGCTCACGTTGTCGAAGCTGCTCGCTGAGTCGACGGCTGGGGCGGGCCCGGTGGTCCGCATCGGCGAGGAGAACACCACCCTGGGCGTCCGGTCGGCGTCGCTCGTGACGACCGCGTACGGCTCCTCGAGCGCGGGTTCGCTGGGGGTCATCGGCCCGACCCGGATGGACTACCCGTCCGTCATCGCCGCGGTGCAGGCGGTCGCCGACCAGTTGCAAGCGTCGCTGCTCGACCTCACCGAGGGCGAGTGAGCGGCGACCTCTACGTGACGCTCGGCGTCCAGCGCGGCGCGTCGCAGGACGAGATCAAGCGCGCCTACCGCCAGAAGGCACGCGAGCTGCACCCCGATGCGGGCGGCGATGCCGAGCAGTTCAAGGCGGTGGCTCACGCCTACCGGGTCCTGTCCGATCCGGACTCGCGCCAGCGCTACGACCGGTTCGGGGATGACAGCTCGAGTGCAGGCGACCCCTTCGGCTTCGGCGACTTCGGGAGCCTCGCCGACATCCTCGGGTCGCTGTTCGGTGGCGGCGCCTTCACGACCTCGTCGCGCTCACGCGTGGAGCGGCCCGGCCGCGATGTCCTCGCGCCCGTCGACCTGGACCTCGTCGACGTCGCCGTCGGCGTGACCCGCGACGTCGAGGTCGAGGTCGCGTGGACCTGCCAGACGTGTGGTGGCAGCGGTTCGGCTGACGGTGCGGCGCCGGTGAGGTGCGGGGCGTGTGGCGGTTCGGGGCAGGTCCAGCGTGTGACGCGGACACCCTTCGGGCAGATCGCGACCGCGACGCCGTGTGCGACCTGTGCCGGGTCGGGACGGTCGGTCGCGGTCCCGTGCGCGAGCTGTCGAGGTGATGGGCGCACGCGGCAGCGGCGCAGCGTCACGGTCGAGATCCCTGCCGGGGTCGAGGACGGCGATCGGATCCGCGTGTCCGGTGAGGGCGAGGCCGGCCGTCAGAACGCGACCGCTGGCGACCTGTACGTCGAGCTGCGGGTCCGGCGTCATCCCACGTTCGAGCGGGACGGGCGCGAGCTGTGGACCGAGGTCCGCGTCCCGTTCGTTCACGCCGCCCTGGGGGCGGCCCTGTCGGTGCCGGTGCTCGACGGCACGGTGGCCGCCGTCGACCTGCCGCCCGGGACGCAGCACGGCGCGGTGTTGACCATCAAGAAGCAGGGCCTGCCGCAGCGTGGCGGCGGCTACCCCGGGAACCTCAACGTCCGCGTCGCGATCGAGGTGCCGCGCGACCTCGATGCCGACCAGGCGGACCTGTTGCGGCGGTACGCCGCGCTGCGTGGCGAGGAAGCCGTGCCGCCTGCCGGCGGTGGCCTGTTCAGCCGCATCCGCGACGCCTTCCGCTGACGACCGACCTGCGCGGTCCGTTCGTCTTCGTCGAGCCACGGGGCTACGCCGAGGGCGAGGTCGTCGCCGTGGCGCGCGATGACGACCGGCACCTGCGGCGCGTCCTGCGGCTCCGCGACGGCGATCCGGTCGTGCTCGCCGATGGGACCGGTACGGCGTGGCCCGCGCGGCTCACCGCTGAGGGTGCCGAGATCGTCGGGCCGTTCGTGGCGACCGAGCTGGCGGCACCGCGTCTGCGCGTGTTCCAGGCGGTGCCGAAGGGCGGCAAGCTCGATGACGTCGTCCGTGTCCTGACCGAGCTCGGCGTCGATCGGGTGACCCCCGTGCTGTCGGCGCGCGCGGTCGCGCGACCCGCGACGGCCGAGCGGGCTCGGTCGGTGGCACGCGCCGCTGCGGAGCAGGCGCGTCGTTCCAACCTGCCGACCATCGATGAGCCGATGACCGTCGCGGACTGCACCCGCGAGCCGCTCGTCGGTGTCGTCGCGCAGCCAGGTGGACGTGCACTCGCGGACGCGGCGGCGGAACTCGATCGGACGGTCGACGAGGTGGCCATCGCCGTGGGTCCCGAGGGCGGCTGGACCGACGACGAGGTCGGAGCGTGGGCGAGCGCGGGGCTGGTGCCGGTCACGTTGGGGTCGTCGATCCTCCGCACCGAACACGCGGCCGCTGCGCTCGTCGCGGTCGTCTCCTACGTTCTGGGCCGGATGTCGTGACGATCGGCGGGAACGTGCGCGCGTACGTCACCGGTGCGACCGGCTTCCTCGGCGGGCGCCTCGCGCGATCGCTGCTGGCTGACGACGTCGCGGTCGCCGTGCTGGCCCGCAACCCCGAGCGAGCTGCGGACCTGGTCGGCGCCGGCGCGACGGTCGTGCTCGGAGATGTGGCCGACGAGCCGAGTGCGCTCGCGGTCGCGATGCGAGGGCACGACGTCGTCTACCACCTCGCGGCCATCTACGAGATCGGCACGCGCGACGCGGCGCTGATGGAACGGATCAACGTCGGCGGCACGCGCAACGTGCTCGCGGCTGCCCGGGACGCGGGCGTCTCGACGGTCGTGTACTGCTCGTCGACGGTCGCGCTCGGGGCGACGGCTCCGGGTGAGGTCGGTGACGAGGAGAAGGCCGAGTCGGCCGGGGGTTTCGTCACGCCGTACGAGGCCACCAAACGCGCGGCACACATCGTCGCTGAGGCGGCCGCCGACGAGGGGCAGGACGTGCGCATCGCGTGCCCGAACGTCGTCTACGGGCCAGGCGACACGTCCGAGAACGGCGCGATGCTGAAGATGTGGGCGCACGGGCTGTTGCCGCTCGTTCCGTTCCCCAAGGCCGAGTACGGGTACGTGCACGTGGACGATGTCGTCGATGGCTTGCGGGCGATCGCGGATCGCGGTGTCCGGGGCCGGTCGTACGTCCTGGGTGGCGAGCGAACGACCCAACTCGGTTTCCTGCGAGCCGCCGCGAGCGCGCTCGGCAAGCGTGGACCACGTGGCCGACCGACGGCACTGGCGAAGGTGGCCGCGCCGATGAGCGGACCCTTCCTCGCGCGGTTCGGTCTGCCGCGAGCGCTGTTGCGCGAGAGCGCGCGGATGCTCGACCACCGTGGCTGGGCGTACGGGTCGGGTCGGGCCGAGCGTGAACTCGGCTACACGTGGCGACCGCTCGCCGAGGGCATGCCCGAGACCGTCGCCTGGGCGCGAGCGACTCCGGTGCGCACGCCGCACTGAGGATCGCCGCGGCCTGAACACCGGGGCCGAGTTCTCCACAGATGTCCGGGACGGGCCGGTTGCTGTCACAGCCCCCTGGTAGGTTCCGTATCGAACACACGTTCGATAGGTGAGGTCGGGATGGGCGAGCTGAGGTCGGCCGGCGAGCAGTGGCTCGCGACCGCCGGGCACGCCGTGGACGCCGGCCCCGACCTCTCCGGCGACCGGCTGCTCGAGCTGACCCGGTTCGTCGCTCGGGCCCAGGCGTTGCAGTTGGCCGAGCTGGCCGCGTTCGACCGCGCTTGCGCCTGGCGGACCGCGGGTGCGACCTCGGCGGCGGCGTGGCTGCGGAGCCACGCCCGGCTGTCGCCGCGTGAGGCGATGGCGCTGACCACGACCGCGCGGAAGCTGTCGCGGTCGTTGCCCGAGACCCGCGACGCGCTCGCCTCTGGCGAGATCAGCCTCGAGCACGCCCAGGTGATGGGCCGGCGCACCGAGGGCATCCCCGCCGCCGACCTGCCCGCCCTCGAGCAGACCCTGCTCGAGACCGCGCTCACCGCGGACCCGGTGCAGCTGGGCCACGAGGCGGACCGCGAACGCGCCCGGCTCGACGCCGACCGCACCCTCGAGCGCGACCAACGGATCCGCGCGGGACGGTCGCTGTCGATCAGCGAGAACCTCGACGGCAGCTTCCGCATCTCCGGCCAACTGCACCCCGAAGCCGCCGCCACCATGCTCACCGCCGTGCACGCCGCCGAACGGCGCGACGGCAAG
>Ga0136631_10000617_pt1 | contig 11073 bp, 11 predicted proteins | sample AntDrymUQ6012206_2_FD_104655 | JGI IMG/M metagenome (GOLD analysis project Ga0136631, IMG submission 104655) | Polar desert sand microbial communities from Dry Valleys, Antarctica - metaG UQ601 (22.06) | ecosystem: Environmental > Terrestrial > Soil > Desert | place: Antarctica: Dry Valley... | reverse complement strand
TGCGTGCCAGTGTAGTAGATCCGTGAGCGCTACTCGCCGGCCGCGCGAGGTTCCCGGTCAGGCGCCCACTAGGGTTGGCGCGTGAGCACCTCCGAGCCAGCGCCGCGGCTGCGCGGCGCGATCGTCGGCCTGGGGATGATGGGCCGCCATCACGCGCGCCTGCTGCAGGCCTCGCCGCGAATCGACTTCGCCGGCGCGGTCGATCCGCTCGGCGACCGCCACGCCGCCGTGCGCGAGCCGAGCCTGCTCTGCGACACCGTCGACGAGCTGCTCGAGCGCGCCAGACCCGATCTCGCGATCGTCGCGGTGCCGACCGACGAGCACCTCGCGGTGGCCGAGAAGCTGGCCGCCGCAGGCGTGCACATGCTGATCGAGAAGCCGCTCGCCGGAAGCGTCCAGGAAGGCGAGCGGATCATCGCCGCATGCCGCGCGGCGGGCGTGCGCGCGGCGGTCGGCCACGTCGAGCGCTTCAACCCGGCGCTGATCGAGCTGCGCCGGCGCACCGAGCAGGGCCAGGTCGGCGAGGTCTTCGTGATCGGCACCGAGCGCTGCGGCCCGTTTCCCGACCGCGTGCGCGACGTCGGCGTCGTCAAGGACCTCGCCACGCACGACATCGACCTCGTCGCCTGGCTTGGCAAGTCGCCGATCGACGTCCTGTCCGCCCAGACCGCACACAAGACCGGCCGCGCGCACGAGGACCTCGTGCTCGTCACCGGGCGGCTGCGCAGCGGCCTGGCGTTCAGCATCGCCGTCGACTGGCTGACGCCGACCAAGACGCGCCGCATGCGCATCCTCGGCGACCGCGGCATGCTCGTTGCCGACACGCTGACCTCAGACCTCGTCTTCCACGAGAACGGGCGCGTGACCTCCGAATGGGACTCCTCGCAGGCGCTGCGCGGGGTCGCCGAGGGCGACTCGACGCGCTACGCGCTGCAGCGCCGCGAGCCGCTGCTCGCCGAGCTCGAGGCGTTCTGCGACTTCGTGCTCGGCGAGAACGACTCGCCGGCGGTCTCGCTCGAGGAGGGTCTGCAGACCGTGCGCTGCGCCGAGAAGGTGCTCGAGAGCGCGCGCACGTCGCAGACGGTGCGCCTGTGAGGGTCGTCGTCGTCGCGCTGGGCAAGATGGGCCTGCCGCTGGCGGCGTACATCGCGCGCGCCGGCCACGACGTCACCGGCTGCGACATCGACGCCCGCGCGGTCGACGCCGTCAACGCGGGCATGTCGCCGTTTCCGGGCGAGCCCGGCCTCGACGAGGTGATCGCCGCCGCGGTCGCGGACGGGCGCCTGCGCGCGAGCACCGACACGACGGCGGCCGTCGCCACCGGCCCGGACCTCGTGATCGCGGTGCCGCCGCTGCACGTCGACGAGCACGCGCGCCCGGACTGGCGCAACCTGGACGCCGTCGGCGCGGCGATCGCGCGCGGCCTGACGCCGGGCACGGTCGTCAGCCTCGAGACGACGGTCCCGGTCGGCACGACGCGCTGGAAGTTCGCGCTCGATCTCGAGTCCGCCAGCGGCCTGCGCGCGGGCGACGGCTTTCACGTCGTCTTCAGCCCCGAACGCGTCTCCTCGGGCCACGTCTTCCGCGACCTCGACACCTATCCCAAGCTCGTTGGCGGCCTCGATCCGGAGGGCGAGTCGCTCGGCGTCGCGCTCTACGAGCAGTTCATCGCCGCCGAGGTGCGCGCGATGGGATCGGCCGAGGCCGCGGAGCTGACGAAGCTCGCCGAGACCACCTACCGCGACCTCAACATCGCCTACGCCAACGAGCTCGCGCGCTACGCCGATCGCCTCGGCCTCGACGTGCAGCCCGTGATCGACGCGGCCAACAGCCAGCCCTACAGCCACGTGCACCGTCCCGGCGTCGCCGTCGGCGGGCACTGCATCCCCGTCTACCCGCACTTCCTGCTGTCCGGCGACCCGGGGGCGCGCCTGGCGCGCGTCGGCCGCGAGATCAACGGCGCGATGCCCGCCTACGCCGTCGACCTGCTCGCCGGCGAGCTCGGCGACCTGCACGGGCGCACGGTCCTGATCCTCGGCGTCGCCTACCGCGGCGGCGTCAAGGAGCACGCCTTCTCGGGCGCGGGGGCGCTGCGCGACGAGCTGCGCGCGCGCGGGGCGCGGCCGCTGGCCAGCGACCCGATGTACTCGGCCGACGACCTCGCGGCGGCCGGCTACGAGCCGTGGGCGGGCGAGCCGGTCGACGGCGCGATCGTGCAGACCGACCACCTCGAGTACGCGACGCTCGAGCCCGACGGAGTCGGCGGCGCGCCGGTCGTCGTCGACGGCCGCGGCGTGCTCGACCGCGACACGTTCGCGCTCGCCGGCGTGCTCGTGCTGCGCATAGGATCGCCGCCGACATGAGCGACCTGACGATCTACGAGAAGCGCACGTGCTCGACGTGTCGCAACCTGTATGAGCTGCTGACCGAGCGCGGGATCGACGCCGAGCGCATCCAGTACCACGTCGAGGGCATCGACGAGGCGACGATCCGCGAGCTGCTGTCCAAGGCCGGCATCTCCGCGCGCGAGGCGCTGCGCGTGCGCGAGCCGCTCGTCGCCGAGCTGAACCTGCTCGACGAGAGCGTGTCCGACGACCGGCTGATCGCGCTGATGTCCGAGCATCCGCAGCTGCTGCAGCGGCCGATCGTCGTGCGCGGCGAGCGCGCCGTGCTCGCGCGCCCCGTCGAGCGGGTGCTCGAGCTGCTCGACGACTGAGCGAGCTGAGGGTCGCCCGCGCGCCCCCGCGCCTACACTGCAGCGGAGATGGTCCTGTGCCCGCCCGTCAGCGTGCGACGTGCGCGCCGCGAGGACTTCCGGCCGCTGGCGGCGATGCTCGCGCGCGCCTTCTACGACGACCCCGTCACGAGCTGGTTCTATCCGCACCCCGGCAGGCGAATCGCGCGAACGGAGCGCTTCTTCGGGATCCGCCTGCGCCAGCTCGCAGACCAGGAGCTGATCTACACGACCGCCGACCACACGGGCGCGGCGCTGTGGACGCTGCCCGGTCGCTGGCGCGAGGACCTGCGCCAGTCGCTGATGCTGCTGCCGATGCTGCCGGTCCTGCTGCCGCGGATCGTGCGCTCGACGCGCGCGGTGCGCGAGATCGAGCGCCGCCACCCGGTCGCGCCGCACTTCTACCTGTCGGTCGTGGGCACAGAACCAGGACAGCAGGGCGGAGGCATTGGCTCCGCCCTGCTGGATCCTGTCCTACGTCGCTGTGACTCCGACGGCGTCGCGGCTTACCTCGAGTGCTCCAAGGAGAGCAACGTCGCCTTCTATGAGCGTCACGGCTTCACCGTGACCGATCGCGTCGACCTGCCGGACGGGCCGCCGCTGTGGTTCATGTGGCGTGAGCCGATCAGCCGAGGATCCCGCCGAGCACCGAGTTGACGAGGTTCATGACGGTGCCGATGATGCCGCCGCCGATGCCGCCGCCGCCGGTGTCGCCGCCGAACAGGCCGCCCAGCAGGCCGCCGGCGTCGGGCGTGCCGGCTTCGGAGCCGCCGCCGATGATCGGCAGGCCGCCGAGGATGCCGTCGATCAGGCCGGTGACCATGTCGAGCACTGCCGGGACGATCGAGCCGACCATGCCGGTGACCTGCGACAGGATGCCGCCCAGGGGACCCTGGACGTCGCCCGGCAGCATCGGCAGGAAGCTCTGGATCATGGCCATCGCGGACTCGATCGCCGCGGTCGCCATCGCGAGGCACTCGCTGACGATGGAGCTGATCGCGGCCGGCAGGCCGCCGGTGTCCAGCGCGTTGTCGAGGTTGACGACCTCGTCGGCGTCACCGGCGCCGAGGGCGGCGATGATCTCGGCGAGGATCGGCTGAACGCTCGCGGGCACCTCGTCGAGCAGGTTGGTCAAGAAGGCGATGATCTGCGCCTTGCCGGCGATCGTCGGCTGGATCGAGCCCGCGATCTGGGTCTGGACCGGACCATCGTCGACGAGCGCGGTCAGCGTCTCGAGCAGCGAGTCGTACTGCGAACCGGCGATCGTCAGGGCGCCGGCTGCGGCTGCAGCCTCGCTCTGGGTGTCGGCGGCGTTGGCCAGCCGGCGGGCCGTGCGCGAGGCCGCGGCGGACTGCGAGCGGGCGAGCTTGAGCTGGCGCTGCGCGCGAGCCGTGTCGCCGAGGCGGACGTAGCGCTTGAGGCGCTTCGTCGCCGTGGTCGCGTTGGCGACGTTGGTCTGAACGGCTGCGACCGAGGTCTTCGAGACGGAGCTCGTCTTCGCCGACGCCGTGGCGGGAACTGCGACGACTGCTGCGATGGTCGCCACTACGGCGACGGAACGGCGGAACTGTGACATCTGGGTGGTGCCCCCTTCGGCAACTGGGCGGCCTCGTCGGAGGCCCCTGGTTTTGCGCGCCCGCCTCACGACGGGGTTGCCTTTTCGTTTGTCTGACCCCTACCACGGCGTCACGCGATGCTTGTGATGGCCTATTCGAAGAATTCTCCTGCTGGCGCGTCGGCGCTCGTCCGTTCAGCGCCCGCCGAGCAGGTTCGCGAGCAGGTCCTGGATGCCCGACAGCACGTACTGGACGGGCGCGAAGATCGTCGTCGCCGGGCTCTGGGTCTGAGGCGCCGGCGCGCTCGCCGCCGGCAGCGCCATCCCGAGCGGGGCGAGCACCGCGTTGATCGCGATCCGCAGCGGGCCGAGCGTCGAGTCGAGGATCGACTTGGCGAGCGTCAGCGCACCCGTCGTCCCGCGTGAGGCGATCGCCGCCGCGTCGGCGAAGGCCTTCTCGACCGCGTCGCGCAGCGGCGCGAGCTTCTCGGCCGCGACCTGCTCCGGCGTCTTGACGACCGGCACGGCGCTCGAGGTGTCGCTGCTCGCCGGCGCGCGCGCGGCGGGCGCCGTCGACGCGGGCGCGAGCGCCGGCGTGTCGCGGTCGGCTGTCGAGGTCGTGTTCGAGACGGTCATCGAGTGCGCGGTGCCGGTGCTCGTGCGGATCCGGTCCGCGCGGGTGCGCGCGCGTGCCGACGCGGGCGTCGCGCCCAGCGCGGAGGCGGCGCGCGTCGCCACGCGCAGGGCGTTCGCGCGGGCGTGCTCGCCGCGTGGCTGCGTCGCCGCGGCGGCCGACGTGCGGCTCTCGGGCGCGGCGACTCGCTTGACCTCGACGGCGGCCGTGCCGGTCGTCGCGACCGCGGCCGCGACGGCGAGGCCCTTGACGGCCAGCGGCAGCCCGGCCCAGGTGATCCCGCCGCCTGCGGTCGTCGCGCTGGCGGCGGTCAGCATCGCGGCGCCGCCGCCGGCGCTCGTCAGGCCGAGCGCGCTGAGCACGGCCGCGCCGGATACCCACGGCGCGAAGACGTGCAGGTCGCTGGTGCGCGCGCCGATCGAGCGCTGGAATGAGGCGCAGTCGTTGCACGAGCGCAGGTGGGCGCGCATGCCCCGCGCGCGCAGGCCGCGGCGGTCGCCGTCGGAGATGCAGTGGCGCACGCTGACGCACTCCGTCGCATGGCCCGCGGCGGCCGCGTGCAGGGCACTGCGCGCGTCGAACACGGCGCGCCGCGCGGCCTCGTTGGTGAGGCCGAGCGCGCCGCCGATCTCGTCGTAGCTGAGGCCGTTGAGCTCGCGCATGACGAGCGCCCCGCGCTGGCGCTCGGGAAGGGTCTGCAGGTCGTCGACGAGCTGTGCCAGGCGGCCGCGTTGCTCGAAGCCGACCTCGGGGCCGGGGACCTGCGGCTCGAAGGCGTCGCTCAGCTCGGTCTGTGGCCGGCGCCGGCGGATGATGTCGATCGCCTCGTTGTGGGCGATCTTGTACAGCCAGGGGCGCAGCGGGCGGCCGCACTCGCGGCTGGGCAGCGCGCGCAGCGCGCTCTCGAGCGCGTTCTGGGTCGCGTCGTGTGCGTCCTCGGCGTCGAGCAGGATCGAGCGCGTGTAGCCGAGCAGCGGGCCGTAGTAGCGCTCGTACAGGGCCGTGAAGGCGGCGTTGTTGCCGCCGGCGGCGCGGCCGGCCAGCGTCTCGTCGCTGAGGCGGGCCCATGGTGCGACCCGTGTCTGACGTGGCGGGGGGAGCGTCGCTGTCGCGGACATCGTGGTTGTCGTATCGGCAGACCCAGACGAATGTTTGAGTATCGATGTTGCGTTCCGTGCAGTCCTCGCAGCAGGAAGCGGCGCATCGCCGCGTCCACTTGGACCCTGCGCCAGAATGTGGCTGTGCCCTCGCCCTCAGGCGCGAGGTCCCGTAACTGCAACCGAGAGGACCGACCGTGCGCGCTGGATCCACCGAGCCTGCTCGCCGCATCGTCGTCGAGCCCATCCGCCGGCCCGCCGTCGCGCCCCCCGAGCCCGCGCCCGCGAAGCCCGCGCCCGCGAAGCCTGCCAGGACCGCGGAGACGATCCCGGCATGACCGAGGACGTCCCGCTGCTGCCTGCGGAGGTCCTCGGCTTCCGCGTCTGGCGGATGGGCGATGGCGCGCTGGCGTCCTACGTGTCCGTGCATCCGGACGCGGACACCGTCTGGGCGCGGCCCGGCGTCGTCGAGGCCCGCTGCCGCCAGGGCCACGTGGCGCCGTATGCCGGCTGCACCTGCGGGTTGCATGCGTCTTACGACCCGCCCAACCCGTTCGCCGACGGCGGCTTCGGCGCCAACGAGGCCGTCTATGGAGCGGTGACCGCCTGGGGCGCGATCGACACGACGACCACCGACTTCCGCGCGCAGTACATGGACATCGTCTGCCTCGCGTTCTGGCGCATGCAGACCTGGCACCACACCGAGCAGGTCCGCGCGCTCGCCCGCCGTCGGGGCGTGCCGTGCGTCGAACTCGACGAGCTGCGAAGCGTGGCGAGCGAGTTCGCAAGCGAGATCCCGGTCGGTCTGCGCGGGCTGGCGCCCGCGCCCGATCCGGCCTGACGGGCGTAGGGCGGGGGCGGCGCGCCGCCCCCGCCCCCGGCCCGGCTACCCGATCCGGGTGAGCACGTTGTCGAAGACGTGCTCACCGAGCGCGGTGCCCGACTGGAACCCCGCGTCGGCGTCCCACTGGTAATGCACGCCGAGGTAGACGCGGCTGCGACCGTTCTCGAGCGCGGCCGCGGTGAAGCTGTTGAACGTGCGCTTGACGTTGCCCTTGAGGTTCGGATCCTGGGTGGTCGCCTTGAACGTCACGTTGTCGGTGTTGAAGAAGCGGCGCATGACCGCCGCGTGGGCGGCGCCGAACGTCGCGTGGCCCGAGACGTACGCCGGGAACGGCGGCGTGAAGCGCTTCTTCGTCGCGGGATCGATTGACAGCGGCAGCCAGTCCTTGTCGGCCGTCGTGGCCGGGTTGCCGTCGGTGTCGGCAAGCTGGACGGCTGATTCGGGGCGCCACAGATCGAGGTCGGTCTCGTACTTGGCGTCCCACGCGACGATGCCCGCGTCGGCCATCGCGATCGTCACGAGCGCGAACAGGCGGGCGTTCTCGACGAGGGTCAGCCGCTTGAGCTTCGAGACGATCTGCGTGATCTCGCAAAGCTGCCCGGGCGGCTTGTAGGTGCCGTTGAGGTCGTTGGCCCAGAAGAAGGCGATCTCCTCCTGCTCGGGGGTGCGCTCCGTGGAGTCGAACCTGCCGAGCCGCTGGACATCCGCGACCTGCGCGGCGTACTCGCTGCTGGCGAGCATCTGCGGTTTCGTGGCGAACCCGCCGGGCCGCGCCGGGCGAAACGAGCTTCCGGTGGGGATGGCCCACGTCTTGACGCGCGGCCAGTTCGGGCCGACGGCGTCGCCGGAGCCCGTGGGGCGATAGTCGCCCGGCTGGTCGCCCGGGGTGTACGGCGCGTTGTTCGCCGAGCCGTCGTCCGTCCGCGCCGCGATCATCGCCTGAGCCGCTGCCTTGCCGACGGCCTCGCCGGCCGCCTTGGCGGCGGGGTTGATGCCGTTCAGCGCCTTCTGGCGCGCCCTGGCGAGGTCGAACGTCGTCGTCGGGAAGGCCGCCTTGAGCGTGTCGTGCGCGGCATGCGCGATGGCTGCCTCGACCGAGGCGCCGGGCGCTGCCGGGATCGAGACGAGGTACGGGCGGTGGCCCGACGGCATGATCGAGTTGACGGCGTCGTAGATCGCCCCGTGCATCATCGCGCCGCCCCGGGAGATGGGCCCAGGAGCTCCGCCGACGTTCTGCACGACCTCGAGCAGCACGCCATTCCAGTCTGTCACGGCATCAGCCATCGGGTTCTTCCTCCTGCGTCGAATGCGGGCAGCGTTGTGCGGCCTGCTCTTTCGAACAGAGGGCTGGGGGGCTGCGGTGATACGCGGTCGTGAGCTACATCACACGTACTCTTTGGCGCGGTGACCCCCGGCGCCTCGACCCTCGCGAGCATCGGCTCGTTCTTCGACGCGATCGGGTCGTTCTTCGACAGCCTCTCGCGCGTCGGCTGGACTCCGCTGGCGCTCGGAGCGATCGCCTTCGTCATCTACCTCACGCTGCGCTCGCGCGCGTTCTTCAACACGCTGCGCGCCGCCTACCCCTCCGAGACGATCGCCTTCCGGCGCGTATGGGGCGCGTACATCGCCTCCTACGGCTTCAACAACGTCATCCCCGCGCGCGGCGGCGACGTCATCAAGCTGTTCCTCGTCAAGGGAAGCATTCCGAATGCGACCTATCCCGCGGTCGGCGCGGCGATCTGCGTCGAGGCCGTCTTCGACGCCGTGATGGCCGTCTTCATCCTCGCCTTCGCCTTCTCGCAGGGCGTCTTCCCCAAGCCGCCGGAGTTCGCCGATCTCGGTGCCTTCGACCTGTCGTTCTTCGCATCGCATCCGAAGTTCACGTTGTTCGCGATGACGCTGACGGCGGTCGTCGTGCTCGTCGGCTTCGCGTTGCTCTCACAGCGCGTCAAGGCGTTCTGGGCGCGCGTGCGCCAGGGCCTGACGATCCTCTCCGACCGCCGCCGCTACCTGCGCGAGGTGTTCGCCTGGCAGCTCGGCGGATGGTGCTTTCGCTTCTTCGCCTTCTGGATGCTGCTCGAGGCGTTCAACGTCGGCGGCTCGGTGACGAACGTCCTGCTCGTGCTCGGCGTCAACGCGGTCGCGGCCGTCGTTCCGTTCACGCCCGGCGGTGCCGGCGTCCAGCAGGCGCTGCTGGTCAAGGTCTTCGCGGGCGCCGCGACGGGCGCGACGGTCGCCTCCTACTCCGTCGGCCAGCAGATCGTGATCGCGGTCACGACGCTCGCCGTCGGCTTCGTCGCGCTCGTCACGATCTTCCGCATCCGCTCCTTCAAGGAGGCGATCCGGATGGGAAAGGACGAGCGCGAGCGCGAGAAGGCGGCCGAGCGCGAGGCCGCGGCGGCGGGCGACGCCTACTGAAGGCCCGAGCGCGCCTCGCGCACGAGCGCGACCGCCTCGGGGAAGACCGTCGCCATCACGGCGCGGATCTGCTCGCCCTGCTGCTCGGGCGTGCCCTGGATGTTGAGGCGGTTGATCGCCGCGACGGTCATCTCGACCGCGAGCTTGATCGCGTTGTCGGCCCACGCGAGGCCCTGCTGGGCCTGCATCTGCTCGGCGAACTCGGCCATCCGCCGCTGCAGGTCCTCCGGGTCTCCGAACAGTCCTCCAAAGCCTTCCATCGTGTTGTCCATCGTAGCGGGCGCCGCGAACGCGCCCGATCGCCCTGCGCGCGCCGCGGGCGCGCGCGTGCCGTAGCCTCGCGGCCATGGGGCAGATCGAGGGCGCGGGTGTCGCGCTGCACTACGACGAGCGCGGCGACGGAACGCCGCTGCTGATCGTCCACGCGATGGCATCCGACGCCGCCGCCTGGTCTTCGGCGCTCGACGAGCTCGCCGCCGCCGGGGCGCGCGCGATCGCATACGACCGCCGCGGGTATGGCGCCAGTGGCGTGCCCCAGCCCTACGTCGCCACGACCGTGCAGGAGCAGGCCGAGGACGCGGCCGCGCTGCTCGGCGCGCTCGGGGCGGCGCCCGCGGTGCTCGTCGGCGACGGCTTCGGCGCGCTCGTCGTGCTCGAGCTGCTCGTCCGCCGCCCGCAGCTCGCGAGCGCGGCCGTCCTCGCCGATCCGCCGCTGCTGGCATTCGTCGAGCAGGCGACCGCGGCGCTCGCCGACGAGCGTACGCTGCTCGAGCGGTCGCTGCGCGACGCCGGCCCCGCTGAGGCGATCTCGGCGTGGCTCGAGGCGGGCGGCGGCGCGGACGCCGGTCGCCGGGAGCGCGCGCCGGCCTCGCCGCTGGGCTTCTTCGCCGACTACGCCGGCCAGTCGAGCTGGTCGCCCGCGCGCCGCGAGCTGCGCGCGATCGCGCAGCCGGTGGCGGTCGTCACCGGCCCCGGCTCGCCGCCGCACATCGTCGCCGCGGCCGGCGCCGCGGCCGCGCTGCTGCCCGACGCCAGGCGCAGCGAGGACGGCGACGCCGTCGCCGCGGCGCGCGCGCTGATGGCCTGATGGCCGAGGACGGCGGCACCGCGTTCGTGCTCGGCGGCGGCGGCGGGCCGCTCGGCGCGCACGAGGTCGGCATGCTCGGCGCCCTGCTCGAGCGCGCGATCGTTCCCGACCTCGTGCTCGGCACCTCCGTCGGCGCGATCAACGGCGCCGCGATCTGCGCCGACCCGAGCGTCGCCGGGGTGCAGCGCCTGACCGAGCTGTGGGGCGCGATCGACCGCAGCGCCATCTTCGGCGGCTCGTTCGTGCGGCGCGCGACGACGCTCGCGCGCACGCGCACGCACCTGCATTCCAACGACGCGCTGCGCGCGCGCCTCGCGGGCTCGCTGGGAGTCGAGCTGATCGAGCAGCTCGCGGTGCCCTTCCAATGCGTCGCCGCGAGCATCGAGCGCGCCAGCGAGCACTGGTTCTGCGACGGGCCGATCGTCGACGCCGTGCTGGCCTCGGCGGCGGTGCCGGGCCTGCTGCCGCCGGTCGAGATCGGCGGCGAGCACTACATCGACGGCGGCATCGTCAACTCGATCCCCGTCAGCCGCGCCGTCGCGCTCGGCGCGAAGCGGATCTACGTGCTGCACGTCGGGCGCCTGGACAGCCCGCTCGAGCCGCCGCGCTGGCCGTGGGAGGTCGCGCTCGTCGCCTTCGAGGTGGCCCGCCGCCACCGCTTCCTCGGCGACCTCGCGGCGCTGCCCGGCGACACCGACGTGCAC
>Ga0136631_10000616_pt1 | contig 11085 bp, 6 predicted proteins | sample AntDrymUQ6012206_2_FD_104655 | JGI IMG/M metagenome (GOLD analysis project Ga0136631, IMG submission 104655) | Polar desert sand microbial communities from Dry Valleys, Antarctica - metaG UQ601 (22.06) | ecosystem: Environmental > Terrestrial > Soil > Desert | place: Antarctica: Dry Valley... | reverse complement strand
GGAGGGGGCTGGGGCACTGTAGCCCCTCGGCGTCGGCGCCTAGGGCAAGTAGCCGCCGCCGGGGGCGCGTGGTTTGGATCGTGGTCGATCACACGTCCGTATACCGCGATGGCTTTGTCCAGTGCGCCCGACTTGGCCAGCGCGTCACCGAGACCCAGGTATGCCTCCAGTAGTGGCCCCCGGTCCCCGGCACGGTATGCAAGCTCGACGCGTTTCTGGTGGTAACTGACACTGTCCGGAGTGAGGTCGACCAGGCGATCGGCCATCTCGGCGGCCCCGACCCAATCCTCCCGGTCCTCATATCCGGCGAGCGCGAGCTCCAGCTCCTCGGAGACCCGGGAATCCTCCCCGGCCGCCAGAAGCCCTTCGGCCATGGCCAGGTGCACGTCCGGGTTCTCGGGATCGTCGAGGACACGCTCTTCCAGATCGGCGAGCGTGGGTTCGCCCATCCCGTCCGCCTGGATCAGCGGGAGCCCCCCGGTCAGATCGGGAGGATCCAAATCCTGTATCGACTCGAGGCTGGTCTCGGGTTCAGGCGGCATATCCAGGACGATCTCGGTCTCCCCTATGCCAAAGTCGTCGGGAAGGTCGAGGGACCCCGCACCCACATCGGGCGAGAACCCGTAACCTGTGCCCTGCATACCATCGAGCTGGATCCCTTCATAGCCCAGATCCGGCGGTTCCTGATGCTGGATCTCCAGCGGCGAATCCAGGTCAAGGGTACTGTCGACCACTGGGTCGCCGATCCGCTCCAGGCCGGAGATGGTTTCCGATTCCGATTCAACCGGGGTCGGTTCACCAATCAACGAGTCGATGATCAGGTCATCCATTCCGTCGGATACCGGAGCGAGACTCTCGTTGCTGATGAGGCCCTCCGGTGGGGCCGGCTCCTCCGGCGGCGGCGCCTTCTCGGCAGCCCGCGGCGGCTCGACCGGGCGAAGAGGATCTGTGGGGCGTGCGTGTGCGGCTGGAAGCCGTGCGGGAGGGGCGATATCGACGCCGGTATCCAGAAAGATCAGGTCACCTCGACCCTGTTTGCTTGTGGCGGGAGCCGCGGCTGCGGGCGACGCGGGCTGTTCGGTCTCGGCGGTATCCGCGCTGAGTCGCTCCCTGGCCTTTCGGGCCCCTGCCTTGTCGCCCATGGCCTCCAGATCTTCGGCCATCTTCTCCAGCTGCTCGCGCGCCTCGTCCTCTCGCGAGGTGGCCCGCAGCAGCTCCACCAGCATGCTCCGGATCTCCTGACTGCCGGAAAACTGGTCGGCGAACAACTTGACGGCCTGGAAGGCCTGATCCAGCTGCCCCAGCGCGTTCATCCGTTCGAGGAACTCGATCAGATTCCGCTTCGCCTCGATGACGACATTTTTCCTGGCATGCAGCTGGGATAGCTTCAAATAGGTCTGCGTCCGCCCGGGGTTGACCCGGAGGATCTTGCCGCAGAGCGCGATCGCGTTGTTGAAGAAACCCTGATCCGCGTAGAGGTCCACCGCCCGCTCGTAGGAGCGGACCGCTTCGGCGGTATCGTTGATCTTGAGGTAGAGATCGCCCACCCGGTTGTAGAGCGACAGGTCCGGGGTAGTCTCCGCCCCCGACTCGGCTTGTTGGATGGCTTTCAGGTAGACTTCGATGGCTTTCCGCCAGTCCTCCTTCTGCTCCAGCTTGCGCGCCGTGTCTTTCAGCTTTTCCAGATTCATTCGGCTCGGGCTGAGAAGGGGTAACCGGGGATAAGAGACGGAGCGACCGAAAGATACCGGGCCGCCAGAGGGGCAGCAAGCCAGCGGGACGGCTACTACCCCGCTGCCCCGCTGCCCCGCTGCGACGCCGGATCGAGCTCGCCATCGGCCACCGCCCGGGCCAACCGCTCCAGATCGGGCGCCGGGGGCCGGTCCGCTCCCAGCGGCGTCACGGCCGGCGTCATATTCCGGATGCCATGATATATCGCTGCGACCCCCCGGCCCGGAGCGAGCGGCAGCAGAAACTCCAGACCCTGCGCCGCGCAGAGCAGCTCCGCCGCCACCACCCGTTGGGCGTTGCTGAGGATGCGGCCGGCTTTGAAGGCGGACGCCATGCCCATGGGCACGAAGTCCTCCTGGTTGGCATCCGTGGGGATCGACCCGATGCTGGCCGGCATTGCCAGCGCGCGGGACTCGGCCACGAGCGACGCGGCCGTGATTTGCACCATCATCAGGCCCGATGAGAGCCCCGGATCGCGGGTCAGAAACGCCGGCAATCCCTGCGACAGATCAGGATTGACCAGGCGCTCCACCCGCCGCTCCGCGATCGCTTGCAAGGTCGTCAGGGTTAAAGCGAGGATATCGAGCGCCTGGGCCACTGGCTGGCCGTGGAAGTTCCCCCCGGAGATCACGTCCCCGTTGTCGAAGACGAGTGGATTGTCGGTGGAGGCGTTGAGCTCGACCACGACCGTCTCCTCCGCAAAGCGGATGGCATCGGCGACGGCGCCGAAGACCTGGGGCGCGCACCGAAGGCTATAGGCATCCTGGACTCGAGGGTCGTTCTCCCGGTGGGACTCCCGTATTTCACTGTCCTCGAGCAGGTCTCGCATCAACGACGCCGCCCGAATCTGTCCGCCGTGGGGACGAGCATCGTGGATTCGGGGATCCAGCGGCGCTGGGGTCCCTCGCAGCGCCTCGAGGCTCATGGCCGCGGCTCCGACCGCGGTTCGCCAGAGCACATTGGCATCGTGGACCAGCAGAGCCAGCAGCGCGGTCTGCGCCTGGGTTCCGTTGATGAAGGCCAGGCCTTCCTTGGGGCCAAATTGGTACGGAGTGAGCCCGGACGCGGAGAGCGCTTCGGCAGCGGGCATCGGGAGGCCGGCTGGGGACATCACCTGGCCCTCGCCCATGAGCGCGAGACCTATGTGGCTCAACGGGGCGAGGTCGCCGCTTGCCCCCACGCTCCCCTGCTCCGGGACCAGCGGCAGGATGTCCGCATTGAGCATGCCGACCAGCGCTTCTACCAGCGCCGGCCGCACTCCGCTTGTGGGCCTGAGCAGGACATTGGCCCGGAGCAGCATGACCGCGCGAACCACCGGCGCCGGGAGCGGAGCGCCGACCCCTGCGGCATGGCTGCGAAGGAGATTGGTTTGAAGCTGTTCCAGCTGGTCGGGAGGAATTCGTACGTTGGCGAGCTTTCCAAATCCGGTATTGATCCCGTAGATCGTTTGCCCTGATTCCAACGCTCGATCTACCAGTCCCCGGCTCTGGAGCAGCGCCTTGATGGCGTCCGCCTCGAGGCTGACCCGAGCGCCCGGCGTGCGGGCAACGCGGACCACGTCCTGAATCGTGAGCGATCGCCCATCGAGAACGCAGACTGGCTGGGGCATCGCCCGAAATTGCCGCAGTGGGGGTGCTGATTCAACCCCCGCGATTCTCAGTGCCGGCTGTTCTTCTTGGCGACCAGTAACTGGGGGTTGCCGGGATCGGTCTGGAAGGCCCAGTCCAGGATCAGGAAAGTCTGTCCTACATGGGTGACCCGGACCGCGCCAAATCGGGCGAACCCGTCGCCGCCGTCGGTCTCGAAGACGTATCCGAACCCTGGCGATGCCTCGATCGGGGTAACGGCGTATGGCGCGCAGCCATCCACGCTGGAGTCAGGCGTGCAGGCGGCCAGGTTGATGCTGGTGAGATCGCCCACCGGAACCGGTCCATAGAACTCCACGCCCGTTCCAGTCCGCACCGGATCCAGGAACAGAAATCCGTCAACATCACGCTCGACAGAAAAGTCGATGGTCGGGGAGGAGCCGGCCCGGACGAGGCCCAATTCATTGTCCTGCACTCGTGAATCAGCATTCAGGTCATCCCAGAATCGGAAGCCGCTTTCGGCGTCCTGAGTCTGGCGGGCGAACAGCAACACGTTGCGGGTGTCGGGCCGCGGAGTGTCCCAGACCGTCGCCGAGCGAGCGCTCTCTGCCCCGTCGCGCGACGCCGCGCTGACCGCGAAGCATCGGGATGTCCCGTTGACCAGGGCTCCGACCACGAACTCGGGCGCAACCGTAGTGCCTTCCAGTCCCCAGGAAGTGCCGCAGCTGTCGGTATCGATATCGTAGGAGGTGCTGTAGATCCGGTAGCTCTCGAAGTTGGCGGGGTCCGAGGTGTACGAATTGTCGGTCCAGGAGAGTGCGACGGCACCGTCGAGGGTCGTGCTCACCAGCGAAGCCGGCACGTCCGGCGGGATGCCGGGATCGGTTCGATCGGAGGAGCATGCGGCGATCAGAATGAATACGAGCGGTGTCAACCAGCCCCGCATAGCTGTGCTCCGGTGAGAGAGTTCCAACAGGTTCGGCAGATCGCGTGCCAGAGGGAGCGGCCTCAGGGGACCGACCCAAGCCCCCGTCCTGTCCCCCACTGGGGACACCATTACCTCTCGAATGTCGTCTGGTTGTAGTCGAACTTCAGGTCCGGCAGGTCGGTCAGGTAGATAGAAAAGTAAAAAGCGAAGTTCCCATTGGCATTCCGCAAGAAATTGAAGCCGGCCCGCCACTCATGAAGTTGCCGCTCCAGCCGGACCGACTGCGACTCGAATTTGCTGTCAGTGATGTTATAGAGCGATCCCCAGGACAGCGACCAGAAAGGGGTGGGAGAGAAGCTGGTGTTGAAACGCAGGCTCTGGTCATTCCTCTGAACCGTATTGGGGTCGGGGCGGCTCCGGGACAGGGTGTAGTCGAAGTTGGCCGAAAACCCGCGACCGCCCGAGAACGGCACCGTGCCTGAGTTGTAGAACGAGCTCTTTCGGATTCGCTCAGCCTCGGCCTGGTCACTCGTCACCTCATTGGCCCCCGGCTGGGCGGCCGCCTTTCCCCCCAGCCCGAAGATCGAGCCAATACTCCGGAATGTGTTTTCCGAAATTGCGAAACTCGCGCTCACGCTGCTCAGGAAAGGGTCGAACCTCGAGGTTTCGAACCCGACGTTGCCGTCCCACAGATCGTGGGTCAGCGTGAGAGTAAACTGAGAAAGCAGATCGCTGAGGAAGGAATTGGTGATAGTCTCCGTCGTCCAGCCGGTGCGGCCGGGCTTCTTGGCTTGCTCGAAGTCGTAGCTGATCGCGCTGGTGTTGATGCTCAGCACCCGGAACTTCCGGGGCTCGATCCCCCCGGCCTCGACTTCCCCAGCTTTGGCCTTGGTCGCGGTTTTGGCTTTGGCCTCGAAGGTCTGGGAAAGACCCAGGCTGACCGTCTGGGTGGCGTCGCTACGTAGCTGGAAGGCCTGCCCCGGGGACACCAGCGCGCGGGCATATTCTTCCGGGACACTGGCGGCAGGCGAGAAGTTCCAGCTCACCGTCGGGGAGAGGCTATGCCGGATGCGGCTGGCAAACCCGAACCCCGGGAAGAAGGCAAAGAGAGTCGGCGAAGCGGTAGCCGAAAAGCGGAATCGCTTGCCCTGCCGCACAAAATCGCCGCCGGTATTCCGGTTTCTGAGCGCGAATGGCCCGCTGGTCGTGTTCGCGATCCCCACCACCGGCTGAACTTTCCACGAACCTCGAAACAGGACCGGCAGGTTTATCCCGGTATCCCAGTCGATGCCGGTGGAGAAATCGCCGGGGAAGGTGCGAGTCACGATGATCGAGTCGGAAGGGTCGGGTGTACTGGGGTCATCCACCCGAAACTGGACCGAGTCACGCTCGGTGCTGGTCTCGTCCGTAACCCCGATCGAGTTCTGCCAGTTGAAGGCCCCGATTCGAAGCGGCGTGTCCAGGTTGAACGCGGTCTGCCGGCTGCTGCCGGTCTGGTCAACCGTGTCGAGCACCCCGCCGGGGAGGAGCCGCACGATTGGATTGAGCGGGGTCGTGGAGCTGGTATTGTTGGTGAAGCTGAGCCCCGGTGACCAGGTAATGTTCGAGCCCAGATCGATCGATGCCGGGGAGATCGTCAGGGCAGGAAGCAGCTGCTGGACGCTGCCGTCCGAGAGGCTCTGCCGGCGGTTCCCGCCGAGGGTGACGGTTCCCCAGCCGTAACGCTTGGAAAAGTTCACCGAGCTGGTGATCTGCTGGGTATTAAGCAGCGGGTCGATTGCATTGCGCTCGAGGATGGTCGTATTGCTGGCGTAGTTCAGGTCCAGGTTCAGACTGGTGGACAGGTTGAACGTCTGCTGGTGATCCCATCTCAGCGTGGTAGACGATCCCCCGGCGCTCTGCTGCTGCTTGCTGTACGCCAGCGAGCCGTTTACGAACCGGTTGAGCCAGTTGTACTGGCCGCCGATTCCATACTGCAAGTAACGGTTGGAGTACCAGTCGAGCCGGCCGGTCAGGTCGATGTAGTCGTTAGGGGCCCAGTAGTAGCCGATATTGGTGACCTGACGGTTGTAGGAGCGGTTGGGTCGCACCAGGTCGTTGAAGCCGAACTGGGGAACCAGGATCCCCGAATGTCGCCCCGGCCGCATGTCCTGAAAAATGAACGGCAGCCAGAGGATGGGAACGTCGCGGACATAAAGCACGACCGGCCGCGCGACCAGCACGCTCTTCGACACCCATTTCACCTGCCGGGCGGAAAAATGGTAGTGCGGCACCGGCAGGTCGCAGCTGGTGATCTCGCTCGACGCCGCGTAGATCCGGTTGGCGCTCGAGTCCTGCGAGACGTCACCCCGCAGGAACCAGACGGTCGAGCCCTCGGTGAAGTTGGTCAGTGCATCGGTGATAACGCCGCGACGGACGCAGGTGTCGTAGCGAATGCCCTGCCCCACCATCACCTGGCCCCGGTCGAACAGCTTGGGCTCACCCGATGCATCCAGCAGACAGCTCGCGCTGCGGTAGGTGATGGTATCCGCCTCCAGGGTGGAGCCCCGCCGCTCGGTGAGCGCTTTGCCTTGGAGAAACACCCGCTGATCCTGCACGAAGACCGTCGCCGAATCAGCGCTGTACCTGGTGGCCTGATAACCCGGCCGGGCCAGAAGGTCGGTGACCACGGAATCCGGTGCGGCAAAGCTGCGAGACGGAGCCGTCGGCAGGCCCAGCCGCGCGGCAGTCGCCGTGTCCAGCGCCTGGCCGGCGCGAACCCCGGCGGAATCTCTGGCCAGCCTGGTGGAATCCCGCAGCGAGTCCGCCCGAGTCTGAGTCCTGCGCTGGCCGGAAGGCACCTGGGCCTCCGCCGGCGATCCCAGAAGGCAAAGGAGCAGGATGACCCCGATCGTGCCCGCGGCAGAGCGCTCTCTGGCGGCGCGCCGTCGGCTGATGACGACGGATCCGGCATACCCGATCTCGTAGAGCACCAGCAGGGGCACCGTCATCATGAGCATCGAGAACAGATCGGCCCCGGGCGAGAGTATCGCCCCCGCCATGAAGGCCAGCACCACGGCGAAGCGGCGGAACCGGCGGAGGTCCGACGGTCCGATCACCCCCAACCAGGACAGGATAATGATCACCAGCGGCAGCTCGAATGAGATGCCGAGCGCCATCGTCACCTGCATTACGAAACTGAAGTACTTGTCGTAGGTGATGAACGGAGCAATGGCCTCGGTCTGGAAGCTGAACAGGACCTGCAGCGCCTGGGGTATCACAAACAGATAGGCGAGGGCAACGCCGGTCATGAAGAGGAGGAGCCCCACAAAGAGCGACGGGATCAGTGCCCGCTTTTCCTTGGCATAAAGCGCCGGAGCCAGGAAGGCCCAGATTTGATAGAGTAGGATCGGGGAGGCCAGCACCAGCCCCACGAGAAGGCCGAGCTTGAGGACGATCATCACCGGCTCGGTCGGGCTGAGCACGACCAGCTTGCCGTCGGTGAGATACGGCGCGATCGGCCGTTTGAGAAGATTGACGAGCTGAAAGTGCTGAACTGCCCACAGGCCGATGGCAGACCCGAGAATCACGGCAGCAAGCGACCGGAGAATGCGGGAGCGCAGTTCCTCGAGGTGGTCGAGGAAGGGCATTTCCCCAGGAGTGCCGGTCATAAAGCGGGCGACGCCCGGGCTTACCGCCCGAGCGCCTTCAGTCGGTCTCGCGCCAGTGCCGCTTCGTCGGATTGGGGATACTTCTGGACCACCCGCTGGAAGGCCTCCCGGGCCTTTCTGGTCTCCTTCCTCCGCTCGGCCACGAGACCAAGATTATAGAGCGCCGAGGCCGCACGACTGGAGGTGGGATGTTTCTGAACCACCTGGCCGTAGTAAAAGGCGGCCGAATCCGGGCTCTCGGCCGCGAAACTCTGACCGATAAAATAGAGGGCGTCGCCGGCTCGCTCGCTGGTCGGATGGTTCCGCAGCATCTCGCGCAGGCCCTGTCGGGCCGTCGAGGTGCTTCCCCGCCGCAGCTGCGCCAGCGAGGCCTCGTACATCTGGTCGGCGGACGCGGCGGATGACGCGCTCGGGATCGAGGTATCACCCGGAACGGTGGAGGAGATCTGCTCGCCTCGGGCCTCGAGCTGGGTGCGCAGCTCGCTCAGCCTCTGCTGACTCTGGCCGGTCAATTCCTGGAGTTGCACCAGCTGCTGCTGGATGTTGTACAGATCGCTCGCCAGGTCGCCCCGCAGCTGGCTGACGGCCTTGCGGCTGGAGGTGAGCGAGTCCATCACCCGTTGCTGCACCTGGATTACCTGGGTCAGCTGCGCTGCCCGAGCCGAGTCGCGGCGCGCGGTCTCGGCCTTGAACAGGGCAACATCATCCTGCACCCGCTGGATGTCGCTCTTGGTGACGCAGCCGCCGAGGCCGGCCAGGGCCCCGGCTCCAAGCATCATCAGGGAGCGCGGAATGAAGAAGGGCGCTCTCACTGCGGCGCGGTGAGGTTGTCGCCGCCCGACGTGACTTCGAATTCGTCGCGCCGGTTCTGGGCAAAGGCGGTCTCGTCGCTACCGGGGTTAAGGGGTCGCTCCTCGCCATAAGCGATGACGTCCAGCCGGGAACCGTCCACGCCCTTGTTCTCGAGATAGCGCTTGGCGGCAGCCGCGCGCCGGTTGGCCAGCGCCAGGTTGTACTCATCGGAACCGCGCTCGTCGGCATGGCCGCTGATGCGAAGCTTGACGTTCGGGTTGGCGTTGAGAACGGCGGCCTTCCGGTCCAGGGTTGCCTGATCGGCCGCGCGCACGGTGGCCTGGTCATAGTCGAAGTTGATCATGGCAGCCAGGTCGGCCGCAACGGCGCGCGAGCGCTCGGACGCCTCTCTCGCCATCCGCTCCCGTTCCATCCGTTCCCGGTCAGCGCTGTCGTCCGCCGGGGCCGGAAGGGGTTGTTCAACCGGAGTCGGTTCCGGCGCGGGTTCCTCGGGAGCGGACCTGCCGCCACAGGCACCAGTGAACGCGGCGGCGGCCAGGAGCATCAGCAGAGTAGGTGCACGCATCATCACTCCACAATCATGGGTTAGGTACAATGGTGGCTCGCCCAAGGCGGCGCGACCACGACGGTAGCCGAGCGGCGTCTGGACTCGCCAGCTGCCGTACTCGGCCGGTTTCGATATCGACGATCCAGATCTGACGGCGGCCGCTTCTATCGGAAACGAAAGCCACGTGCCGGCCGTCGGGCGCCCAGGTGGGGTCTTCATTCCGGCCCGACGACGTGAGCTGCCGCACCCGGCGCCCGGAAACGTCGACCAGAAAAATTTGCGGGCTTCTGGAGACTTCCCGGTGGAAGACGACACTGGCACCATCGGCAGACCACTCGGGAGCGTTCGAGCTTCCCGTCGCCCCAAAGTCGAACGGCGCCAACAGCTCCTGGTCGGTTCCATCGGCCGCCATCACGTACAGCTGAGGCGGTCCTGCGCGGGTAGAAATGAAGGCGATACGCCGCCCATCTGGCGAAAACGTTGGGCTTAAGTTGTCCGCGAAGCGTCCTACGGTCAAGCGTTGCGCGCAACAACGTTCAGTGACGTTGGCGGTGAAGATGTCGGTGCCGCGCTCGTCGGAGTGCGCAAACGCCAGGGTGCGACCATCGGGTGAGAATGCGGGAGTGATGTTCAGCGCGGTCTGCGAGCCCGGCGCCAGGAAGGTGGCACCGCTGGACAGAGCCTGGACCACGATCCCCCCCCGTCCCTCGCCCAGCTGGGTGTACGCGATCCGCTGCCCATCGGGGGACCAGGCGGGCGACAGCGCGGTCTGCCCTGCCGGGGTCACCGGCACCAGATCGTGACCATCGCTGTCCGCGCGGTAGACCCGTCCCCGGGACACAAACAGCATCCGGCTCGCGGCTGCCCCCGAGGTGCCGCTGGCCCACCGCGTGACCTCATCCGCCAGCCGATGGGCCTCGAGGCGAAAGTCCGGACCCGACGAAAGGGGCGCGGTCTGCTGGTTGCGGAGCTTGCCCGCAGTCACATCGTGCAGCCGGGCGGTGACGCCTCCGGCGGCCTGGCTCAGCTCCACAGCAAACTCCGCCCCGAGGCCCTTGTAGAGCTCGTAGTTGACCGGACCGCCCGGTGCGGCGCCCGCGCCGGTGGTGGTCTCTCGTGGCGCGTCACCTACGGTGATCATCTCGAAACGATCGCTGTAGTCGAGATCGCGCTGGATGATGGCGCGAACCGAATCGAGACCGGGGCCGGGAAGGACGACCAGACCCGGTCTGACTCCGGGACGGTAGTCCACGCCGACGCGCACACCCTGCTCGGCCCGGGTGGTATCCTGAGCGGCCAATGTTCCGGCCACAACAAACATCGGAGACAGCAGGAAAAAGAATCGTTTCATCGCGTTGGCTTGAAGTAGAAGCTGACAGGCAATACGTCTGCCTCCCACCCGTCAGGTAGCTGGCCGAAGGCTCGGCTGTTGCCCGCGGCCTCGACAGCACCCTGGGCGTCGATGTCGAACGCAAAGCTTCCCGATCGGGTCACGAACCGGATGTCCCGCACCGACCCGTCCCTGAGGATGAGAAAGCTGATCTCCGCGAAGTTGCTCTGCTTGGCCGAGGCCCGGTCCCATCGCTGGTAGACCTGGGTCACGATGTTGCGCAGGTACTCGGGATAGGGAAACGCCAGGCCCGGGGTCTTGATCGTCGCGACATCGGTTCCCGTGCTTGGCGTCTCGCCCGGCGCCGGAGCCACCGGGGCCGCGGTCTGCGGCGACGGCTCTCGCTCGCTCTCCACCGGTGGCGGCTTCGGTGCGGGCGTCGGGGGCGTCTTGACTGGCTTGGCCGGTTTGGGCGTCACCGGCGCCGGCTTGTCCTTCTG
>Ga0136631_10000615_pt1 | contig 11092 bp, 12 predicted proteins | sample AntDrymUQ6012206_2_FD_104655 | JGI IMG/M metagenome (GOLD analysis project Ga0136631, IMG submission 104655) | Polar desert sand microbial communities from Dry Valleys, Antarctica - metaG UQ601 (22.06) | ecosystem: Environmental > Terrestrial > Soil > Desert | place: Antarctica: Dry Valley... | reverse complement strand
CGGCGGTGGGGCGGGGGTCTCTGCCGCGGGGGCGGTCATCGCTCATGTCCCTTCGGACGGGTCGGTATCGGCGTGCGTGCCCCGGTTGGCGGGAGGGCAAACCGCGAGCTGCGCAGAGCATCGCCGGTCGCGGCGCGCGCGACAGCACGCGTCGAGTCGATCCGCTCGCGCGGCGCGTGGCGGCGGCGGGCAAACCGCGAGCTGCGCAGAGCATCGCCGGGTCGCGGCGCCTGCGACAGCACGCGTCGAGTCGATCCGCTCGCGCGGCACGTAGCGGCTCCGTAAGCTCGTCAGCGTGCAGGAGGGCGAGCACCGCGATCTCATGCTCGCGGCCATCGCGGCCGAGGGCCGGGCGCACGCCGCGCTGCTTGCCGGCGATCACGACGGTGCCCGGCGGGCGTACGCGGAGGCGGTCGACGCCTACCGCGCCTCGTGGAAGCTCGCGCCGCCGCGCAGCTACGGCCGGCTCGTCGGGTTGCTGAAGGCAGCGGTGCTCGGCGGCGCGGCGCAGCCCGCCGCCGACGAGGTGCGCGAGGCCCTGCGCGACGACCCCGACGCCGACGGCTCGCCGGTCGCCGCCTACGTGCGTGCCGTTGCCGCCCTCGTCGCGGGCGACGACGAGGAGGTCGCGGTGCGGGCGGCCACGATGGAGCCGCGCGGCGAGGCGTTCGAGCGCACGGCCGCGGCCATGCGGGCGCTGGCCGCCGGCGACTCGGAGGCCTATGCGGCGGCGCTCGCCGCGATCGAGGCCGACTTCGCCGCCCGCGCCGAGCACCTCACAGGGGTCGCGATCGCCGACACGGCGGTCATGCTCGAGCTCCTGGCCGCCGAGCGCGGGCTCGCCGCGCGGCCGGACAGTCCGCTCGTGCCTGCGCTCTGACGGTCTGGCGAGAGGGCCTCAGCGACGGCGTTTGGCGAGTTATTCGCGTGGAGCGGGAGAAACTCGCCATTCGGCAGGACGTGTGCCTTCGGTGACTCGCTCCGGTGCGCTGTAGACGTTGACGCGCCCGCCGCGCGCGAAGCCGGCGAGCGTCATGCCGCGGTCGGCCGCGAGCGCGACCGCCAGCGACGTCGGCGCGCCGACGCCGACGAGCACCGGCGCGCCGGCGACCGCCGCCTTCTGGACGAGCTCGAACGAGAGCCGGCCGCTGACGCAGAGGATCCGCTCGTGCAACGGGACGTGGCCGTCGAGCAGCGCGCGGCCGACGACCTTGTCCATCGCGTTGTGGCGACCGACGTCCTCGCGGACGATCAACGGCTCGCCCGCCGCCGTGAAGAGGCCCGTGGCGTGCATTCCCCCGGTGCGCGCGAAGGCAGGTTGGCGCAGGCGGTCGGGCAGCGCGGCGAGGAGGTCACGCGCGACGCGCGGGCCGGCCGGAAGCACCGGGGCGTGGACGGCGACCTCCTCGAGCGAGCCCCGGCCGCAGACCCCGCACGACGACGTCGTGTAGAAGCGCCGCGCGCCCGGGTCGCGCAGGAGCGGCCCGCGCACCTCGACGACGTTCGCTGCCAGGTCGTCGGTGAGCCCTGCCGGGCGCGGGCCGACGATGAGCCCCTCGCCGAACAGGAAGCCGAGCGCGAGCTCCTCGTCGTGGCCGGGCGTGCGCATCGTGACCGTGAGCGCGGCGCCGTCGACGCGGATCTCGAGCGGCTCCTCGACGGCGACCTCGTCGCGCTCGCCGTCGTGCAGCACGGCGGCTGTCATGCGGCCGGCGAGGGTGTCGCTGGGCTCGCTCACGCCACCCGCACCGTGTCGTCCGCGACGTCGACGAGATCGCCGCGCCGCAGCTGACGCCCGCGGCGGGTCTCGACCTCTCCGTTGACGCGCGCCATGCCATGCTGCACGAGCGCGCGCGCCTCCGCGCCGGAGTCCGCCAGGCCCGCGAGCTTCAGCAGCTGGCCGAGCCGGATCGTCTCCTCGCGGATCGGGACATCGCGCGGGGCTGGCATCTCGCCCTGCAGTCTCGCCGATCGCTTCCTGGAAGGCGTGCGCGCCGGAGGCCGTCGCCTAGACGCGCACGGCCGCCCGCAACCTCCCGAGACCCTCGACGATCTGGGCCGGCGCGTGCGTCGTGAACGACAGGCGCAGGGTGCGCGGATCGGGGTCGACGGCGAAGAACGGTGCGCCGGGGACGAACGCCACATCGTGGCGCAGGGCGCGGACGAGCAGCTCCGAGGCGTCCCAGCCGGGGGGTAGGCGCGCCCAGACGAACATCCCGCCCGCGGGCCGGTTGAACGTCGAGCCCTCGGGCAGCGCCGCCGCGAGGCCGTCGAGAAGCGCGTCGCGGCGGCGGCGGTACTCGGCGCACAGGCGCTCGATGTGCTCGTCGATGTCGGCGGCCTGCAGCGAGGCGCGCGCGGCGAGCTGGTCGACGGTCGATGTGTGCAGGTCCGCCGCCTGCTTGGCGATCGCGAGCGGGCGCAGGAGCGCCTGCGGTGCGCGCAGCCATCCGATCCGCAGTCCCGGCGCGAGCACCTTCGACAGCGAGGAGACCGTGACCGTCCGGTCATGCGCTCCGGGGTAGGCGGCGATCGGCCTCAGCGGCTCGCCGTCGTAGCGCAGCTCGCCGTAGGGATCGTCCTCGACGAGCCACAGGCCGTGCTCGGCCGCGATCTGCGCCAGGCGGCGGCGGCGCGCGTCGGGCAGCGTGCGGCCCGTCGGGTTCTGGAACGTCGGCACGAGGTAGAGGAACTTCGGCGCGTGCCGCGCGATGAGCCCCGGGAGCGCCTCGGGGTCGATGCCCTCCTCGTCGCAGCGAACCGGCACCAGCCGCGCACGCGCGAACGAAAAGCACTGCAGGGCGGCGAGGTAGGACGGGTTCTCGACGAGCACGGCGTCGCCGGGATCGAGGAGGACGTTGGCGACGAGCCCGAGCGCCTGCTGCGAGCCGGTCGTGACGAGGATCTCGTCGGCGCCCGCCGGCAGGCCGCGCAACGCCAGGCGCTGCGCCAGCAGCTCGCGCAGCAGCGGATCGCCCTCGGTCGAGGAGTACTGCAGCGCGCGGGCGGCCTCCCGCGGGGCAAGCGCGGCTGCGAAGGCGCCGGCGATGAGCTCGGCCGGGAAGAGCTCGGGTGCCGGCAGGCCACCGGCGAACGAGATGACCTCGTCGCGCTGCGTGAGCTCGAGGATGTCGCGCACCGGGGAGGAGCGGACATCGGCGAGCTGTGCGGCGAGGGAGGGCAGCGGTTCCTGCATCCGCGACCATCATCGCGGCTGGGTCGTGGGTACGTTCGTCCACTCGTACACACGGGTGCTGCTACCGTCTTGAGGCATGGGCAGCGTCGCTGCCCGCGAGGTTCTTGTCTTCGAGTGCGCTCACGCGGTTCGGGTCAGTCGAATCTCCCGAATCGTTTCGCGGCCACATCTGGTGGCCGCTGCTAGGAGCAGCTCCATATGTCAGTGCAGTCCTTCGCCGACCTCGGCGTCTCACGGGTGGTGGTCGACGTGCTCGCCGAGCGCGGTATCTCGAACCCGTTCGCGATCCAGTCGCTCGTCGTCCCCGACGTCCTCGCCGGCCACGACGTGCTCGCCAAGTCGCCCACCGGCTCGGGCAAGACGCTCGCCTTCGCGGTGCCGATGGTCGAGCGCCTGCAGGCGACAGACCGCCGCCCGAGCGCGCTCGTCCTCGCGCCGACGCGCGAGCTCGCGCTGCAGATCGTCGACGACATGTCCGACATCGCCCACGCTCGCGCCCTCTCGGTCGCGGCCGTCTACGGCGGCGCGGGCATCCAGCGGCAGATACAGCTCGCCCGCCGCGCGCACATCATCGTCGCGACTCCCGGCCGCCTGGAGGACATGCTCCAGCGCCGCGCGATCACACTCGAGCACATCCGCATCCTCGTCCTCGACGAGGCCGACCGGATGCTCGACATGGGCTTCCGCCCGCCCGTCGACCGGATCGTCGCGCGCACGCCGCGCAGCCGGCAGACGCTCTTCTTCTCCGCGACGCTCGAGGGCGCGGCCGGCACGATCGCCGCCGAGTACACGCGCGACGCACGCCGCCACGACCACGTGCCCGCCGTCGACCACAAGGCCGAGACCGTCCACCGCTTTGTCAAGGTCGCCCACGAGGCGAAGGTCGACACGCTCGTGCGCGAGCTGCGCGACGACCAGCGCGGCCTGACGCTCGTCTTCGTGCGCACGAAGCGTGGCGCCGACCGGCTCGTCAAGCGGCTGCGCGCCCACGACGTGACGGCGGTGGCGATGCACGGCGACAAGTCGCAGTCCCAGCGCGAGAAGGCGCTTGCGCGCTTCGAGCGCGGAGAGGTCGACACGCTCGTCGCCACGGACGTAGCCGCCCGCGGCATCGACGTCCGCGACGTCACCCACGTCATCAACTACGACGCACCGGAGGACCGCGACGGCTACGTCCACCGCATCGGCCGCACCGGCCGCGCGGGCCGCGCCGGGATCGGCGTGACGTTCGTGCTCGGCGACCAGGCGCACGACATGAGCCGGATCGCGACGGACCTCGGCCTGCACCGCGAGTTCTCACTCAGCGGCCTGCCGACGTCGACGAGCGGCGGAGGCCGGCCGCGGACCAACGGCGGCGGGCGGCCGCGGACCGTCGGCTCCGCGCGCCCCGGTCGGCGTGAGCGGGCAGCCGCCTCCCGACGCGGCCGATAGGAGGCGCCGCGGGCCGCGGCTAGGGTTGCGCCGGTGCAACCGGCGGACATCGCAGCGCTCTTCGCCCCCGACGGCGCCGGCTTCGTGTCCGCGCAGAGCACGCGCGGGCCGTGGGACGAGACGATGATGCACGGCGGCGCGCCGTCGGCGCTGCTCGCGCGCGCCGTCGAGCGCACCCAGCCCGGCGAGGAGCTCGTGGTCACCCGGCTGACGATCGAGCTGCTCAGCGGCGTGCCGATCGGCCGCGTGGACGTCGAGACGACGCTCGCCAAGCCCGGCCGGCGCTTTCAGATCGTCGACGCGACGCTCGACGGCGCCGGCCGTCGCGCCTGCCTCGCGCGCGCCGTGCGGCTGCGACGCGCCGACCTGCCCGAGGCCGCGACCGCCCCACCGGACGCGCCCGCGCCGCTGCCTCCGCCGGAGAGCGGCGAGCCGCTGCCGCTGTTCGTCGACGCCGGGCGCGAGCTCTTCTATCCCGACGCCGTCGACATCCGCTGTGTTGCCGGCGAGCTCGGCTCCGGTGCGCTTACAGCCTGGCTGCGCCTGCGCGGCGATCTCGTCCCGGGCGAGCCGCCGTCGCCGCTGGCGCGCGTCGCCGCGGCGGCGGACTTCGCCAACGGCCTGAGCTGGATCCTGCCGTTCGATCGCTGGCTCTTCGTCAACACCGAGCTGACGATCCACCTGCACCGCCAGCCGGAGGGCGAGTGGATCGGGCTCGACGCGCGGACGACCTCCGACGCGAGCGGCATCGGCCTCTCGACGGGCGTCCTGCACGACCTGCGCGGGCCGGTCGGGCGGTGCGCGCAGGCGCTGTTCGTGGAGCCGCGGTGACGCCTGGTGCCTTACGCATGTTGCAAGCCGGGGCGGCCATCTTCGATGACGAACGCTGCGCCGGTCATGCTCGGTGCGTCGGGGCGGCTGACGTAGGGGAGGACCTGCAGGTCGGCGCGGAGGTGGCTGCGGTCCATGTCGATGCGCACGTAGCCGCGGCGGTTGGCGTTGTATCTGATCCACGGGTTCTCGCGAAGAGCCGCGGATTGGACGGTGTCGTTCCCGTCGCCGCCGGAGGAGATCGAGGTGCCGACGAACTCGGAGGCGACGACTGGAGCCTTGGGGTCGGTGAAGTCGACCTTGAGGTCCGCGGCGTAGTGCTGGTGCACGTCGCCGGTGAGGACGACGGGGTTGCGGGTGCTCGAGCGCTGGATGCCGGACAGCACGCGGTGGCGGCTTTCCTTGTAGCCGTCCCAGGAGTCGGTGTTGTAGCCCTCGCCAGGGCCTTCGACGAAGTCCTCCTGGGCCATCTGGACCTGCTGGGCGAGAAGGTTCCAGCGCGAGCGCGAACGCGCGAGGCGGTCGATGAGCCACTGCTCCTGGGGGAGGCCGGGAAGCGTCTGGGCGGGGTCGGTCATGCCGGCGCAGCTGGAGCCGAACCTGTCGTCGCAGGGCTGGTCGGTGCGGAATTGGCGGGTGTCGGCGACGATGACATCGCAGAGGTCGCCCATCGGTAGCTCACGGAACAGCCGGAGGCTTCCGTCGGGGCGCACCTGCGCGTCTCGCAGCGGCATCCATTCGGCATAGGCCCGATAGGCAGCGGTCCGGCGCTCGGAAAAGACCGCGGGGTCCTGATCGGGCTCGGCGTCCTTCTCGGAGGTGATGCCGGCGTAGTTGTTCTCGATCTCGTGGTCGTCGGGCGTGGTGATGAACGGGATCAACCGTCGCGCCTCGAGCAGGTCGGGGTCGGTGTGATACTGGCCGTACCGGCGCCGGTAGTCGAGCAGCGTCATGGTCTCGGCCCCGACGTGGTGGCGGACGTTGCCGCCCGGCGCCCTGTACACGTCGGTGCCGTACTCGTAGACGTAGTCGCCGACGTGGATCAGGAAGGCGGGATCGTCCTCGACGATGCGCTTGTAGGCGGTGAAGTAGCCATGCTCGAACTGCGAGCAGGAGACGAAGCAGAACCTCAGCGTCCGCGGGCTGTGGCCGAAGGCAGGCGCGGTCCGGGTGCGGCCGACGGGGCTCGCCTCGCCGCCGGCGTAGAAGCGGTACCAGTACTCGCGTCCGGGACGCAGGCCCGCGAGGTCGACATGGACCGTGTGGTTCTGCGCGGCGTCGGCGAACGTCAGCCCGGCGCGGCGCACATGGCGCATGCTCTCGTCGTCGGCGACCTCCCAGGCGACCGGAACGCGCCGTGTGGGCAGCGGCGTGTCCCCGAGCGCGTCGAGCGCGAGCCTGGTCCACAGCACGACCCGATCAGGGCCGGGATCGCCGGAGGCGACGCCGGAGACGAAGGGGTACCCGCCGAGGTTGCCGAGGGTCGCCATCGCGCGTGGACTCGGAATCAGGCCGCCGAGGGTGAGTGCCGCGCCGGCGGCACCCGCACGGGTCAGAAGCTGTCGGCGAGACAACGATTCGGCCATGAGGAGCTCCTCTCGGGCGGAGTGGGACGCGAGTCCGCACGCTGCCCGGCCCGCCGCGCGCCCCGGTGGAAATCTCGTGAAGAGGGTCAGCGCGGCGTCGGCGGCTGCGTCCGCCCGAGGCGGACCCGTGATGGCGCGTGACGACCCGTTCGGAGGCGGGCGGCCGGTTTGGGAGCGGGATGGTGGCGGCGGCATACCACCGGTATGCGGGGAGAGTTCGCCACGCGAGGCGTGCACAGTGACGACTCGATGCGGCGGCCGGATCGATCCGGCAGTTGTGCATGGCATGCGTGCACGAGTGGCGTCTCGATGCGGCGGCCGGATCGATCCGGCAGTTGTGCACGTCAAGGTGTGGCGAATACTCCCCGGTATCCGGGGGAGATCCGCCACGCGTCCTCGAGGACGCCCCCGCGCGGCTCCGCGATCCCCGGGCGCGCCCTCCCGCACCGCTCCTGCCGACATACGTGGGCGGCCTTGGCGCCTACAGCGAAGGCAAGCTCGACGTCTGGTGTGAGCGATTCGCGGTCGCCACGACGCGCCGCTGAAGCAGCTCAGACAATCGCGTTCCTCATCGAGGACGCGAGCAGCAACGGCTCGAGAAGCTCGGTCGTCAGCGCAAGGACTCGGCTGTCTGCCAACTCATCCCGCGAGCTCCCCGCTCACCCCGTGCTGGACGTTGCATCGGGCCAACAGCTCATCGGCAAGTCCCACGTCGCGGTCGCAACGCCCTCCGCAAGCTTGAAGGCGCGGGCATCCTCCAGCCACTCCACGAGAAGACGTGGGGCCGAGTCTGGGAGTGCTGCGAGCTTCTCGACCTCGTCACCGAGTTCGAACGAGACGTGTCGACGCCATAGCATCTATCGATCGGTGTGGGTGTGAGGCACGTTGTTTGGATCGGTGGGCGCCGGGTTCGGGAAAGACGACGGTCGCGAAGCGGCGTGCGCGGCGACACGGTCTGCGCTTGTACGGCGCCGACACGCAGACCTGGGCGCACCGTGACCGGGCACTCGCGGCGAGCAATGCGGCGGCGCATCGCTGGGAATCGCTCACGCCCGCCGAGCGCTGGGAGTGCTCGACGCCGGCCGAGCTGGTGGCGATGTCGCTGCACCGGGAGCGTGGCCAGATGGTGGTCGACGACCTCGGTGCGCTGCCGGACTCGCCGCTGGTCGTCGCCGAGGGATCGACCCTCCCAGCGTGGGCGGTCTCCTGCGGGATCGCGGAGCGTTCGCATGCGGTGTGGCTCATCCCGACTAAAGAATTCCAGCGCGCTCAGCTCGCGGCGCGTGCGACCCCGGCTGGCCATGCGCGCCTGTACCTGCTCCTCGGCGAGGTCATCGCGCGCGAAGCCGAAGAGCACCGCGCACCAACCCTCGTGGTGGACGGGTCGAGCGGCATCGCGGACACCGCGGACGCAATCGAGCGGCTGTTCGCAGACGCGCTTGCGACGGGCCCACTGGCCCATACGCTCGACGAGCGGCGCGCACTGCTTCGCGAGACGAACGAGATGATCGCAGCGCAAGTCCGCGGCTATCACGCGCGCCCGTGGGCGCACGGCGATCCAGAAGGCGTCGTGCGCGACTTCGTGTGCGAGTGCGGCGATCGCGCCTGCGAGGCCGACGTGCGGCTCTCGATGGGCGAGCTCACGGCCGGGCCGGCACTTGCACGGGGTCACGACCAGCCGTGACTCTGCATCGCACAGTTGCCGTCATCCGCTCCAGTCAGCGACCGTAAAGCGCTGCTTCTGAGATGCGCGGCGACGGGCGTCGATCACGACGCCTTCGGCCTCGAGCCGTTCACGGACGCTCGCCGCGTTCGTAGGCACGCCAGGACCCGCCGGGCGAAACGCGTCGGGCACGACGCCGTCCACCGTGAGGACCCGGTAGACGTGAGGGACGCGATCGCCGTCCCGGCGGAGCCAGTCGCCGATCGCTTGGCCACCGCGTTCGTTTCCGCCCGCTCGCGCGACGTCCTTGTAGGCCGTCCATCGGCCCTCCGGGACGTCCGCGATGAAGGCACGTGCGCGACCGAAGTCGATGGAAGCCACGCTACGACGATATCGGGCGACCGTCGGTCCGTGGACGAGCGCTGAGAGCTGCGAGTCGGCACGACGGTGGCGCCAACCCTCCGTGCGCCTGCCTTCCGACCGCCGTTCGTATCAACCGGCCCTGCGTGATGCGGATGAGAGGACTCGAACCTCCACGGGGTTGCCCCCACAGGCACCTGAAGCCTGCGTGTATACCAATTTCACCACATCCGCTTGAGCTCCCAACTCTAGCGGGAGATCCCGTTTTCGTCCCGACGTCCCCCCGCTGCATGCATCCGACGCTGTCAGCGCCGCCGTCGGACAGCGCGTGGTTCGCGACGCAGATCACTCGGTTCTCGAGCGACTGCACCGGTTCGTCGACAGGTGGTCCCATGCCGTTCGGAAGCCCTGTATGCGCGCATGGCCGCCGCGCGCAATCCGCAACCGTGGCGCGCGCGCCAGGGCCGACACCGGTGCGAGCGGCTCGCACGTGAACTGGAGCTGGTCGGCGAGCCCCGCGGAGCCGAACGCGTCCGCGATCGGGTCGTGGCTCGGGTGCCCGGAGATCAGCAGTCCCAGATCCGCGCCGCGGGCCCGGCAGTCGGCGTGCGCCCGCACAAAGAGCTCCACGGCTGCGGCGGCGATCCAGGTCAGGTCACGCAGGTCGACGACGATCGCCCCGGCGCCGCCCGGCGCCCCCTGGATCGTGTACCGCAGGCACATCGCCGCGTGGTCATCGATCTCGCCGCGGGCGTCGAGCTCTGGGATGACCCAGTGCGGACGTGGGGGGACCACGAACAACGGCGTCGCGGAGTTTCATGTGCGCCGCCGTGTCCAGCTCACGGTCGCGAAAGGAGGCGAGCTGCTCCTGTACGCGGTCGAGCAGGGTGCGGGCCGAAGCCGCGCGTGGGCGCAGTCGGAGCGTGCGCGCAGGGTGAGAGGCATGAGAACTCCCGGTAGAGAACGATTCCCGGGGGTCGCCCGTGCCCGCATGTGGCCCGTGACTCTCCACAGCCTGCAAGACGTCAACAGCATCCGGGCTGCTGGCGCCGCGACATCCAAGGTATCAGTGCCGCAGCGCGACTGCGGCGGCTGCCGCGCAGGTTTACGGACCATCGCACGTCGCGGTCGACCTGCGGCGGGTGCCATCCCGCGAAGGACCGAGTCGTTGGGGGTAAGCGCGTCGAACGCCTAGACTGGGGTGGTGTAGCACCGTCGGTTCGCGGGTCTTGTCCGTCTTCCTCGCCTGTGAGCAGCGCCAGATACGAGGGGGGCGAGAGCGGAATGGGCGTTATGCCCGACGCAGCCGACACACCTGCCGCACCCGAGATCGTGCCGATCCGGTCGATGTCAGCGGCGATCTCGAACGCCGTGGTCGGGCTGCTGCACGACTACACCGGCCGCGGACCCACGAAGGTCCGCACGACGATCGGACCCGACACCATCGTGGTGACACTGCGCGACAGCCTCACGAAGGCCGAGCGCACGCTCGCGGGGCGCGGCCAGGCACTCGAGGTGCTCGCGATGCGCCGCGCCTTTCAGGACACGATGCGCGAAGACCTCATCGCCGCCGTCGAGGCGCTCACCGCGCGTTCGGTGGAGGCGTTTCTCAGCGACAACCTGCACGACCCCGACGTCGCCGTGGAGATCTTCCTCATGAACCCCATCGACGGCGAGAGCAACGGCGCCGTCCCAGCCTGACGCGACATCCCCGGCTGCCTCCCGGCGGCGTCGAAGACCCGGGCTTCGCTACCCTTGAGCGCCTCTACGCGCCGCTATCGTCTAGGGGACTAGGACGCCGCCCTCTCACGGCGGAAACCGGGGTTCGAATCCCCGTAGCGGTATTGCGAGGAACCTCGCGCAGTACGTTCGAACCCGGTAGTCGCAAGGAGTGCTCGCGACGCTAGTGCAGTGTCTCGGTTTTAGTTGGTGATTGCGTCGAGGGCGAGGCGTCCGCGGCGGACCTTCTCGAGGATCGAGTCGGCGGTCGCAGTCCAGACGAATGGGGTGGGGTCGGCGTTGTTG
>Ga0136631_10000614_pt1 | contig 11093 bp, 7 predicted proteins | sample AntDrymUQ6012206_2_FD_104655 | JGI IMG/M metagenome (GOLD analysis project Ga0136631, IMG submission 104655) | Polar desert sand microbial communities from Dry Valleys, Antarctica - metaG UQ601 (22.06) | ecosystem: Environmental > Terrestrial > Soil > Desert | place: Antarctica: Dry Valley... | reverse complement strand
GGCTTAGGCCGTGCCAGGGCGCCGATTCGACTCCTTCACCTCCGACGACCTGCCGCAGCGGCCGTCCGACCCCGCTGTCCGGAAGGCGAACCTGCGCCGGATCTTCCCGCTGTTCCGCCCGTACAAGGCGCGGCTCGGAGCCGTGTGCGCGCTCATCGTCTTCTCGGCGTCGCTCGGGGTCATTCCGTCGTTCCTCCTGCGCGAGGTGCTCGACGTCGCGATCCCGGACAAGGACACGCGCCTGCTGACCTGGCTCGTCGCAGGGATGGTCGGGATCGCGATCGTGACCGGCGTCATCGGCGTCTGGCAGACGCTGCTGTCGAACCAGGTCGGCCAGAGCGTCATGCACGACCTGCGCACGAAGGTCTACCGCCACCTCCAGCGGCTCTCACTGGCCTTCTTCACGCGCACGCGCACGGGTGAGGTGCAGAGCCGCATCGCCAACGACATCGGCGGGATCGAGAACGTCGTCACGTCGACCGCCACGTCGGTGCTCTCGAACGTGACCACGGTGCTCGCGACGATCGTGGCGATGCTGCTCCTCGACTGGCGCCTCGCCGCGTTCGCGCTCGCGCTGCTCCCGCTGTTCGTCTGGCTCACGAAGCGCGTCGGCGCGCAGCGCAAGAAGGTGACGGCGGAGCGTCAGGCATCGCTGGCGGACGTCTCCTCCATCGTGCAGGAGTCGCTCTCCGTCTCCGGGATCCTCCTCGGCAAGACGATGGGACGGACGGACGATCTCGCGGAGCGCTTCTCCGGCGAGTCGAAGCGGCTTGCCGATCTCGAGGTGCGAAGCCGGATGACGGGCCGCTGGATGATGGCCTCGATCCAGATGACCTTCGCGATCATGCCCGCGCTCGTCTACTGGTTCGCGGGCTTCTCGAGCGCGCAGGGCTCGGAGACGATCACGATCGGAACGCTCGTCGCGTTCACGACTTTGCAGACACGGCTCTTCTTCCCGATCGGCAGCCTGCTCAACGTGCAGATCGAGGTGCAGTCGTCACTCGCGCTGTTCGACCGCATCTTCGAGTACCTCGACCACGAAGTCGACATCGTCGAGGGGTCGGAGCGCCTCGCAGCTCAACGGGGCGAGGTCGCGCTCGACTCCGTCTGGTTCCGCTACGACGACGCGGCCTGGACGCTGCAGGACGTCTCGTTCACGGTGCCACCCGGGACGAAGACAGCGCTCGTCGGCGAGACGGGCTCGGGCAAGACGACCTGCGCATACCTCGTGGCGCGGCTCTACGACGCGACACAGGGGTCAGTGGCGATCGACGGCGCCGACGTGCGCGACCTCACGTTCGAATCGCTTGCGGACACCGTGGGCGTCGTCTCGCAGGAGACGTACCTCTTTCATGCCACCGTCCGCGAGAACCTGCGCTTCGCGCGACCGAGCGCGTCCGACGAGGAAGTCGAGGAGGCTGCGCGCGCGGCGCAGATCCACGAGCTGATCGCGACGCTTCCCGACGGGTACGACACCATGGTCGGCGAGCGCGGATACCGCTTCTCCGGTGGAGAGAAGCAGCGGATGGCGATCGCGCGCACGATTCTCCGCAACCCGCCCGTGCTCGTTCTCGACGAGGCGACGTCGTCGCTCGACACGCAGACCGAGCGGCTCGTGCAGGAGGCGCTCGAGCGGCTCTCGGAGGGGCGGACGACAATTGCGATCGCGCACCGGCTCTCGACGGTGCGCGACGCCGACCAGATCGTCGTGCTCGATCGCGGGCGCGTCGTCGAGGTCGGGACGTACGACGAGCTGCTCGCGCGCGGAGGCCGCTTCGCCGAGCTCGTGGCCGGTGATCAGCCCGTCGTTGTGAGCTGAATCTCGGCAGGGAGCACGGAGACGTGTTCGACGGGCTCGAGCTCCACGCGAGCGCGCGAATCGAAGTAGACGTACGAGGTCACGAGAGCGACGAACGGCATCGCGAGCGCGTAGACGACGCCAGCCACGACGTTGAGGAAGGCGAGCGGCGTGTTCGTCAGGAATATGAGAATGGCGCCGAGAAGCGGCCCCGCAAGCAGCGCAATCCCAGCGCTCACGCCCACGAGTGAGCCGACGCGTATCCACCTCATCCGCACGAGCTCGCCACTGCGGCGTAGCGACGGGAACGGGCGACGGTCGTCGAGCACGACCACCGGAGCGACGAGACACCAGCGGATCGCGAGCCAGATCGCGACGGGGACGAGGAACAGGGTGCTCGTCAGCACGACCCAGACCGAGACGAAGAGCGCGATCGCGCCGAGGAGTGGCCGGAAACGGCGAAGTGCGAGCCGGTAGGCGCCCCAGGCCCCGACCGGACGATCCGCGTCGATCTCGACGAGCGCGCACGCCGTCGCGGCCTGCACTAGACCGAGCCCGAGGAGTACGAACGTGGTGCCGATGACCACGGAGAGGAAGGCCCACGCGCCGGCTGCCTCCCCCGACACGGTTCCGAGCAGGTCGAGCGCGCCGAGCAGCAGCCACTGCACGAAGGTGATGGCGACTGCGATCGGGACGAGAAGCACGCCCAGGCCGAGGAAGAGACCCGGACGCTTGATGTACATCCTCGCCGAGGCAGAGATGATCTGGCCCCACGATCGCCGACGGCCGATCCGCAGCGGGGCGACCGGCGTCCAGGTGGCGCGCACGGCCGCGAAGATCAGGAGCCCGAGGACTGCGCCGACGAAGGCGACGAGCGGGAGCGGGTTGCTCAGAAGCTGCGCGAGCGCGCGCGATCCCTTCGCAACGGCGGAGCAGAAGAAGTCCGTCGCGCTCGTGCCGAACGCTCCGCCGGTCGGAACGGCGTAGCTTCGGTCGCGCCAGTCCTCCGACCACGTGATCGGCTGCGCCCACTGGGTCTTGAGGTTCGGGCCGGTCGGGCCGTTGAAGAAGGCCTTCTGTAGCTCCCCCCAGCGCCCTTCGAATGCAATCCAGGGATAGGCCACCTCCGCGGCCGCCCTGTCGCTCGGGATGGTCGCCACGCGAGGGGAGAGCTCGCGGTGCGGGCCGCGCGTGTCGTCGCAGCCGACGCCGGCCTCGGCCGAGCTCCCGAGCCAGAGCGCGTCCGAGTACTTGTTGGCATGAGAGCCCGCCGCCGGATACACGACAGGACGCTCGCCGACGACCTCGAGCTTCTCGTCGCCCCAGGTGGCGCGCTCCGCTCCTTCGTGCGAGCTGTATCCGACCTCGACCGGCTCGGTGTCCAGCGCAGCGCGAGCGTCTGGTGCCTCGAAGACGAGCTGGATCATCTCCCAGTCACCCTCGTGGGTGTTGTTGAAGTCGTTGAAGGGGTAGAAGAACCAGTACTGGAGGGCGAGCGCTCCGGGGAACCCCTCCTCGGCGATGACGTGCGCGTAGACAGCCGGCTCGCTTCCCCGGGTGAGCCGCCGAGCCCAGCGGTTGTAGTCGCAGCCTGGAGCGAGGGCATTGCCCGGGAAATCGAGGTGGTACTCGAACCTGTCGACGAGGTCGTCGGCGGTCGGGGCGATCTCCACGAGATCGGTGACGTTCCAGGGGCCGCGGAGCGCGACTGTCTCCTCGTCGAGCAGCAAGTCGATATCGGTGGGGATGAACGGCTCGCCGTAGCCGCAGATGTCTGGCTGCTCGACGATTCGGACGATGGGCGCGTACTTCTCGGCAAGCGTCCTCTCAGCGGCCAGATCGGCAGCGGCGAGGGGCGCCCCGACGAGTGCGACCAGCGCAACGGCTGTGAGAGTGCCGAGGCGGGCCGCGCCGACCATGCGCGCATTCTCTGGTCACATGCGGACGGGGGTGACGTACGATGGGGCGCTGTGATCGCGATCGTTCCCGATCGGGACGAGCTCGCCCAGCACGGAGTCGCTGTCCGCGGGCACGTCTACTGGCATCCGACGACCTCGCAGCTCTACGAGCACGCGCTGGCACGAGGCGATGCCCGGCTCGCCGAGGGCGGCCCGCTCGTCGTCGACACCGGCGAGCACACGGGACGCTCGCCGAAGGACAAGTTCGTCGTTCGCGAGCCAGGCTCCGAGGATCGGATCTGGTGGGGCGACGTGAACGCGGAGATCTCCGAGGAGCACTTCGAGCAACTGCGTGAGAAGGTCACGTCGCGCCTGAGCGAGGGAGACGTCTACGTGATCGACGCGTTCGCCGGCGCCGACCCTGCTCATCGCATCGCGGTGCGCGTCATCACGGAGAGCCCGTGGCATGCCCTCTTCGCGAAGACGCTCTTCATCGACCCGGCTGACGACGAGCTCGACGAGATGGAGCCGCAGGCGCTCGTCCTGCATGCCCCCTCGGTCTCGGCAGTCCCCGACGCGGACGGCACACGGACGGAGACCTTCGTCTGCCTCCATCCGTCCCGCACGGAGGTCGTGATCGGCGGGACGTTCTACGCGGGCGAGATCAAGAAGTCGATCTTCACCGTTATGAACGATCGCCTGCCGCTCGCAGGCGTGTTCCCGATGCACTGCTCGGCGAACCTCGACGAGCGGGGCCGCGTGGCCGTCTTCTTCGGGCTCTCCGGCACGGGGAAGACCACGCTCTCCGCCGATCCCGAGCGCCATCTCATCGGCGACGACGAGCACGGCTGGTCCGACGACGGCGTCTTCAACTTCGAGGGGGGCTGCTACGCGAAGGTGATTCGCCTGTCGGCCGAGGCAGAGCCGCAGATCCACGCGACGACGCGCGCGTTCGGAACGGTGCTCGAGAACGTCGTCATGGACGAACACGGCGTCCTCGACTTGGACGACGCCGCGAAGACGGAGAACACGCGCGCCGCCTACAAGCTCGAGCAGATCGCGAACGCACTTCCGTCGAAGCGGGCGGGCCATCCCGGCTCCGTCGTCTTCCTGACCGCCGATGCCTTCGGGATCCTCCCGCCGATCGCGCGGCTGACGCGCGACCAGGCGATGTACTGGTTCCTCTCGGGCTTCACGGCGAAGCTCGCCGGGACGGAGATCGGGGTCACGGAGCCGCAGCCGACGTTCTCGGCCTGCTTCGGCGCTCCCTTCCTCCCGCAGCCGCCGTCCGTCTACGCACGGATGCTCGGCGAGAAGCTCGACCGGCACTCCGACGTGAAGGTGTGGCTGGTCAACACGGGCTGGACGGGCGGACCGTTCGGCCAGGGCCGCCGGATGCCGATCACCGCGACGAGGACGTTGCTCGATGCCGCGTTGTCGGGTGACCTCGACGGCGTCGAGACACGCGTCGACCCGACCTTCGGCGTCGAGGTGCCCGTCGCTGTACCCGGCGTCGATTCCGCCCTCCTCGATCCCCGCTCGTCCTGGGCGGATCCGGACGCATACGACGCGAAGGCAGCCGAGCTGGCGCGGATGTTTCGCGAGAACTTCACGCGCTTCGACGACGTCGCTCCGGACGTCGCCGCCGCCGGACCGCGTATCTAGCTCTGAACACTTGGTATTCACGCTACGCGGCTGCGAAGCAGACGCCTTCAGGGATCTTCGCGCGACCGGAGACTCCGCGCTAGCGGATCTCCGGTCTTGCGCACGACACAGTCTTACTCAGACTTCACACGGGCCTGGCTATAAGGGCCGGGTGCCGAATCCGCTGACGAGGCGACTTGCTGTCCTTGTCGCGGGCGTGCTCCTCGCGGGAGCGCTCGCGGCAGCAGCCTCGGTCGGGCAACCTGCGTCCTCGAGGACGTCCTACGCGCGGACCCTCGCGAGCGACGCGAGCACCCCGTTGCGGGCGAGCCGCCTTGCACAGGCGGCAATCACGTTCCGTGGCGGCCCGATTACGACGACGACGGGGGAGATCGTCGACGTGCGCGTGTCCGACAGCCTTCCGCTCGAGACCTCGACCCCCGAGGGCTGGGCCGAGTTCCTCGCCGGCCTGACGCACGGACCCGAGATCACGCGCCTGAGGACGTACATCGTCACGTTCAGCGAGGTTCAGGAGATTTGCGGCTCGCGAGCGCTCGGCTGCTACGGCAGGGACGAGCTGGTGGCGCCGGGCGAGCTCGTGGCGGACATCTCTCCGGAAGAGGTCGTCCGACACGAGTACGGCCACCACGTCGCGAATCACCGCCTGAACGCTCCGTGGATGGCCATCGACTGGGGTCCCAAGCGCTGGGCGAGCGCCGCGAACGTCTGTGCGAACGTCTCGCGCCGCGAGGCCTTTCCGGGCGACCAGGGATCGAACTATGCGCGCAATCCCGGCGAGGCGTGGGCCGAGGTCTACCGGCTCATGGACGAGCGCAAGGCGGGTATCACGACGGCGACCTGGCCGATCATCGCCCAGAGCTTCTTCCCGAGCGAGGCCGCGTTGCAGGCGGCGGAGCAGGACGTGCTCCGGCCGTGGACTGCTCCGAGCACGCGGGTCGCAACGAAGGTCTACGGCAAGAAGACAGCAAAGGTCTGGTGGATACCGCTCGCGACGCCGCTCGACGGCGACTTCCGGATCAGCGCGACGGTGCCGAACGGCGGGACGCACGACGTCGCCCTCGTCGCCGCCGATCGGCGAACCCTCGTCAAGCGCGCTCAGTGGGTCGGGCAGCGCGTCAAGCGCCTGGACAGCTCGATCTGCGGCCGGCGCTCGCTCTTCGTCCGCGTCACGCAGGCCGGTGCCCTCGGGCGCGTTCGCGTCTCGGTTACGACGCCGTGACCCGCGTCCTCGCAGCCGTCGTCGCGCTCGCGGCGACGATCCTCGCGACGGGCGCGAGCGCGGTCACGGGAACGATGACCGTTCGGAACGTCACCGCTGAGGATCTCCCGACGCTTCAGTCGACGGCGCGGTCGGTCGCGCAGACGGCCTGGTGCGGCACAGGTGCGCAGGCCGACCGGGCGCCGAACGGCGTCGCGGGCAATCCGATCCACTGGGTGTACGTGATCCCGTCGGACGGCGCCGACAACCTCTCGGGCCTCGCGAGCGTGATGCAGTCGGACGCGGAGCAGATCGACGGCTGGTGGAGAGGCCAGGATCCGTCGCGGACGCCGCGCAACGACGTCGCGTCTTTCTCGTGCGGCGCCCAACTCGACGTCACGACAGTGCGATCGCTGCGGTCGAGCGCGCAGCTTTCATCGCTCCAGGGTCGATTTTTCGAGATGGTTCAGGCGCTCGGACAAGCGGGTCTCGACGCGGCGTTCACGAAGTACGTCATCTACTACGACGGGCCGACCGCGGACGGCAACGTGTGCGGTCAGGGCGGGAGCGACGCGACGGGCTTCGGGGTCGCAGTCGTCTACGTTCGCGCGTGCGTCGGGATCTCGACGGCGGCGGTTGCGGCCCACGAGTTCCTGCACACGATCGATGCGGTTCCGGGAGCGGCGCCGAACGACTGCGAGAACGAGTCGAGCGGCCACACCTGCGATGACGAAAGTGACCTCATGTTCCCGTCGATCGGCGGCGAGCCGCTCTCGTCGAAGCTCCTGGATCCCGGTCGCGACGACTACTACGGTCATGCGGGCGGTTGGACGGACACGCAGGACTCCGCGTGGCTCGTGCGCCTCGACAGCCAGGCGCGACTCGCCCTCACGGTCTCGGGTCCCGGCTCCGTGGCCGCGGACGTCCCCGGCCTGCTGTGCGTCGTGAGTTGCGCGACGACGTGGAACGCGGGACAGCGGCTGGCACTCAGAGCGACTGCGAGCGCCGGCGCCAGGCTCGTGCGCTGGAGCGGGGCGTGCTCGGGCGCGGCGAGCTGCGTTCTGAGCGTCACGCCTGGGGCTGCGGTCACCGCGACGTTCGCGGTCGCGTCTTTCCGACTGTCGGTCGCCGTCACCGGGAGGGGAGTCGTGCGTAGCGCTCGGGCGGGGATTACATGCCGGCCGCGCTGCGCAGCGGCGTTCCCGTCGCTCAGTCCCGTGCGCCTGACGGCGACGCCGGCGAAGGGTTGGAAGTTCCGCTCGTGGAGCGGCGCCTGCAGCGGCGCGAAGAAGACCTGCACGGTGCCGATGAGCGCCGCCACGAGCGCCCGCGCCGCCTTCGTTCGCGCGTAACTTCAACAAGGGCGCTCGACAACGCATCAGGTAGCGTCCTTCGCAGTGGACACGGTTCACGATGTCGTCGTCGTGGGTGCCGGCTGCGCGGGAATGCGCGCGGCGATCGAGGCTTTCGACGCCGGCGCGAACGTCGCGATGGTCTCCAAGATCCACCCGGTTCGCAGCCACTCCGGCGCGGCGGAGGGCGGGATTAACGCCGCGCTCGGGAACGCGTCCGAGGACGACCCCGAGAAACACGCGTTCGACACGGTGAAGGGCTCGGACTATCTCGGCGACCAGGACGCGATCGAGATCCTCTGCCGGGAGGCGCCCGACGACGTGTACCAACTCGAGCACTGGGGCGCGGTCTTCTCGCGCACGGAGGACGGGCGCATCGCGCAGCGCCCGTTCGGCGCAGCCGGCGAGCCGAGAACGGCGTACGCAGCCGACATCACGGGCCACGTCCTGATCCACGTCCTCTACGAGCAGGTCATGAAGCGCGACATCCCGACGTACGAGGAGTACTTCGCGTGGAAGCTCGTCATCGATGACGGACGCTGCCAGGGCGTGATCGCCTGGGATCTCCTCCGAGGCGGCCTCACGTCGATCGGCGCGAAGACGGTGATTCTCGCCACGGGCGGCGCGGGACGCTTGTACACAGGGACGACGAACGCCTACGCCTGCACCGGCGACGGGATGACCATGGCGCTGCGCGCAGGCGTCGCGCTCAAGGACATGGAGATGATGCAGTTCCATCCCACGACCCTGGCGCCCACCGGCGTGCTCATCACCGAGGGTTGCCGTGGCGAGGGTGCGTACCTCCTAAACGCGCAGGCCGAGCGCTTCCTCGTCCACTACGCGCCCAACGCGATGGAGCTCGCATCGCGTGACGTCATCTCCCGCGCGGAGCAGACGGAGATCGACGCCGGGCGCGGCCTCGACGGAAACGTCCTGCTCGACCTCCGGCACCTCGGCGTCGAGAAGATCCTCGAGCGGCTCCACGGCACGCGGGAGCTCTCGATGACCTTCGCCGGAGTCGACCCGATCTACGAGCCGATCCCCGTGCGTCCCGGCGCCCACTACCACATGGGCGGTGTCGACACGGACGTCTGGGGGCTCACCTCGCTCGAGGGACTTTACGCCGCAGGTGAGGTCGCGTGCGTCTCGGTGCACGGTGCCAACCGACTCGGTGGCAACGCGCTCATGGAGACGATCACGTTCGGGAAGCGGGTCGGGCGGCATGCCGCCGAGTGGTCACTCGCGAACACGACTGTCGAGGTGCCCGCGTCGGCCGAGGCCGACGCCGAGCGCGAGCTGAAGACGCTGCTCGACCGCACCGACGGCGAGCGACCGTGGAAGATCCGCGACGAGCTCGCCGAGACGATGCACGTGAACTTTGGCGTCTTTCGTAGAGAGGAGCAGATGGTCGAGCAGGGGACGATCGTCCAGTCGCTCCGAGAGCGCTTCGAGCGCGTCGTCGTCGAGGACAAGGGCGAGGTCTTCAACTCGGACCTCACGCAGGCGCTCGAGCTCGGGTTTCTGCTCGAGCTCGCCGAGTGCATGGTCGTCTCGGGGCTCGCGCGCAAGGAGAGTCGAGGCGCGCACGCGCGTCCGTACGACTACCCGGACAGAGACGACGAGAACTATCTCCGGCACACCGTGGTGACGTGGAAGGGTGGAGCGCCCGAGCTCGACTGGAAGCCGGTGACGATGACGAAGTGGCAGCCGCAAGAGAGGACCTACTGACCCCATGAAGATGGCCCTGAAAATCTGGCGCTACGACGCCATCGCGGGCGAGCGGGCGCTTAAGGAATACGAGGTCGACGCGCCGGACTGGGCGACGCTGCTCGACGTGCTCGACATCGTGAAGGACAAGCACGACGGGACGCTCGCGTATCGCAAGAGCTGCCGGATGATGATCTGCGGCTCGTGTGGGATGCGCATGGATGGTGCAGCCGTGCTCGCGTGCCAGACGCGAATGGTCGACATCGCCGAGTCGGGCCACGTGCCGGTGATCTCGGCAATGGGGAACATGCCGATCGTGAAGGACCTCGTGGTGGACATGGAGCCCTTCTGGGGCAAGATCCGCGCGGTCACGCCGTCGCTTCAACCCGGCTACGTCGATCCCGGCGAGAAGGAGAACATCGTCTCGCAGGAGCGGATGGACCCGATTCACAAGGAGTCGCTCTGCATCATGTGCGGCTGCTGCGTCTCCGAGTGCAACTCGATGGAGGCCGACCCGGACTTCCTCGGGCCCGCCGCGCTGGCCAAGGGGATGCGCTTCGTCGGAGACCCGCGCGACCAGGCGAAGGTCGAGCGGCTCCAGTCGTACTCGCAGGAGCACGGAATCTGGGACTGCACGCGCTGCTACTTCTGCAACGAGCGCTGCCCGAAGGGCGTCGACCCGCGCGACGCGATCGCCAAGCTGGGCGCCGAGGCGATCAAGGAGGGCATCGACTCCGACATGGGGGCGAAGCACGCGAAGTGGTTCGTCACCTCGGCGAAGACGACCGGCTGGCTGAGGGAGACCGAGCTCGTGCCGAAGACCCAGGGCGTCGCAAAGTCGCTCAAGGAGGTCAAGTTCGCGATGGGGCTCTTCAAGCACGGCAAGGTGCCCCCTCCTGTCCCACCGCACGTCGCGAAGCACGTTGGAGAATCGCGCGCGCTGTACGACCTCGTCGGGCGACAGGGCCGAGACGGCGCCGCGGGAATCGTGCAATCCGAGCATGCGCTCTCACGCCTCGAGTTCATCCAGGAGACTGGCGACGACCCCAAGGATCCCTACGGGCCCGACTCGTTCCCGGCGCCGCTGCCGATCGGCGAAGAAGGAGCAGCGACATGAGAACGGTCGCCTACTACAAGGGCTGCCTCGCCTCGCTCTCGGCGAAGGAGCTCGACACGTCGACCCAGGCTCTCGCGCCGAAGGTCGGTCTCGAGCTGATCGAGCTCGAGGCGGTCACGTGCTGCGGCGCCGGCGACATCCACGAGGCCGAGCCGGACTACTACCTCCACCTGAACGCGCGCATCCTCGCGTACGCGGAGTCGACGGGCGCGGACACCCTCATGACGATCTGCAACGTCTGCACGCTCAACCTCCGCCAGGCGAACCACGCGCTGCAGGGCGATGCCGACCTACTCGCGCGCGTGAACGACAACCTCGTCTCGGTCGGCGCGCCGCCGTACTCGGGTGGGGTGGACGT
>Ga0136631_10000613_pt1 | contig 11106 bp, 10 predicted proteins | sample AntDrymUQ6012206_2_FD_104655 | JGI IMG/M metagenome (GOLD analysis project Ga0136631, IMG submission 104655) | Polar desert sand microbial communities from Dry Valleys, Antarctica - metaG UQ601 (22.06) | ecosystem: Environmental > Terrestrial > Soil > Desert | place: Antarctica: Dry Valley... | reverse complement strand
GCCCGCGCGCGCGCGGGCTGCGGCGGCAAGCAGCACGAGCCCGAGTCCCCCGCAGACCGTGCGCGAGTCGAGCACCTCGATGCGCCCGTCGTAACCGCGCTCGGCAAGCTGGGCACGCGCCTGCAGCGCGGAGTCGTACGTGCCCGAGATGCCGGCGGAGAGGTGGATCGAGACGATGTCGTGGCCCGACTGCAGTAGTGGCTCGTAGCACTCGAGGAAGTCGCCGACCGACGGCTGCGACGTCGTCGGCAGGTCCGACGCGGTGCGCAAGCGCTTGTAGAAGTCCTGCAGGTCGGGCATCTCGCTCTCGCGCGCGAGCGTGCCGCCGAACGTCACGTAGAGGGGCACGGCGCGCAGCCCGTACGCCGCGGCGACCTCGCCCGGAAGGTAGTGGGTGCTGTCGGTGACGACGGCGACCGCCATGCGGCGGGCACCCTACACGCGCGGGTCGACGACGAGCTTGCGCGCCTCGCCTGCCGCCGGTCGCAGCAGCGCGTCGTGCAGCGCGTGGAGGCCGATCGTCTCACCGGCGAGCGCCCGCCAGTCGACGGCGCCGGCGGCGAGCAGCTCGAGCGCTCGGTCGACCTCCGCGCGCGTGTGGTGAAACGCACCGCGGACGTCGAGCTCGGCGTAGTGCAGCGGTGCGGCCGGCAGCGTCACCTCGGTCCCGCTCGGGCAGCCGCCGACGAGCACGACCGTCGCGCCCGGCGCCGCCGCGGCGATCGCCGCGCGCCAGGCCGCCGGGCGGCCCACGGCCTCGAGCACAAGCTCGTGGCGCCCGAGCTGCTCCACGGCCCGGGCTCCGAACGTCCGCGCCTGCGCCCGGCGCTCGGCATGGTGGTCGGCGAGCGTGACGTCACAGCCCTCGAGCACGAGCAGTCGCGCGAGCATGAGCCCCATCGTGCCGCCCCCGAGCACCGCGGCGTCGACGCCCGCCGCGGCGCCGGAACGCGCGACGGCGTGGACTGCGGCCGCCAGCGGCTCGGCCATCGCCGCACCCGCCGGCTCGAGCCCGTCGGGGACGGCGTGCAGCGCGCCCGCCGGCGCCGCGATCCGCTCGGCGAAGCCGCCGACCACCCACGTCATCCGCTCGCAGAGCTGCGGCCGGCCGCTCGCGCACGACGAACAGGACCCGCACGCGACGGAATCGCCGACCAGCACGCGCTCGCCGCTGTCCTCGCGGCGGCCGACGGTCTCGTGGCCGAAGCGCGCCGGGTAGGGCCCGAGGATGAGGTGGCCATGACGCAGGCACTTGACGTCGGTCGCGCACGCGGTCGCCGCCTCGATCGCCACGACGACCTCGCCCTCCGGCTCGGCGATCTCCTCGACTCGCAGCTCGCCGGGGCCGTGCAGGACCGCCGCCCTCACGGCAGCACGACCGCCTTCAGCGCCTCGCCGCGACGCTGCAGGTCGAGCGCTCGCGCCGTCTCGTCGAGCTCGAGGCGGTGCGTGACGAGCGCGAGGACGTCGATGCGGCCGCTCGCGATGAGCTCGAAGGCGCCGCGCATGTCGGCCGGGCCGGCCGACCAGCTCGAGCAGACGGTGATCTCGCGCAGGAAGAGCTGCTCGGTGTCCAGGCCCAGCGACGTCCCGGGCCCCGTCGTCGCGTAGAGGCAGAGCGTCCCGCCGGGGGCGAGCGCAGCGGCGGCGCCGGCGATCGCCCCGGCGTCGGCGGTCGTGACGAACGCGACGTCGACCGGCTCGTCGGTGTGGTGGGCCGCTCCCAGGCCCTGCGCGCGGCGACGGCGGTCGTCGCGCGGCTCGCGGATCCAGACCGCGTCGACCGCCCGCGTGTGCGCGGCCGCAACGGCGAGCAGTCCGTTGGAGCCGGCGCCGACGACGAGCAGCGCGTCGCCCGGCCGCAGGCCGGCGCGGTCCAGCGCACGCAGGACGCAGCCCAGCGGCTCGACGAACGTGCCGGCGACGGGGTCCACCGCGCCGAGGTCGAGGAGCTCGGTCACGAGCGGCGCGTTGAGGCGCACGCGCTCGGCGAACCCGCCGGGGTCCAGCGCCGTCGCACGGAACTGCTCGCACAGCGTCTCGTGGCCGCGCCGGCAGCGCCGGCACTCGCCGCAGGGGACATGGTGGTGGATGACGACGCGGTCGCCGGGCCCGATGCCCGCCACGCCCGCGCCGGTCTCCAGCACCTCGCCGACGACCTCGTGGCCGAGCACGCCGGGCAGCTTGCGCGAGACGTAGGTCTCGCTGACGTCCGAGCCGCAGACGCCACAGGCCAGCACCCGGCAGACGACCTCGCCCGGTCCGGCGACCGGATCGGGCCGCTCCTCGACGACGACGTCGCGCGAGGTCAGCGAGTGCGCGACCCGCACCTACTCCGACCCGCCCGCCCCCGCGAGCAGCGCCGCGATCGAGGCGCGGGTCGGCGGCGACGCGATCCCGCGCTCGGTCACGAGCGCGGTCACGAGCTCGGCCGGCGTGACGTCGAAGGCGGGGTTGCGACAGGGGGTGTCGGCCGCCGTCAGCAGCGCGCCGCCCGCGTGGCGCACCTCCTCGGCCGAGCGCTCCTCGAGGGGGATCTCGTCGCCGCTGGCGATGGCCATGTCGATGGTCGAGGTCGGTCCGGCGACGACGAACGGGATCCCGGCGGCGCGCGCCGCGAGCGCGTGGGCGTACGTGCCGACCTTGTTCGCGACGTCCCCGTTGGCGGCCACGCGGTCGCAGCCCACGATGACCGCGTCGACTTCGCCGCGGCGCATGAGCCCCGCGGCCGCGCCGTCGACGAGCAGCTCGTGGGGGATGCCGGCGCCTCGCAGCTCCCAGATCGTCAGCCGCGCGCCCTGCAGCAGCGGCCGCGTCTCGCAGGCGAGCACCGAGATCTCGTCGCGCTGCGCGAGCTCGATCACGATCGCAAGCGCAGAGCCGGTGCCGCCGCATGCGAGCGCACCGGCGTTGCAGTGGGTGAGGATCCGCCGCGCGTCCCCGAGGAGGTCGGCGCCCTGCAGCGCGATCGCGGCGCTCGCGGCGTCCTCGCCGGCGTGGATCGCCTCGGCCTCGGCGCGGGCCGCGATGCGGCGCTCGGCCAGCGGCGCCGCAAGCGCGGCGGCCAGCACGCGGTCGACCGCCCAGGCGAGGTTGACGGCTGTCGGCCGCGCGCCGCGCAACAGGGCCGCGGCCGCCGCCAGCGCCCCATCGTCGGCGGTCCGGTCGACCTCCATCGCCAGCCCGTAGGCGGCCGCGATGCCGATGTTCGGCGCGCCACGGACGGCGAGCCGCGCGATCGCCTCGGCGGTGTCCGCTGCGCCGGCCAGCTCCAGCGTCTGCTCGCGGCCCGGCAGCAGCGTCTGGTCGAGGACATGCAGGCGCCGGCCGTCCCAGCGGACGGCAGCGGTGGGCAGCGACGCGGCGGGCCCAGGCATGGGCCGATGCTACTGTCGGCCCGGATGCGCCGCCTGCTTCTCGCCGCTGTTGCGGTCGCGCTCGCGGCGCCGGTCCCTGCTCATGCGGCCGAGCCGATCATGCCGCTGGCCGACGTCCAGGTCGGCGCGCGCTGCGCGGGCCTGACGGTCGTGCGTGGCACGCAGGTGTCGAGCTTCGACGTCGAGGTCCTCGACGTCATCGGCGAGCGGCCGCAGACGGCGCGCATCCTCGTCCGCGTCTCCGGGCCCGCGGTCGACGCGACGGGCATCGGCCCAGGCTTCTCCGGTTCGCCGGTCCTGTGCCCCGGCGAAGACGGCTCGAGCCGCACCATCGGCGCGATCTCGGACACGATCGGAGAGTTCGGCGGGCGGACCGTGCTGGCGACGCCGATCGAGGCGATCCTCGCCCAGCCGCCGGATCCGCCGGCGGCGCTGCCAGCCGCCGTCGCCGGTGCTCGCAGCCTCGCCGCGCCGCTGACGATCGCAGGCCTGCGCCCGTCGCTCGCGGCGAGCTTTGCGCGCGCGGCACGCAGGGCGGGGCGCGTGCTCTTCAGCTCGCCCGCGGGGTCGCGCGCGACGTTCGCCCCGCAGCCGCTCGTGCCGGGCTCGGCCGTCATCGCCGCGGTGGCCTCCGGCGACATCTCGATCGGCGTGCTCGGGACGGTCGCCTACGTCGACGGTCCGATCGCCTGGATGTTCGGGCACCCGCTGGAAAGCTCCCGCGGCGCCGGCCGGCGCTCGCTCTTCCTCCAGGACGCCTTCGTCCACACCGTCGTCAACAATCCGATCGCCGTGCCCGACGCCTCGACCTACAAGCTCGGCTCTCCGGGCAACGACATCGGCACGATCACCTCGGACGGCCCATCCGCCGTCGTCGGCCGGTTCGGAGCGCCACCGCCGACCTTCCTCCTGCGCGTGACCGCCCGCGACCTGCGCACGGGCCGGGTGACGAGCAGCCTGACGCGGGTCGCCGATGAGGGCGACGTCGGCCTGCCGGAGGGCATCTCCGCGCTCGGTCTCGCGGGCTCCGCAGCCGTGGCCGAGTCGGCCGGCGCGATCCTGGCCGGCGCGCCCGCGAGCCAGAGCGGCGACATGTGCGTGAGGGTCACGCTGCGCGAACTACGCGAGCCGCTGCGCTTCTGCAACGCCTACGCCGTCGATGGCGAGGTGCCCAATGCTCTCGCGGGCGCCGTCGCCGACGACATGGCCGCGGTCGTGGGCGTCCTCGACGGCTATCGCTTCGGGACGCTGCACCCGACGGCGGTCGACGTCGGGCTCCGCGTGCGCTCGGGGATGAGCCAGGCGTTCATCGTCGGGGCGAACGTCGTGGGCGCGGCCCGCCGCGGGCGGGCCGTCAAGGTCAGGCTGCGCTTGCGGCGCACCCGTACTGGAGTCACGAGCACACGGACGATCCGCGTGCTCGTGCCGTCCGACACGGCGAGCGGGAATCGAAGCCTGCGATTGCTCGGAACTCCAGCCGACGTCGGCCGTGACCCCGACGATCCGGGCGAGCTCGATGTTGTCTTCGAGGAGCAGGATGGCGGAGACGATCCGGGGCCGCAGTCGCTCGTCGAGGTGCGATCGGCGATCGGACGCCTCCAGCACTACGACGGTGTCACGGCCGCCTTCAGCGGCGAATCTCCGCGCCGGGTCTACCGGGATCCGCAGCTGCGCATCAGTGGCAGGACCACGGTCCGGGTGAGGATCCGGCGTTAGCCCGCCCGCGGAGAGGTGAGCTCAGCCCAGCCGGTTCTCGATGCCCAGCGGCGCGGCCGGGGCAGGCCCGGCGCCGGCGGGAGCCTCGGCGGTCGCCTCGGCCGGCGCCTCGACGCCGAGCGTCGCGGCCAGCTCGCCGGACTCGTACATCTCGGTGACGATGTCGCAGCCGCCGATGAGCTCCCCGTTGTGGAAGAGCTGCGGGATCGTCGGCCAGCTCGAGAGCGCCGAGAGCTCCTGGCGGATGCGCGGGTCGGGCAGGACGTCGACCGCGGTGAAGGGGGTCTCGAGCGCCTGCAGCATCGCCACGGTGCGAGCCGAGAAGCCGCACGCCGGCCGGTCGGGCGTGCCCTTCATGAAGAGGATGATGTCGTTGTCGGCGATCGCCTCGGCGATCGCGTCGCGGATCTGGTTGTCGCTCATGAGACCTCCGTCTTGAGGGCGAGGGCATGGATCGCGCCGCCGAGCTCTCCTTCGAACACGTCGTAGACGAGCCGGTGCTGCTGGACGCGCGAGAGGCCGTCGAACGCAGACGCGCGCACGTGGGCGCTGAAGTGCACCTCGTCGGCGGTCTGCACGTCGGCCTCGGCGCCCGGGATGGCGGCCTCGATGCGGGTCTTGACCTCGTCTGCGCTGGGCATCTGCCGACAGCCTAGCGAGCACCGGCTGCTGGCCCCTGGACCCGATCGCCGCGCCGTGCGATGCTCGTCCAGCACAACACGCACGGTCGCTACACTTCCTGAAGTATTGCCGATTGCCCGAAACGACGCCGGGGGTTCCAGTACATGATCACGATCACCGACAAGGGTGCCCAGAAGGTCCATGAGTTCCTCAGCTCCCAGGGCGTCGACGTCCCGGCCGCCGGGCTGCGCGTGGGCGTGAAGGGCGGCGGCTGCTCGGGCTTCCAGTACAACCTGGCCTTCGACGAGCAGCGCGACGGCGACGAGGTCTTCGAGTACGCGGGCCTGAAGGTCTACGTCGACCAGCCGAGCCTGCCGTACGTGCGCGGGTCGGTCATCGACTACGTCGAGTCGCTGCAGGGCGCCGGCTTCCAGGTCAACAACCCGAACGTCGTCGCGGCCTGCGGCTGCGGCTCCTCGTTCCGGGTCGCAGACGAAGAGGAGTGCTCGGCGGTCTGACGCTCAGGGCTGTCCCTCGGCAGCGCCGGGGACGCCCGTGTTCGTCGAGTACTTCGGCTGGATCTTCATCTCCGGCCGGAAGGAGTGGACCGCCTGCGCGACGGCGATCGCGGACTCCGCGAAGCCGGTCGCGATGAGCTTGAGCTTGCCGTCGAAGGTCGTGATGTCGCCGCAGGCCCAGACGGCCGGCAGGTTCGTCTTCATGAGCGAGTCGACGACGATCGCGCCCTTGGAGATCTCCAGTCCCCAATCCTTCAGCGGCCCGAGCGCGGTCTTGAAGCCGAGCTGCAGGAGGATCGTGTCGACCTCGATCTCGATCTCGCGCGACTCGTCCTCGGAGTGGAAGAGCCGCACCCGCTCGATCGCGCCGTTGCCGATGACCTCGCGGACCTGGAACGGGACGTGCAGGTCGACGTGCCCCTCGTCGGCCGCCGCCATGACCTGGTTGACCGTCAGCTCGTGCGCGCGGAAGCCCTCGCGGCGGTGGCACAGCGCGACCGACTCCGCGGTGTGCATGAGGTTGATGACCCAGTCGCAGGCCGAGTTGCCGCCGCCGATGACGAGCACCTTCTTGCCGGCGAACTCGGACTTCGAGCCGACGAGGTAGTGCGCGCCGCGGCCCTCCCAGGGCGTCAGGTCGTAGCCGGGCAGCCTCTTGGGCTCGAACGCACCGTGTCCTCCGGCGATGATGACCGTCCGGCTGCGCAGCTCGGGATGGTCGGGGTTGTTCGTGCGCAGGACGACGATGTCGTCCTCCCAGTCGATCGCCTCGATCGTCGTATCGAGGTGCACGGGCACGTCGAACTGCTCGAGCGTCTGGCGGCGCAGCGACTCGACGAGGTCCTTCGCGAGGACCTTCGGGTGGCCGGGCACGTCGAAGATCCACTTCTCGGGATACAGCGCGGTGAGCTGGCCCCCGATCTGCGGCAGCGAATCGACGATCCGCGACGACGCCTCGCGCATGCCGGCCCAGAACGCCGTCGACAGCCCGACGGGGCCGGCGCCGATGACGGTGATGTCGCGGATCTCGCCGGGGTGCTCGCTCATCAGGCGATCTCCGCCGCGATCGGCACGCCGTCGAGGGCCGACAGCGCGCGCTCGACCGAGGTGTTGATGCACGTGAAGGTCGGCGTGTCGCGCAGCGTGTAGAGCGAGGACTCGGTCGTGCGCAGCCGCTGGACGAGGTCCAGGAACGAGCCGGGATCGTCGGTCTCGAAGGCGACGACGAACTCCTGGTCGTCCAGGCCGAAGGAGTAGGACGTGTTGAGGTCGATCTCCGGGTACTCGCGACCCATCTTGATGTGCTCCTGCATGATCCTGTGGCGCTCCTGAGGGTCGAGCGCGTACCACGCCCGCGTCTTCACGAACGGATAGACGAAGAGGTACTTCGCGTGTGCGGGGCGAACCTCCAGGCGTGACTCCTCGGAGTACTCCGAGACCTTCGTCATCGCCAGGTACGAATACGGGACCTGAGACCACTTCATGAGCCCGCTCTGCGCGAGCACGACGTGGAACTCGTGGATGCGGTCGAGGTTCTGCGCCTGCGCGAGCAGCATGAGATCGGTGTCGCCGCGCGTCCCGACGGTCGAGAATGCCCGCAGCAGGTGGCCGTCGGAGAAGTCCGAGCAGGCGGCGAGGAACTCGCGCTTGTGCCTCTCGCGCACGTCGTCGTCCAGGCGCCGCCAGGCGGGATCGAGCTTGAGGAAGGTGTACTTCACGAAGTGACGTGTCGGCACGATGAGACAGGATAGAGCGGGCGATGGCCATCCTTCGGAAGGTCCCGTCGTTCACGGCCGCCGTCGCGGTGCTCCTGCTCGCCCTCGGCGGGGCGGCGCCGGCGCGCGCCCAGCAGCCGCGCGCCGTGCTCGCCTTCCTGCCCAGCGGCGGCGACGACAATCCCAAGCCGGTGCTCGACCGCCTCGACGCACGCCCGCAGCTCGCGCTCGGGCTCGTCAGCGCGACGCAGGCCCGCTATTCGCCCGAGCAGGCCGTGCTCGACCTCTCGGCCGGCTCACGCACGTCGGCGGCCGTCTACGACCCGCGCGACCCGCCCGACCTGGAGCTCGTCGTCGGCGGTGACGGCAGCGGCTTCATCTTCGGCTGGAGCAAGGCGCTGGAGCGCGCCGACACCGCGCTGGCCGAGATCACCCCCGGCCTGCTCGCCAGCAGGATCCGCGGGGGTGCCGCCTACGCGGGCGTGACCGGACGAACCCACCTCGAGGCGGTCGTCGCCGCCGACCGCGCGGGCGACGTCGCCCGCGTATCGCTCGGGCCGGCCGCCGACCTCCCCGCGCGCGTGACGCGGCTGCTGCGCCGCCACCGCTTCGTCGTCGCCGGGCTGCCGACCGCCGCCAAGGGCGACGCCGCCCTCGACGCGCTGCTGCGCGACCGCCGTCCCGGCGATCTGCTCGTCGTCATGCAGACGCCGCCGCGGGCGCGCGTCCCCCAGCTCCTGCCGGCCGGCGCCGTCGGCGTCCTGGGCGGGAACGGCTCGCTGACCTCGCCCACGACGCGCCTGCCGGGGATCGTCGCCGGCATCGACATCCCCGTGACGGTCCTGCACAAGCTCGGCCTGTCGATTCCGGACGGGGTCAAGGGACAGCCGATTCGCGCCGAGGGCGTGCGCGACGCTGCCGCGCTGAAGACCGTCGAGGCGCGTCTGCGCGTCGTCAGCGGGCGGCGCACGCCGGCGCTCGGGGCGTTGCTGTTCGGATGGCTGGCGCTGACGCTCGCGCTGGGGTTCGCCGCCGATCGGCGCGGCGTGCGGGCGGCGCTGCGGATCGGCGCGCTGGCGATGCTCTGGGTGCTGCCGATGCTCCTGCTGACCGGGTGGCTCGCGCCGGGGCGCCCGGCGGAGATCGCGATCATCGGCACCGGCGCCTTCGGCCTGGGCGCGCTCACCGATCGGCTCGTGCGCTGGCCGCGCGGCCCGCTCGTGCCGGCGGCGGTCGCCGTCGTCTCGTACGCGATCGACCTGGCCGCGGGCTCGCCGCTCATCATCCGCTCGCTCCTGGGCGTCAACCCGCGGTCCGGGTCGCGCTTCTACGGCCTCGGCAACGAGCTCGAGGCGACGCTCGCGGTGCTGCTGCTGCTCGGGCTCGGCGCGCTGCTGTGGGGCCGGCGTCGCTCGCGCGCCACCGCGGCCGTCTTCGCCGTGGCGGGGCTGGTCCTTGGCATCTTCACCGGCGCCGCTCAGCTCGGCGCCGACGTCGGCGGGGTCATCACCGTCGGCGCCGGGGTCGCCGCCGCGACGCTGCTCATGCTGCCGGGACGCCCGTCGCCGCGCCGCCTGGCGCTCGCGGCGCTCGTCCCGGTGGCGGCGCTGGCCGCGCTCGCGGCGCTCGAGCTTGCGACAGGCGGCAACGGCCACTTCACGCGCACGATCCTCCACGCCGACAGCGCCGGCTCGCTGTGGGACGTCGTCGTGCGTCGCTACACGCTGGCCTTCAACGTCTTCGCGCTCGGCGCGATGCCGTTCGTCACGGTCGTCGCGGCGCTCGCGGTCGCCTACGCCTTGCGCTATCGCGATCGCATCTATGCGCCTCTGCTCGGATCGCCGGCCTGGCATGCGGCGCTCATCGGCGGCCTGACGGCGTCGATCGTCGGTGCGCTGACCAACGACTCCGGGCCGCTGCTGTTCGTCTTCGGCGTCTTCATGCTGGCCTGCGCGACGGCCTACGTGCGCGGCGCTCCCGCGCTCGACGCAGAGGGTTAGGATCCCGCAAATGCGCATCGCGCTGGTGTCCCCGTATTCGTGGACATATCCAGGGGGAGTGACGCGACACATCGAGGCACTCGCGGAGCAGTATCTGGCCGCGGGCCACGACGTGCGCGTGCTGTCCCCGGTCGATCCCGACGACCGGCTGGCCGTGCGCCTCCACCGCGGGGCGCGCCCATCCCAGCGCGCGCTGCCCGAGTACCTCGTCCCGCTCGGCCGGACGCTCGGCTTCCCGTCCAACGGCGCGATCTCCAACGTCGCCTATGGGGTGTCGACCCTCGTCGGGCTGCGCCGCGAGCTTGAGCGCGGCTACGACGTCGTGCACCTGCACGAGCCGGTCGCCCCGATCCCCGGCTGGGACTCCCTCATGACCGTCGACGCGCCGCTCGTCGCGACGTTCCACTGCTACTCGGAGAACGCCTTCTCCAACAACCTCGCGAACGTGCTCGGCGCGCGGCGGCGGCTGAATCGACTGCACGTGCGGATCGCCGTCTCGGAGGCCGCGGCCTGGACCGGGCGGCGCTTCTACGGTGGGACCTACCGGATCATCCCCAACGGCGTCGACGTCCCCGCGCATCCGCCCGCCTCACGCACGCCCGGCCCCGAGCGCGAGCCGCTGCGGATCGCCTTCGTCGGCCAGTCCGTCGAGCGCAAGGGCCTGCCGGTGCTCCTGCGCGCCTTCGAGGCGGTGCGGGAGCACCTGCCGGTGGCGCTGCACGTCGTGGGGGTCACGCCGGCGGAGCTCGCGCCGCTCATGCTCGACGACCGCGGCGTCGTCGCGCTGGGCAAGTGCAGCGACGCCGACAAGCTCGCCGTGCTCGAGCAGGCCGACGTCCTCTGCGCCCCCTCGCTCGGCGGGGAGAGCTTCGGCATGGTGCTGACCGAGGCCTTCGCGGCCGGCACGCCGGTCGTCGCCTCGGACATCGCCGGCTACCGCGACGTCGTGCACGACGGCGTCGACGGGCTGCTCGTGCCGCGCGGCGACGCGACGGCGCTCGCCGAGGCGCTGCGCGACCTTGCGCTGGACCCCGACCGCCTGGCCGCGCTCGCGCAGGCGGCGCGCGACTCGGCCGAGCGCTACGCCTGGCCGCACGTCGCCGCCGAGGTGCTCGACGCCTACGGCGACGCGATCGCGCTGCACGCGGCGCCGGCGCCG